>Ga0182021_10003199_pt1 | contig 19250 bp, 19 predicted proteins | sample 612E3MmetaG_FD_120493 | JGI IMG/M metagenome (GOLD analysis project Ga0182021, IMG submission 120493) | Permafrost microbial communities from Stordalen Mire, Sweden - 612E3M metaG (Illumina Assembly) | ecosystem: Environmental > Terrestrial > Soil > Wetlands > Permafrost | place: Sweden... | reverse complement strand
CAGTTTTACCCTGTCTTTAACATCATAAACATCAGGCAAATTAACCAGCCAGTCAGCGTCCCACATTATTTTAAAATTCACAGTATCAATTTCACCGGGGCTATGGTGGCAGCCAATAATCTCACAAACTTCTTTTATTGTTTTTTCATTCACTCGCAAGCTCTCAAGGATTTCCCTTGCAACCGGCGGACCTTCTATCTCCTGCAGCTGGCCCTCAGTTGATTTATATTTCTTTTCACAGTCTGGAATACCAATATCATGCAAAATGGCTGAAGAAATTACTACATCTGGAACACCATTTTCAATACCTGAGATTTCTTCTGCATAATGAAGTACTCTGTAAGCATGATTAATGTGATTGCTGTTGTAAGCAAAATAAGCCATCATTTTTTTAATTATTTTATTTTTCAGCTCTTTGTCCATTTGACTCCCCTGATAATATTTAATGATATTTATCAACCTTTATTAAGAATCTTAATAAAACAAAGTATAATTATACTTTATTATTTTAAAGTTTGATGGTTTTCCTGATTCTTTTTATTGAAGATATGATAGAATAGCTGGTATTTCGGAAATAAAAACTCTTGAATAGCTAGAAGATATTAAAATTACCGGCCAGCAAAGGTCCTGTTTACCATAAATGAAATTAAAAATTAAGAATACAAAAACAACTCTCCTTATTGGGCTGTTTATAATAGTCTCACTTATATTTTTGGCCGGATGTTCTTTGAAAGGAAGTACAAGTTCCGCAGAAAATGATTTGTCAAACCCGGCCTCTTCTACAATTTTACAAACCCAAACAGGGGTAAGTGACAGCATCAGCAGTGAAAATAATGCAGTTGAAAATATCGATGATAACAATGTTCAGGGTGGGGAAAATACTTTAGACGATACAGCAAAAACAGGGCAGGGGACGGATTCTGTAACTGATGAAACCATCGGCAGCACAAATTCCGGCAATCAAACAGGTGATTCCCAAAATCCTGACGAAAGCCAGCCTACAAATATCCCTGATGAAACTGCATCGCAAAACAACCAGTCAGGATCTGAAGGCCAGGACATTAAAATAACCCCAAAGGCCCCGGAGGTCAGCCTTCAGGTAATATCAGGACCTGAATATGCACAGGAAAACCAGGTCTGCTTTTACAGAGTCAGAGCCGATGTTATTGGTGAGCCTTTTCCACAAATAAAATTCAACAAAGATGACAGCAATAGTGCCTGGGGCCTAAATGTCGCCCAGGTAAACCTGGCACAGGGCCAGTCCTTTACTCTTGTCTGTGAAGCTGCAAACTCTCAGGGGTCGGCAGCTGCAGAAATAAGCCTTAACTGGGTCGATAACCCGAACTCCTCCGGTGAAAGCAGCGCTGATGAAACTGCACCGCAAATTGTTGTTGATTATGCCGACACAACAAATTTTCTCATTGATGTAAATCTTACGGCTCAACGGGTTACTGTCCTATATAAAAATGTTGCTATAAAAAATATGGCATGTTCAGGAGGAAAACCAGAAACACCGACTCCACAGGGAACATATACCACAAACCAGAAGATATATTATGCCTGGGTCCCGAAATTTGCTATGGGCGCTTATTACTGGACAAGGTTTTACGGGTCATATCTTTTTCACAGTGTGCCTTATGATTCCGCCGGCAATATGATGATAGAGGAGCTTAATAAAATTGGCAGCCCTGTGAGCCATGGTTGTATAAGGCTTGCGCTTGAAGACGCAAAATGGCTCTATGAGACACTGCCGCTCGGTATAAGAATAAGCATTCATAACTGAAATAAAACTAGCTGCCAAATAATCATTTTAAGCTCAATTTTAATAATCAATTCAATAATTGACCAAAAGAAGTTATAATCACTGAGTATTTAATATAAAAAGGTTGGGATAAATGAAAGTATTGGAAATAATTCAGTTAAAAATACCGGAAATAAGAGTATTTAAATATGGCCGCTTTGCTGATCACAGAGGCTATTTTACCGAGCATTTCAGGAACAGTGACTTTTTCGGCAATAAAGAGCTTCCGTTTAAGAAAGACCAGGAATTTTTACAGGCAAATGAGAGTTTTTCATATAAAAACACTTTCAGGGGGCTGCACTTTCAGTGGAACCCTTATATGGGCAAGCTTGTCCGCCCGGTCACAGGCAGTTTGATAGATTTTGCGCTTGATATCAGGAAAAACTCACCGACACTAGGAAAAATAATCGCTTATGAGATGAAAGTAAAAAGGCAGGACAGTTTTGGGGAATGGATCTGGGTACCTCCCGGTTTTGCCCATGGTATATTTCTGCCTGAAGACAGCCTTGTTGAATATTTTTGCACCGGGGAATACAGCCAGGGGTGCGAAGCATGTATTTCACCATTGTCAAAAGACATTGATTGGTCATTATGCAATAGTGAGATTAAGACAGTTTTTGACAGCATAGTGCCGGTCTCGGAATTCATTTCAGATAAAGATAAAAATGGCCACACTCTTGCCAGCTGGTTTGAAGACAAAAATTCAGATATTTTTATTTATGGGGCCGATTTTTAATAAAAAAACAAAAATACCCACGTCTGGTAAAGGCTGGTAAATGGCTCCAGCCAGGCAGAGATCTGTGCAATCATCGTAATCAATACATTTATTTATTTTAGAGGTCTCCATATTTATGGAAAAAGCAGATAAATTTCAACGATTTGACATGGCCAAAAAGCCACAGAGACAAAAAAACTATTTAAGGCCGGTGACCTGGCTGCTTAGTTTTCCTTCAGTCTGGAAGCATCGGTTAAAGATAAACAAAGTCGGCATGAAAGGGCTTAAGCCGCCTTATGTCCTATTATCCAACCACACATCTTTCATGGATTTTAAGGTTATGACAGCAGCTATTTTTCCTCATAGGGCAAACTATGTAGTGGCAATTGACGGCTTTATTGGCAGGGAGGCACTTTTAAGAAAGGTGGGCTGTATTTGCAAGCGTAAGTTTACAAACGATATAGGCCTGATAAGACATATAAACCAGGTAGTCAATATTAATAAGGATATAATAGTATTACATCCGGAGGCGAGATATTCTCTTGCTGGAACAACTGCTATACTGCCTGAATCCCTAGCCAAACTGGTAAAGTTTTTAAATGTCCCTGTCGTGGTCCTTAACATGAACGGAAATTACCTGAATTCTCCCTGCTGGAATTTAGCAGAACGGGGCAATCGCCTGCAAGCCCGGATTACGCAGATTATCACCAAGGATCAAATAAAAACTCTTACAAACAAACAAATAAATGACAGTATAAATAATGCCCTTATATATGATGAGTACACCTGGCAAAAAGAAAATAATGTAATTATAAAATATAAAAATAACGCAAAAGGCCTTCACAAAGTCCTGTATCAGTGCCCCGGATGCATGACAGAATATCAGATGGATTCAGACAAAAACAGGATTTGGTGCAGGCAATGCGGCAAAGAGTGGATCATGTCTGAACTTGGCGAATTAAAAGCGGTAAGTGGCATTACGGAATTTAGCCACATACCTGACTGGTATGAATTTGAGCGGGGGCAGGTTCGCAAGCAAATTGAGGAAAAGATTTATGAATTTTCAGACGATGTTATTGTTGATTCTCTTCCTAATGCAAAAGGATATATAAGATTAGGACATGCAAAACTGTCACACAATATGGGAGGGTTTCACCTGGAAGGCAATTTTGGAGGAAAATCTTTTTCTCTTGGCAAGGAGCCGCTTTCCATGTATTCCTGCCATATTGAATATGATTATTTGGGCGGGAGCGACTGCATTGATCTGTCTACCCTGGAAGATACGTACTATATTTACCCCCAGAACAAGCTTTCAGCAGTTACAAAAATTTCTCTTGCCACAGAGGAATTATTTAAATTTTACTGCGGGGCCCAGGTAAAACATGATGAAATGACTGATGCGTGAAATAGTGCCTTAAAAAACTTCAGTTTTATTCTTTCCGGCAAATCGTTGATCAGTATTAGGCCAACGCTCGGGCAGCCACAGTACTTTTACTTGGGGGAGGGGGGATCCAAATGCAAGTTCATATAAACAAAAAATTATCTTGCTAACTTCATATATTCTTCATTTTTTTAATTTATAATCAGGGATATTAATATAAAAATAACTATAAAACAGGTTTTTGCCGGTTGGAAGGAAAAAGAAAGAAATGAAAATACATTTAAAAAAAGTGCTTGTATCATTGCTGGTTATTGTTGGCTTTGTCTTTTATGCGGTCTATCAGCGTTACTTTATCGCGCAACCAGCAATAGTAAATAATGCTCCGCCTGACACAACCGCAAAGGGGAATACTTCGGAAACAGTTACGACCACAACCGTAAGCCAGGCAGAAACTGTGCTCCCTGCTAATACGACTGAAACATTAGCTGTTAGCGGTAATGGAGATGACAATGAAGAAGGTGGCGATTCTGTGTCGCAGCAGACAACACAATCTGCATCCGGCCAGACAACTTCAGGTGGCACTTCTGCAACAACGGCTGCAGCTTCCTCCAGCACAGCTACAAGTAGTGCTTCTACAACTGCTGCTGCAGCAAATGCACTTTATAAAGACGGCCAGTACGACGGGAATGTCGCAGATGCTTATTACGGCCTTGTTCAGGTAAGGGCAATAATCCAGGGTGGAAAGCTTACGGATGTAGTTTTTCTAAGCTATCCCAATGACAGAAGCGAATCAATCAAGATTAATACTTATGCCACACCGATACTTAAAGCTGAGGCTATTAAGGCTCAAAGTGCAAAGGTAAATACAGTTACCGGGGCGACTAATACAAGCAGAGCTTTCATTAATTCATTAACAGGTGCTTTAAGCCAGGCACAGGTTTAAATTATGAAATCAATAACCTTAAAATATACAGGAAATCTTAGGGAAACAAAAAGAAGCCAGGCACAGGTTTAAATTATGGAGACAATGGACAAAAAACAAACAAGAGACCTTATGGGAATGACAATAACAGTTGAAATAGCAGACGACTTTGCAAAAGAAAGCGAAATCGATATGGTGTTTGCATATTTTGAAAGTGTAGAAAAAAGATTCAGTGTTTTTAAAGATGACAGCGAAATAACACTTATTAATAAGGGAAAGATAAACCAAAGCCAGTATAGTGAAGATATGAAAGCGGTTTTTGCCCTTGCAGAAAAGACAAAGAAAGAAACAAATGGATATTTTGATATAGTCACTCCGGGTGGAAAATACAATCCTTCCGGTCTTGTAAAGGGATGGGCTATTCACAACGCTTCCTTTTTGCTTCTTGAAAAGGGCTTTAAAAATTTCTATATTGAAGCCGGGGGTGATATCCAGGTTTATGGGATAAATGGTCAGGGAACGAAATGGAGCGTGGGCATCCAAAATCCATTTGACCCTTCACAGATAGTAAAAGTCATACGCCTGAAAGATATGGGAATTGCAACTTCCGGCTCATATCGAAGGGGGCAGCATATCTATGACCCGCATAACACAAATGAGCCTTTGGCAGAAATTGTAAGTGTTAGCGTTATTGGACCCAATGTATATGAGGCTGACAGGTTTGCAACTGCAGTATTTGCAATGGGTGCGAAGGGAATAAATTTTATTGAGAATCTGAGAGGTTTTGAAGGCTACATGATAGATAAAGACGGAATGGCAATCCAAACCAGTGATTTTGTAAGATATTTATAAGACTAAAACATCTTTCAAATCAGCGATTATAGAAAATATTTATAAGAAGGAACGGCTGTCCAAACCGGCAGCTCTAGAAGATATTTGCAGGATATTTATAAAAATATATTATTTTGATCGAAAAAGTTTAAAGAAAAGTCTTAAAAGAAATACTTTTCATTATTATTTTCTGCCTTGAAAGGAATGGTTATAGAGATGAAAAAAATAGATGCGTTCTTAAATAAAATGACAATGTACAGGGCTGTGCTTTATGCCCTGCTGCTTTTTCTTGCTTCAGCCTTGGGGCTTAGTTTTTTTAAGCTCCTGTCTTTCGGGCCGCTTGACCTTGTGGTTTCCGCAGCTTTTATAATGGCGGTGTGTATTTTTTCAAATGCGGTTTTCGCCTGGGCATTTAAAGCGCCGAGCAACATAGAGTCTGTCTATATAACAGCGCTGATTATGGCTTTGATCATAAGTCCACCTAAAGCATTTAATAATTTTCTGTTTTTGGCAGTGGCGTCGGTTGTTGCCATGGCATCAAAATATATATTTGCCGTAGGCAAAAAGCACTTCTTAAACCCAGCTGCAGTGGCTGTTGCCATTGTCGGCCTTGTTGCCAACCAATCTGCAAGCTGGTGGGTTGCCAATCTTTACATGCTCCCATTTGTAGTAATCGGCGGTCTTCTTGTAGTGCGAAAAATAAAAAGGTTTGACCTTGTTTTAAGTTTTTTTGCAGTAACACTTCTTACAAGCACCATATTTACTTTAATAAGCGGACGGAACATGTTGTCGTTTCTTCAGAGTGCGCTGGTTTATTCTCCAATGTTATTTTTCGCCTTTATAATGCTTACTGAACCGATGACCCTGCCGCCAAGCAGAAAACTTCGCATAGTGTGCGGAGCGATAGTCGGTTTATTATTTGTGCCGCAAATCCATATCGGCCCGCTGTACTTTTCGCCCGAACTTGCGCTTATTGTTGGAAATTTATTTTCATACCTGGTAAGTTCTGATGAGAAGCTTATCCTGAAACTGGATAAAATAATAAGGCATACACCTGATACTTATGATTTTGTATTTACACCTGACAAGAAAATGGATTTTAAACCCGGCCAGTATATGGAGCTTACCCTGGAACATCCCAGGCAGGACAGCCGGGGCATAAGGCGGTATCTGACAATTGCATCTTCACCCACAGAAAAGGATTTTAGATTGGGTGTAAAGTTTTATGACAAACCAAGCAGTTTTAAAAGGACTTTAATCCAAATGAAGCAGAATCAGGAAATAGTTGCATCTCAGCTTGCCGGAGATTTCATTCTTCCCAAAGATATAAATAAAAAGCTTGTATTCATTGCAGGCGGAATCGGCATAACCCCTTTCAGGAGCATGATAAAGTATATGCTGGATAAAAAGGAAAAGAGGGAAGTCACCTTGTTTTATGCAAACTGGAAACAAAATGATATCGCTTATATGGATATTTTTGATGAAGCTAAAAAGAAGCTGGGCATAAAGACTGTTTATTCAATTGCAGAAACCCCTTCAGTTTTACCGGAAGGCCGCATCTGCCGCGGGTTATTATGTGAAAAGGATATTGTAGAAGAGGTCCCGGATTATATGGAAAGGCTCTTCTATATCTCCGGCCCCCACTCAATGGTCACAGCATTTGAGGGGTACCTTAAAAAAGTAGGGGTTAAAAAAAGCAGCATTATAACCGACTATTTTCCTGGTTTTGCATGAGGACAGGGTTTGAATATTTGACAGTGTATCCCATATGTGCTACATTACATTTTATGGAGGAATAAATAATGACTAAAACAACGGCTACAATAAAAAGCGCCATGGTTCGCGCCCGAATGGAACCCGAATTAAAAGCAAAAGCAGAAAAATATTTCAATCTTTTAGGTTTGTCGACCACGCAGGCAATTACATTATTCTTCAAACAAGTCGAACTTCATCATGGCTTGCCTTTTGAAGTAAATATTCCTAATACTGAAACTATAGCTGCTATGAAAGAAATAGAAAATGGAGGCGGCAAAAAATTTGAAAATGCAGGAGAATTATTCAAACATCTTGGTATATGATGGTGAAGCGAGTCAATAGCAGCACAGCTTTTGAAAAAGATATTGAAAGGCTGGCTAGAAGAAACAAGGATATGGAAAAGCTTAAATCCATAGTGCGTTCTCTTATGTGTGGAGAAAAGTTAGATCAAATATATCAGGACCATAAATTGACGGGAAATTACTATTCTTACAGAGAGTGTCATATAGAATCGGACTGGCTGTTAATTTACAAATATGATAATGAAGCTTTATTCTTAATTCGAACAGGAACACATAATGATCTTTTTCGCTGATTATCAATTATTAAGTATGCAGTTTCTGGAATTCGAAAATTGCCCTGACTTTTAAGGCAAAAACAATCCTCTTATTCTTTCGGGAAACCAAAAAAATGTTGATAATATGAAAATAATAATAATAGAAGATTCTAAAAAATTGGCAGACAGTTTAAAAAAAGGCCTTGAAAATGAGGGTTATGCCGCAGACTGCTTCTATGATGGTTTGAGCGGGGAAAACAATCTTTTATTAAATTTCGAGGATTATGGGCTTGTAATACTGGACGTAATGCTTCCCGGTAAAAATGGTTTGGATATTTGTAAAAACCTCAGGGACAAAAATATTAGGATTCCGGTTTTGATGCTGACTGCCAAAGACGCAATACTGGATAAAATATCGGGGCTTGACAGCGGAGCAGACGACTACCTTGTCAAGCCCTTTGAATTTACAGAGCTTCTTGCCAGAATAAGAGCGCTCGCAAGAAGGCCCATTTTTGCATTCCCTCCCGAACTGGCAATAAGAGGACTGGTTTTAAATCCCTCTGCAAAAAAAGTATACAGAGACGGCAAAGAAATAATCCTTACTCTTAAAGAGTTCAGGATCCTGGAATATATGATGAGAAACGCCGGGATCACTTTATCGAGAGACAGCATCTTAAGCAGTCTCTGGGATTTTGATTTCGATTCGTTCAGCAATGTGGTGGATGTCCATATGAAAAACTTGAGGAAAAAACTCGATGGCAATTTCAGAGAGAAAATGATTGAGACAGTGCACGGAGTTGGGTACAGAATGAAGAAGGATTGAAATATGTTGTTTAGGGCAGGGTACAGGATAAAAGATGAATATGTTGTTTAGGGCAGGGTACAGGATAAAAGATGGCCGATTATAAAAAAAATAACAAAATCAGGTTAAGTAAGAAACCTGAAAAAATGGGCAGCAATATTTTTGTCAAAGCAAGATGGAAATTAACGATTTTTTATACCCTTTTTATTTCAGTTTTAGTCATTCTTTTCAGTTTCATGATTTATTTTGGATATCTTTACTATCTGAGAGGAGATTTCGAAAATGAGCTGGCCGGAGAAAACCACGGCAATAATTCACAGCCAAACGAAAGCGAAAACCAGGGGAATATTTCACAACTATCTCTAACACCCAGGGAAATCAGCGAAAATGCCTCGAGACGACTTGGCAATATTATTCTTATCGCTGATGGTGGTATCATCGCTGTTTCAGCATTTTTAGGGTATGCGCTTGCAGGGTTTACGTTAAAGCCAATCCAAAATAATCAGGATGTCCAAAGAAGGTTTATGTCTGATGCTTCGCATGAGCTAAGGACCCCGCTTAGTATTATGAAAACCGGTATTGAAGTTGAGTTGAGAAATCCTGAAAATCCATTGGAATGCAAACCTATTTTAAGCAGTAACCTTGAAGAAATAAACAGGATGTCTGACCTTGTGGAAAATCTGCTTTTTATCCTGAGGGCTGATTCAGGAAATGAAGAATTTAAATTTGAAACACTGGACCTTTATCAAATAATTTCAACAGTATTTCAAAATATGAAGCCTTATGCTGCAGAAAGAAAAGTAACATTGGATGTTAAAAATCAAAATATTTCGGGTGCGTCTGCAGAAATCGTAAAAAGTGAGGAAACAGTGAAAACATCAAAGACTTTAAAAGGTACAGTAACAGCAGCAACAATGCAGGTTATAGAAAAAGCGGAAACGCCAACCGGTATATTTGTAACAGGGGATTCTAATAAGTTAAAACAGGCTTTTTATAATATCCTTAAAAATGCCATAGATTATTCCAAGCCTTCTGGAAAAATACAGCTGGGAATATTAAAACAGCCAAAAACAGTGCAAATTGAGATCACTGATGAGGGCACCGGAATTCCCAAGGAGGAGATTCCCTTTGTTTTTGAAAGATTTTACAGATCGTCTAATAACTCAGGGCTTTACAGTGATGGCAGTGGGCTGGGTCTTGCAATCACAAAAGAAATAATAAATAAACATAAGGGCGAGATTAAAATTGAAAGCTCACTGGGAAACTGGACGAAAGTAACAATAAATCTGCCTTACTGGTATAATATCCCAAATTAATATTCTAAAGCCAAAGGCAATTGAAATGTATAAATTAGGTATTCTCGGAACGTGCAATACTCATGCGGAGATCTTTTCCGGACTGTTTAATAAATATCAGGATAATATTGAAAACCGCGGCAGGCAGGATAATCTTAATGAGCACGGCAGGCAGGATAATCCCGGTAATCTTGAAAACCATAGTAAGCGGGAAAACCACGGTAAACAGGGAAATCCTGATAATACTGATAAATATGACAGTTTTGATTTCTATGGATTTGGCAGAGCGGGGGTAGAGTATATATTCGGGTTTGACACTGAAAAAACAAAAGAAATTGCTTCTGCTTACTCAATAAATAATGCAGTCACTGACGTATCTGAAATGTACGATAATGTTGACGCGGCAATGGTGATTTTCCGGCACGGAATGTATCATGCGCAATATGCAATCCCGTTTTTAAAGCGAAGAATCCCAGTATTTGTTGACAAGCCTTTTACAATAAGCGAGAAAGATGCATTATCTATTATTAAGGCTGCGGAAAAATATAATACGCCCCTAATGGGAGGCTCGTCACTAAAGTATGCTCCCGACACAATGGTAGTAAAGGAACTTTTATTTAATGAAGCAAAAACTATAAAGACAGCGGCGCTGAATTTTCCAGCCACGACCAAAAACCCTTATGGCAACCTGCACTTCTACGGGTCTCATCTTGTTGAAATGGCTTTGGAGATTTTTGGCTATGACTGCATATCCGTTAATTCATTTGAAAAAAACGGCACTGTAACTGCCGTATTAGGTTATGATAAATACAATATTACATTAAATTTCATTCCGGATTCAAAACGCAGTTATTGTGTGATTTTTACAGAAAAAGATACAATTATCCGGGAAATCGATCTTTCGTTGGTCTTTAAAGAGCAAATGCACCGCTTCATGGATATGCTTGATACCAAAGTAAACCCACAGGATTTATCATGTCTGTATAAATCTGTAAAGGTTGTCAATGCAGTTATCAAGTCATATGAAAAAAACCGTGAAGTCATACTAAAGAATTAAGGCTCGATGGATTATTATCAAAAAAAGTTAAATTAAAAGAACTTAAATAAAAAGTTATATAAAAAGAATTTAAAAAATCAATAAAATTCAATAAAAATAATTATTGGCAGAAAAGTTTAATTAAAAAAACTTAAATCAAATTAAGTCATAATTTCAATATAAAAATATTAAAAAACCGTATCATCCAATAGGGAGTAAATAAAACAAGAGGGAGCTGTTTGATGAAAAACTATTTTAGTCTTGCCGGTAAAAATGCAATTATAACCGGGGGTGCAGGTAATCTCGGAAAAGTGCTCGGGCGGATATTTTTGGAATATGGCGCCAATGTGGTCCTCGCAGACATAATTGAAGCTGGTAAAGCCGCTGATATGATAAATGATTTGGAGCAGGATGGCCGAAGGCCCTATTACTACAAATGCAATGTGGCAAACAGGCAGGAAGTTGATGGATTGGTTGAATTTGGAGCCAAAAACCTGGGCGGAATCGATATTCTAATAAATTGCGCAAGATATGCGGAGATGGCATTTGCAGAGAACCTTACAGATAAGCAATTTGACGAGACAACCAAGATAGATTTATATGGAAGTTTCTATTGCTCCAGGGGAGTTTTCCCCCACATGAAACAAAAAGGCGGGGTCATTGTTAATATAGCTTCAATAGCTGCTGTTATTGGCTTGCCCAGAGGCACCACCCATTACAGCGCGGCAAAAGCCGGGATGCTGGGAATGACAAGGTCGCTTGCCCTGGAGTGGGCAAAATATAAAATAAGGGTGAATGCTGTTGCTCCCGGACAATTTGAGACGGGACCTCTAAGAGAGCTTATGAAAAATGAAGCTTACGCAAAGGATATTTTATCGAGGATACCGATGGGCAGGGCAGGCACCTGCGAAGAGGTGGCACTGGCAGTGCTGTATCTGGCTTCAGATGCTTCATCTTTTATGACCGGCCACACGCTGGTAATTGATGGGGGAACAACAATATCGTAAGATATATGAAAAACAAATATTTAGCCATAGACATTGGAACTTCAAGGATTAAAGCTGCAATTATTGATGATGGATTAAACATAATTTCAATAAATACAGTAGATACTGAGCTGATAATCCCAAAAGCAGATTTTGCAGAGATGGATTTTGAAGATATTTTAAAGCGTTTGATCGAATGCGTCAGCATTTTCAAAGATGAATTGAAAGAGATACAAGGGATTGGCCTTTCGGTTCTTTGCCCCGGGCTGGTAGCCCTAGACAGAATGGGCATTCCTCTAAGAAATGCTATAATTCACCTGGACAGACGCAGTAGAAAACAATCTTTATTTGCCCTGAATATTATTGGAGAACAAAAATTTTTATCATTGGCGGGGAACCTGCCCTATCCGGGAGGGATTTCTCTTTCATCGATTCTCTGGATTAAGGAAAATGAAAGCCCTGTTTATAAAAAAACATATAAATTTGGCCATACCAATACTTACCTGGTAAAAAAACTAACAGGTAATTTTGGGATGGATCCAACCAACGCTTCGTTAACCGGTTTATATAAGACTGTCGATTTGTCAGGGTGGGCAGAAGAAATAATTAACGGTCTAAAATTAGATAGAAATTTACTGCCTGACATTCAAAAATCGCAGCATATTGCAGGTAATGTAAACAAGGAAATAAGCAGTCTTATGGGCATTAAATCAGGGGTTCCGGTTGCAATGGGAGCAGCCGATACAGCTTGTGCGGTTTTGGGAGCCGGCCTCATAAATGATGGAGATATTTTAAATACTACCGGAACAGTTGAAGCTTTAACTTTAACACTTGACAGGCCATACATAGATAAAAAATTAATTTTAAGAGCGCACCCATTATTTGGAAAGTGGCTGTCGATGTATATAATCGGTGCCGGGGGAATATCTATCGAGTGGGGAAGAAAGATGTTTTTCCAGGAAATGGAAAAAAAATATTTTTATGAAAAATATCTGGCTGATTTATTGTCAAGTGCTGATTTAAAAATAAACGAAAAATTCCAACCTTATTTGTGCGGTGACAGGCTAAGCATGGCCCAGGGAAAGGGTTCATTTTCTGGACTTTCGTTAAATTCCACGAGAGATGATATGATTTTAGCAATTATTCTCGGGGTGATTGTGCCCATAAACAAAGCTGTTAAAAATTTTAAAAATATTACCAAAACTTCAGATACAATTCATTACACCGGGCAGGGCAATAGTTTTTTATATGAAATAAAGAAGAAGATGTTTTCAGGCTATACCCTGGAAGAAATAAACTCCAATTCAGCGCTTATAGGCGCCGCAAAGTTAATAAGAATGGGTTTGGAAAATAATAGCAACACTTGACTTTACAACTTTTGACTTAAGCCGGGCAGGTTTGTTAAAATGTATTGATAAGGGCGGTTAGCTCAGTTGGTTAGAGCGCTGCGTTCACATCGCAGAGGTCATTGGTTCAAATCCAATATCGCCTACCATGACTTCATTTATCTCGGGTCGGTTCCAAAATAAATCTTTCGATAGCGTATGCAACACCATCTTCTTTGCATTCAGTGCTTACAAAATCAGCTACCATTTTTATTGCCTCTGGAGAATTTCCCATAGCAACACCTGTCCCCGAAAAATTGATTATACCCAGGTCAACCTCGGTATCCCCAATTGCCATGATTTCTTCCCTTTTTAATCCGACAAGTTCCATTACTTTTTTTAAGCCCGTAAGCTTGCCTGCTGAATTGTCTATGATGTTGGCAAACATCTTACCTGCCCGCCGGAATTTTAAGACTTCTCCAAATCTGTCCTTAAAATAAGATTTCCTTGGATCATCATCATTTAAAAACAAAGTTACCTGGAGGGTGTTTTGAACTACGTCATCTATCGTCATATCAGGAATATGTTTAAAAAAAGCATCATTTTCATTGAAATAATTTAAATCCTCATACTTCATCTCATGCGCTATCAAAGAATCACTTGTCTGGCTGATAAAGGGTATTTTAAGCTTCCTGCAGGTTAGGAAGACTTCACGGGCAAATTCTCCGGGTACTTTTTTCATGTAACAAAGCTCCAGGTTTTCGTCTATCAGTGTGGCTCCGCTTGATGATGCATGAAACCCTTTAAGGTCCAGATCTTTAATGATTTCTTTTGTTGATGCGGCGCACCGGCCTGTATGGATACTGACCATAATCCCCATGTCAAGGCACTTCCTAATAGCTTCCCGGTTTTTTTTACTTATCGTCTGGTCAGGAGCTATAAGCGTTCCGTCAAGATCCAATGCTACTAGTTTTATCAATACTATCAGTTCCTTTAAATTAAATAACTATTTAAAACTACCGGGTAACAATAATTGTTACATTTTATATCTAAAACTTTATAAGGACAACAAAGGGAATATTATTATATACAGAATATTTATTAAATTTTATAATTGCTTGATTGAAAAAGAGAAATGTATTTTGAATTAATTTTTATAGAGAGAATGCAGATAATGAAGGCTTTCAATGCAGAGCTTGTTTTAACGCCTAAAGAACAGGACATGCCGGGAGCCATAAAGAGATACAATGAATTAATAAAAGAATATCCGGAAGCATGGCTGCCAAAACAGTTTGAAAACCAGTAAGGCTGGTAAAGGAAGAAGATTTGCTGGTTGGAATAAGTTCAGGAGCAAATGTCCTGGCAGCATTACAGATAGCAAAGAAAATCATAAAAAACAAAACTATTGTAACTGTCATGCCGGACAGGGGAGAAAGATACTTAAGCTCAGGAATGTATAAATAAAAAAAGGCCGGCATCCTTGGTCAGCCGCTTCTTGTTCGCCTTCTAAATCTGCTCCATACGATTCCTCTTTCAGGAGAAAACAGGAAGATGATTAGGAATATGGTAGTTGCAGTCAACACAATTGCAGCCCCAGATGCCACATTTGCATAATAACTGATATACAGGCCAACAATGCTTGATATAATCCCTATCAGGCAGGAAATGCCCATCATTACCGGAAGCCTCTTTGAAAGAATAAATGCAGCAGCAGCAGGGGTCACAAGCATAGCGGCAACCATTACGACACCTACAGTCTGGATTGAGGCAACAATTGTAAGCGCCATCAACACCAGCATAAAATTCCTGTAAAACTCCACAGGTATTTTTACCGCTTTGGCATAAACCCTGTCAAAGGAAATTATAAGGAACTCCTTATAGAAAATAATTATAAAAAGAAGAATAAAAAAAGCGGTTGCTGCAGTAAAGATAAGGTCGTTGCGGCTGACTCCCAGGATATTTCCAAACAGGATATGGCTCAGATCAACCGCATATGTCCTTATTGAACTTATTATCAAAACCCCTAATGCAAGAAATGCGGAAAACAATATGCCAATGGATGTATCTTCTTTTAATTTTCCCAGTTTTGAAAGCTGCCCTATACCAAGCGCAATTATGATGGATGCTATAAGGGCGCCAAGAGTAAGGTTTCCGTTTAATATATAAGCGATTGCGACTCCCGGCAGAATCGCATGCGCCATTGCATCACCCATAAAAGCCATCGACCTTATAACGACATAACATCCTATTACAGAGCATATGGTGCCTACAATGACTGAAGCGATAAAGCCTCTCTGTATAAATTCATATGTAAATGGAGCCAAAAGCCAGTTTAACATATTTTATTATGAGAAAATTATTTTAAATTTTTTAATTATTTTAAATCACTCGATATCCTTGGGGCAGCACTGATCCGCCACTGCATTATTTCCTATAAACAGCACTTGGTTTTCATATGCCGCTGCCAGGTTATCTTTTGTAAACACCTTTGCAGGTTCACCAAACGCAATCATCTTTTTATTAATCAGCATCACATTGTCAAATTTTTGTGATGCAAGATTCAAATCATGGGTGGCGATCATTATAGTTACCTTATCATGAGTCAACTTATCCAGAAGCTCCCATATTAATTCCTGTGTTACAACGTCTACTCCGTTAAAAGGCTCATCCATCAGCATTACATGAGGCTTTTGCGCAAGAGCCCGGGCAATAAATGCTCTTTGCTGTTGTCCGCCTGACAGGTCGCCAATAGGTCTGTTTGCAAGTTCAAGAATGTCCATTTGAACCATTGCATCAAACACAATATCATCTTCATCTTTTGTATTTCTTTTAAACCGCCTCCTGCCGTTGTATCTGCCCATCTGCACGACATCCTTTATTGTCACAGGGAACGTCCAGTCAACCTCTTCCCTCTGCGGAATAAATGCCACACAATCAAAATGGTGCCCGAGGGGCTGCCCATGGATAAATATTTTTCCGCTATCGGGTAAAATAAGGCCTATAAGAGCTTTAAACAGAGTGGACTTACCGGCGCCGTTTGGACCGATAACTGCAACGCGCTCACCATGGTTTATGCTGAAGCTCATGTTATCAATAGCTTTGCGGCTGCCGTAACTGACTGATATGTTATGTACGTCAAGCTTTGCCGGCTCAAGGAAGGAAAAATTTTCTTTTGCAGTTTTTTTTAACATTTTTTTATCCAAAAGTACTATTTTGATAATCAGGCATTAACGCTCATGCAATTTAAAACCTGAGATTCAACTACCTAGAATTAGCTGCCCGGCATTAATGACTCAACAATCGTTTTTGTATCAAACTTAATCATATCTATATAAGTAGGCGCAGGTCCGCCGGGTTCAGTTATGGAATGAGTGAATAGCTCTGTTACGACAGTTATGCCTGTTTCTTTTGCAATCTGGTCGGCGATTTTTGGATCCGAACCTGTTTCAAGAAATATTGCCCGTACCTTTGCAGCCTTTATTTTTTCAATAAGGCTCGAGACCTCTTTGGCAGACGGGGAAGACGCTGAGCTGAAGTTTGGTATTATTGTTCCAATGACTTTAAACCCATACCTGTCTGCATAGTACCCAAAACTTTCATGGTTTGTTACAAGCAGCCTTTCATCCGGAGGGATTATTTTTACTTCTTCTTTAATCCATGCGTCCAACTCTCTTAGCCTGGATGTATATTCTTCAGCATTTTTATTATACAAATCTTTTCCCTGCGGGTCCGATTTTTGGAGGGCATCTTTTATATTCTGAACATAAACCATTACCAGATTGGGATCCAGCCAGAAATGAGGATCTCCTTCTTGGCGATACCCCGTTCCATTTTCTGCGGCTGTCTCCTGGCCGCTTTCATTTAAGCCTTGTTCCGTGCTATTTTCATCCTGAATCCGATTTTTCAACCCTTTTGAGCAATCGACAATAATTATTTTGTCATTTGCTCCGGTTATAATATCATTGAGCCACTCTTCGACCCCGGAACCATTAATGATTAAAATATCGCTTTCGGCAATTTTTGCCACATCACCCGGAGATGGTTCAAAACTGTGCGGGTCCAGGCCTAAGGGCATTAGCGTTTCGATTTCCAGTCTGCTCCCTGTAATATTTTTAGTGATATCTGCCAGGAAGGACTCAACTGCCAAAACTTTTGGCAAGCCCGTTTGGCTTGATTTGTTTTCCTGTCCTGTTTGAGTTCCATTGATTTTATTGTCTGGTTCATTTGTATTTTGGGCTGATCCATTCCTGGACAAATCAGCATTGCAGGAACTGAAAAACATTAAAACAATTAAAGAAATAGCTATAAAAAGCAAACCCGGAAATAAAACCGGTTGGTTAAATTTATCAGGTTTTTTAAATATCCGATACATAATCTTTTCAAAGTTAAATCGTTTGGGCGGATACTTTTTAAACAAGCCGCCGGATTTTCCTGTTTCTAAAATGGTTTTGCAGCTCTCCTTCTGACAGTTATCTCATCCACCCAGGCGGTATCGGAAAGCCCTAGCATATAAAGAACGGTATCAGCAATATCTTCAGGCCTAATTAACAGCGACCTGTCTATATCAGGCCTGGCTTGTGTTGCCAGGCGCGTATCCACCCCGCCGGGATGTATTAAAGCAACCAAAATGCCTTTGTTATGAAATTCATTTGCAATAGATTTTGTAATACCGACAACTCCACACTTGCTTGCAGCGTAAATTGCCTGCCTCTCATAACACTTGGCCGTCACATTGCTTGAAATATTTATAATAACCCCGCTTTTTTGAGGAAGCATTATAGTTAACGCCTGCTGGCAGCAGGTATAGACGCTTTTTAGATTAACATTGATAAGCTCATCAAAATCGCTGGAAGTGCAGTTTAAAAATTCACCTGACAGGGCGATGGCAGCATTATTTATAATTATATCGAGCTTCCCGTATTCCTTTATTGTCCTGTCAAACAGGCCTAATATCTGTTCTTCCCGGGACAGGTCAGTTTGTATAATAAGACAGGTTCCTTTTATAGAATCAACCTCTTTTTTAACCTCTTTTAGTTTTTCAAGCGTCCTTGCAGCCAGGACGACTTTTGCGCCCTGGTTTGCCAGCGCAAGAGCTATGCTTTTACCAATCCCCATACTTGCGCCGGTGACAATTGCAATTTTATTTTTCAAATCCATTTTATTTTGCCATTTTATTTTAAATTATCCGGATTTAAACATTTTAATGAATCCAGGACAAAAAGCCCGTCCTTTCGTATAAGGACATCATCAAAATATATTTCGCCTCCGCCATACTCCGAAGTCTGGATGGAAATTAAATCCCAATGAATTGCGGACTTATTCCCGTTGTCAGCCTCTTCATAACACCTTCCGGGAGTAAAGTGAAAGCTGCCCATGATTTTTTCATCAAAAAGCCCGTCTTTCATCGGCTTTGTTATATGCGGGTTTACGCCAAGCGCAAATTCACCGACATATCTTGAGCCTTTATCAGTATCCAAAAATTTGTTAAGCTTTTCATCTTCATTTGAAGTCGCGCGTATTATTTGGCCGTTTTTAAATTCCAACCTGACATTCTCATACGTTACCCCATGTTCGATTTGGGGAATATTGAATTTAATAAAGCCGTTTACAGAATTTTTAACAGGCGCGGTAAAAACCTCGCCATCAGGGATATTAAATTCGCCCGCGCACTTTATTGCGGGGATGCCCTTTATCGAAAAACTCAAATCCGTTCCCGGGTCTTTGATCTTTACCATTTCAGTTTTGTTCATGAGTTCCACAAGGTTATCCATTGCAGCGGACATCTTGCTGTAATCAAGGTTACAGACATTGAAATAAAAATCCTCGAATGATTCCAGGCTTGTAT
>Ga0182021_10003198_pt1 | contig 19254 bp, 18 predicted proteins | sample 612E3MmetaG_FD_120493 | JGI IMG/M metagenome (GOLD analysis project Ga0182021, IMG submission 120493) | Permafrost microbial communities from Stordalen Mire, Sweden - 612E3M metaG (Illumina Assembly) | ecosystem: Environmental > Terrestrial > Soil > Wetlands > Permafrost | place: Sweden... | reverse complement strand
GGCCTGGTCGTCGTGGCCGGGGCCGTGCACGAACTCGCGCAGGCGGATGGTCGCCCCGTGGAAGCCTTGCAACAACTCGTCGCACGCATGGGACAGCAGCGACTGCAGCCGGTCCAGGTCGTGGGTGGCTGTCATCAGGTTGTCCTGCAGGTCGGCGGCCGCGAGCAACGGCATCACGGGCTCGGTGCGGGTGGACGGGGCGGTTTCGTTCAGCATCGGGGGGTCCCTGTTCTGCTTGTGGGGCTGGGCGGTCGCATCCCACGCTTTTCGGCACCCTCCTGGAAGACCTGAGCCCAATCCGGCCCGGCCCGGCGCGCCGGGGGCGTTGGCAGGGTTGTCCGCGCGCGGGCATACTGCGCGGCATGCAGGCCAAGTTCCCGCCCCGGACCACTGCGGCGTACCCTCCCGCGCCCGCCGGCGCCCGCGAGCTGCGGGTGCTGCACCTCGAAGATTCGGAACTTGATCACGAACTGGCCCTGGCGCACCTGCATCGTGGGGGCCTGAACGTGGTCGTGCGCCGGATCGACTCGGAGGCCGAGTTCCTGGCGGCGCTCGACGCCTGGGACTGGGACGCCATCCTGTCGGACTACAACCTGCCGGGGTTTTCCGGACTGGTGGCGCTGGACCTGCTCAAGGCCAGCGGCCGGGATGTGCCGTTCATCCTGGTGTCGGGCGAAATCGGCGAGGACACGGCGGTGGAGGCGATGCGCAACGGTGCGAGCGACTACCTGCTCAAGAACAACCTCGCCCGGCTCGTGCCGGCCCTGCTGCATGCCGTGGAAGCCAAGGAAATGCGCCGGGCCCGGGCTCGGGCGGACCGTGAACTCGACGAGTCCAAGCAGCGGCTGCGCGAGCTCGCCCAGCACCTTCAAAACAGCATCGAGCAGGAACGAACGGCCATTTCACGCGAAATCCACGACGACGTCGGCGGTTCGCTGACTGCGCTGAAGTTCGATCTGGCCTGGATCGCCCGGCACTCGGATTCTGCGGCGATCACCAGCCGCGTGAATTCCGCACTCGAGACGGTTACGCTGGCAATCGACTCGAGCAAGCGCATCATGCACAACCTGCGCCCGGCGATCCTGGAACAGGGTCTGGTGGCGGCGCTGCAGTGGTTGGCCGCACGGTTCGAGCGGCGCACCGGCATCGACTGCGTCGTGCGGCTGCCGCCGCAGATGCCGGAGCTGCCGGCCGGCGTGCCGCTGGTGGCGTATCGCGCCGCCCAGGAGGCGCTGACCAACGTCACCAAACATGCCCAGGCCACCCGGGTGCGGGTCGACCTGTCGCTGGCCGGCGGTGTGTTGTCGCTCGAAATCAGCGACAACGGCCGCGGCCTGAGCGCCGAGGATCTGGCCAAAGTGCGATCCTTCGGTATCCGGGGCTTGCACGAGCGGGCCGGAACGGTCGGCGGCTGGATCGAACTGAGCAGCGGTGCGGGCGGCACCACGATGATGTTGTCGGTGCCGTTGAACCCGCTGGCACTGGTGGATCTGCCTGCGAGGGCCGAACCCGATGTGGACGACCCCAGTCAGTGGGGCGAGTTGTGATGCAAGCTTTGACCGAGGCTGTCCGATGATCAGGGTTCTTCTCTGCGATGACCACGCGCTGATACGCCGGGGCATCCGCGACACGCTGTCCGACGCGCCGGACATTCAGGTGGTGGGGGAAGCTGGTGACTACGGGGAGCTGCGCGCGCTGATGCGCGATCACACCGCCGACGTGCTGGTGCTGGACATCAACCTGCCTGGGCGCAGCGGGCTGGACGTGCTGCACGTGCTCAAGGACGAGTCCGCCGCCCTGCGGGTGCTGGTGGTATCGATGTACCCGGAGGACCAGTACGCGATCCGTGCGCTGCGCGCCGGCGCCTACGGTTACGTCAACAAGGGTGGCGACCCCGCGCAGATCGTCGCGGCCGTGCGCACCGTCGCGCAAGGGCGCAAATACGTGACGCCGGAGATCGCGCAGATGCTCGTCGAAAGCCTGACCACGCCGGTGCTGGCCAATGCCCATGAAAAACTCTCCGATCGCGAGCTCCAGACCCTGGTGATGATCGCCTCGGGCAAGCGGCTGTCCGACATCGCCGAGGAGTTGCTGCTCAGTCCGAAGACGGTCAGTGTCTACCGTGCGCGGGTGCTCGAAAAGTTAGGGCTGACTAACAATTCGGAGATGACGGTCTACGCCATCCGCAACGGCTTGGTCGGCAGCGAATAGCCCGCACCCCCCGAAGCGCGGGGGTGGCGCGCCGTGGCAAGCGTCACGATGCGCCCGCCCTTGGTGGGCGCGGCGCGTGCGCTCACGCCCCAAAGACTGCACGATCGGCCCCTGCGGCGCCCGCTGGGTGCCGAGCCCGTCGGTGGGCCAATTGGGGAGTACATGGAGCAGACACAAATCCTGTGGTGGATCGCCAGTGTGGGCGTGTGCGCAGGACTGTTCGCTTTGGCCGCGGAGCTCGGCGTGGCGACCTCGGGACGCACGCTGGCGCTCGGCCACGCGCTGCGCGCCGCGCCGGCACTGCTGATCGCCTGCGCCATCTGGTGGCCGCTGCAGTCGCTGCAGCTCGCCGGGCACTCCCTGCTGGCCGCCGCGCGCTGGCTGTCCGCCGCCCCGGCGCTGGTCCTGGCAGGGCTGTCGGTCGTGCTGGGCCAGGCCTTCCAGCGCGAGCGCTGGGGACGTTGCGTCGCCGTGGCCGCGGCCATGTCGGTGTGCGCGGCCGCCCATGTGCTGTGGACCTTGTCGGGCGCCATCGGCCCGTCCCAGCCCCCGGCGTGGCTGGACGCCGGCGGCCTGACGTTGGCGCTGGCGGTCACGTTGGTCGCGGTGCAACTGCGCGTGGGCGACTGGCCGCGCAACCGGGTCTTGCGCGCCGGCGCGTCGGTCTTCGCCGCGCTCGTCGTGTGCCTGATCGCCGCGCTCGGGGCGCCGCGCTCGACGGTCTCGGCGGCCGGCTTCGGCAACGAGTGGGTCGTGGTGGCCAGCCTGATGGCCATCAGCACTGTGCTGCTGGCCGTGCTGCAGCACGGCCAGGTCGCGCCGACGGACAGCACGCCGCGCACGCCGCGCCATGCGATGGCCGACAGCCTGACCGGACTGCCCACACGGCTGTACTTCGAGGGCCAGCTGCACAGCGCGGCCAAGCGGTGCGAGGCGCGGGCCAGCCGAATGGCGGTGCTGTTCATCGATCTGGACGGTTTCAAGCCCGTCAACGACACGTTCGGCCACAACAGCGGGGACCGGGTGCTTTCCCAGGTCGGCAAACGGCTCAAGGCGCTGGCCCGTGAAACCGGCGTGGCCGCGCGCATCGGGGGCGACGAATTCTTGCTCCTGATCACCGGGGTGCAGTCGCTGGAGTCGGTGGCCAAGACCGCGCGACGCGTCACCGAGGTGCTCAGCCAGCCCTACCTCATCGACGATCGCGAAGTGGGGATCTCGTGCTCGCTGGGCATAGCGATGTACCCCGAGAAGTGCCATCCCAACAAGCTTATCGCCCGCGCCGACGCGGCGATGTACGCCGCCAAGCGCGCCGGTGGCTCACGCCACTGCTTCTACTCCCCGGCGATGGACGTGGACGTGCAGCAGAACTTCGACATGCTGCGCGATCTGCGCAAGGCGGTGGCCAACAACGAGCTGGAGCTGTACTTCCAGCCCAAGATCGACGCGCACAGCGGCAAAGTCACCGCCGCCGAAGCGCTGCTGCGCTGGAACCATCCGCAGCGCGGCCTGGTGCTGCCGGAGGAATTCATTGCGCTGGCCGAGCGCTCCGGCATGATCGGCGCGGTGGGCGACTGGGTCATCGAGGCCGCATGCAAGCAGGCCCGGGCCTGGCGCGACAAGGGCCTGCGCATGCGCGTGGCCATCAACCTGTCGGCCCACCAGATGCGTCAGGAGGACATCGCCGAGCGCATCGCCGATGCGCTGCGGCGTCACCGCATCCATGCGTCGCTGCTGACGTGCGAGATCACCGAGACTGCCGCCATGGAGGATACCGGCGCGACACAGGAGACGTTCCGCAAGCTCGGCGAACTCGGGGCGCACCTGTCCATCGACGACTTCGGCACCGGCTACTCGAGCCTGAGCTACCTGCGCCGGTTGCCTGCGGAGGAACTCAAGATCGATGCGAGCTTTGTGCGTGACCTGGACCACAGCGCCGATGCGCGCGCGGTGGTCGACGCCGTGGTCAAACTCGCCCATGCGCTGGGGCTGAAAGTCGTGGCCGAAGGGGTCGAGGGCGTGCGCCAGCAGCAAATCCTCACCGAGCTGGGCTGCGACGAGCTGCAGGGCTACCTGTTCGCCCGTCCGATGACGGCGCGCGCGCTGCTGCTGTGGGCGATCGACGACCGCTCGAGCCCGACGGCGTTTCGCAATTCGCTGTTCGGCGAAACCCATCAGACCCCGCGCCAGGGGCTGCGCGGCGGACTGCGCCAGGCGGGCTGAGCGCGGGCGCTCGGCGATGTGGATGGCCGGGTCGCTCGCCGGCGCCGGCGCCGTCGCGTAGCGTCACGGCGCGCGCGGTGCCTTCATGGCGCCATCGAAGCACGGCGGCGAGGCGACCTCGGAGGGCGGCGCGCCATCCCCACCACAGCCGGCGCTGGCGTGCCTGACGCGCGTCTCAGCCGCGCGAGCGCGTCGCTCGCCGGCGCACGCAGTCCAGATATCGCTGCCCGTCCGGCGGCGTGGCACTGCGCTGGGAGTGCCAGATCATCTCGCCCAGGCACTCCATCACCTCGTGGTGGGCGGTGTGCTGCGAGCCCAGGCGCGAGCTGAGCAGCCCCACGGCCTGGCGGATGCCCGTGGGCTGATCGATGCCCACCTGCTCGGCGATCGACAGGTGCATCGACAGGTGCAGGAACGGGTTCGTGCGCCCGTCGGCCGGATCGTAGGTCGCCGCCAACGCGGCGGGCAAGTCGGCGAGGATGGCGTCGTACTCGGGGTGCTGGTCGACCCACTGGGCCGCGACCAGCTCGATCGGCGTGAGCGGCAGCGCGCCGCGATGCTTGCGCAGGACCTCGCAGAAGAAGCGGCGCACGTCGTGTTGGGAGGGCGCGAACATCCGGGCGATTTTGCACCGTTCGACGCCACTGCATGCGGCCGACGAATCCGATGACGCAGGGCCGCGCCTGCGGGCGGACAATCGAGCCGTTCCTTTCACCCTGTGCCCGAGCACGCCTGACCGACATGAACATCACGACCGAACAGCTCTTCGACCACGCCCGCACCCACAACGGCTTTGACGGCCGCGCGATCCCCGCGGCCACGTTGCACCAGCTGTACGAGCTGGTCAAGTGGGGGCCGACCTCGGCCAACTGCAGCCCCGCGCGACTGATCTTCGTCACCTCGGCCGCGGCCAAGGACAAGCTGGTGGGCGCCGTCTCGGCCGGCAATGCCGAGAAGACCCGCCAGGCGCCGGTGACGGTGATCGTGGGCATGGACATGGCGTTCTACGACCAGCTGCCGGCCCTGTTCCCACACGCCGACGCCCGGGCCTGGTTCGTCGGCAACACGCCGATGATCGAGGCCACCGCGTTTCGCAACTCCAGCCTGCAAGGTGGCTACCTGATCATGGCCGCGCGCGCGCTCGGACTGGATTGCGGACCGATGAGCGGCTTCGACGCCGCTAAGGTGGACGCCGCCTTCTGGGCCGGCACCACGGTCAAGACCAACTTCCTGATCAACCTGGGCCACGGCGACCCCGCCAAGCTGTTCGCCCGCAGCCCTCGTCTGAGCTTCGAACAGGCCTGCCGGATCGACTGAGCGCAGCAGCGCGGCGTCACCGCGCGGGTGGCGGCGCCGGCGCGGGGTCGTCGGCACTCCAGCCCGAGGTCTGGCGGCGCTGCGCGGCCTGTTCGCGCTCCTGCGCGAACAGCTGCTCGAGCTGCTCGCGGGCCTGCTTGGAGGCGGCGATGAATTTGGCCTCGTCGGCGCGGTGCGGTGCGATGCGGTGCAGCTGGTCGACGTTGTGGCGCCGGAACCGCATCGCCAGGGTGCGGGCCTGGTGGCGCTCCCAGCCGAGCTGCTCCAGCACGCTGCGCGCGCTCATCAGCGCGGAGTCCAGCGTCTCGCGCTCGATCAGGCCGACCCCCAGGTCGTGCAGTTCGAAATAATGCCGCACGTTGCGTGCCCGCGCCACGATGGTGAGCCTGGGGAAATGCTCGCGCACCATCTTGGCGATCTCGATGCTTTGCGCCACGTCGTCCACCGCGAGCACGAGCACCGCGGCACTCGCCGCGCCGGCCGTGCGCAGCAGATCCAGACGCGTGGCGTCGCCGTAGAACACGCGCCAGCCGAACTTGCGCATGGCTTCGATCTGCTCCGCGTCGATGTCCAGGACGGTGGGCTGAACGCCGTTGGCGTACAGCATCCGCCCGACGATCTGGCCGTAGCGCCCGAAGCCCGCGATGATGACCGAGCGGTTCTGCGGTTCGCGCAGTTCGGGCAGCGTGCGGCGAGTCTGACCGGCCAGCAGCGGGATCAGCCAGCGGTCGGCGGCCACCAGCAGCAGCGGCGTGACCAGCATCGAGATCGCCACCGCAGCCACCAGCATCGAGGCCACGGACGGCGCGATCACCCCCGATTGAGCGGCGGTCTGGAACACCACGAAGCCGAACTCGCCGCCCTGTGCAAGCAAAATGACGAACACCGGCCGCTCCGGTGCGGGCAGCGGCATCGCGCGCCCCATGGCCCACAGCACGAACGCCTTGAGCAGCACAAACGCCGCCACGACGCCGGCCACGCGCAGCGGCTGGGCGAGCACGACGGCGAAATCCACGCTCATGCCCACGGCGATGAAGAACAGGCCCAGCAGCAGTCCTTTGAACGGCTCCAGGTCGGTCTCCAGTTCGCGCCGGTATTCGCTCTCGGCCAGCAGGACCCCGGCCAGGAATGCGCCCAGCGCCATCGACAGGCCCACCGCCTGCATCAGCGCGGCCGTCGCCACGACCAGCAGCAGCGAGGCTGCCGTGAAGATCTCGGGCGTGGCGCTGCGTGCGATCCATCGCAGTGCCGGGCGGATCAGCAGCCGACCGCCCAGCACGATGGCGGCGATCACCCCCAGCGCCTTGGCCGCACCGAGCCAGCCACCACCGGCGGCCCGCGTGGCCGCCGGCGTCAGCAGCGGCAGCAGCGCCAGGATCGGGATGGCCGCCACGTCCTGCAGCAGCGACACGCTCAGCACGCTCTGGCCGGAGGTGGTGTTCATCAGGCTGCGCTCGTGCAGCACGCCCAGCCCGATGGCGGTGGAGGACATGGCCAGTCCGAGGGCGGCCACGCCGGCCAGCGCGACGTCCACCCCTGCGGACACCGCCAGCGCCGTCATCAGCGCGGCCGAGCCGAACAGCTGCGCGCTGCCCCAGCCGAAGATCGGCTTGCGCAGCGACCACAGCCGGCGCGGGTCGAGTTCCAGGCCGACGAGAAACAGCATCAGCACCACGCCGAACTCGGAGAAATCCAGCATCGCCTGCGGGCTGGTGACGAGCTTCAGGCCCCACGGGCCGATCAGCACGCCCGCGCCCAGGTAGCCGATGATCGAGCCCAGACCGAGGAACCTGGCCAGCGGCACCGCCAGCACCGCGGCGGCCAGATAGATCAGCGCGCTGGACAGCCAGCTGCCGTGCGCCATCAGTTCGTCCCGAACGGTGTCAGGGCGGCCGTGTCGTCCGGACGGGTGTCCGGCGGTACCGGGGGCACGATGTCGTACAGCAGCGTGTCGAGTTCGCCCCAGTGCGGGTAGCTGGCCAGCCGCTGGGTGTAGTGGTCCAGATGGGCCTGCACATCGGGCTCGCCGGCGCGGTGCGCGCCGTACAGCACGAGCGGCGGCAAGAACCGCATGCCGCACAGCTGCGCCGTCTGCCGGTAGGCCGGCAAGAACGCGTTGAAGTCGTAGCGGTTGTAGCTGTCGGGGTGGTAGGACTCGCGCGGACCGCCCGTGGTGGCCACCAGCCACAGGTCCTTGCCGCGCAGCGCGGTCCCGCCGGGGCCATACGCCCAGCCGAACGAAAGCACCTCGTCGACCCACAGCTTCATGAGCGCGGGCATGCTGTACCACTGGACCGGATGCTGCCAGACGATCAGCTCGGCCGAAGCGAGCAGCGCCTGCTCCGCCGCGATGTCGATCAAGTAGTCCGGGTACAGCGCGTACAGGTCGCGTACCGCGACGCCGACGCCGACGCCGGCGCCGCGGCGCGTCACCTGCTGGGCCGCCGTCATCAGCCGCCGATTGATTCGGGAATGTTCCATTTGCGGGTGGGCGGTGAGCACCACCACGCCGGGGCGGGCGGCGGCCCCCGACGGCCCGAGATCGGCCGGTACGGGGGTGGGGAAGGGGGCGTCGGCCATGGGCTGGGGGATTTTGCGCTGGTTATTCTCAATGGTCGGGGCGGTGGAATGCCCGGTAACATAACCCGAAACAGCGTCCCAGCGTAGGAGGAGCGCATGCCGGTGATCGTGGTGGCCAATCCCAAGGGCGGGGTGGGCAAGTCGACCCTATCGACCAACGTGGCGGGTTACTTCGCTTCGCGTGGCCACGCGGTCATGCTCGGCGACATCGATCGGCAGCAGTCCGCCCGGTCCTGGCTGGCGCTGCGCCCCCCTGAGTTGGCGCGCATCGGCAGCTGGGAGGTCGTGCACGATGCGGTCGTGCGTCCGCCGCGCGGCACCACGCACCTGGTGCTGGATACGCCGGCCGGGCTGCATGGCGCGCGCCTGGACGACGTGCTCAAGCTCGCCCACAAGATCCTCATCCCCATGCAGCCCAGCCTGTTCGACATCCAGGCCACCTACGCGTTCGTCGAGCGGCTGCGCAGCGGCAAGCGCCGGCCCGGGCTGCAGCTGGGCATCGTGGGCACCCGAACCCGCGAGGGTACGATCGCCACCGAGCAGCTGCGCGGGTTCCTGCAGGGCCAGGACGTGGCGCTGCTGGGCTTCCTGCGCGACACGCAGAATTACGTGCACCTGGCCGCGCATGGGCTGACGTTGTGGGACGTGGGTGCCTCGCGCGTCGAGCGCGACCTGGAACAATGGCAACCGATCACTGCCTGGCTCGACGCGTGAGCGCGCACGGGACGGTACAGCCTCACCAAAGGACCGCATGCGAAGTTTCGAACACCTGAACGAGCTCCAGGCACTGGAGGGTCAGTCGCTGGGCGTGAGCGAGTGGATCACCGTTGACCAGCAGCGCATCGACCTGTTTGCGCAGGCCACGGGGGACCATCAATGGATCCACCTGGACGTGGCGCGTGCCGCCACGGGGCCGTTCGGCGCCACCATCGCGCATGGCTTCCTGACGCTGTCGCTCCTGCCCGAAATGGCCGCCTCCGCGTTCGAGGTGCGCGACACCCGCATGGGGGTGAACTACGGCCTGGGCAAGGTCCGCTTCCCGGCGCCCGTGCCGTCGGGCAGCCGGCTGCGCGGGCACTTCAAGCTGCTGCGCTACGAGCCGCTGGAGGGCGGTGCGCAGCTCACCGTCGAGGTGACGATGCAGCGCGAGGGGTCCGACAAGCCGGTGTGCGTGGCCGAGTCGCTCGCCCGGCGCTACATCTGATCGCGCCGGCGCGCCGCCGCCCTAGTCCTGCGTGTAGGCCAAGCGCACGTAGATCGGCGCGAACGCTTCGGCCTGGGTGACTTCGAGCAGCCGCTCACGCGCCAGCTCCAGCATGGCGATGAACGTCACCACCAGCACCTGCGGCCCGCGGCTCGCGTCGAACAGGTCCTCGAACAGGGCGAAGCGTCGTCCCTGCAGCGCGCGCAGCACGATGCTCATGTGCTCGCGCACGCTGAGCTGCTCGCGCGTGATCAGGTGGTGCTGGTTGAGCCGGGCACGCGCCAGGATGTCGGCCCACGCCGCGCGCAGGTCCGGCGCGTCGAGCTGCGGCCAGCGCGGTGCGAGCGACTGCTCGATGACCACCTGGGCGCGCAGGAAGTCGCGCCCGAGCAACGGCAGGGCTTCCAGCCGCGCGGCGGCCAGCTTCATCTGCTCGTACTCGATCAGCCGGCGCACCAGCTCGGCGCGCGGGTCTTCGGCCTCTTCGCCGTCCGCCGCGCGCTTGGGCGGCAGCAGCATGCGCGACTTGATCTCGATGAGCATCGCGGCCATCAGCAGGTACTCGCTGGCCAGCTCGAGATGGGTCTTGCGGATCTGGTCGACGTAGGCCAGGTACTGGCGCGTCACGCTGGCCATTGGAATGTCCAGGATGTTGAAGTTCTGCCGGCGGATCAGGTACAGCAGCAGATCCAGCGGCCCCTCGAACGCCTCGAGGAAGACCTCGAGCGCGTCCGGCGGGATGTACAGGTCGTTGGGCAGGGCGAACAGCGGCTCGCCGTACAGCCGCGCCACGGCCACGCTGTCCACCACGGTGTCTTCGGGCCGCCCCGACGCCTGGGGGGGCGGCTGGAGTTCGGGCAGCTGGACGGCCGCCACGTCGTCGCTCATGGCCCGCTCGCGGGTTCAGCGTTGGGTCTGGTACACGTAGGGCTGCTGAGGCACCCGGGCGTCCTGATACTCGGCCTGGGCGTCGCGGTCGACGTGTTTGTCCCACAGCAGTTCGCGACCACGGCGCTGTTCGTCCTCCAGCGTCGGTTTGCTGGCCTTCAATCCCTCGATCAACGAGGTGACGTCGGAGGTATAGGCTTTCCAGAACAGGGGCATGGGGCGGGCGCGTGTCAAGGCAGGCTGGACGGGGACCGCTAGTTTAACGCCTGGCCCCGGGGCCCCCGGGCGCTTTCATCAAAGCCGGGGGTTTATCTGTCACGATCCGGTCATGGACGAGATCGAACTCAAGTACCAGGTGCCCCCGGGACAGGCGCTGGCCGTCGACCGCGCGGTGGCGGGGCGCACGGGCGCGGCTCGCCAGCGCTTGCAGGCGGCCTACTTCGACACCGCGCACGGGACGCTGGCGGCTGCGGGGCTGGCGTTACGGCTGCGCCGCGAGGGCCGGCGCTGGGTTCAGACACTCAAGTCGGGCAGCACGGACGCCATGACCCGTTTCGAGCACAACGCCGCGCGCGGGGGGTCCGCCGCGATGCCGGCGCTGGACCCGGGGCTGCACGCCGAGCACGCGGTGGGCCGGCAGCTGCTGGACGCGCTGCACGGCCAGGAGCCCCAGGCGCTGCAGGTCCAGTACCGCACCGACATCCTGCGCCGCTCGCGCACGGTGCGCACGGCTCACGGGCAGGTCGAACTGGCCTACGACACCGGCCACATCGAGGCCGGCGCGCAGCGCCTGGCGGTGTGCGAGCTCGAGTTCGAGCTGCTGTCGGGCTCGCCGCGGGCGGTGCTGGAGGTGGCTCAGCGCTGGGCGGCGCGATTCGACCTGTGGCTGGACGGTCGCAGCAAGGCCGAACGCGGTTCGACGCTGGCACGCGGTCAGGTGGCGTGCGCGCCCCGGGTCGCGCAGGCGGTCGTGCTGACGCCCGCCATGGATGTCTCGGCCGCCTGGAGCGCGGTGTTGCGTTCCTGCGCCGACCAGATCCTGGCCAACGCCAGCCAGATCGCCGGGGGTCCGTGCGGGCCCGAACACGTGCACCAGCTGCGCGTCGGCCTGCGCCGGCTGCGCAGCGCGCTGCGGCTGTTCGACCCGTGGGTGGCGGAGCCGGCACTGGCGCCACCGGCCGCGCGACTCTTTGCGGCGCTGGGCCAGGCGCGCGACCGCGCCGTGCTGCTGGGTCCGCTGGCCGGCGAACTGCGCGCGGCCATGGTCGCCACCGGGTTGGTGCCACCGCGCGACGGCGCGCGCCACGACCCGCTTGACGCCGATGCCGACGCGGCCGACGACCACGAGCCGGGCGCGGTCGTGCGCGCCGCACCCACGCAGCAATTCCTGCTCGAGCTGCTGGCGGCGATGCAGCATGTGCTGCTGGACACGGGCGACGCCGGCGATGCGCACGCCTGGCGCCGGCACGTCAAGCGCCAGCTGCGCCGATGGCACCGACAGGTCGTGGACGATGCCGGGCACTATGCGCAACTCGACGATACCCAGCGCCACACGCTGCGCAAGCGCGCGAAGCGACTGCGCTACGCCAGCGAATTCGCCGCCGCGCTGTACGAGCCGCGGGCCGTACGCCGGTACCTGCGCGCGCTGCGCGAGCTGCAGGATCGCCTGGGCGCCGTCAGCGACGTCGTGATGGCCGGCGTCGCGCTCGGCCAGGCTCACGGTGAGGATCCGGTCACCTGGTTCGCACGGGGCTGGCTGGCCGCGCGGCGCGAGCACCTGATCGATGGCGCGGTGCGGCCGCTGCGCGGGTTCGCTCGAGCACCGGTCTTCTGGAAGTGACGTCTGGGCCGCACGCCACCGGCGTGGCGTGGCGCGGCGCGCTCAGCGCAGCGTGCGCCCGAGCATCCGCTCCAGCGTTCCCAGCGGTGACGTTTCGGGGCGCTGCTGGCGCGCGACGTCCAGATAGAACGTCTGCTCGAGCATGTGCTGGCCGCCCATCGCCGCGTGCAGCACCTGGTCGCTGAACACCACCCAGGTGGTTCCCGGGGCGAACGCCACCAATGCCTGGGGACTGTCGCGCTGGTAGGTCAGGTCGGCCTTGCCGAGGTCGTGCAACTGCAGCATCAAGTGGTCGTATTCCGTGCGCCGCCGCTTGGTCACGCCCAGCCGGTGCAGCAACCAGGCCGAGCCCGGCCAGGGGCGCCCGATCTGCGGCAGGAACCTGCGGGCGTGCGCCTCGAACGGTTCGCCCACGCGCCACAGCCGCGCCTGACCGTCGGGGTTCAGGTTGCAAAACACCCGCAGCAGCCGCGTGCCCTGGGTCGGATTGGACGGAAACGCGTCGACGTGCAGCCGGGTGTCGTCCTTGCGCCAGCTGGACTGCCGTCCGGCCACGTCGATCGGACGCAACGAGGTGCCGCCGCGGCGCAGGTGGTCGCGGTAGTGCGGGAACAGCCGCATGGCCAGCGCCAGGCTGTGCTCGGCGTAGCGCGTGATCATCGCGCGCAGCGCGTCCAGATCGTGCGCCGCGCCGGCCGCGCCACGCATCTCGCCCGATGGCCAGCGCACGGAGATGTTCTTCGCCTGGCCGTCGGCCCAGCGTGGGTCCAGGAAGCGGCGCTCCTGAGGGGACAGTTCGAAGGGCAGCTGGGCGAAGCGCAGCACGCCGCCGCCCTCGACGACGGATTCGACGCCGCGTGTCGGGCCCGCCTCGTCCCAGTGGGTATCGGGGTACTCCAGGACCGGGCTGATCGCTTCGGACATCGACGCCTCCCCCGGCTCAGCGTACCCGCATGCCGGCGGTCGCACCGGTGTGCGGCTCGAGCACGTACAGGCCCGTGTCGGCGTGCGGCGCGGCGTGCGACGCCGCCAGCACCATGCCTTCGCTCACACCGAACTTCATCTTGCGCGGCGCCAGGTTGGCCACCATCACCGTGTAGCGGCCGATCAGCTGCTGCGGCTCGTAGGCGCCCTGGATGCCGCTGAAGACCTGCCGCAGCCGGCCCTCGCCGACGTCCAGCATCAACCGCAGCAGCTTGGTCGAGCCGTCCACCCGCTCGCACTCGACGATGCGCGCGACGCGCAGGTCCACCTTGGCGAAGTCGTCGATACCGATCTGCGCGGCCAGCGGCTCGCCGCCCGGGGGGTCGATCGGTGTGGCCACGGGCTCGAACAGCGCATCGAGCTGCGCGGCTTCGACCCGCTGCATCAGGTGCGTGTAGGTGCCGATCGTGTGCCCGCCCAGCGATCGGGCCACGTCGGCATAGCTCAGCGCGGGCACGCGCAGGAACGCCTCGACCTGCACCGCCAGCGCCGGCAGCACCGGCTTGAGGTAGATCGTCAGGAGTCGGAACGCCTCGATGCACACCGAGCACACGTCGTGCAGCACGGCGGCCTGGTCCGCGTGCTTGGCCAGCTCCCACGGCCGGTTCTGGTCGACGTACTCGTTCACCCGGTCGGCCAGCAACATCACCTCGCGCAGCGCCTTGCCGAACTCGCGCTCTTCGTACAGCGTGCGGATCGGCTCGAAATGGGCGCGCAGCGCGTCGAGCAGCACGCGGCCCTCGACCCCCACGTCCGACGACAGCTTGCCGCCGAAGCGCTTGGCGAGGAACCCCGCGGCCCGGCTGGCGATGTTGACGTACTTGCCCACCAGATCGGCATTGACGCGTGCCAGGAAGTCCTCCGGATTGAAGTCCACGTCCTCGACCCGCGCGTTGAGCTTGGCCGCCAGGTAGTAGCGCAGCCACTCGGCGTTCAGACCCAGCTCCAGGTAGCGCAGCGGCGAGATCCCCGTGCCGCGGCTCTTGCTCATTTTCTCGCCGCTGAGCTGCAAGAAGCCGTGCACGAAGATGTGCTGGGGCACCTTGCGGCCGCTGAAGTGCAGCATCGCCGGCCAGAACAAGGTGTGGAAGGTGATGATGTCCTTGCCGATGAAATGGATCTGCTCGACCGCTGGGTCGGCCATGAACGCATCGAAGTCGCCCCCGATGCGCGTGAAGTGGTGCTTGAGCGCGGCCAGGTAGCCCACCGGCGCGTCCAACCAGACGTAGAAGTACTTGCCCGGAGCGTCCGGAATCTCGATGCCGAAATACGGCGCGTCCCGGCTGATGTCCCAGTCGTTCAGGCCGTGGTGGCCGAGTTCGTCGGAAACGAACCACTCCTTGATCTTGTTGAGGACCTCGGGTTGCAGCCGCCCGGGCGTGGCCGTCCACTCCTTGAGGAATTCCACGCAGCGCGACGACGACAGCTGGAAGAAGTAGTGGTCCGAGCTCTTGAGCACCGGCGTCGCGCCGGTGAGCACCGAGTACGGATTCTTCAGCTCGGTGGGCGCATACACGGCCCCGCAGTTCTCGCAGTTGTCGCCGTACTGGTCCGGCGTGCCGCACTTCGGGCACACGCCCTTGATGTAGCGGTCGGGCAAGAACATGCCCTTGACCGGGTCGAAGAACTGCTCGATGCTGCGCTCGGCGATCAAGCCCTGGCGGCGCAGCGAGCGATAGATGTCCTGGGCGAGTTCGTGGTTCTCGGGCGCGTCGGTCGAGTGCCAGTGGTCGAACCCGATGTGAAAGCCGTCCAGGTACGCGCGCCGTCCCGCGGCGATGCGCGCGACGAACTCCTGCGGCGACACGCCGGCCTTGTCGGCGGCGATCATGATCGGGGCGCCGTGCGTGTCGTCGGCGCAGACGAAGTGCACCTCGTGGCCCGCCATGCGCTGATGGCGCACCCAGATGTCGGCCTGGATGTACTCCATCATGTGCCCGATGTGGAACGGGGCGTTGGCGTAGGGCAGAGCGGTGGTGACAAAGAGCTTGCGGGTCATGGTGGGATTCTAGGCGCCAGCGCGACCGGCCGCGCCCGTGGGATAGACTGCGCCGCACCCCGCGTGCCCGGGACGCGGTGCTGGCCGCGGCCTCGAGCGTCCCGGCCCGTTTTGACCCGCTGCATGGACCCCCTGCCACATGACCGTTTCCGAATCCACGCTGCTCAGCGCCCTGCAGACCGTTGTCGACCCGAACACCGGTCAGGATTTCGTCACCACCCGACAGCTCAAACACGTGCGCATCGAGGGTGCCACGGTGCACTTCGACGTCGAACTCGGCTATCCGGCGCGCAGCCAGATCGACGCGCTGCAGGCGGCGCTGGTCCAGGCCGCGCGCAGCGTGCCCGGCGTCGAGCAGGTGCAGGCCTCGTTGACGGTCAAGATCGCCGCCCACGCGGTGCAGCGCGGCGTGGCGCTGCTGCCCAGCGTGAAGAACATCGTCGCGGTGGCCTCCGGCAAGGGCGGCGTGGGCAAGAGCACGACCGCCGTGAACCTGGCGCTCGCGCTGAGCGCCGAGGGCGCCCGTGTGGGCATCCTGGACGCCGACATCTACGGGCCCAGCCAGCCGATGATGATGGGTTTGAGCGGGCGGCCGGATTCGGCCGACGGCAAGACCATGGAGCCGCTGGCCAACTACGGTGTTCAGGTGATGTCGATCGGATTCCTGGTCGAGGCCGACAATCCGATGATCTGGCGCGGTCCGATGGCCACGCAGGCGCTGGAGCAGCTGCTGCGCCAGACGAACTGGGGTGCGCTGGACTATCTGATCGTCGACATGCCCCCGGGCACCGGGGACATCGCGCTCACCCTGAGCCAGCGCGTGCCGCTCACCGGTGCCGTGGTGGTCACCACGCCGCAGGACATCGCGCTGCTGGACGCCAGGAAGGGCATCAAGATGTTCGAGAAGGTCGGCGTGCCGATCCTGGGCATCGTGGAGAACATGGCCGTGCACGTGTGCGAGCGCTGTGGTCACGTCGAGCACGTGTTCGGCCAGGACGGCGGCAAGCGGCTGGCCGAGGAATACGCGATGGACTACCTCGGCGCGCTGCCGCTGAACCTGTCGATCCGGGTGCAGGCCGACAGCGGGCGGCCCAGCGTGGTGGCCGATCCGGACAGCGAGATCGCCGCGCTGTACCGGCAGGTGGCCCGCCGGGTGGCGGTGAAGATCGCACAGCGCGCCAAGGACTACACCGCCAAGTTTCCCAGCATCACGGTGTCGCGCGACACCTGAACCCGCCGCCGCACCGACCCCGGCAGATCAGATCAGGCCGTCGAAGGGCAACACGTCCACCGTCTGCCCGGCCGCCACGTCGCCCTGATCGTGCCCGAGCACGATCAGGGCGTTGGCCTGGCTCATGCTGCGCAGGATGCCCGATCCCTGGGTCCCGGTCGTGAGGACCTGCCAGCGACCGAGCGCGTCCCGGCTGAGCAGCCCGCGCTGGAACTCCGTGCGCCCGGGCCTCTTGCGCAGGGCTTGCCCGCACACTGCGCGCATCATCGGCAGCGGCTGCTCGAGCGCACCGCTCATGCGCAGCAGCGCAGGGCGCACCAGCGCGTAGAAGCTCACCATCACCGCCACCGGGTTGCCTGGCAGCCCGAACAGCACCGCGCTGCCGGCCTCGTCGCGCAGCCGTCCCACCACCAGCGGGCGACCCGGGCGCAGCGCGACCTGCCAGAACAGCACCTCGCCCAGTTGCGCCACCACCGTCTTCAGGTGATCGGCCTCGCCCGCACCCACACCGCCCGACGTGATCACCGCGTCGGCCTGGCGCGCCGCGTCGACAAACGCCGCGCGCAGTGCCGCCGGGTCGTCCGCCACCACGCCCAGGTCGATCGGCTCCATGCCCAGGCGCTGCAGCATCGCCCACAGGGTGTAGCGGTTGCTGTCGTACACGCACCCGGCGTCCAGCGGCTGCCCGATCGAACGCAGCTCGCTGCCGGTGGAAAAGAACGCCACCCGCACCCGACGGCGCACCACCACTTCGGCGCGGCCCAGTGAGGCCAGCAGGCCGAGGTCCGCCGGGCGCAGCACGCGCCCCGCCGCCAGTGCGACCTCGCCGCGGGCCAGGTCCTCGCCGCTGCGGCGGCGATGGTCACCGGGCTGCACGGCCCCCGGCGGCACGCTGACGAGCTGCGCCTGGACCGACACCAGTTCCTGGGGCACGACCGTGTCCAGGCCGGGGGGCATCATCGCCCCCGTCATGATCCGCACGCACCCGGGGCTGGGCACCGCCGCGTCATAGGCGCGCCCGGCCAGCGCGGTCCCCACGCACGGCAGCACGGTGGGGGTCCGCGGGTCCAGTTCGGCGGCGCGCAGCGCGTAGCCGTCCATGGCGGCGTTGTCGTGCGCGGGCACGTCCACCGTCGAGACCAGGTCGTGGGCCAGTACCCGGGCCAGAGCGCTGCGCAGCGCCAGCGTCTCGGTGCCCACCACCGGGGCGACGAGTCGCTCGACCAGGGCCTGGGCCTGTGCCAGCGGCAGCGCCGCGTCGTCGGCCCCGAGGGCTCGCCCGCCGGGCAGCGGTGCGGACCTTTCAGTCATGGCGAGCCAGGCTCAGCAATTCGCCCGGCGTGTTGGCGTTGGCGAATGCCGCGGCATCGTCGAACGTCACCACGACCCGGCGTTGCCCGGCGGTCCAGCCCTCGACCTGGCGTTGCCCGCTGTGCAGGTACTCGCGCAGGCTGACCGCCAGCGTGCGCGCCATCACACAGAACACAGGCTGCACGCGCCGCTGCGCCGCGCGGCCGCAGGCGGCCACCGCGATGTCGGCGTGCGCGTCGACCAGTGCGCGGGCCAGCCGGGCCACGAGGTCCAGCGGCAGGTGCGGCGCGTCGCACGGTACAGTGGCCAGGTAGGGTGTGTCGCAGCGCGTCAGGCCGGTGAGGAACCCTGCCAGCGGCCCCGGCCGGTCGGCGTTCGCGTCGGGCCACACTGGCACGCCCAGCGCGGCGTAGTCATCCAGGTGTCGGTTGGCGTTGATCCTCAGCACGCCCACCTGCGCACGCAGGCGCCGCGCCACGTGCCAGACGAGCGGCTCGCCGTCCAGGCGTTGCAGCCCCTTGTCCGCGCCGCCCATGCGAGTGGCCAGACCGCCGGCCAGGATCAGTCCGGTGATGTCGCTGATGGGAATCATGGGTGAGGCGCCGTCGGTGGCCCATTTTGGCCTGAGTTCACGCTGCGCGCGCAGCCGGCGTCGATGTCCGCGCGCGCTGCCTGCGCAGCGGCTGGCGCTGCGTGAGCACCCGGTCCGGCGCGGCGCACCCGCCGGTTCAGGCGATACGGGCCAGGTCCCGCAGGATAGGCGGGCCCACGCGGCGCTCGATCTCCGCCATCAGCGCACGCTTGAACCCGATCAGGTACATCGCCTCGGCGGTCACGAACATCGGGCCCACCAGCCACCCCGTCAGGTCGTCGACGGACGCCGGCTTCTTGCCCTCGTACCAATGGCCGATGAATTGCACCAGCCAGCCCACGGTGAACAGTCCGGCGCCCCAGCCCAGCCAGGCGGCCGTGCTGCCGTGGGCGAGCGACTGGGCCAGCAGCACCAGCAAGCCCACCGCGGTACTCACTGCCAGGCCCAACGTCACGTCCCCGCGGGTCAGGTACCACGCCGCGGCGCCGGCGAAGGCCACCCAGGCGGGTGTCAGCGCCACGCTCCCCCAGGCGAAGGACGGCCGTGCGAGCGCCACGCCCAGTCCGAGAACGATCATCGGCACGCCGACGAGATGACTGGTGATGTTGCGCTCGTCGCGGTGGCAGGCGGCGTAGCGGCTCAGGAGTTCAGTGGCGGCGGGCATCGTGCGATCTCCGGCGTAGCGGGGTCGAGGCTCCCATGTTAGGCCAATCGGCGCGTGCCTGCCACGCCCGCAGGCCGGCGGGCGGGTCCGTGCGGGGACATCGGCTGCCTACAATCGTGACATTTTCCGCAGGGTGGGCGCATGAGCATCAAGAGCGATAAATGGATCCGCCGCATGGCCGAGAGCACCGGCATGATCGAGCCGTTCGAGCCG
>Ga0182021_10003197_pt1 | contig 19257 bp, 16 predicted proteins | sample 612E3MmetaG_FD_120493 | JGI IMG/M metagenome (GOLD analysis project Ga0182021, IMG submission 120493) | Permafrost microbial communities from Stordalen Mire, Sweden - 612E3M metaG (Illumina Assembly) | ecosystem: Environmental > Terrestrial > Soil > Wetlands > Permafrost | place: Sweden... | reverse complement strand
CGGCGTGTAGCCCTCGCGCTTCAGCTGCCCGAGCACCGAGACGAAACTCGACGCCATCGCCTTGTCGTCGATGCTGCCGCGCGCGGTGAAATAGCCGCCGCTTTCCTGCAGCTTGAACGGATCGGTGCTCCAGTCCTCGCGTTTCGCTTCAACCACGTCGAGGTGCGCTATCAGCAGCATCGGTTTCTTGTCGCCCGTGCCTTTGTAGCGCAGCACCAGGTTGCCCTTGCGCGGGAATGGCTCGAAGAGTTGCATGTCGGCAGCCGCGAAGCCTGCGTCGCGCAGGCGCTTGGCCATGGCGTTCGCCGCTTTGGTGTTGTCCCCGGCCGAATGCGAGGTGTTGATTTCGACGAGTTCCTGGTAGATGTCGCGAAACAGCTTCTGCTCGGCGGCGGCGTCCGCGGCAAGGGCGCTCGCACAGGGCATGGCGAGCAAGGAGAATGCAAGCAGGCTGCGCGGCAACACGGCCCCGCGCCCGGGTTTGTGGCTGTTCATGGGTTCCTCCCCTTTTGTTCGTCCCGGCGCACTGTATCAGATCGTCGTCGGCGGTGCCGGCGCGTTCGATGGAAGCGTGGTTGGCCGGCCCCCGCGCCGGGGGCGGACAGGGCGGGAATAATCCGCTCCCGGAAAGTGTTACCTTGTGGCCGAAGACGCCCCAAGTCGTCCAAACCAACCCAAAGGAGATGCTTATGAAAAGAATGCTCGGATTGTCCCTTGTTCTGGCGCTCGCGCCGGCCGCGCAGGCTGCGGACGTCGAAGCCGGGAAAGCCAAGGTCGCCACCGTGTGCGCGGCTTGCCACGGCGCGAATGGGGTGAGCGTGAGCGACGCCATTCCCAATCTGGCCGCGCAGCGGGCCGGTTACATCGAGGCGCAGCTGAAGGCGCTCAAGGAGGGCGCGCGCAAGAACCCCATCATGAATGCGATCGCGGCCCAGCTCAGCGCCGAGGACATGGCCAACGTGGCGGCTTACTTTGCCACGCAGCCGGGCGCAGCGACGGGCGCCAAGTCGGCGTTGCTGCCGAACGTGGCGACGAGCCGAGTGAGCTTCCCCGAAGGTTACAAGGACAAGTTCACCAAGTACCACACGATCAATTTTCCGGCGACCAAGCAGGTGCGCTACTACTACGCCGACAAGTCCGCGGTGGCGGCGGCGAAGGCGGGCAAGCCGCTGCCGGACGGCTCGGTGCTGTTCGCCGAGGTCTACGCGGCGAAACTCGACGCCTCCGGCAACCCGGTGACGGGGGGCGATGGCTACTACGCAGCGGACAAGCTCCTGTTCTACACGGCGATGGAGCGCGAGGCGGGCTGGGGCAAGGATATTCCCGACATGTTGCGCAACGGCGACTGGAACTACGCCGTATTCACCTTGGACAAGCAGCACCGGCCCGGCGTGAACCAGGCCGAGTGCCTCGCCTGCCACAAGCCGCTCGACAACGTGAGCTACACCTTCACGCTCAAGCAGCTCGCCGAAGTCAGGTAGGCCTACTTGTGCGGCGGCGCAGGGCGACGAGCACACAGGAAAAAACCGCGACCACCTGGAACACAAGATGTCGCACGCACAGGTTGTCGAGGCGCAGCGCCAGGCCGGCAAATGGCTGAAGGCTCAGGGACCCGGGCGGAAGTAAAGCCGCCCCGGACGTTCGACCGGGTCAGGGCGCGGCCCACTACTCTTCAGTGCCCATGGTTCTTCCGACGATGCGATTAGTTTTCGAATTTCTCCCGCAAGTAGTGGCCGATCAGCGCCACCGTAGGGTAGATCACCTCGTCTTCGATCCATTCGTGGACCCGCAGTTTGTACGCCAGTCTGGCAAATTCCCGGTTTTCCTGCCGGTGCGCCGCCTCCAGCAAGGCCACGGTCGCGGCCAGGATCGTCTGGTGAACGTTTGCGAGCGCATCGTGCCTTGCGCTGAACTCGGAAATCAATGGCATGACATCCAGCATTTCAGGCCGCAGATTGCCCGGCGCCAGGTGGGGCAGCAGTCCAAGCACCGGGAATACGCTTTTTTCTTCGTACTCGAAATGCGGCAAGCAAAGCTGCGCGAGGCGTTCGGACGCTTTGGCGATCGGACCGCCTTCCAGTCTCGCCCGGACCAGTCCGGCGCGGGCCTCGTCGTGATCGAACAGCAATGCGTTGGGAACGTTCAGCTTGCCGTTCCAGTCCGGTTTCATGGCCATCGCTCGTTCCTTTGTTCGCATGCGGCCGAGGTTCCGCCCGCATCACCTGCCGCGCACCCGGTGCCGCACCGCCGAATCAGCGGCGTCCAGAGTCCGGGCAGCCGTTCACGCGGCAAACGCGGAGGGCGGTTGAATTGATCTTAGGAGGTCGAATGCCCGGCGACAATCAGGCAAACACTCTAGTACCGGCGCTGAAAGCCCCTATGGGGTCGTATGCCCGACGCGGCGTTCAATCGGCTGCGCGATTATTCGGCGGTGCGGGCTGGCGCATTTCTGGAACGCGGCCACGTCCGCTCGCGGCCCTGATTTCTTCGCGAGATTGCGCAATATTTCACAGTCTGGAAGGCCGTATTTGACCAATAATCAAAGCCTATCGGCCGACGCCGGGCTTCCGGCTCTATTCCTTTCCGGGCAATCGCAAGCTGGATACGCCGCGCGGATCCGATACCAAGCGGAAAAGCAAGTGCCGAGCGCCACATGACGAATTCGATTTCGATGAACGCCAGGGAGCAGGAACGTGCGGAGAGACGCGACAGTCCGCGGGTTCGCCTGCATCTCAGGCTGGCCGTCGTCTATCCCGAGCGCGACGGCCGCCCGTACCATCCGATCTATCATGCGAGAACCCACGACATCTGCATGTCCGGGCTATCGATGGTCGTCGAGGACAACGTTTTCTACGAAGGCGAAGTCACCATTCTCCTGACTCTGCCGCCGGTGCACGCCTGGGCCGCGCCGAAAATCATCACGTCGACAGCCGGGATGACCTACGCCATACGCTCGTCCAAGCTCAACGGGTACAAGATCGGCATGACGTTCATGGAGTTCCAGCGAGACGGAAAGGAACTCCTGCAGGCAGCGCTGCAGCGCGAGCTGATAAAAATCGGTTTGACCGGCAGGCAGGACTCCGGCCTGGGCTTGCGAGCGTGCCGGCCCAGAAGCAGCCAGCCGCTGCGCTAGCAAGCGGGGCCGGCCGGGGCCGACCGGTCCTTCAAGCGCCGGCAGAACCGTCGACGCGTTGCTTCAGTTCCGTCACTTCGGCTTCGAGCGCGGCCAGCCGCCGTTCCAGCTGGTCCATGCGTCCGCCCTCGGCGGGTGCGCCCTGTGCATAGGCTGGCGCGTCCTCCCGGCTTTCGTGCTCCCCGGCGCCAGCAATCTCCCCGCTGAAAAGGTGTGCCCAGCGGGATTCGCGCTTGCCCGGCTCGCGGGCGAGGCGCACTACGTAGGGGCCGTCCTCCCGTTGAGCCAGGCCGGCAAGGGCTGCTTCGACTTCCGTCACGTCGGCAAACCGGCACAGCCGGCCCGCGCGGCTGCGCAACTCCCCCGGCGTCTGGGGGCCGCGCAGAAAGAGTTCGCATACGATGCCCAGTTCCTGCGGCGAGAACTTCAGCGTCCCAAATGGCGTGTTGCAGAACAGGTGCTGGTATTTGGGCACGCGGTTGCCATAGCCGCTTTGTTCGCTGACGAGGCGCTTCTTGGTCAGCTGATCGACGAGTTGCTGCACCGCTGCCTCGTCCAGGTCGAGCACCGGGTCGCGGTTGCTCTTCTGGTTGCAGGCGTTGGTGAGCGCGTTCAGAGACAGGGGATACTGTTCCGGGGTGGTGATTTCCTTTTCGATCAGGCAGCCGATGACGCGGGTTTCGTGGAGGGTGAGCTCTAGAATCATTGTGGTGACCTGTACGGAGGAATGGGGAAATTATTCGCGCTGCGAGCCATTTTTGCAACGAGATCCGAATTCAATGGCGCGGCGGCTTCAGCGCGGCCGATAGTACGATGGCCGCTGCGGCCAGTGCAGCAGCCATGTAAAAGCTGGACGAAAAACTGCCGGAGCGCTCGGCCAACACACCGGCAATGGCCGGACCGGATATCTGGCCCAGGCCGAAAATCAAGGTGACGAAGCCGAGCGACTTGGCGGCGTTCTCGGGTCCGGCGTAGTCGCCCACGGCGGCTGCCATTATCGTGGGTATGCTCCAGGCGACCAGCCCGTAAAGAATTATGGAAAGGTAAAGAAAAATTCCCGGCAAGCCTGAGGCGATCAGCAGATAAGCCAGGAATTGAACGGAAAACACGATGACCATGCCGGTCCTTCTGCCCAGCTTGTCGGATATGGAGCCGAACACCGGACCCGAAAACAGGCTGAGAAAGCCGACCACGGACCAGAAGTTGCCGGCCAGCGCCTCCGACAGGCCTCGCTCCTTCACCAGTGTCGTGACGATGAAGGTCGCGTAGATGACGTAGGTGTAGCCGAACAGGAAGTAGATCGCGCCCAGGTGGTAGATCGCCTTGCTTCGGTAGATATCGAATTTCTGTTTCGCCGCGCCTCGCGCACCCGGGGCAGGGCCGCGGTCCTTCTCCCCGGGCAATGCGAGCCCCAGATCGGAAGGCTTGTTGCGCAGGAAAATGAGGCACAGGAACGCTATCAGGACGACGATGCCGCCGAGGGAAAGCCAGCTGATGCGCCAGCCTTCCGCGCCGCTCGCGCGGTTGACGAAGGGGACGAAAAAGCCGGCGAAAATAATGCCGACGCCGCTGCCTATGGCCATGAACCCGGCGGCTTTGCCGCGGTTGCGTCTTGAAAACCATGCCGAGGGAAGGCTCATCGTAGACACATTGGCGCCGCCGCTGCCCATGCCGGTGAGCACGTAGAGCGCCAGCAGTCCGGCAAACGCCCCCGACCTGCTCAACCAGGCCATGGTCAGTCCCACCAGCAGCAGCGAAAGAAAAATGAACTTCCGCTGCCCGATGCGGGCGACGATCATGCCGCTGAAAAAAACAGCAACGAGATAGCCGATGAAATTGCCGGTGCTGATGAAGCCCATCTGCGCGTAACTGAGCTCCAGCGTGGCGGCCATAGACGGCAACAGCATGCCGAGCGCAAAACGGCCGAACCCCAGACAGGCGACGAGGCACAAAGTGCCCGTGCCGACGACGACCCAGCCGTAATAAAAGGGCAGCCGGCGCGGGTTGAACCCGGTCATGCGGAACAAGAATCCGGCGCGCGATACGCCGCCCCGCGCCCGCTCACGCGACGGTCACGGCAAGGCGCCGGAAGCGCTCGGACTCTCCGCGATGTAGTCCGTCATCTTGAATACTTCGCGCACGACGCCGTCATAGGAGAACTGCACCAGGAGGAGTTTCGGCGCCGAAATGTGGTCCATGGGGTACTCCCACACATCGCGCTCCAGGCGCGACAGGCGGGTTGTGGTCGAAGGCGGGCCGAACAGCTCGCGCACCTCCCTGGTCGTCCAGGTCCCGCGCACCACCTTGGCAATGTTTTCGTCGGTGAGGCGCTGCTCGACCGCCTGCACCTTGCCGTCCGCGCCGACCGAGACCGCATAGGTTTCGCGCCCGGCCGGGCCGCGCGGGTAATAGAGCACGCTGCCGCCGCCGGGTCTTTCGACGCGCTCGGCCGGTTTTCCCATCAGGGCTTCGACGTCGGCCGCGGTGGACCGGCCTGCGACCAGGCTGCTGCCGGAATAAGAGGCGCAACCCGAAAGCAGGCACGCTGCCAGACATGTCGCCGCGCACAGGATTTTCATAGCTTCCTCCGTAGAATCTAGACTAATGATACGCCAAGACATAAGGCGAGCACGCGCGGCTGATTCTGCGCTAGCATTTGCGCTACGCTGTCACCCTGAGTTTGCCGTAGGGCGAACTTGACTAAGGACGTCACCATGACCGACCTCTCCGACCTCGGCTCCTCCGCATTCTGGCGCGTCAATCCCAGGGATTCCGATCCGCAGGAGACGCGCGAATGGCTCGCGGCGTTCGACGCCCTGGTCGAGGCCGAAGGCCGCGAGCGCGCGACCTATCTGCTGCGCCGCCTGCTCGACCACGCGCGCAAGCGCCGCGTGCAGCTGCCGCCGGTGCTCAACACGCCTTACCGCAACAGCGTCGGGCTCGCCGACCAGCCGCAGTTTCCCGGCAATCTCGAAATCGAGCAGCGCCTGTCCTCGATCGTGCGCTGGAACGCGCTCGCGATGGTGGTGCGCGCCAACCGCGCGTACCCGGAGCTAGGCGGCCACATTGCCAGCTACGCCTCGGCGGCGGACTTGTTCGAGGTCGGCTTCAACCATTTCTTCCGCGCCGGACCGGTCGGCGAGAAAACGGGCGCCGACGGCGGCGATCTGGTCTATTTTCAGCCGCACTCGGCAACCGGCGTCTATGCGCGCGCTTTCCTCGAAGGGCGCTTGAGCGAGGCGCAGCTCGCGCATTACCGCCGCGAAACCGGCGCCGCCGGCGATACGCCCGCGGCGAGCGCGAACCTGGGCTCCGCCCACAAAGGACCGGGTCTGTCATCCTATCCCCATCCCTGGCTGATGCCGGAATTCTGGCAGTTTCCCACCGGTTCGATGGGCCTGGGGCCGATCCAGGCGATCTACCAGGCGCGTTTCATGAAATACCTGGCCGGCCGCGGCATACTCGACACCGCCGGGCGCAAAGTCTGGGCCTTCGCCGGCGACGGCGAGATGGACGAGCCCGAGTCGCTCGCCGGGCTGTCGCTGGCGGCGCGCGAGGGCCTGGACAATCTCATCGTGGTGGTCAATTGCAACCTGCAGCGTCTCGACGGGCCGGTGCGCGGCAACGGCTCGGTGATCCAGGAACTGGAGGGCCTGTACGCCGGCGCCGGCTGGAACGTGGTGAAACTGCTGTGGGGCTCGGACTGGGATGGCCTGTTCGCGCGCGACGAGGACAACGTGCTGCTGCAGCGCCTGCACGAGACGGTGGACGGCGAATTCCAGACCTATGCCGCCACCGACGGCCGCTTCAATCGCGAGCATTTTTTCAACAAGTATCCGGAACTGCGCTCGCTGGTCGCGCACATGTCCGACGACGACATCGACCGGCTGCGCCGCGGCGGCCACGACCCGGTGAAAATCTACGCCGCGTATCACACGGCCGCGCGTCACCAGGGCCAGCCGACGGTGATCCTCGCCCAGACCAAAAAGGGCTACGGCATGGGCCACTGGGGGCAGGGCAAGATGACCACTCACGGGCAGAAGAAACTCGACGTCGAGGCGCTGCGCGCCTTCCGCGACCGCTTTTCGCTGCCGCTCTCGAACGAGGACATCGAGCAGGTGCGCTTTTTCAAGCCCGCGGCCGACGCGCCGGAGATGGAGTACCTGCGTGCGCGGCGCCAGGCGCTGGGTGGCTATCTGCCGGCGCGTTCCAGCGCGGCGCCGAAACTCGCCGTCCCTGCGCTCGCCCAGTTCGCCCGCATGCTGGAGGGCTCCGGCGGGCGTGAGCAGTCCACCACCATGGTGTTTGTGCAGATGCTTGCGCAGTTGCTGAAGGACCCGGTGCTGGGCAAGCGCATTGTGCCTATCGTCGCCGACGAAGCGCGCACCTTCGGCATGCAGACGCTGTTCCGCCAGATCGGCATCTATTCCACCGTCGGCCAGTTGTACGAACCGGAGGACCACGACGAGTTGCTCTATTACAAGGAGGCGAAGGACGGCCAGATTCTGGAGGAGGGCATCAACGAGGCGGGCGCGGTGTCCTCGTGGATCGCGGCCGCCACCAGCTACAGTGCGCACGGCGCGCCGATGCTGCCGTTTTATGCGTTCTATTCCATGTTCGGCTTCCAGCGCATCGGCGACCTGATCTGGGCTGCAGCCGACTCGCGCTCGCGCGGATTCCTCATCGGCGCCACCGCCGGCCGCACCACGCTCGCCGGCGAAGGCCTGCAGCACCAGGACGGCACCAGCCATCTCATCGCCTCCACCGTACAGAACTGCGTCGCCTACGATCCCTGTTTCGGCTACGAGCTTGCGGTGATCCTGCAGGACGGCATGCGGCGCATGCTGACCGCGCAGGAGGACGTGTTCTACTACGTCACGGTGATGAACGAGAACTACGCACAGCCGCCGCTGCCCGCGGGCGCGGAGGAGGGGATCAAACGCGGCATGTACCTGCTGCGGGAATCGCCCGCGCCGCTCGCCGGAAGCAAGGCCAGTGGAGCGAAAAAGCTCCCGTGCGTCCGGTTACTCGGCGCAGGCACCATCCTGCGCGAGGCACTTGCCGCCGCCGACATCCTGGAGCAGGAGTACGACATCGCAGCCGATGTCTGGAGCGTCACCAGCTTCACCGAGTTGCGCCGCGACGGCCTCGAATGCGAGCGCTGGAACCGGGAACATCCCGATGATCCGCGCAAGAGCTGGGTGGAGCAATGCCTGGCCCCGGCCGGCGGACCGGTCATCGCGGCGAGCGATTACGTGCGCGCGGTGGCCGACCTCATCCGCGGCTGGGTGCCGGGGACCTACGTGGTCCTGGGCACCGACGGCTTCGGCCGCAGCGACACGCGCGCCGCGCTGAGAAGCTACTTCGGCGTCGACGCGCAGAGCATCGCAAAGGCGGCTGCACGTGCTGCCGCGCCGCGGGACGGTTAGTCAGACCCTGCGCCGCAAGCACCCTCGGGCTGCGACGCAGTTTGCGGGTCATGCCCCATTCTTGGTGATCTCGACTATGCCCTGGTCCGCGTCGACCCTGACCCAGTCGCCCGTCGCGATGAGGGCGAGCGGATCCTGGTCGAAGTCGGTCATGGCGGGCGCGTGCGTGACGACCGCACCGAGCGCGATCTTGGTGGTCATTTCATTGAACAGCATAGCCGCCAGGGCAGCGCCGGCGAGACGTGCGACGTGAAACTGGCTCGACCAGCCGGACGAACCCTTCGCCCCCGGGAACACCAGCACCTTGCCCTTGAAGCTCTGGCCGCGCAATTCGTGCCGCGTTTCTATGATGGTGCCGGTCCTCGGATCGATTCCGCCCCAGCCGGAGATCCGGTCCCTGGTGACCAGCGCTTCTCCCTCAACGCAGCCTCCCACCACTTTCCTGCCGCGCAGCATGATCGTTTTCATTTGGCGGCCCCCGACCAGCGTCCGGTGATCGCCGCCTGGACGCAGTCGGCGGTGCTGCCGAACCATGCCTGCACGCCCATGATCGCGGGCAGGTAATGCGCCTGCTTGGCCGAGTCGACCGCGGCGACTTTCGCACCCTTGGGGATCACGCGGCCGAAGGCCGAGCAGGTGTCTGTCATCAGATGTCCGCCGGCCTCGGCGATGATCCTGGTATAGCCGTTGCGGTCGGCGACCTGCTTGATCGAGTGCGGCGTGAATATCCACAGGCTGGTGCCGGCATGTATGTGCTGGCCTTCGAGCAGCTGGCACACCTCCCAGATCTGCTCGATCGAATAGTGCGGGCAGCCGAGCATGACGTAGTCGACGCGGCGCTCGCGGGCGGTCGAGTTCAAGCGCTCGTAGGCCAGAGTTCTCTCTGCGGCGCCGTACTTGATGGTGGCAAGCGGCTTTCTGCCGCCGAAGGCTTCGTTCATGCTGCCGGCTTCAGGCGTGACGCCGATCACGTGATACATCTCGACGCCGCCGGAGGAGGAGGCCGCTGCGCCGAAGTGCTTCAAGCGCGCGAGGTTGGGGACGTGGCTGACGCCGCTCAGCACGGGAATGCGTTCCTGCACCATCTCGCCGACGTAATAGCCGAGCAGCCCCCAGTCGGCGGTGTCCCTGACCTCGACTTCGAGTTCGATCAGGTGCGTGCCGAGACGGTTCTGCTCCAGGTGATAGCCCCAATAGGGAATCTTGCCGGTGAGCATCGCGGCGCCGGCGCTCTCGCGCCCTTCGGCGTTGGTGCGCCCGCCCAGCACGGAATTGCAGTAGATGACGGCCGAGGATTCCATCCAGGCGCAGTGCTCGCCTCTCACCGGCACGTTCCCGACCTGATAGGGAGTGCAGGTGTTCAGCAGCTGCACGCCGAGCGCGCCGACAAAGGCCTCCCCCTTGCGGTAGATCTGCACCAGTTCGGCTGACACGCCCTGCTGCTCGGCGTGATTCGGGTCTATCCCTTGCTGCAGGTGCGAGCTGTAGGCCTTGACCTTGGGAATCTTGACGACTTCGGCGCTGTCCAGGCTGAATTCGGAGAACACCGCATCCATCCCGCCCGGGTGCTGTGCCGCGTAATCGCGGATGAAGGGCGTGGTCGCGCCCACCGTGGCGCAGACGTTGTTGGTGTCGACCAGGCGCTCCGCGCCGAGCGCCTCGCCGTAGCGCACCAGCAGATCCATCGCCTTCTGCACTGCCGGCCCTCCGGCGCCGTCGAGCATGGCCTGCTCGTCACCAGTCAATCTCATGGCTGAGCCTCCACGCCCGCCGCCTCGATGCGTTCCATGGCCGGGCGCAGGTAGACGCCTTGCTTCACCAGCGCCGCCTGCAGTTCGGCAATGTCCACCGCGCGCGGCGCGACGCCGCGATTCGCGGCGAGCGCGGCGCCCGCTCCAGCCGCCTGGCCGGTGATCCAGCACTGCGGGATCTCGCGCAGGAAACCGTGCGAATTCGGGTCGCAAGCCACGTGCCGCCCGCAGGCGAGCAAGCCGTCGAGCGCCACCGGCACCAGGCTGCCGTAGGGAATCGAGATGTTGGGAAACTTCGGCGACACGCTGGGCGTTACGCCGATCTCGTCGTCGAACACCTTGGCCGTCGGCCATTGCGCGCGCGTCACCCGGTTCACCCCGACAAGGCGGCGGCTATGACGCACGCCCAGCTGCGGCGCCGAAAGCATCAGGAACGCACCCTCGAAGCCGGGCGCGTTGGCGCGATAGAAATCGAGGTGTTCGGCCATCATCCGGTGCGAGCGGATCTCGACCTCGGTCTGGTCGTCGACGTCGAGCGCCGAGAACCCGGCTTGGCGCGGCCCCATGAATAGGGCTACGTCGTTGCGCCAGGACACGAACGGCCGCTCGAACAGCCGCAGTTTTTCGCGCCCCCGCGCCATGAACTGCGAGAACTGCTCCGGTTGACCGGCTTTGAATTCGATCCAGCGCTCCATGTCCACGCCGCCGAACAGCCACGCGGTGTTCATGCAATGGTGTATGTCATCCTTCTCGATGTTCGACTCGAACGCCGCGCCCGCGCGCGCGAACATGTCGCCGTCGCCGGTGGCGTCCACCACCACCTTGGCCAGGATCGCCTGGCGGCCGGCTTTCGATTCGAAAATCGCGCCGCGCACCGCGCCGTCCTCGACGATAGGTGTCGCCGCCCAGGTGTGAAATACCAGGTGCGCCTTGCTCTCCAGCACCAGTTCCTGCGACAACAGTTTCAGTCGCTCCGGATCGATGGTCGGCGACCAGGTGACGACGCCGTGGTAGGCGGCGGTGCGCTGCGACCAGTGAGCCGCGCGCGCGGGATCGCGCGAGCCCCACTCCTCGCGCGCCGGCCCCGCCACCGCATCCGCAGGCAGGCGCTCGAACAGCTCCTGCGCGAAGCCGCGGATGACGTGCTTCCCTTCCCAGTCGCTCATGCGGTCGATCCAGATGACCAGGCCTCCGGTGGATAGCCCGCCGAGATGGTTGTAGCGCTCGAGCAGGACCACGTCCGCGCCTAGCCGTCCCGCGGCGACCGCTGCCGCGGTGCCCGAGGGACCGCCTCCGACGACCAGCACGTCGCACTTGCTGTAGATCGGGATATCGCGCCCGGGCTCGTGATATGTACCGAGATCGGTCCTGGGGCCGCGCGTGCGCTCTCCCTCGAAAATGTCCGAGACGAGGATGCGCTCGTCGCCGCGTTCCGTGGTCTTCATCGCATGATCCTCATGTTCCAATCCATTCGAGCTCGCTGACGGCTTACTGCGGCTTCATCCCGAGGTCGCGCACGATTTTTCCCCAGCGCTCGTAGAAGTCCCGGGTGAGGGCTGCGAGTTCTTCCGGCGTGGATGACGCGGCCTCGTAGGCGCCACGGTCGAAGACCTCCTTGACCTCCGGCATGGCCAAGACCTTCACCAGCGCCGCGTTCAGTTTTTGCACCGTGCCGGGCGCCATTCCGGCCGGGCCGTACCAGCCGACCCAGCCGGTCAGGTTCATGCCCTTGTAGCCCTGTTCATCGATGGTCGGAACCTCGGGCAGGAAGCGCGAGCGCGTCTCGGCCGCCACGCCGATGATGCGCAGCCGACCGCTCGAAGCGTTTTTCAGCGCCGAGGTCGCCGGGTCGAACATCAGCTGCACCGTGCCGCCGATCAGATCCTTCGCGGCGTCGCCGGCGCCCTTGTAGGGAATATGCACCATCTCCACTCCGGTTTGGCGCATCAGCATTTCGGCGAAGATGTGCGACGAGCTGCCGGTGCCGAAGGAAGCGATGTTCAGTTTGCCCGGATTCGCCTTGCCCCAGGTGACGAGCTCCTTCAGGTTGGTCGCCGGGACCGAGACGTGCAGCAGCAGCAGTTGCGGGCCGCGCGCACCGAGCGACAGCGGCGTGAAGTCGCGGAACGGGTCGTACGGAACGTTGATCAGCGTATGCGGGTTCTGCACGAACGCGCCGTTGGCCGTATAGAGTATGGTGTGGCCGTCGGGCGCCGCGCGCGCGACCTCCTGCGCGGCGATCATGGTGCTTGCGCCCGGTTTGTTCTCCACCAGCACCGGCACGCCGAGCAGCTCGGCCAGTTTGGGCGCGACGACGCGCGCCTGGATGTCGGTGGTGCCGCCGGCGGCGAAGCCGACCAGCACGCGGATCGGCTGCCCGGGTTTGGGAAAGCTCTGCGCCCATGCGGGCAGCGTTAATGAAAGCACGCAAATGGCGATGGCAAAACGTTTCATGCTTTTTCCTCTTCCTTTGGTTCGACCGAGCCGCTCCTGACCTGCAGGCGATCCCGCGCCCAGCAGGCTACCAGCAAACCACGGCCGCTGCGCGCGGTGAGCGGCGCCCGGGCGTCAGCGCGCCGCCCGGGCGCGCTGCATCGCTTCGAATTCATGCACCTTTTCCGGCCGCAGCGTGCGGTAGACCGGCGCGACCGTGCGGTCTTCGTCGACCAGGGTGATGCGGTCGATTTCGATCAGGTCTTCGGGCGTGAAGCGAATCTCCAGCGCCCGGACATTGTTGCGCAGGTGTTCGGGCTTGTCGGCGCCGGCGATGGTGGTCGCCATCGCCGGGCGCGATAGCAGCCAGGCGAGCGCCATTTGCGGCAGCGCCCAGCCGCGCGCCTCGGCAAACGCGAGCAAAGCTTCCTGCACGTTCCAGTTGCGCTCCGTCTGCCACGACGGCGTAGAAGGGCTGGTCGCTTGGCGCGTGCCGGGCAGCACCGGTTTGCCGCGCCGGTAGGCGCCCGCCAGCAGGCCGCCGGCCAGGGGAAAATAGGAGTTCATGCCGATGCCGTACTTGACGCAGAACGGCTCCATGCGCTTTTCGACGTCGCGGTAGAGCAGGTTGTAGAAATCCTGCGACGACACGAACGGCGTGAGGCCGTGCCTGTCCGCAATCGCAAGCGCCTCGCAGATTTCCCATTCGAAAAAATTCGACACGCCGAGGTAGCGCACTTTGCCGGCGCGGACGAGGTCGTCCAGCGCGCGCAGGGTCTCGCCTATGGGCGTCTGCCGGTCCGGCCAGTGCACCTGGTACAGGTCGATGTAATCGGTCTGCAGCCGCTTCAGGCTGGCCTCGCAGGCGGCAATGATGTGCTGGCGCGACGCGCCTGCATCATTTGGGCCGTCATCGGTGCGGTTGCCGAACTTGGTCGCGATCACGGCGTGGCGCCGCTTGCCGGCAAGAACCTGTCCCAGGCAGGCTTCGGATTTGCCTATGCCGTAGCTGTCGGAGGTGTCGAAGTAGTTGATGCCGAGCTCGAGCGCACAATCGACCACCGCCTGCGCCGCCTTGCGCTCGAGGAAGCCGCCGAAGGCGAAGCAGCCAACGCCGATCGCCGACACCGTCAGCCCCGATCTGCCGACGCGGCGATATTGCATGCCGTTGCTTGTCTTCGGCGCCAGGCCGATGGCCGAGACGCGGCGCTCGCGCTCCGCGCTCGAGTCTTTGCTTTTCATGGGAGTCTTCTCCAGCCCGCTAGCCGATGTGCGTCCTGAGGAACGCGAGGGTGCGCTCGCGCGCGAGCTTCGCCGCGGGCGCGTCGAAGGAGCCGCGCTGGTCGCAATTGAAGCCGTGGTCTGCCGCATAGATGTAGACCTGCTGGCCGCCATGCTTCGCGGCGAATCTCTTTACGCCTTCGACCGGGATCATGCTGTCGCGCTCGCCGAAGTGGCACATCACCGGGCAGCGCGGCACGAGGTCCGCGTTGTCGAGCATGCCGCCGCCGTAGTAAGGCACGGCGCAGGCAAATCCCGGCAGCTTCGCCGCCGCCATCCACGCAAGGAATCCGCCCCAGCAGTAGCCGACGATGCCGACCTTGCCGGCGCTCGCGACGGCTTGCGCCGCCGCCGCGATGTCGAGCAGGGCGGGCTCGGCCGGCGCAGCGGCTTTCAGTTCGCGGCCTTTGGCGATGTCCTCGGGCGTATAGCCCAGTTCGACGTTCTTCTTCACGCGGTCGAATAGCGCAGGCGCGATCGCGAGGTAGCCGTCTGCGGCGTAGCCGTCGGCCACCGACCGGATGTGGCTGTTCACGCCGAAGATCTCCTGCACCACGACGATGGCGCCGCGGGCGCGCCCGGCGGGATCGGCGATGTAGGCGTCGAATCTGTGGCCGTCGGCTGCAACGAGTTGGATCATATTATTTGAACTCCGCTGGTGTTGATTGTGCAATGAAATTTGTACACGTGGCCGCCGTTCCTGCCGGATCGAGCCCGCCCGATGGCGGGGCTCATCTCCACTGGTCCACGGACGCGCTTTTCAAGTAGCCGAAATCGGTGGCGAACCAGTAGGCGTTCTTCTCCCCGCCCACCACCACCACAGCGATCTTTTCCGGCTCGGCGAAGCGCGGAATCGCCGCATCCTTCGGCAGCTTCAGGTAGGACGCAAAGGGCTCCACGCCTTTTCGCGCCTGGGGCTCGATATAGTTGATGACGAGCTGGTAGTCCCAATACACCTCGGCCGGTATGCGCGAATTCTGGTGAAACCAATGCGCCAGTTTCTGCTTGGAATCGAAGCCCTCGCGCTGCTTGAGCGTGCGCGCGGCCATGGGCTCCAGCAGCAGCGTGAGGTTCGTCCTCGGCGTCGGCGTGAATCCGGACACCAGGTTCAGGAGCTGCTGGCGCCAGGTTTTTTCGCGCACCTCGAGCAGGTGGCTGAAGGTCCTGCCGCGGAATACGCTGACCACGCTTTCATCGGGTTTGTACCCCTTCTGCACATGGAACGGCTCCCACGGGCTCCGTTCTTCGTTTTCGGCGAAACACACATTGCTGTAATTCAGCGGATTTCCCTGGGACCCGAGATAGGTCGTGCCGGGGACGGCGCCACCGCCGAGGTTGCGCGACAGCAAGCCGTAAGCCCGGCCTATGGTGGCATTGGCCTGGTTGAACGGCCCCAGCGCGCCCAAACCGGAGTTCATGCGCAACTCCTGGCGTATCGGGCCGTTGACCACCACCATCGCCGCGAAGGAACTGGTCGAGCTGTGCAGCGCCGTGACCTGGGTGGAGGCGAGCGCCAAGATCGCCGGGAAATAGTCTGGCCGGGCGCCGGCCATGACCGCGTTCGCTGCGACCTGTTCGACCGTGTACTCCCAATCCTCCTGCGTTTCCGTCGGGCGCATTTTGCCGACGACTACACCGGGGCCGTGGCTCGTCGCCTTGAGCATTGCGGCCATTCGCTCCTCGGTCGGCAGCACCACCGGCAAGCCATCGGTCCATCCGGCCTCCAGGAATAGTTGGTGCAACGCGTCCTCGGAATCCGCGCCTAGCAGCCGCGGGACGGCACGCTCCTGTGAACCCGTCCTGCGTTCGGCTGCGGCCAGCGCCCGGGTGAGCGCGCCAGTGATTTCGCCGAGCACGGGCTTCCCGCTGACCGGGTTTGCACCGAGTACGTAGCCGCGCAGAATCGCGGGCGGTTTGCCGCCCACCGGGTGCGGCACGAAGGTGAAGCGCAGCTCCGGCATGCCCGCCTTGAAGGTCACCGCCTTTGCCAGGTCGCTGAACGCCGAGGTGACGATCGGCGCCGTGGGGATGCCCATGTCCTCCAGGTGCATGCAGTGCACCGCCACCGCCGGCGCACAGGTGCTGCAGTGGCCGATCGCCATCACCACCAGCGCGTCCTTCGCCTTGATTTCAGCCCACAGATCCGGATCGTCCTCGGTGTAGCCGCCCCTTTTCTGCCTGAGTTCGGTCTTGACGCCGGGAAATTGTTCCGCGAACACCTTTTGTATTTCGCCGAGAAACGCGGCCCCGTTCATGAAGCGCACGTCGACGAAGTAGACCGTTTTCCCGGCCAGGGACTGCGGGCGCGGCGCCATCGGCCGCAGCCTGATCGCCGGCGGCGTTCCCCTGGGATTGACAACCCTTACCCGCTTGCCGGCAGCGTCGAACTCCCCGGCCGCCACGCGGCGTTCCATGTTTTCCCCGGGATAGCTTTCCACAGCGCACGCGTCCACGACGGGGCCGAGCGCGCCGGCTGCCGGCGGCGTTGCCTCGATTGCGTCAGTTTGCTGCTTCACTATGTTTCCTCCTGATTGCCAGCTGGATCAAGTCCGGTTGCGTGCGCTTCAACTGCGCGCCGCGAAATATTCCGCGTAGCTGCTCCCATTCGAAACGAGGATGCCGCCGTCCACGTCGAGCGAGGTACCGGTGCACATCGCCGCTTCGTCGCTGGCGAGGAACAGGATCGCGTTCGCCACGTCCACGGGCAACACCCATCGGCCTAGCGGAATCCGCGCAGCAACCGCGGCGCGCTGTTCCGCGTTGCGCTTCGCCGACATGCCGGTGAGCGTCGGGCCCGGACACACGGCGTTGACGCGGATCTTGTAGGCGCCCAACTCGAATGCCGCGTGCCAGGTAAAGCCGAGCAGGCCCGCCTTGGACGCGGTGTAGTTGGCAGCGCCGGCGTAGGAGACGCGTTTGCTCGCCATCGAAGCGACGTTGACGATGGCGCCGCCGCCCTGCGCGCGCATCGGTGCGATCGCCGCCTGGGTGCACAGTGCCGTGCCTTTGAGATTGATATCGAGCACCCGGTCCCATTCCTCTTCCGTCATGTTCTCCAGGGTCCATTTGCCGATGACGCCGGCGCTGTTGACGAGCACGTGCAATGCGCCGAACGCCTGCAACGTCGCATCGAAGGCCGCGCGGACCGATCCGGCGCTGGCGACGTCGGCGATGATCGCCTGCGCGCCGGGCAACTCCGCGGCAAGCGCCGTGAGGCCGTCCGCGCTGGTGTCGAGCAGCGCCAGCTTCGCGCCTTCGGCCGCGAGCGCGCGCGCGGTCGCAGCGCCGATGCCGCTCGCCGCACCGGTGACGAGCGCCACCTTGTCCTGGAATCGATCCGGTCTCATGCGATCCCCCTCAATCGAGCCGGATGCCGGCCTGCTTCGCTATCGGCGCCCAGCGGTCTCGGTCGGCGAGCAAGGACTTCTGGAATTCCTCCGGCGTGCCGCCGGCCACCTCGAGGCCGATTTCGTTCAAACGCTTGCTGATTTCCGGAAGGCGCATCGCATCGCTGATCGCCTTGGCGTATTGCTCGATCAGCGGCTGCGGCGTGCCCGCGCGGACGAAAAAGCCGAACGAGGTCTTGCCGACGAACTCCGGGTAGCCGAGCTCGGTGAACGAGGGTATGTCCGGCGCCAGCGGCGAGCGCGTGGTCGAACTCTGCGCCAGGATGCGCAGTCGCCCGGCGCGGTGCAGTTCGAGATAGTCGGCGATCACCGACGCGCTGGCGGGAACCTGGCCGCCGAGCAGGTCGGTGAGCAAGGGCCGGCCGCCCTTGTAGGGCACCAGCTGCAGGTCGACGCCGAAGGTCTTGCCCATCAGCAAGGTGAGAAACGCGCCGACCCCGGAAGGGCCGGGGGTGCCGACAAAGCGCATTTTGGGATCGCGCCGGATCGCCTCGACCCAGTCCTTGAAGCTGGTGATGCCGGAGGCCGCGGACACCGTGATCGCCGTCGGGATGGTCATGCCCTCGCAAACCGGGACCAGGTCGCGGTCCGGATCGTAGGCGAGCTTCGAGTACAGAAAGGTGTGATAGGAAAAGAAGGACGTCGGCGTGAACAGCAGGTGCGAGCCGTCGGGCTCGGTGCTCTTGATGAATTCGCCCGCGGACAAGCCGATACCGCCGACCTTGTAATCGATGATGACGCTGCGATCGAGGCTCACCCGCAGCTTTTCCGCGAGCAGCCGCGCGCTCGCATCGAGCGCCGCGCCCGGCGGCACGCTGAGGATCAGCTTCAGCGTCTTGCCCGATTGCGCCTGCGCCCAGCCGGGCAAGGCAAGCGCCGCGGCGCCGGCGCCGAGCGCGGCGGCAAATGTGCGTCTGGTCATGGTCATTTCGGTCTCCTCATTCGCGTAGCGCTGGTGTCCTATTTCACCAGCATGCCGGCGCGCTCGACCATGGCGCGTTCCTGCTGATAGCTGGCCTTGGCCCAGGCGGTGTAGGCCGCCGGGCCGAGCGGCCAGGGGTCTTTTTTCAGCGTATCGAGTAGTTTCACCGTCTCCGGGTCATCCAGCGCCTTGCGGAACGCTTCATGCAGGCGGTTGACGATGGCCTCGGGCAGCCCGCGCGGGCCGGCGATGCCGACCCCGATGGTGTACACCATGTCGATGCCGAGTTCCTTCGCGGTCGGCACGTCCCGCATGTAGCTCGCGCGCGTTTCGTTGAACTGCACGAGATAGCGCGCCCTGCCGGAAGCGACATAAGGATAGGAAGTCCCGGCGGTATCGACCGTCACCATGGTCTCGCGGGCGAGCAGCGCGCGGATGGTGTCGCTGCCGCCCTTGTACGGGATGTGCAGGACTTCGATGCCGAGCTTGGCCGCGGCGGTCTCGATGAGCAGATGCATGGAGGTGCCGGCGCCGGGCGTGCCGTAGCTGAGCTTGCCGGGGTTGGCCCGTGCCCACTGCACCATGTCTTCGAATGTATGGAACGGCGACTCGGCGGATGTTTGCACGGACATCGCGTCGACCGAGAGCCCGGCGATATAGGTGAAGTCCTGGATCGGATCCCAGTCCACTTTTTGCATGTACGGATAGCGGAACAGCGAGGAGGGAATCAGCGACAGCGTATAGCCGTCGGGCTTGGCGGTCCGGGCCATCAGCACCGGCGCGAGCGTGCCGCCGGCGCCGGGCTTGTTCTCGACCACCACCGGCTGGCCGAGATGCCTCGCCGCGACCTCGGCGACCTTGCGCGCCAGGGTGTCGGTGGTGCCCGACACAAAAGGCACGT
>Ga0182021_10003196_pt1 | contig 19258 bp, 14 predicted proteins | sample 612E3MmetaG_FD_120493 | JGI IMG/M metagenome (GOLD analysis project Ga0182021, IMG submission 120493) | Permafrost microbial communities from Stordalen Mire, Sweden - 612E3M metaG (Illumina Assembly) | ecosystem: Environmental > Terrestrial > Soil > Wetlands > Permafrost | place: Sweden... | reverse complement strand
CGGCTATCCGACGCTTGCCCCTTTGCTCGCGGCAATCGGCAAGGGCATTCCTTCGGCGATCCACGAGCAGAACTCGGTGATGGGGCAGGCGAACCGCTTCCTGGCGCCCATGGTCAAGGCCATCGCGTGCTCTTTCGAGAATACCAACTATCTCGAAGGCAAGCTTCTGCCCAAGGCGCGGATCACCGGCACGCCGCTCAGGGCCTCGGTTCTTGCCCTGCGGGATATTCCTCTCCGTGAGCCAAGTACCGTGGATCAGCTCAATCTCCTGGTCTTCGGCGGCAGCCAGGGCGCGAAATACTTCTCCGACATCGTGCCGCAGGCCCTGCAAATGCTGCCGGGCGGTATGCGCGACCGGCTGTTCGTGATGCAGCAATGCCGCGAGGAGGACATCGACCGCGTTTTCGACGCCTACGAATCGGCGGGCGTGGCGGCGGAGCTGGCGACCTTCTTCGAGGATCTGCCCAGCAGGATGTCGAACGCACATCTGGTCGTATCCCGGAGCGGCGCCACGACGGTTGCCGAGCTTTGCGCGCTGGGCCGGCCCGCCATTCTGGTGCCGCTGCCGCATGCGAAGGACAACGACCAGCTTGAGAACGCGAGGCGGCTTGAGGCTGTGGGCGGGGGCTGGTGTATGCAGCAGGAAACACTGACGGCGGAAACGCTTGCGGTTCAAGTGCGCAAGCTGTTCGAGGACGCGAGCGGGCTTGTAAGCGCCGCGGAGAAGGCGCATACGCTTGCAAATTACCGTGCGGTTGAGAACTTGGCGGAACTTGTCGAGGAGTTAGCGGATAATCGTGTTCCGGCCACACGCGAGGCGGTAACCGCCTAAGGGTACGCTATTATTTAGAATGGGCCGGCTGCACAGGGGCGCAGGTGGCCCCGGGGGACGAGAGGACCGAGGCCATGACAAATCCGCTTTCCGGCGGCCGGGTTCATATTATCGGCATTGGCGGCATCGGCATGAGTGCCTATGCGGAAATCATGGCTGCCCGCGGCTATCCCGTGCAGGGAAGCGACCAGAAGGACAGCGCGAATTTGCGCCGGCTGGCGGCCAAGGGCATCAAGGTCTTCGCGTCGCACGATGCGGCCAATCTTGAGGGCGCCGAGGCGGTCGTGATCTCCACCGCCGTGAAAGAAGGCAATCCCGAGCTTAAGGCGGCGCGCGAGAAGGGGCTTCCGGTTTTTAACCGCGCGGAGACGCTTGCCGCCCTGATGCAGGGATACCGCACCATTTCCATCGCCGGCTCGCACGGCAAGACGACCACCACCGCCATGACCGGCTGGATGCTGGAGCAGGCGGGCCTCGACCCGACGGTTCTGGTTGGCGGCGTGGTTGGCGCCTGGGGCTCGAACACGCGCATCGGCAACAGCCGCTGGATGGTGGTCGAGGCCGACGAGTCCGATGGCACCTTCGTCAAGCTGCCGACCGAAATCGGCGTTGTGACCAATATCGACCCGGAACACCTCGACCATTACGGGACGGAAGCCGCGCTGCACGAGGCGTTCCGGACTTTCCTGCGGCAGATCCCGGAAAATGGCCTAGCGGTGCCGGGCGTCGATCACCCCGTGGTCCGCAAGCTGCTCGGCCAATTGGCCGACGAGGGGACGCTGCCGCCGATGGCTTCGTTCGGGCGCGGGCGCGATGCCAACGTCAAGGCCAGCTCAATTGCCACGAATGGCGGCACGGTCGCGTTCGATGCGAGCTTCGCCGACATGGCGGGCCATCCGCTCACGCGCAAGCGCGGCGTCAAGCTGCGCATGCCGGGCGTGCACAATGTGTTGAATGCCTGCGCCGCCGCCACGGTTGGCGTACATATCGGGCTTACCCCCGCCCAGATTTTCGACGGGCTTGCCACATTCCAGGGGGTGGACCGCCGCTTCACCCGCACGGGCGAATGGAACGGTGTCGCGATTTACGACGATTACGCGCATCACCCGGCCGAGATCGAGGCGGCGCTGAAGGCGGCACGCGGTGCCGCCAAGGGCCAGCTGATCGCGGTCATGCAGCCGCACCGCTACTCGCGGCTGAAATCGCTGTTCGACGGCTTCTGCCGCTGCTTCGGCGATGCCGACACCGTGCTGATCGCGCCGGTTTATGAGGCGGGCGAGACGCCCAACGGCTTCGACCGGGACAAGCTCATCGAAGGTATCCGCGATACCGGGCACGAGCGCGTCCTTCCGGTGGAGAACGAGGAAACGCTCACCCACACGGTGGCCGCGCTGGCGAAGCCCGGCGACTTGGTGATCGGGCTCGGCGCCGGCACCATCACCGAATGGGCGCATGCGCTTCCTTCGCGGCTCAACGTCTATTCCAGTTTCGTGGGCGCCGCAGAGTAGGGGCTGCGAGATTGCTGCGCCAGGCTATCGGAAAAAGACCCGCTCACTCTGTCTTTCTCCCCAAGGGGCGAGAGGCCCCCAGAATTCACGCTGCGGTTAGTTCTAGCGTCCCTTCTCGCCTCGGGGAGAAGGACAGGATGAGGGGAGACTTCGCAACACGCTCCCCGATAGGGTGTGCTTCATGTTCCCCGATTTAACACCGGACCTTAGGGCTGCCGCGCCGGAGCTTCGCGGCAGGCTGCTGCCGAATGTCCTGCTCAGCGAGTTGACATGGCTCAGGGCCGGAGGGCCGGCGCAGATCCTGTTCACGCCGGCGGACGAGGACGACCTCGCCTATTTCCTCTCGCGCTGCCCGGCAGAGATCCCGGTGATGGCGATCGGCGTTGGCTCGAACCTGCTGGTGCGCGACGGCGGCGTGCCGGGCGTGGTAATCCGGCTCGCGCGCGGCTTCAACGAAATCGCGCCGCTTGGCGGCACGCGCATCCGCGCGGGTGCCGCGGTTCCGGATCCGCGGCTGGCGCAGGCCGCGGCCGCGGCTGGAATCGCGGGGCTCGCCTTCTACCGTGGCATCCCCGGCACGCTTGGCGGGGCGCTGCGGATGAACGCCGGCGCGCATGGCGGCGAGACGAAGGATTTCCTGATCGAAGCCCGCGCCGTGGACCGCTCCGGCAAGCTTCACGTGCTCGACAATGCCGGCATGGGTTTCACATACCGCCATTGCGGCCTGCCGCTGGACTACATCTTCACGCAGGCGACGTTCGAAGGCACGCCCGGCGAGCGCGCGGAGATCGAGGCGGCCATGCGGCAGGTGGCCGAGTACCGGGAGGCCAACCAGCCCGTCAAGAGCCGCACTGGCGGATCGACCTTCAAGAACCCGCCGGGCCATAGCGCCTGGAAGCTGATCGACGCGGCAGGCTGCCGGGGCTTGCGCGTGGGCGGCGCGCATATGTCGGAAATGCACTGCAATTTTCTCATCAATGACGGCAACGCGACCGCCGCCGGGATCGAGGAGCTTGGCGAGCTTGTGCGCGAGCGCGTGCTGGCCCATTGCGGGATCGCGCTGGAGTGGGAGATCAAGCGCATTGGCATCCCAGCGGGGGAAGGGTAGCCTGGTGCCGGCTGGCGATGGGGCAGGTTAGGCCGGGAGCGGACCAAGCGACCTCAAAAAAAATCTACATCCGCACGCCCGCTTACAGATCCCTTTTGCGGGCACCATGGATTGAACTTCAGACGGTGAAGAGCACCCATTGGCGTTTCCGGTCGGGGCGGCCCCTATCACCTTTTAAGATCGCATTCGACTCTGACCTCGCCCTTGTTTTCAATCCATCCGGATCCATCGGAACCGTCGTCGCTGCCAATCCTCGGAAATACGCAGGCATTACATGAGTAGTTATAAGTTTCTACGGTTTTCGGCGCGGCGGCCCGCCGGGCGCCAGCGGGGTTATTCCCATTATGCTCTGCAGCAGTTGTTCCGGCGTCTCTCTGGTGCTTTCGTCGTAAACTTGGGCGGCCGCATTTTGAACGGTGCCGGTGTGAGAGCGACACCAACTTAATACGGAAAGAATTAGCTTTTCCTGTTGCCACATCTCGGGAAAATGGGATTTATAGAGAGAATCGCGCTGGTAAAATTGTTTAAGTATCAATTCGCCGAATTGCACAAATATCTCATTATATACGGCCCGTGCTTTATTTGTATCCATTTCATTTTTGTATTGTTTTTCTGTTTTGTTCGCTACTTTTACCAAGTACGAGCATTTTGTGCTGCTGTCTACCGTTTGCGCCCGGTTTTCACTGTACTGATACGCAGCAAACAGGTAGATCAAGGCTGCACATGAAGCGAATGCGAATCTGAGACGCATAGTTTTGCGCGGCGGGGAAGGCGGGCTGGCTTGGCTAGCAGCCGCCCTTTTATTGGCGGTTTTCGCCAGCCATACGCCCAGGAAGGGCCCTAAAATGGCACCCCAAAGAGCTAGCCCGCCGCTTATTTCCAAGTCAGCTATCTGATGGCCTAGCTGTTCGTTCAATATCATTTGCGTAACGACCGTCAGCATTATGCCGACGACGCAGCCCAACAGCCCGAGCACAACTAGAATAATCCACGAGGCCCCGCCGTTCCGTATAGCTCTATAAGTTAGCACGCCCGCGACCGAAGCCACGATGCCCGCCCAGAGAACCCGGCCCACGCTCAGGCCAATCAGGCTCAACCAGAAATCCGCTCCCATATCATACAATGTCACTTTTTTGCCCCCATATGCTTTATGTAACCTTTTGAAATTATCGCCAAATATGCGAAAGCACAACTGTAGCTACAGCGCGCTGAAACCGTTCAAGCGGATGGAATGGGGGTTCTAATCCGCTGCCGGGGGGGGGAGCCGGTTGCGCGGCTGCTTCGAGGCGCGGGCTTGACCTTTGTGGCCGGTCCTCCTCAATATTGGCCCCTTGAGGATCCGAAAACGGTCGTGTGCATAGCGGGCAACGAAGCAAACGCGCATGTCTCACGACCCAAGGCAGCCTTGCGATGGCGATAGCGGGGCTCTGAAAGCGGTACAACTTTAGAGGGATAAAACGCAACTCAAGTAGCGCAAAGTGCAACCCAAAGGCGACAGGTTATGGTTACCACAGGTATAGTTAACACGCTGGCAGTCCGGCGGATTTCACACAAAAACACGCTGATTTTTTGTGATTTCACCTACAAATCCAGGTTTCAAAATATCCGTTAATATTAGAATCTTGCGCGTGTTAACCACAAAGCACACCCTGTGGTTGTAATTGGCACATTCTTCTACTCATTAGGTTTCAAGTCTCTCTTAACGCTAGTTCGAAATTGCCGTGCCACACTGTTTACCGCTTCGTAAACCGCAATTGCCGTCAATTTGACCGGCTCCGCACCACAAGACCGCCACGGCCGGCGCTCCAAATTGTATACAGATAGAACTATACCAGCCATCTCCCGCGCCATTTGCGCAACGGCGCAAACTCGGATAGCTAGCCGTAATAGCGCCGCTTTGGCATCCTCTACACTCGATTGGGCATCCACAAAGGCGATCGGGAAAATGGCGAACAAATACAACCACGTTGCGGTGCTGATGGGCGGCTGGTCGTCCGAGCGCGAAGTCTCGCTGAAATCGGGCGCGGCCTGCGCGGGCGCCCTCGAACAGGCCGGCTACCGGGTCACCAAGGTCGATGTGGACCGCGACATCGCCGCCCGTCTCGCGGAGCTTAAGCCCGAAGTCTGCTTCAACGCGCTGCACGGCAAGGGCGGCGAGGACGGCTGCCTCCAGGGCATTCTCGAAACCCTGCGCATCCCCTACACGCATTCGGGCGTGCTGGCCTCGGCGCTGGCCATGGACAAGGAGCGCGCCAAGACCGCGTTCAGGGCGGCGGGCATTCCGGTGGCGGAAGGCATCGTCGCGTCCCCAGCCGAGGCCGCGAGCGTGCACTTGATGCCGCCGCCTTATGTCGTCAAGCCCGTCACCGAGGGATCGAGCGTCGGCGTCTTCATCGTGCGCGAGGATCACGCCCATCCGCCGCAGGAATTGAACCGCCCGGATTGGGCCTTCGGTAACGTTCTCGTGGAACGCTACGTTGGCGGGCGCGAGCTGACTTGCGCGGTTCTCGGTGACAAAGCGTTAGGGATTATCGAGATCCTGCCCGCCGAGGGCCTCGGCTTTTACGATTACGAAGCCAAATATGCAAAAGGCGGTTCGCGCCACGTTCTTCCCGCACAAATTTCACCGGATATTTACGCTTTTATCCAGAAACTAGCCGTGGACGCACATAAGGCGTTGGGTTGCCGTGGCGTAAGCCGGGCCGATTTCAGGCTCGACGACCGCCCGGAGGGAACTGGTGAACTCGTTTGCCTGGAGGTGAATACCCAGCCAGGCATGACGGCGACTTCTCTCGTTCCCGAGCTGGCAGCCCATGCTGGAATGGCGTTCAGTGAGCTTGTGCGTTGGATTGTGGAGGATGCGTCTTGCGATCGTTAGGCGGAGAACGCTTCTGCTACGGTGATTTGAGCGATCCCAGCGGCCAATCCTTTGGGCTGAATGCAGCTTCCGGCTCCTGGCTTACTCACGCCAGCACTTACGCCGACAAGGCGGCGAGTGCCGGTTTTGTCGCCAGCATGATCTTCCTGGCGGTCACGGCGATCTACGCCTTTTCCCTCTCCGATTCCGCAAAGCCCTTCGTGGCCGAGGTCTCCGCCCTTGTGGACGATGCCGCCTTCGATGCCGGCTTCAAGTTCAACGCAAACGAATTCGCGCTTTCCGGCACCCAAAACACGCCGGATGCGGATCTCCTGAACGCGCTCAAGCTGCCCTATAATGGCTCGTCCTTGTTCTACGATACCGGGGATGCACGGCGCCGGCTGCTGGGCATCGGCTGGATCGAATCGGCCGAGGTTCGCCGTGTCCTGCCTTCGCGCCTTGAGGTGGCGGTCACCGAGCGCACGCCGTTTGCACGCTGGGAGGACGCGCGGCACAAGGTGCAGATCGTCGACCGCGAGGGGCATATATTGGGTCCGGACAATGCGGCCCGCTTTGCCGCGCTGCCGCTGTTCGCGGGCGAAGGGGCTGCCAAGGAAGCCGCGGCGTTCGTGAGCGCGATCGAGGAGCACGAGGCTCTGAAGCACCGGGTGCAGCGCGTAGAATACGTCACGGAGCGCTTCTGGACGGTCAAACTCGACACAGGCCCAGAGCTAAAACTTCCGCGCAAGGTGTCCCCCTTAGTCTTGGAGCGCCTCGATTCGCTTCTTGCCAATCCCAAGATTGCCGGATTGGGCCTGGAGACTATCGATTTGCGTTTGTCGAACCGCACGATTTTGCAATTGCTGGACCCCACCGTGGCTAACCGCGACAAGGCGATCGCGATGCTGAACCCGGCGAGCCTGCAGGCCATGCCCCCGCCGAGAAAGGGCAAGGCCTTATGACGGCGGCTGCCTGCGCAGCGAACGAGGGAATCTCCCCTCACCCTGTCCCTCTCCCACGCAAGTTCGCCTTGGCGAGCTTGCTACTCAAGAGTGTCCATATCCGCAAGCGGATATGGATGGGAGAGGGAACGCTAGAAATCCCGCCGCGGATAGTTCAGGGGTCCCTTCTCCATCCGCATCCGCTAGCGGATGCGGACACGCCAAGATGCGAACTCGCCAAGGCAAGTTCGCGGGGAGAAGGACAGGATGTGGGGAGATTCCCTCTGTTCAAGGCACCGCCGGCCGCTATGCTGGTGCGCATGTGCGGGGACAGCTCCGCAGGACGGAGCACAACAAGGGACACAGCCTTATGACGGCGGCGCGGCGGCATGCCTCGCGCGGTCCGTCGCGGCTCTGGCCGTTCAAAGCGCGGGACGACACCGTAACCGTTGTCGATCTGGGCGCGCAAAAGGTTGCCTGCGCCATCGCCGCTCTTACGGCTCCGCGCTTCGGCCTGGACACCGGCCCGCGCAACGTGAAGGTGCTGGGCAGCGCCATCGTCCGCTCCTCCGGCTTCTCAGGTGGCCGCATCGTTAACATCGCGGCGGCGGAAACGAGCATCAGGCGGGCCGTGGCGCAAGCCGAGGCGGAGGCGAGCCTCACTGCGGGCGATGTTGTCGTAACCGGACAATTCGATGGACTATTCGCCCAGGTTTTCGAGGCGAAGCCAGGGGCCGGCGAAGACGCCCTCTCGAACGAGGATGCTGCCATTATCTGGGCGGCGGCCGAGGAGGAATGCCGCAACGTGCAGCGCAAGCTCCTGCACATGTTCACATTTTCCGCGCGCGAGCCAGTGACGCCGTTCACCGCGGCACCGGAGGCGGTGGAGGACGAGGTTGACGTTTCCGCCGTCTCGATGCCGCTCAAGGGCGCGAAACAGGTCACGGCCTGCTTTGCGAAGAGCATGCTTAACGTGCGTGCGCTGATCGCGGGGCCGCTTGCCGCGGCGCTTGCCGCAACCGACACGCTCGAAAGGCTGGCGGGCGCGCTGGTGATCGACCTGGGCGCTCACTCGACTGGCTACGCCTTGTTTTTCAAGGGCGTGCCGGTGTTCATGGACTGCATCGGCATGGGCGGCGATCACATCACTGCGGAAATCGCCAGGGTTTTCTCCTTGCGCAAATTCGACGCCGAGCGCCTAAAAATCCGCTATGGCAGCATTTTCGACGGCCTTGCGGCCGATGTCGATTTGCCAGTCCAAAACGGCGAAACAGGCGACGCTATCTCCAAATTCTCTCTCAATCACCTTATCAGATCGAACGCTTCCTTAATTTTTACGGCCATTAATGAACGGTTAAATGGTGCTGGATATTCTATACCTTCGGGGGGCGCCGTACTGACAGGCGGAGGAAGCTTGCTCCCTGGGATGCGTGAATTCGCGTCTCAACTGCTCTCCTCGGATGTCAGGGTTGCCGTGCCCGTTGCGTTAAACGGACTGAGTGCAGGCAATCCTCTGGCCGCGCTAGTTGGAGGATGTCTGTATGCAAGCCGGCATCAGTCCCAGGGCGAAATGACGAACGCGCCCGGAATCGTGTCCCAAGATAGTAGCTACGCGTCTCGAATCAGCCAATGGCTTAGGGCAAGCTTTTAGTTAGAGGCGTACCCCGAAAAATTGGCGCCAGGCATAGGCGGGCGATGAAGCCCGAATAGGAAGCTCACGAGGCCTGACATGGGAATTAACCTGCAACTACCAGGCTTGACTGAGTTGCGGCCGCGGATCACCGTCGTTGGCGTTGGCGGCGCTGGCGGCAACGCCGTGAACAACATGATCGAAAGCGGCCTTGAAGGCGTCGAGTTCATCGTCGCCAACACCGATGCGCAGGCCCTTGCCGCATCGAGCGCCGGCTGCGTCATCCAGATGGGCGTCGGCATCACCGAAGGCCTGGGTGCCGGCTCCAAGCCCGAGATCGGCGCCGCGGCAGCCGAGGAAACCATCGAGGAGATCCGCTCCCATCTCGAAGGCGTGCATCTCCTGTTCATCACTGCCGGCATGGGCGGCGGTACCGGCACGGGCGCCGCACCTGTCATCGCGCGCTGCGCCAGAGAGCTTGGCGTGCTGACCGTCGCGGTGGTGACGAAGCCGTTCGAATTCGAAGGCCAGCGCCGCATGCGCTCCGCCGAGGCCGGCATCGCGAACCTCGCCAAGAACGTGGACACGCTCATCATTATTCCGAACCAGAACCTTTTCCTGGTCGCAAGCGAGAAAACCACCTTCGCAGACGCCTTCCTGCGCGCCGACGACGTGCTGCGCTCGGGCGTTGCCTGCATCACCGACCTGATGGTGAAAGAGGGCCTCATCAACCTCGACTTCGCCGACGTGCGCGCCGTCATGCAGAACATGGGCACCGCGCTCATGGGCACGGGCGAGGCCGAAGGCGACAAGCGCGCGCTTCAGGCAGCCGAGGCCGCGATCACCAATCCGCTGCTTGGCGAAGTCACCATGCGCGGCGCCAGGGGGCTTCTCGTCAGCATCACCGGCAGCTACGACATGACGCTCTACGAGGTCGAGGAGGCCGCATCGCGCATCCGCCGCGAGGTCGATCCAGACGAGAACCCCGACGTGAATATCATCGTGGGCGCGACGTTCGATGCGTCGCTGCAACGCCGGATTCGAGTTTCGGTTGTCGCAACCGGCATCAAGCCAGGCGCCGACTACATCCAAGCCGTACCCAACGCCCACGCCCAGGACAAGCGCGGCCTGGGCGAGCGGCTCTATGGGGCCGATGCAGGACGTGGCGGACAAGTGCCGCCCGGAACTGCGGCCGGCCGCAACGATGGTCGGCGCATGCAGCTCGATTCCAAGGGCAAGGGCGGCTTCGGTTCCTCGCCCGAATCTTCTTCCGGCTTCGAGCCCATGGCGCCGTCAAGGACCGCCAGGCCGCCGAAGCGTCCACTCACCTTTTCCGATTTTCCCGAGTCGCATCAAGGCGGTGCGGATGCCCAGGGCCAGCCGAATCGTGCTCCCTCCAAGCCCAGGGGCTTTTTCGACTGGATGGCCGGAAGGAACAAGAATTCCCAGAAGTCCGCCCCAGTGAATTCCGGGCAAAAGACTGTGACTCTGCAGCCACGGCAACCCCACGAAAAACTCCAGATCGAACCTGAGCTTAACGGGCACAAGAACGGGTTTTCGGGCCGTTCCTCCATGCTTGCCGATGGAAGCGGCCTGGACGGCGACAGTACATCGGCGCGCTACGCATCCGGAGAAGTCGCTGATATTCCAGGGTTTTTGCGTGGACGCTCCGCCAAGGACAGCGAAATGCACTGAGAGCCGCTGCTCCTTCCAAGCTATGCTCAGGGCTTGGAAAACGCCTGCGATCCTCGTTTTATTAATGTTCAAAGCCCCACCGTAACAGAGTGTTAGAAAGCGTGATTTGAAGCCGGCCGCCTCGCCCGGCTAGTTTGCCTCCAGCGGATGTCAGTGATCCTGGGTGGTTAACCGGTGTGAAAACCGGGGTTAAGAGTAGCGCGAGCTACCATGCAACAAAGCTCAAGGTTTGCAGGCATTTGTTCGCGCTACAGGGGCACCTCCGGGGGATGGAGGGCGCGTTGGGAATAGGGCGGCGAGGGATATGAGCTTCAAGAGCTTTTCCAATCGGCAGACCACGATCGACAACGAGGTCGTGATGAAGGGGACTGGCGTTCACAGCGGCGCCGAAGTTTCAATGATCCTTCATCCTGCCGAAGCGAACACCGGATACAATTTTTACGTCCAGGGCGGCGGGCAGATCGGCCACGTTTCGGGCGACTTCAGGGCGGTGAGCAACCTCACGCTTTGCACCGTGCTCAGCGCCGCCGATGGAACGTCGGTTGCGACCGTCGAGCATCTCCTGGCAGCGCTGCGCGGCATGGGCATCGATAACGCAGCCATCGAAGTCGACGGCAACGAAGTGCCGGTCATGGACGGCAGCGCCGAGCAATTCGTGGACGCCATTCAGGAGACGGGCCTGCGGGAGCTGGATGAGCCCCGCCGCTATATCAAAGTGCTCCGTCCCATCGAGGTGCGAGACGGCGAGTCGGTTGGCGAGTTCTTCCCCTATAACGGCTTCCGCCTCGACGTCGAGATCGACTTCAAGTCTGAATTCATTGGCCGCCAGCGCCTCGATATCGATATCACCCCCTCCTCCTTCAAGAAAATCTGCCGCGCCCGCACCTTCGGCTTCCTCAAAGATGTGAAACAGCTTTGGGCGGCGGGCCGCGCGCTTGGCTCCTCGCTGGAAAACACCGTGGCCATCGGCGACGACCGTATCCTGAACCCAGAGGGCCTGCGCTATCCGGACGAGTTCGTGCGCCACAAGACGCTCGACGCGGTTGGCGATATGGCCCTTGCCGGTGCTCCGATTCTCGGGCTTTACCGCTCCTACCGTGGCAGCCACCGGCTCAACTCCAAAGTGCTCCACGCGCTTTACGAGGCGAAGGACGCCTGGACCATCGTCGAGATTGCGGAAAAGCCCGCGCACCGCTATGTGGCGCCCCGTGCCGAATTCGGGATTGCGTTCGCGATGCCGAACTTCGCCCCCGAGACCGCGTAGAGTTGCTTCCCCGGAAACGGGATTATCGCCATTGCGAGCTAAAATTTGCGGCAACCGTCGTCTCTGTGAAGGCGCGGATCTGTGCTAATTTCTTGTGCTAGAGGCAGAAATAGATTGCTGCTTTCGCAGGAAAGTCGCTGCAGAAGCATACAGTGGCATGCTCAAACGGCACAGCGGTCAGGGCCGTTTCACGCTGACGGTTAGGCGGTGCCAAGCGTCAAAGACACAACGCTGGGGCGTATCTTTGCCGTTGATGGGCTTTGACCGAAAATCTCCGCATTTGACCATCATGTTGCGGCTTTCTATCGTCAGGCAGATGGCGGAAGGCAGCTGAGTCGCGGGGCGGCTCGCTAGAACGGGCTTCGGAGCAAGGTCACATGAGATTGCGATTTATCGGGCAGCTTTGCGCGGTCCTCACGCTGGCAGCCTTCCTCACTGGCTGCGGTTCCATGGGGTCCATGTTCGGCGGCGATAGCGATGCCAAGCTCGATAACCGGGCGCCGGAGGAGATCTATAGAGAGGCGAACGAACTGCTCGAAAAGGGCAGCAGCGAAAAGGCCGCCGTTCTCTACGAAAGGCTCGATCAGCTCTACCCCTATTCCGAAGAGGGCAAGAGGGCGATGCTGCTGGCTGCGGTCGCTTACAAGAAGGCTGGGAAGGGTCCTGAGGCAGTGGCCGCCGCGCGGCGTTACCTTGCTGTCCATCCAGGAACGAAGGATGCGGCGCAGGCCCAGGACATCGTCGCGACGGCCTATTTCGACCGCATGTCGACGCCGAGCCGCGACCAGGGCGAGACCAAGAAGGCGATCCAGGAGATGGAGGCGCTGGTCCGCCGCTATCCCGATAGCGAGTATGCTGGGGAGACCAAGCGGCGCATCAAGCTCGCACAAGACACGCTGGCCGCGTCCGAGATGAACGTCGGCCGCTACTGGCAGAAGAAGGGCAACTACCTCGCGGCGGTGAACCGCTTCAAGACCGTGGTTACGGACTATCAGCAGACCGCCCATGTTGAGGAGTCGCTGATGCGGCTGACCGAATGCTATCTGGCGCTTGGCATCGTGACCGAAGCCCAGACCGCAGCCGCGATCCTCGGCAGGAACTATCCCGAGAGCCAGTGGTATAAGGACGCGTACGCGCTGCTTCAGCAGAGCGGCTCGCAGCCAAGAGAGGACTCCGGCTCATGGATGAGCCGCTCCTGGAAGAAAGTTACCAGCGTCGCCGGGTAACGCCGCGGCTCGCTCGTTTGACACAACAATCGTCGCGAGGCGGCTTCGGCCGCCCTGCCGGTTTGGAGCGGAAGCAGTTCAGTTGCCGGCTGCTCCGCTGACTACGCCACCGCTGTGAAACCGTCATGATGGAAATGGGTATAACTTGTGGCTGCCGGCATTTCCGGCAGCCTTGGGCGGCCGCCAAGTAATGTAAGCCGGCCTGCCGGACCAGCGCTACGCCAGTGCGGCAGCATCCTCGGGGGTGGACTGCCGGCTGCTCGTATCGGCGAGCAGGCCGCCTATGACCGGCTGCGATACGCCCGTCGTGCCTGCGAAGGTGGATGGCAGCTCTTTCATCCGGCGCACAGCCAGATAGGCGAAAGCCTGGGCCTCCATGAAGTCCGCACTGAAGCCGGCCTCGTCCGCGGTCACGGTGTTCACGCCGAGTACCCGGCGCAGCCCCTCAAACATATGCGGATTGCGAGTGCCGCCGCCCGTTATGATCCAGATTCTGGGGAGCGCCGGCAGAAGGCGCGCAGCCGCCGCGATCCCCGCCACGGTGAAGGCTGTGAGCGTCGCCGCACCGTCCTCCGGGCTCAGATGGGCAATCATGTCCAAGGTGAATGCGCCGCGGTCGAGCGATTTCGGCGGGCGCTCCTTGAAATAGGGGTGGGAGATGAGGCCCGCCAGCGCCTCGCGGTTGACGCTGCCCGCCATCGCGAGCTTAGCATCGCGGTCCATTGGCTCGCCAGTGTGCATCAGCGCCCAATCGTCAAGGAGGCTGTTGCCGGGTCCGGAGTCGAATGCGATCAGCCCTTCGGCCGGACCTTCGGGAACGAAGGTCACGTTCGAGATGCCGCCAATATTGACGAAGGCAGCGGGCAGGGGCAGCCCCGCGCGCAATGCCAAGGCGCGGTGATAGACCGGAACCAGCGGCGCGCCTTGCCCGCCGTTTTCCACATCCGCGGCGCGGAAATCGTAAACCACCGGCACGCCAAGCTCGGCGCTCAAACTCCAGCCATCGCCCAGTTGCACGGTGAGTTGCTGCTCCGGCCGGTGCAGAACGGTCTGTCCGTGAAAGCCAATCGCATCGATGCTCGAAAGCTTGATCCCGTTCGCCTCCGCAAAAGCCGTGACGCAATCCGCATGCTTGGACGTTATCATGCTTTCCGCCAGCGTCAGCACGCCGCCGCGGGTGTCGCGCGCCGTAAGTCCGTGCGCGGCGATCATCGCTTCCCGCAGCAGATGGCGCTCAGCCGCGCTATAGGGATAAGTGCAAGCCGGCCCGAAAGAATGGATCGCCTCGCCATCCGTTTCGATCAGCGCGGCGTCGATGCCATCCATCGAAGTGCCGCTCATAAGCCCGATTGCCTTCATCAACCCTCGCTTGACGCAAAACGCGAATGTCCTACATGGTTCCGTTTCTGCTACGCCCCCCGTGCGTCTGCCGGGGAGCGGAAGATCACGGAGGATATGATGCCGATTGCCGCCAGAAATCAATTGGAGTTTATCCACATTCTAAAAGATCGTGGGTATTTGCACCAGGTTTCCGACGAAGAGGGCCTGAGGGCGGCCGCGGCAAAGGGCATCGTCACTGCCTACGCCGGCTACGATTGCACCGCGCCGAGCCTGCATGTGGGCAACCTCATCAGTATCATGATGCTCCGGGTGTTCCAGCGGGCCGGCCACAAGCCCATCGTGCTCGTTGGCGGCGGCACCACCAAGGTCGGCGACCCCTCCGGCAAGGACGAGTCGCGAAAACTTCTATCGCAGAAGGAGATCGACGCCAACAAGGCCAGCATCAAGACTGCGTTCACGAAGTTTTTAACCTTCGGCGACGGCCCCACCGATGCGATTCTTGTGGACAACGACGAGTGGCTCAAGAACCTGCGGTACATCAAATTTCTGCGCGAGTACGGGCGGCACTTCACCATCAACCGCATGCTCACCTTCGATTCGGTGAAGCTCAGGCTTGAGCGCGAGCAGCCGCTCACTTTCCTCGAATTCAACTACATGCTGCTTCAGGCCTACGACTTCCTGGAGTTGGCGCGCCGCTACAACTGCGTGCTGCAGATGGGCGGCTCGGACCAGTGGGGCAACATCGTGAACGGGATCGAACTCGGGCGCCGCGTGGAGGGCCGCGAGTTGTTCGGACTGACCACGGGGCTGCTTACGACCTCATCCGGCGCCAAGATGGGCAAATCGGTCAAGGGCGCGATCTGGCTCAACGAGGACATGCTGAGCCCTTACGACTACTGGCAGTTCTGGCGCAACACCGAGGATGCGGACGTTGGCCGGTTCATGCGCCTGTTCACGGAGATGCCGCTTTCCGAGATTGCCCGGTACGAAGCGCTTCAGGGCTCGGAAATAAACGAGGCCAAGAAGGTGCTCGCGACCGAAGCGGCGGCGCTCTTGCACGGCAGGCAGGCGGCGGAGGGGGCGGCCGAAACCGCGCGCCGCGCCTTCGAGGAGGGAGCCGCGGCGGAGGGCCTGCCCACCGTGGAACTCGCTTTGGGCGATGGGGTAGGCGTCTTGACTGCGAACGTAGCAGCCGGCTTCGCATCGTCGACAAGCGAGGCTAGACGCCTAATAAAGGGCGGCGCACTGCGCGTGAACGATGCCGTCGTTACGGATGAACGCGCCACGCTCACGCTCAAGGATCTCAACCAGGATGGCGTCGTCAAGCTGTCGCTGGGCAAGAAGCGCCACGTGCTGCTGCGGCCCGCGTCTTGATGGAGGGCGGCTGCCGGACCGCACGGCGCGATACGGCCGAATCTGTGAACTACGCCATTATCCGCCACGGCGGCGTGCTCCCGCTGTTGCAAATTCTCCGCTCGCGGTTCAAACAGGAACGCACCTAATTCGCAAGACGGAGCGGAGCAGTTATGCCGCAGCTGATGAAGCCGGATCTTTGTGTGATCGGGGCGGGACCGGGCGGGCTCGCCGCCGCCACGAAAGCCGCTTCCTACGGTGTGCCCGTGGTATTGGTCGAGCGCGGCCCCATGGGCGGCCAAGCGTGGAACACCGGCTCGCTGCCGTCCAAAGCGCTGCTCGCCTCGGCGAAGCGCGTGCATGAGATCAAGAACGCCTGGGCGTTCGGCGTCAAGACCGACAGCGTCAACGTCAACCAGAGGGCTATTTCCGACTATGCCTTGAGTGCCGGGCAGGCGCTGGCGCAAAACGTCTCGCCGGAGCGCCTGAACGGGCTTGGCGTCGAGGTCATCCGGGCCAGCGCCCGCTTTACCGGGCCAGGCATGGTCGAGGCTGGCGGCTATCAGGTCCAGGCACGGCGCTTCATTATCGCCACCGGGTCCTCGCCGCTGGTGCCACCCATCCCTGGACTCGACCGCATCGCCTATTACACCTGCGACACAATCATCTCGTGCCTGAACCGCATCACCCACCTCCTGATCATGGGCGGCAACTCCGCGGCCCTTGAGTTTGCGCAGGCCTACCGGCGGCTTGGCTGCGATGTCACCGTCATCGAGGCGGGCACGGCGCTGGTGCGCGACGATCCGGAGCTTAGGGCGCATCTCCTGAAGTGCCTGCGCGACGAAGGAATCCGCGTGCTGGAAAACGCCCGCATCGAGCGCTTCGAAACCTTCGGCTCGGGCATCCAGGCCGTGTTCGCCATGCACGGCAAGTCCTATTCGGTGGACGGCTCGCATGTGCTGATCGCGATGGGTCGGCGGGCCAATGTGGCCGGGCTCGATCTGGACGCGGGCGGGATCGTGTACAGCGACCAGGGCATCCGGGTTACGAAGGGTCTGCACACGTCGAACAAGCGCGTGTACGCCATCGGCGATGTTACCGGCGAAACGCACTTCGCCCATGCCGCCGAACATCACGCGGCCGCCGCCGTCAAGAACGCGCTGCTCCGGCTACCGGCTCAAACGCATCACGAGACCATGCCCTGGGTGACGTTCACCGACCCGGAGCTTGCCCATGTAGGCATGACCGAGGAGGCGGCACGCGAGCGCCACGGCAAGCTTACCATCGTGCGCTGGCCCTATGGCGAGAACCTGCGCGCTCATGCCGAGCGCCAGACGAACGGCTTTCTGAAGGTAATTGCCTCCAAGCGCGGCAAGATCCTCGGGGCGGGCATCGTTGGAGCCCAGGCGGGCGAGCTTATCCAGATGTGGAGCCTCGCCATGCAAAAAGGCTTGTCCCTCAAGGACATGGCCAGCATCGTACCCCCCTCGCCAACGCTCGCGGAGATGAACAAGGCGGCGGCAGAAAACTTTTTTGTTCCAGAGGCGCAAAGCTCTCTTTTACGCCGGATCGTAGGCCTTCTTGCGAAACTCGGATAATTGGCGCTATCTAGAGGGGAGTAACAGCAACGTGATCTCCTGGGGAGCATGGCGCAGACATTTCCAGCGCTGGCAGAAAGGCTGGGCGGCCAGAAGGCTGCCTTGCTGAAATTTGCTTCGAGCCTGCCTGCGAAGCTCTTGCTTCTGACCGCCGTCTTCGTGATCGTGGCTGAGGTTTTCATCATCGTACCGTCCGTTGCCGATTTCCGGCGCAACTGGCTTATGCAAAGGATGGTGGCCGCCAAGATCGCGTCCCTGGCGTTGGAGGCATCGAGTGGCGCCCAACTGCCGGAGCGCTTGCGCCAGGAGCTTCTCACCACGGCAGGCGTGCACGCCGTTTCCGTGAAGCGCCCCGACCTGAGACGCCTCGTGCTCGGCATGCCGGACGAGACGCAAATCGCGGCTGTTTACGATCTTCGCTCCGAAGGCTTCTTTGAGCGTATGCTGGACGGCGCAAAAGCGTTCGCGGCTCCGCCTGGCCGGCTTATCCGGGCCATCGCCTCCTCCGGCATGATGGCAGGCGAGATCGACGCGGTAATCGACGAAACGCCGCTCCGGTCTGCCCTGTGGCATTACGCCGGCAACATTTTCTGGCTCACACTCCTGATCTCCGTGCTCTCGGCGGCGCTCGTCTATCTGGCGCTCGTCGGCCTTCTCTTGCGGCCGATGATGCGCATCACGCGGAACATGGTGTCCTACCGCGAGAACCCGGAGGATACCGGACGCATCATTGCGCCATCCAGCCGCAGCGACGAAATCGGCATCGCCGAGAAAGAGCTTGCGACGCTGCAAACGCAGCTTACGGATTTTCTCCGCGAGAAGGCGCGGCTCGCCAATGTCGGCCTCGCCGTCTCCAAGATCAACCACGACCTGCGCAATATGCTGGCTGGCGCCCAGCTCGTGTCCGACCGGCTGGCAAGCGTTGCCGATCCGACCGTGCAGCGTTTCGTGCCGAGGTTGATCCGCGCGCTGGACCGGGCCATCACCCTTTGCTCGAACACCGTGAGCTACGGGCGAAGCGAGGAGCCGCCCCCCAAACGCGCGCCCTTTGCACTCCGCCCGCTCATAGCCGAGGTCAACGAAAGCCTTGGCGGCGAAGAGCTGAACGGGGTAAAAATATCCGTTTCGGTGCCGGCCGGGCTGGAGCTGTTTGCAGATCGCGATCAAATCTTCCGCGTGCTTTTCAACCTGCTTCGAAATTCCCTGGAGGCATTCCGCGAAGCAGATGAGCCGCCAGAGCAGCCGGCAATCGACATAACCGCATTGCGGGAAGGCGATACGGCCTATCTGAGGGTCAGCGACAACGGACCCGGCATTCCGCCACTGGTTCGGGCGAATCTGTTCAAGGCCTTCCAGGCAGGAGCGAGCACCAGCGGCGCCGGCCTGGGCCTTGCCATCAGCGCGGAGCTTGTCCGGGCGCATGGCGGCGATATTTTCCTGGACGATACGGTTTCCGGGGCTGCTTTCGTCCTCAAGCTCCCCGCCGTTGCGCACGTTAGCCCGCCCAGTATTTCCGATGCGGATGTTTTTGACGGAAAGCTTGCACAAGACAGCATTAGCCGTTAGAGATATGAGCCTTCGGACGCGGTGCTTTGCCGGTCCGTCTAAGCACCGGTAGCTCAGCTGGATAGAGCACCAGACTACGAATCTGGGGGTCAGGAGTTCGAATCTTCTCCGGTGCGCCAATAAAATCAAGGGCTTAAGCACCATTCCCCGCTAAGCTCTTATTACGCAAATAGGCACTGTGTAGGCACCGCAACCGGTAACGCTGGACACCGCTTGAAAGTGCTTCCGGGCTCTTGACTCGCGCAGGTGCGACTTTTTGACGTGAAGCCTATTTGCACTCAATCGAGCTTGCCGCTGCATCCTGCCATGCTTGGAGCCCTCCGCCGGCGCAATTACTAT
>Ga0182021_10003195_pt1 | contig 19260 bp, 18 predicted proteins | sample 612E3MmetaG_FD_120493 | JGI IMG/M metagenome (GOLD analysis project Ga0182021, IMG submission 120493) | Permafrost microbial communities from Stordalen Mire, Sweden - 612E3M metaG (Illumina Assembly) | ecosystem: Environmental > Terrestrial > Soil > Wetlands > Permafrost | place: Sweden... | reverse complement strand
GGCAACCCCGCGGCACATCCACGAGGTCCGGCGGAGCGCCCACAATCGAGACCAGCCGTTCGCGCTCATGTGTATCAAGCCGGGGCAACGAACCTAAGAGGCCCAGCGTGTAAGGATGGCTGGGATGGAGGTACAGGTCTTCCACCGGAGAACGCTCGATGATGTAACCCGCGTACATGACGACGACGTTCTTGACCAGCCGGGCGACCACACCCAGGTCGTGCGTAATCCAGATCACGGCCATACCGAGTTCGTCGCGCAGTCTCTTGACCAGATCAACGATCTGCGCCTGAATCGTCACATCCAGCGCCGTCGTCGGTTCGTCGGCAATCAGAATTTGCGGCATGCACGACAACGCCATGGCGATCATTACGCGCTGGCGCATGCCACCTGAGAACTGGTGTGGGTAATCGTCCAACCGATCGGCCGCGCGCGGAATACCAACCAGCGTAAGCAGCTCGGCGGCGCGGGCGCGGGCTTGCTTCGTGTCCATGCCCATATGCAGCTCGAGCGCCTCGGTGATCTGCCGGCCGATGCGCATCACCGGATTCAGTGACGTCATGGGGTCCTGGAAAATCATCGCGATCTCTTTGCCGCGCACATGCCGCATTTCTTCCATGGACAGCTTAAGCAGATCGCGGCCGCTGTACAGCACTTCACCCTCATAAATCTCGCCGGGCGGTTGCGGGATCAGCCGCATCACGGACATCACGCCAACGCTTTTGCCACAACCGCTTTCACCGACCACTCCCAGCGAATCACCCTCGCTCAAGGAATAGGAAATGCCGTTCACGGCATGCACGTACGCGCCCGTAATCTTGAAACGCGTCTTCAGGTTTTTCACTTCCAGGAGTGATTGTTGCTGCATAGTGTGAGCGTCCTCCGATTCGATAAAATGAATTATACAGACTATGCCAAACCGCACGCCGGGCCCAGTTTCCGGCGCGGTATTCTATCTTTACCGTAATGCATACAGCGGCGACGCAAGCAACAGCAGATGCTTGCGCGCCAGAGGAATGACAGTCATTACCTGTTCACTGAAATCGATCGGTCGTTCGAGAGTTTCCTGCAAACCATCAGCTAGCGGTGGAATGGCCAACCCCAGCGCAGATCGCAGAGTATTCCCACCCGCCGCTGCGGCGAGCAGCTCAGCACGCACCGCCGACGACGGCTCGGCAGAGCGCACCTCTGTCTGTAACGCAGAGCGAATCAAACTATCCACAGTGTCTCCCTGGATCATATTTTTTGCCCTGCCGACACGGAACGGTTGCCGGGCGACTGCGGATCAAGCCGTGGCTGCAAGTAAGTTTGCAGCTGCCGCTTGAGCTGCTCGCGGCCATAATGCAGGCGCGATTTGACCGTGCCCACCGGACAATCCAGAATGTACGAGATCTCCTTCAGGCTGAGATCGTTCAGATAATACAGAACCACCGTCATACGCTGGCTGGGCGGCAAGGAATCAATTGCGTGCTGAATGGCCGATTGCAGTTCGGATATTTCGAGCTGGTGTTCGGCGTTGGCGCGCGCCGGACTTACCAGGCGATCGATCACGCTTTCCAACGAAGTGAGCCAGCGCGAGCGCCGGGTCACCCAGGTATAAGCCTGATTGACGGTGACACGATAGAGCCAAGGTTCAAGCGGCAGACTCACGTCGATGCGGCGAGCATACGCATTGAGTTTCAGAAAACACTCTTGTAGAATGTCTTCCGCCGATTGACGATCATGCGTGATAGCGAGTGCCGTGTGAAAAACGAGTAGGCGATAACGATCGTACAGGGTTCCCAAAGCGGCGAGATCCCCAATGCACAAGCGTCCTATGAGTTCGCGGTCTGTCGGAGTCGGTACCATTCCGTCAATCAATACTCAGACCTCGTTCAAAAGGTTCAAGGAGGTTTTCTTTTGAACCTGGGATTTGAAGCTGACAGGCGGAGATTATACCGACTTTCATTAAAAACGCAACCATTTGGCCGAGTTAACTGATTATTCGTGGGCCAGTTGGCGCAAAAAGGCTCGATCGAGTTCGCTTAGTTCCGCCCGATCGAGCAACTCGGGCCGCCGTCGCCAGGTTCGAAGCAGCGCCTGCTCCCGCCGCCACCGATCGACTTTCGCATGATCTCCGGACAACAAGATTTCAGGTGCGCGCCATCCCCGAAATTCTGGCGGACGAGTGTAGTGCGGATACTCCAGCAAGCCGCTGGCGTGCGAATCGTCGCTGGCACCGGTGGGATCGCCCAGCACTCCAGGCTTCAGGCGGATCACAGCGTCCACCACCACCAACGCCGCCAGCTCACCCCCAGTCAGCACATAATCTCCGATTGAGATTTCATCCGTCGCCAGATGCTCTCGGATGCGTTCATCGAATCCTTCATAGCGCCCGCAAATCAACGCCACCCGATCGTACTGGGCCAATTCCAGCGCGATCTGCTGGTTAAAGAGCCGACCCTGCGGAGTCAAAAGAACAATCGGAATTGTTGATTGCCGATTGCTGATTGCCGATTGCCCGGCGTCCTGATCCCCGATCCCCAATCCCCGATCCCCAGTCCCCAACACACCCTCCACTGCGGCAAACACCGGCTCTGGCTTCATCACCATCCCGCCGCCGCCGCCATAGGGATAATCGTCGGTGACTTGATGCCGGCCTTCCGCATAATCGCGGATGTTGTGCAGCTGCACTTCGAGCAAGCCAGACTCAATCGCCCGCTTCAGCATACTCTCTTTCAGCGGCGACTCAAAAATACCTGGGAATAGGGTAAAAACATCAAAGCGCATGAGCCTATTCTAACACGATCACGCCGCTTGTTTACTTTTACCTCTCACTTCTTGCATCTTGCCTCCTGCATCTTGCCTCCTGCATCTTCCCTCCAGCGCTCTTTCGCTCCATCTCGCCGTTCTCACTTTGGTATAATCACTTCATCCTTTTCCTCATTTGAGTAAGCATCCATGCGTATCTACATTACCGGTTCCAAAGGCCAACTCGGACGCGCGCTCATGCGGCGTCTCGTCCAGCACGATCTGCTGGGTGTTGATCTCCCTGAAGTCGATCTCACGGATCTCAGCGCCACCCGATCGAGCATTGCGGCCTTTAAGCCCCACGTGATCATTCACGCGGCTGCTATGACGGATGTGGACGGCGCGGCGCGCAATCCCGATCTGGCCTATCGCGTCAATGCGTTGGGCGCGCGCAATGTCGCCGTCGCCAGTGAAGCGACCGGCGCGGCGCTGCTGGCCATCAGCACCAACGAAGTTTTTGATGGCACGAAGTCCGGGCCTTATCTCGAATTCGATCTCACCAACCCGATCAACCCTTACGCCCAATCCAAACTCGCCGCTGAAGTTTTCGTGCGCGATCTCACGACCCGGTTTTATATTGTACGGATTGCCTGGTTGTATGGTTTAGGTGGCAACAACTTCGTCAGGAAGATCATCACGCGCGCCGATACCGCTGGAAAATTGCGCGTGGTCACCGACGAAGTCAGTTCGCCCACCTACACCGAAGATCTCATCACCGCGATCGAGCAGCTCATCCCGACAGGCGCGTACGGCATCTATCACTTCACCAATGACGGCGCGTGCTCGCGCTACGAATTCGCGCAGAAGATTCTGGAGCTCAGCGGCCGCGCCCATATCCCGATCGAACCGATCGTGTTCGCCGACTATCCGCGCCCCTCGACGCCGCCGCCCTATGCTCCGTTGCGGAATTTCTGCGGCGCGCAGATCGGCATCACGCTGAGGCCGTGGCAAGACGCGCTGGCGGATTATCTCGCTCATGAACAGTTCTGAATTCGGAATTCGGAATTCGGAATTCGGAACGGGCAGTTCATTCCGCATTCCACATTCCGCACCGCGCAGCGTCCCTGTGGGATTCCGCATTTCCATCATCATCGTCAACTGGAACGGCGCGCCACACCTGCCTGTCTGCCTCAACGCTCTGCGCGCCCAGACCGTCAGCGACTTCGAAGTGATCGTCGTAGACAACGCCTCACACGATGACTCGCTGCAATTACTCGCACGTGATTACCCCGAAGTGAAAGTCGTTGCCCTGCCGGAGAATCGCGGCTTCACAGGCGGCAACAACGCCGGCATCCGCATTGCGCAGGGCGAGTTCATCATCCTGCTCAACAACGACACCGAAGTCGACGCGCATTGGCTGGAAGAAATCCTCGCCGCGTTCGAGCGTCATCCTGAAGCGGGCCTCGTCGCTTCCAAGATGAAACTCTTCGATCGACGCGACACGTTCCACACGGCGGGCGACTTCTATCGCCTCGACGGCATTCCGGGCAATCGTGGGGTGTGGGAAACCGATCGGGGCCAGTACGACCGCGAGGAGGTCGTCTTCAGCGCCTGCGGCGGATCGGCCGCCTATCGCAAGTCCATGCTCGATCAGATCGGCCTGCTCGACGAAGATTTTTTCTACTCGTGCGAAGACATCGATCTGGCCTGGCGCGCGCAACTGGCCGGCTGGAAATGCGTCTATGCCCCACGCGCCATTGTCTATCACAAGCTCAGCGCCACGGGCGGAGGAGCGACGGCGTCCTTTTACGATGGCCGCAATTTCATCTGCATCATCGCCAAAGACTATCCGTCGTCGCTATGGAAACACTACCGAGGCGCAATCATTCGCCAGCAATGGAGTCTCTTCGCAGAAGCGCTGCGCGCCTGGCGTGGTCAAGCCGCGCGCGCCCGGATACGCGGCATGTTGAGCGGGCTGCTTCATTTGCCACAGCTGCTCAAGAAGCGTCGCCTTATCCAAGCCACACGCCGCGTCGACGATGCCTACCTGCTGTCGATCCTGACAAAACCGTAACACACAACCACCACGCAAAACGCTGAGCTGTGTCATTCCCGCATGCTTTCGCTCATGCGTGCCGCCAGGCCTCGGTGGGGCCTGGGTACGGCAAGGCGGGAATCTAGCGGCTCAGTCAACCGGGTTCGCCCGCATTGAATCTGGATGCCCGACAAAAACACTCGGGCATGACGGACACGGATTAACACAGATGAACACGGATTGTCTCAATCATCCGTGTTCATCCGCGCGAAGCGTCCGCGTCATCCGTGTCCAAAAAAATCTTCGCGCGCCTTTTCGTTTAGATCGGTTCCCGTTTTGATTTACGCCACTGCTCTCGCTGGATGGTCACACACTCCGCGAGCGGCTAAACAGCCGCGGAGCGTGTAACCACGCGCAGCGGACTGCGAGCGTAAACCATTTAGGAATTTGCTCTAAACATCCACATCCGTTTATCCGCGTCCCCTATCCGTTGACGATCTTCATCCGTTGATCCGTTGCCTATTCGTTGACACCATCCGTTTCCATCCGCTTATCTGCTTCGCCGCAGGCATCCGCTGAAGACCCCATCCACTCCCGATTGACGAATCGCATTGATCGCGGTATTCTAGCGCCACTTTGTGCCGCGCCCTGTCAGGCGCGGCTTTCGTGAGGATCGATCATCAGCGCGTCACCCCTTCTTTCCATTATTATTCCGGCGTACAACGAAGCGCGCCGCTTGCCCACGAGCCTGGATCAAGTCGATCGGTTTGTGGCGGCTCAGTCGTATCCGATCGAGGTCATCGTCGTCAACAACAACAGCCGCGATGCCACGCCGCAGATCGCGCAGGATTTTGCCGCCGCGCATTCGTATGCGCGCGTCTTGCATCAACCGCGGCAGGGTAAGGGCGCGGCGGTGCAAATGGGCATGCTGAACGGCACGGGCGATTATCTGTTCATCTGCGACGCCGACTTCTCCATGCCCGTCGAAGAGATCGGCAAATTCATGCCGCCCGCTGTTGACTCGTATGACGTCGCGATTGCCTCGCGTGAAGTTGCCGGGGCTCGCCGCGTGGACGAACCGCAGTATCGCCACCTGATGGGCCGCGTGTTCAACCTCATCGTGCGCATCCTGGCGATTCCCAACATTCAGGACACCCAGTGTGGCTTCAAGGTCTTCCGGCGCGATGTGGCCCGTGATGTCTTCTCGCTGCAAACCATCGACGGCTGGGGCTTTGACGTGGAAGTGCTCTTCATCGCGCTGAAGCACGGCTGCAAGTTGATTGAAGTGCCTATCACGTGGTATTACCGCCCGCAGAGCCGCATCAGTCCCCTTAAAGATTCGATCAACATGGTGCTGGAAGTGCTCAAAGTCCGGCGCAATGGGTGGCGCGGAGTGTATGACCGCAAGAAGTAAACCCGCTCTGCCGGATCGGCCCACCCTCGATCACGAACTTCAATTGATCCAGTCTGGTCACGCCCTCGTCGCAGGAATTGACGAAGCCGGACGCGGCGCGTGGGCCGGGCCTGTCGTCGCTGCCGCTGTGATTCTCAACCCCGCCGAAGTGTCACACCTCGCCGGGGTCAATGACTCCAAACAACTTTCACCGCGCCAGCGCGGCGTACTGTACCAGGTCATTGTCGATCATTGCGTCGCGTACGGCATCGGCCGGGGCAGCGTCGAGGAGATCGATGCCATCGGGATTTTGCCGGCCACGCGCCTGGCGATGACGCGCGCTGTCGAAGATTTGGCGACTCAGCCTGACGCCCTGATTATCGACGCGGTGCGCTTGCCGCAAGTGAACAAGCCGCAGGCGGTTTTTAATTTCGCCGATTCGATCTCGTTGTCCGTGGCCGCCGCGTCTATTCTGGCCAAAGTCACGCGCGATCGGCTGATGATCGAATTGGACGCGCAGTATCCCGCTTATCGTTTCGCGCGGCACAAGGGATATGGCACACAGATTCATCAAGCCGCGTTACAATCAGTCGGGCCGTGCGCTATTCATCGTCGATCATTTAGACCCATCAGTGCTCTGCTCACTGATTACTTGCTGTAATTACGCATTACGTTTTACTCGTTACGCTCTATGGAAGTTACTCTCGTTCACGATTGGCTCAATCAAATGGGCGGCGCCGAAGCCGTCCTGGAAAATCTGGTGCAGATGTATCCGCGCGCGCCCATCTATACCAGCATCTACTGGCGCGACGAGATGCCCCCGGCTTATCTGGGCTGGGACATTCGCCCGTTGTGGCTGAATCACGCGCCGCGCATCTACGAACGGCACCAGCAGTATTTCGCGTTGTATCCCGCCGCCTGGGCTTCCCTCAACCTCAGCCGCTATGATGTGGTGCTGAGCAACAAGAGCGGGTTCTGTCACGGCGTCCACACGCGCCGCAAGCAAAAGACGGCCTTACACATCTGTTACTGCCTGGCCCCCACGCGCTATGTGTGGACGTTCGACGATTACGCGCGCAGCGAAGGCATGAGCGCCTCGGTGCGGCTGGCGTTGAAACCACTGATCGCCCTGCTCCGCCGTTGGGATTTTCAGGCTGCGCAAAAGGTCGATCATTTCATCGCCATCAGCACCGAGATTCAGAATCGCATTCAGCGCTACTACCAACGTGACTCGGTGCTCATCTACCCGCCGGTCGATATTCGCCGCTACGCGCCGCAGCCGGAGATTGGGGATTACTATCTCATCGTGTCGCGGTTGATCCCCTACAAGCGGATCGATCTGGCGATTGAGGCGTTTAATCGATTGGGCTGGCCATTGGTGATTGCCGGCAGCGGACGGGATGCCGCCCGCTTGGAAAAGCTGGCGAAACCGAACGTGCAGTTCCTGGGCCGCGTGCCCGATGCCGATCTACCCGACTTGATGGCGCGCTGCAAAGCCTTCATCTTTCCTGGCCGCGAAGACTTCGGCATTACGCCCGTCGAAGCAGAGGCCAGTGGGCGGCCCGTCATCGCCTTTGGCGCGGGCGGCGCGCTGGATACCGTTATCGATGGCGCAACCGGTGTATTGTTTGAAGCGCAAACCGTCGAGTCCATCATTGCGGCGATCCAACGCCTTAACACACTGAAGTTTGATTCGGCCGTCATCCGCGCGCATGCCGAGAATTTCAGCACCGAAACGTTCAGGCAAAAGTTGACGGCCTTCGTTGAAGAAAAGTATGCTGACTTCGTAAAACGTGAAGCGTAAAGGATGCAACACGCACCACGCAATACGCATTACGTTTTACTCTTTAGGATTTCACATGGAACTTCGCACTCTGCTCAAAATTCTCAGACGCTATTGGTATCTCGTCGTCATCCCGCCGGTGTTGGTGGGGATCTTCACGCTCGTCACGTATCGCGCGCCTGCGCCAGGCTACACCGCGACGCTGCGTTTTTCCGTGGGCTACGCGCCGGAACAGCAGGCGATGTCGTTGTACGATCGCAATTATCCGGCCTGGCTCACTTCGGAATACATCGCCGGCGGCTTGAGTGACTGGGCCAAGACCGGCGACTTCGCACAGGCCGTGGCCAACGAGGCCGGCCAGAACATCAGCGCCGGAGAGGCCGCCGGTTCGCTCGTGTCCGATCATCTCCGCAGCATCGTGGTGCTCTACCTCAACGGCGGTGATGCGGACAAGCTCACCGCGATCGGCAACGCGGCCATCAAAGTATTGCAGCAGCGCAACCAAATCGTGTTCCCGCAGAATGGCGCAGGGGCCACGGTCACGGCACTCGATGGGGTGGTCGTCGCCCCGGCGGCCCCTTCACTGCGCGCCCGGCTCGATATTCCGATCCGCATCGCGCTCGGCCTGGTGCTCGGCATCGTACTGGCGTTTGTCGCCTACTACCTCGATCCGCGCGTGCGCGATCGGGCGGATGTGGAAGCACTCGGGTTGAGCATCATCGGCGAAATCCCTAAGAGGTAATCAGGGATCAGGTCGCACAACGAGCTCGCGATTGACCCTTGTTCATTGATCATTGATCATTGATCATTGTTCATTGTTCATTGTTAATTGATTGTTGTTCAGGTAGAATGACGCTCGGAGGCTAAACAGTTCATGGAATTAAGAGATTATCTACGCATTCTCCGCAAGCGCGGCTGGATTATCTTGCTCACGACGCTGCTAACCGCCACTACCGCGTGGGGCTTCAGCCAGATGCAGATAGTCGAATACAAGAGTTCGATCAATGTCTTTGTGCGGCCGGAACGCATCGACAACGGGACGCTGCTGGCGACGAAGCAAATTTTGCGCGGCTTTGTCGCGTTCATCAACAGCCGCAACTTCGCGCAGCAAGTGATTACAACCCTGAGGTTGGACATGCTGCCTGACACCTTGAAAAGCAAGGTGACCATTGCGTCTAAAGACGAAGACTATATTATCCAGATCGATGTGGTAGACACGGATGCCGGCCAATCCGGGCGTATTGCACTGGAATGGGCGAACCAATTCGTGCAGTGGCGCAATCAAGATAACCTGAAGCAGCAAAAAGCGGATCGCGTCGACGCCGACATCGTGCAGGATCCAACGACGAGCAAGTTCAAACCGCAGACCACACTGAACGTTGCCGCCGGGGCCATCCTTGGATTCTTGCTGGGCGTGATCATCATCTTCTTCCTCGAAGCGATCGAGTCCAACATTTTGCGTTCGCCGGAAGACGTAGAACGCGCGCTGGGCACCACCGTCATCGGCGCGATTCCAGCCGCGGGGGCAGAAGCAGCGCGCTCTCGTCAGAAAAAGGCAGCCTAACGATTAACCAGTAACGAGTAAGGGGAAGTTTACGCATTACGCATCACGTTTCACTCATCACTTTTCACTTGTCAGGATAACCTATGTCCCAAACACCAACTGCACTCATCACTCTATCTGATCCGCGTTCTCCCGCCGCCGAGGCCTATCGCACGCTGCGCACGAACATTTACTTCTCCAGTTTGGAGCGCACGATCCACACGCTGCTGATCACCACGGTTGCGCCGGGCGAGGGCAAATCGATCGCGCTGGCAAATCTGGCCGTATCGCTGGCGCAGGGCGACAAGAAGACGATCCTCGTCGACGCCGATCTACGCCGCCCCACTCTGCACACCATCTTCAATCTTAACAACGATAAAGGCTTGACGTCGCTCTTCATCGACGCCAAAGGGCCGATCGAACCGGCGTTAAAAGAGGTAGGCGTGCCCAATCTGCAAGTGTTGACCAGCGGGCCGCTGCCGCCCAACCCGGCCGAATTACTCGGCGCGCCCCGCATGTTGGATGTGATCGAAATGCTGAAAGCGCGCGCTGACATCGTGTTGTTCGATGCGCCGCCCATCATCGCGGTGACGGATGCCTCGGTATTGGGCACTCGCGTCGACGGGGTATTGCTCGTCATTCAATCCGGCCAGACGCGGCGCGAGCACGCCAAACGCGCCAAGCAGCAGCTCGAGAAACTCAACATCCGCGTCATCGGATCGGTGCTCACCGGCGCGACGCTGGACAATGCCCTGAGCGGGTATTAGACCAGCAGAAACCGGGTTTCTTCAGTCAGGCGGGAAGTGAAGAGCAAGACGAAGAAACCCGGTTTCTTTGACCCACACTCATCACCAGGGAGCTAAGACAACATGAAGGGACTCATTCTCTCCGGCGGTAAAGGCACGCGCCTCTACCCGTTGACCTACACCAGCGCCAAGCAGTTGATTCCCGTGGCGAACAAGCCGGTGCTCTTCCGCGTCATCGAAGCGATCCGCGACGCGGGCGTGAGCGACATCGGCATCGTCATCGGCGATACCGGCCCGGAAATCCGCGAAGCCGTGGGGGACGGATCGCGGTGGAGGGTGAACATCACGTATATTCCGCAAACTGCGCCGCTGGGCCTGGCGCATGCCGTCAAGATCAGCCGCGCTTTTCTGGGCGACGATCGCTTTGTGATGTTCCTGGGCGACAACGTCATTCAAGGCGGCATCAGCCCCCTGCTGGCGCAGTTCGCCACGAGCGATTACAACGCGCAAGTGGTGCTGACCCGTGTGGCCGAACCGGAGCATTACGGCATCGCCGAATTGAAGGCCGATGGGAGCATCAACCAGCTGATCGAGAAGCCGAAGAATCCGTCCAGCAATCTGGCCCTGGTCGGCATCTACATGTTCGATCATCACATCTTCGAAGCCGTTGAAGCCATCCAGCCCTCGTGGCGCGGCGAGTTGGAAATCACCGACGCCATTCAGCACATGGTGAACGTCGGTCTCCACGTGCACCCGTACGTGCACACCGGCTGGTGGATCGACACCGGCAAGCCGATCGATATGCTGGCCGCCAACAGCCTGGTCTTGCAGGAAATCCCGCCGTCGATCGAAGGCACGGTCGACGCGGAGTCGCGCATCGAGGGAGCGGTCACGATCGGGAAAGGGGCCGAGATCATCAACAGCGTGATTCGCGGCCCGGCCATCATCGGCGAAGGCACCCAAGTCGTCAACGCGTATATCGGGCCGTTTACGTCGATCTACCATCACTGCCACATCGAGCAGTGCGAAGTGGAGCATTGCATCATTCTGGAGCACAGCGAGATTGTCGATCTGGACACGCGCCTGGAAGACAGCTTGATCGGCCGGCACGTGGAGATCAAACGCTCGCCGATGAAGCCCCGCGCCCTGAAGATGACGCTGGGCGACCACAGCAAAGTCGGCGTTCTCTAGAGCGAATTTCAGTTTCATTTACGACCTCGCTCTTGCTGGATGGTCACATCCAGCAGCCCCAACGGCGGATGTGACCACGCACAGCGGACCGAGAGCAGATGTATCGCAAATCAACTTGGAGACTGCGCTAGAATTGCGGAATGCGGAATCTGCTTCATTCTGCATTCTCACTTTCGCCTTCCGAATTCCGAATTTCTCATTGGGAGTTTGTTACTATTCAGCCGTCGTCATTGCGAGCGCTTTCGCCAGGCGCGCCCCCGCGCATAGCGTCCCTTCGGCAGGGCGTGCGAAGCAAGCTCCTTGCTGATCAGCGAATATTGACAGCCGTGCCGGAGATTGCTTCGTCGCAAATGGCGCTCCTCGCAATGACGGCTGAGTAGTAACGGGAATTTTCTTTTTGACAGCGTCTTAATTATGAGGTACACTCACTAACGTAATGTGAAGTAGGTTCGGTCCACACGAATGAGCTAGCCGCCGGGGGGTTACATCACACGGGCGGCTTTTTGTTTGTCGGCTAATCATGTAGGGCCGAAGTCGCCACTAGGAGTTTGGATATGGCATCACGATTACGCATCATTCCGCTGGGCGGCTGCGGCGAAATCGGCAAGAACATGACGGCCATTGAGTACGGCCAGAACATCTTGTTGATCGACTGCGGAATCATGTTTCCTGAAAATGATATGCTGGGGATCGACTTCATCATCCCCGATTGGAAATACCTGCGCGACAAGCGCGATCAACTGCGCGGCATCATCATCACGCACGGCCACGAAGACCATACCGGCGGCTTGCCTTATTTGTTGAAGGAAATGCCGGAAGTGCCGGTCTTTGCCACCAAGCTGACGCGCGGCCTGATCGAAGTGAAGCTGCGCAATCACAAGATTCTCGATCAAGTCCGCTTGCAAACGATCGAGGCCGGCGGCCGGATCGAACTGGGCCCGTTCGGCCTGGAATTCTTCCGCGTGGCTCACTCCATTCCCGATGGGGTGGGCGTGGGCATCACCACTCCCGCCGGATTGGTCGTCCATACCGGCGATTTCAAATTCGATCACACACCGGTGGATGGCAAGCCGACCGATTTTGCCAAGCTGGCCGAATTTGGCGGACGCGGCGTGCTGGTGCTGATGTCGGATTCCACCAACGCCGATCAGCCGGGCACCACCCCCTCGGAACGCGTCGTCGACGCGGCCTTCACGCAGGTTTTCAGCGAAGCCAAAGGCCGCATCCTCGTCGGCACGTTTGCGTCGTTGATTTCGCGCATTCAGCAAGTGGCCAATGCTGCGCAGCGCCATAATCGCAAACTCGCGTTCACGGGCACCAGCATGGTGGAAAACGTGAAGATGGCCCAGAAGTTAGGTTATCTGGACTTGCCCAGCGATCTCATCATGCGACTGGATGACATCAAAAAGATGCCGTCCGATCGGGTGGTGATCATGACCACCGGCACGCAGGGCGAGCCCTCGTCGGTGCTGGCACGCGTCGCTATCGGCCAACACTCGCAGATCCAGATCGAACGCGGCGATACCGTGATCATGTCGGCCCATCCCATCCCCGGCAACGAGGAGATGGTCAACCGCACGATCAATCGCCTGTTCCAGCGCGGCGCGAACGTGCTGTACAATCCCATCGCTCAGGTGCACGTCTCCGGGCATGCCTCACAAGAAGAGCAGAAGCTCATGCTCAATCTCGTGAAGCCCGAATACTTCATTCCCGTGCACGGCGAGCTGCGTCATCTGCGCGCGCATGAAGCGCTGGCCCGCCAGATTGGCATTCCGGCGCAAAACATCTTCGTCATCGAAAACGGCTACTCGGTGGAATTTGACGGCGGCGAAGGCCGCATTGGCGAGCGCGTGCCCGGCGGCTATATCTACATCGACGGGTCGGGCGTGGGGGACGTCGGCCCGACGGTCTTGCGCGATCGGGAAGTGCTGGGGCGCGATGGGTTCGTGATCGCCGTGGTGCATCGCGAGCCCGAACGCGGAGTGGTCATCGATCAACCGGAGCTCATCAGCAAGGGCTTCATTCATCCCGAAGACGGCGAAGATATTCTCAGCGGGGCCGCCGAGATGGTGCTGCGCCTGAGCAGCGACACCGCATTGAGCGACAAAGCGCTGCGCGACAGCATCAAAGACAAGCTGGCCGAATATCTTTACCGCGAAACCAAACGCCGCCCGATGATTATTCCAGTCCTATCGTAAGCCTTGAAGAATGAGGGAAGGAGAGATGGAGAGAGCGTTATCCCTCCTTCCCTCTATCTCTCCATCCCTCAATCTCTCTATCACGCTATTCTTCCTCGATGAAAGTTACTCTGGTCAGCACCGTCCTCAATGAAGCGCGCAGCCTGCCCACGCTGCTTGATTCGATCGCGGCGCAAACCCGCCAGCCCGATGAAGTGATCATCTGCGACGGCGGTTCGACGGACAACACGATCGATCTACTGCGCGCCGAACGACGGTTTCCCTTGCGCGTCATCGAACATCCCGGAGCGAACATCTCGCAAGGGCGCAATGTCGCCATCGCCGCCGCGAGCGGTGAAGTCATTGCGTGTGTGGACGCGGGCGTGCGGCTCGATCCGAAGTGGCTGGAGAAACTCGTAGCGCAAGATGGCGTCTTGCGCCACCAGGTCGTGGCCGGTTTCTTCTTGCCCGATGGGCACACGCCCTTTGAAGTGGCGATGGGCGCAACGGTGCTGCCTCAATTGGCCGACATCCAGCCGGAAAAATTTCTACCCTCCAGTCGCAGCGTGGCGTTCACCAAAGCCGCCTGGCAAGCGGTGGGCGGTTACCCCGAATGGATCGATTACTGCGAAGACCTCCTCTTCGATCTGGCCCTGCGCGAGAAGTTCGGGGCGTTTGCGTTTGCGCCGGAAGCGATTGCCTACTTCAAACCACGTTCATCGCTGAAACCGTTCTTCAGGCAATACTACCTGTACGCGCGCGGCGACGGCAAGGCCAATCTATGGCTGAAGCGGCATCTCATTCGCTATGGCACCTTCTTGATCGGCGTGCCCGCCATCGCGCTGTTGGGTGTAATCTGCCCGTGGTTCTGGCTGCTCTACGTGATCGGCGCGGCGCTGTATCTCAAGCGACCCTATCAACGGTTGCGGCCCATGTTGCGCGGTTTAGGCCGATCCGCATTCGCGCAGCTCAAGACGATCGGGTGGGTGCCCATCATCCGCGTGGCGGGCGACATCGCCAAGATGCTGGGCTATCCGGTCGGCGTCCGTTGGCGGCTCAAGCATAAACCTGGCAGGTTTTGAAAACCTGCCAGGTTTTTCGTTTTGTGGTAGACTGTGCCCCATGAAGCCTGCCATACGCCTTACCGTGATCGCCATCACGGCAACGCTGATCCTGGCTCTAGCCAAGCCGATCATCGTGCAAGCCGACACTCCCTCTCTGTGCGCCTACTGGCAGCCCAACATTACCAAATGGGCTGACCTCATCACCCAGTATGCCACAGACAACGGCCTCGATCCCAATTTGGTCGCGGCGGTGGTCGAAGAGGAATCCAAGGGCAACCCCAATCTCGTCAGCAGCGCCGGAGCGGTGGGGTTGCTGCAGATCATGCCTTACGAGGCCGGATTCACCTGGCGACCGCGCGCCACCATTTTACGCAAGCCCGCCGCGAATCTGGAATGGGGCTCGCACACGCTGAATGAAATCGTGCGACAGGCCCAAGGCCGGATTACGCTGGCGATCATGGCCTACAACAGCGGCTGGGATCGTATTCAACTCCGCACGACACGCCTGTTTGCGGCCAAAGTGTTTGACGATTACGCGCGCTGCATCTTGTCCCAGGCCGGCGGCGATTACAAGAACGTAAGCGATTACACCGTCTATGTCATCGCTCACAGCAGCGCCGGAACGACGAACGCCGATCGGTTCCGATCCAGCGGTATCTTTGAGCCGGTATCCACGTTTGATCCCGAATCCCTGCCCGTCGATCTACCTCACGTCGTAGCCTTTTCGCAACTCGACGAGGACCACATCGCCTGGTGGGTGGAGGTGTGGGTCGATGCCCGGCCCACGCTAGGCGAAGCGCTGAGCCGCGCCGCGCCGCGCACATTGCAACCACGCAGCAAATGAAAAACCGGGACCTGTGTAAAGTCCCGGTTTTGTTTTCCTGTCGCTGTCAATTTGAGCGAGAGGGATATTCACGGACAGCGTAATCTGGCTGGAGTCGAGGCTTTAGCCGGACATGGGGCAGCCAATCAACCCGGCTAAAGCCTCGATTCCGGAGTTTTCCAACCTCGCCGGTCTTTACCCCGGCAGCGACTGCCGCAACATCCGCAGCCAATTCCCGTGCAGAATCAAATCGATATCGGCAGTGGAATAGCCGTGTTGCCGCAGTGCCGGGGCGATGATCTGCAAGTCGGCTACGGTATCAAATCCTGCCGGGGTCGAGCGCATCCCGAAGCCGCCGTCGAAGTCGGTGCCGATGGCGGCATGACGCGCATCGCCCGCGATCTGGCAGACATGATCGATCGCCTTGACCACCGTCTCGATCGTCGCGGCCTCTTTGGGCTGATCGTGCTCCCAGTCGTGCAGCAGGAACTTGTTGAAGATCAACGTGCCGATAACGCCGTCATGCTGCACCAGCGCCCTGATCTGCTCATCGGACAAGTGGCGGTTGAGGTTGTTGGTCAAGCGGCGCGGATTGGAATGGCTGGCGATGACGGGCCCGTCGTAACGATCGAGCGCCTGAAAAAACGACAAATCGTCCATGTGGCTGAGATCGAGCACCACTTGGAAGCGGCGCATATGCTTCAGCAATTCGAGGCCTTCCGCCGTCAATGGGCCGGGCTCGCCGGTGCCGCCGCAATAGCGCGTGCTCACCCACGCCGGGCCGATCAATCGCACGCCGCGTTCGTACCACCATTCCACCTCGGCCGGTTCGCGGATCGAGTCGCCGCCTTCGATGAGATACACCAATCCGATCTGCCGTTCGTCCCTCTTCGGATCTTCGTCCAGTGTCGGATCGAAATCTTCCCACGTGCGCAGCACCGCTTCCAAATCGGCGCGCGTCTGGATGAGCTTGATCTGCTCGCACCCCTGCGCCATGCGCTCGTAAATCTCGGCCTGCCGCTCCGCGATGGAATGGGCTTCCTCATCATCGCTGTAATAGCTTTCCAGCGAGCTGGTGCGCTTCCGCTCGGGCGGCGTGAACAACGTCGCGCCGATCACGGCGATGCCGCCCTTCAGCCAGTCCGGCAGACCCAGCATCGCCACGCCGTTGACGGCCTCCACCGGGCCATGGGCCTCGCTGCGGCGAATGCTGTGCGCGCTGCGTAAGTAGTTGCGCCCGAAACACAGCACGTTCCAGGCAATATCTTCGTGAGCATCGACGATGATGGACAAACTAACCTCCCCAGCTAAAGAGTGGAGCGGCATTATAACAAAATAAAACGTAAAGCGTAAAACGTAACCTTCGCCACGTTTTACGCTTTACGCCTTTACGTTTCACGTTTTACACATGCGGTGCACGAAGTCCCCATCTTTCGCCTAGCGCGCCGCCTGTGCGAAGCACAGGATACGGCGTGGGGGAGTGCTCCCGCGTTTTACGCTTCACGTATCACTTCGGCAATTTGCCGAACACCTTCCACGCGCCGCGATGCCAGCGGTGGAACGAGCCCACCGGCGGCGCAAACATCATGATGCACTCGCCGTGTACTTCGTTGAGATGGTGTTCCTGGCAGTATCGAACGGCGACTTCCGATTCCGAGCCTTGCTGCATCCACACGTTCTGGATGCCCGCCGCGTCGGCTTCGCGCACCACCTGCTCGGTCTCTTTGGGCGGCACGACGATTACCACGCCGTCCACTTTTTCGGGCAGCACGCCGAGGCTGGCATAGCACCGATCGCCCTCGACGGCTTCGACGTTGCGATTGATCGGGTACACCGTGTAACCCTTCTCTTTCAACGCCTTATAGGCGGCGTTGCCGAATTTCTTCGGATCGCGTGACACGCCCACCACGGCGAGTTTGGGCTGCCCGATAAAATTCTCCACGGCGGTTTTGGTCGATTGAGTTGTCATGTTGCAGTCCTCCTAAAAAAGTAGCGCCCACCATCGAGCTGGCGGAGGCTTGATTTTCCCGACAGGGTTTCCCCGGTGCTCAGTGGCACGAAGTATAAATCGATCGGCTCAAAACGCAAAGCACTTTGACGCGTCTGGAAACCGGGTTTCTGCGTCCTGGTTTTTTGATCTATTCCAGTATAGAACGGAGCTGTCTACGGGGCCTAGCGATTGGCTAACAATCTCCTATCAGTTCGTTTGCGACTAGAAACCGGATTTTTCCCTTTCAAAAGAAAGGCTCATCCGACTCGAGCGGGGTTATTGTCAGATGCTCCCGGCCGCTCTGCGTGGATACATCCGCCGCTCCCAAGCGCTGGATGTACCCATCCAGCAAGAGCGATTCCCGTTGAAGTCGGAAGAGCCAAAAGAAATTACACGACTATCGTGGAGAAACCCGGTTTCTTTGTTTGCTACGCCAGTCCCACGCCATAGACCTGATCGGGCGTGAGAATGTCCGGGAATCGATCGCGCAGATCGCGGCGCGCTTCGTAGCAGAGCTGACACGCATCTGCATAGGTCTCACGATGCGACACGCCATAGCGCTGCACCAACTCGATCGGCCCACCGCGCAACAACGGCCCGCAGATCGGATGCAGGTCCGGATCATAGCGTTCGCAAATTTCTTTCAACGGCGTCTGAAAGAGGTTGCCGATGACGAGGCCCTGACACAGATGCAGGTTGCCCAACGGATCGACATGCACACGGCCCGGATCGCGCAGGTCTTCGTAGGGACAGGTGGTGAATTGCGACCACGGAAAGTGCGGCACATTCACGCTGAGTTTCTGAGCCGCGCGGCCGCGATACATCACGCCCGATTCACTCGCCGGCAGTTGACCCACCGCCGTGGCGGCCTCGCCGGCGGCCGGCGGCGCGATGCTGATCACCCCGATCGGGATGCGCAAGCGATCGGCGGCGGTACGCGCGTAGCGCGCTTGTTGACTCAGTTTCTCGTCGTAGTGATACTCGTCGCTGCTCACCGAGAGATCGCTAATCAATCCGGCCAAGGGACGCAGCCACTCCAGCGCATCGTCGACGCTGGTGGCCCAGTAGCTATTCGACACGATGCCCACTTCAAAGCCCGCCTCTTTCGCCAGCCGCACGCCCGCCAGCAGCGTGGCGTAATACAGAAACGGTTCGCCGCCCTCGAAGTACAGCGAGGTGATCGTGCCGAGGTCTTGCGCTTCCCGCACGATGTGGCGGATATTCTCCAGCGTCATCGTTCCCTGCTGCCAGGGGCTGCCCCACACAAAACAGTGATCGCATTCGAACGTGCATTGATACGTCAACAGCAGATGCAGACCGCTGAGTTGCAACATTTTGCCCTCCTCATTCGATGCGCTGTACTAACTCCACCAGCGCGCGGCGCGAGCGATGCTCCGGCGTTTCGGCCGCATAGCCGATCGGCAGGATGGCGACCGGGCGCAGATCGTGGCCTACGCCGAGGGCGGCCCGCACACCGTCATCGTTGAACGCGCCCACCCACGCCGTCGCCAATCCCAACGCGGTGACGGCCAACTGCGCGTACGCCCCGCCGATGGTCGCATCTTGCACGCAATACAACGTCGTGCCGCGCTGACCATACCTCCGCGCCGAGCGCGCCGGATGCGCGCAGAAAACCAGCGCCAACGGCGCTTGCTCGATGAAGTCCTGCCCCACCGCCGCCTTCGTCAAAGCCTGCAAGCACGCTCGATTGGTGACGAGATAGACTTCGTAACCTTGCAAGTTGCCGGCCGAGGGCGCGCGATTGATCGCTTCGAGAATCTGCTG
>Ga0182021_10003194_pt1 | contig 19268 bp, 16 predicted proteins | sample 612E3MmetaG_FD_120493 | JGI IMG/M metagenome (GOLD analysis project Ga0182021, IMG submission 120493) | Permafrost microbial communities from Stordalen Mire, Sweden - 612E3M metaG (Illumina Assembly) | ecosystem: Environmental > Terrestrial > Soil > Wetlands > Permafrost | place: Sweden... | reverse complement strand
GGGGGCCGGGGGCCGGGGGCCGGGGGCCGGGGGCCGGGGGCCGGGGGCCGGAGCGCCGACTCCACAGTCCGTAGGGCGCTCGACGTGTTAACTTGAATTCCAGGAATGAACATTCTCTTTATTGGGGATATCTTCGCTGCTCCGGGGCGCAGGATCGTCGCCGATCATCTCCAGGACATCGTCGAAACGAATCGAATCGACCTCACTATCGCCAACGCCGAGAATGCCGCAGGGGGATTCGGCCTCACGCCGGCCATCGCGGAGGAATTGCTCGGTCTGGGTCTGGACGTGCTTACTTCCGGCAACCACGTCTGGGACAAGCGCGAGATCTACGACTACCTGCGGCGCCAGCCGCGGGTGCTGCGTCCCGCCAACTATCCGGAAGCTCCCGGCAGCGGCTCCATCGTGTGGCGCGCGCGCAACGGGGTGGAGTGCGCGGTGCTGAACCTGCAGGGCCGCACGTACATGGCGCCCACGGATTGCCCGTTCCGCAAGGCCGACCAGATTTTGGGCTCGCTCGACCCCGCCATCAAGGTCCGGTTCGTGGATTTTCACGCGGAGGCTACCAGCGAAAAGATCGCCCTTGGGTGGTACCTGGACGGACGGGTTTCGGCGGTGATCGGGACCCACACGCACGTGCCCACCGCGGATACCCGGATTCTTCCGGGAGGCGCGGCATACCAGACGGATTGCGGTATGACGGGGCCGTACCATTCCGTGATCGGAGTGCAGACCGATATCGTCATCCAGCGTTTTCTGACGGGGCTGCCGGTGCGCATGGAAGCGGCGCGCCAGCACGCCGAGATGCATGCGGTGATCGTCGACGTGGACGAAGACACCGGCAGGGCGCGCGCCATCCGGCGCCACGCCATCAACGGGGACTGAACGGATGGACGCCTCCAGCCCGCTCCCGGACATTACGGCGCTGTACATTCAGGAAATCGGCGCGCTGCTGTTTGGGATGGTGTTTCTGTTCCTGTACCGGCAGTCGCGGGTGGTCTATTTCGGGCTGTGGGCCATCGGGTGGGGGCTGCGGATTCTGGCGGCCTTTTTCGGATTCGAACTGCTTCGCACGGGGCATTCCGGGTGGCTGGCGCCGTATGCCACCTTCGAATTCGGCTTCGCCATCGTGCTGATCGCCGCGGCGCGCGCCGGATTCGCCTCCGGGATCAAGGACTGGCGCACGGTGCTCGGGCTGATCTCGATCCTGCCGATATTCGTGGCGCTGGTGTGGGCCTTCGGCGTGTACGCGCGGGTGGAGGCCTATTACGCCTCGCACGCGCTGGTGCTGAGCTCGGTGTACTTCTACAACTTCTTCGCCCTGCGCCGCAACACGGGCGTGGGCGCGCGCGTTTTCCGTTTCTCGCTGGCGGTGCTGGCGGCGGTGTTCCTCGAGCACGCCGTGCTGGTGTGGTATCTCTACCACACGGGCGAGGTGCCGGCGTGGGCCCGCTACCTGCACCACGAGACGTACTACGATTTCGCCCTGCATTGCGTGCTGGCGCTGGCTGCCATGGCGATGTGGAGCGAAAGCCAGATCGACCGCATTGGGGAACTGCGCGCCGAACTGGACCACGTGCGCCGCGAAAGCGAGCAAGGCTCCGATCTGGACCGGCTGACGGGCCTGTTGAACCAGGCCGCGCTGGCCCGGCGCGTCGAGGACTCCTCGGGCTTCGAGGGAGTGGTGGCGGTCTGCGACATGGACAACTTCAAGGACGTGAACGACCGCTACGGCCACCTGGCGGGCGACGAGATTCTGCGCAACATCGGCCACCTGCTGGACTCTTCCATCCGCCACGAAGACGAGGCCTTCCGCTGGGGCGGCGACGAATTCGTGATCCTGTTCCATAACCAGCGCGAAGAGGTGGCGCGCACGCGCATGAGCGGCATCGAAGCCCGTTTGCGGGAATTTCGCGTGCGCGGGTACGGAGCCCTGCCGATTTCGTTCAGTTGGGGAACGGCGGACGCGCGCGGCCGCGCCTTGAGGGCAACGCTGGACGAGGCGGATCGCAACATGTACACGCTGAAGCGCGCGCGCGCCAAGGCCCCGGGACCCGCGCAGGCGCAAGCTCCGGAGGGCTGAGGAAACCGCTCTCCGACGTTCGCGGCTCGGAAAAGCACACGACCGCACACCGAGCCGCGAACGTCAGAGAGCGGTTTCCTCTACTGGTTCTTCACGGCGATGGTGGTGACGTAGCCGACTGTTGGAAGGGTCTGGCTGGTGGCGTTGTTCATCACGATGAAGATGGGAATCTGCGCGCCCGGCCCGGTGACCTTGGGGATGCGCACGTTGATTTGCCAAACACCCGGAAACTGCGGCGCGAGTCCGGAGAACTGGACGGTATCGACACCGGTTTCATGGGTGTAACTCGCATCGTCCACGAAGCCGGAGTTGATCCAGACCTTGGGCACCAGGGAGGTGGTTACCAGCCCCGCTCGCGGGATGTCGCCGTCCGGGGGAGCGTTCTGCACAAAGCCCTGCCCAGTAGCGTAGAGGGAAATGTACGAACCGGCGGCCGCGGGGTTGGCGGGACTGTTGACGGTTCCATCGCCATTGATGACCGCGGCCTGACGGCACTTCCCGCCGGCCAGCGCGCAGTTGGCCTGCGCTCCGGCGAAGATGGCCGGAGAAACCGCGTTCATGGCCACCAGCCCGTCGGTCAGAATCTGGCCGGTGGACAGCCGCACCACCTGCACGTCCGCCGAGCCACTGGTGGGGGCGCTCATGGGGACCAGGAAGTTGATCTGTCCCGGCGAAACCAGGAGCAGCGGGGCCGGCTGGCCATTGAACAGCACCTGGGTGTCGGCCAGAAGCGTGGGGAACGGAATCGGGTTGGGTTGTTGGTTGGCGTTGGCCGTATCGGTGCCGAATGTGACGCCCGGCAGCGGGTAGATGGTGGCGAGGACACCGGGCGCCAGCGGCTGCGAAGAGAGGCTGGCGGCATTCTGGAAAGCCAGGCCAGGGTAGTAGAATTCCACGCGGTTGTAGGCGTCGGCGACCAGGAGATCTCCATACTGATCCTGCGTCAGCGCCAACGGAGCGCTGTAGTATCCCGGGACGCCGCCGTTGTAGGTGCCGGTCACGAAAAACTGTTCGAAGTTGGGATACCGCAGGCATCGGCCGCTATTCGTATCCGCGACCCAAATCTCGCCGGTGAGCGGACTGACGAAGATACCGCGCGGCGAGCTAAGGCCGGAGATGACGAGCACCGCGTGAGCGTCGGTACTGGCCGTGTTCGGATCGTGGGGATCTCCGAAGATCAAGACCCGGTTGTTGCCGCTATCCACCACGTAAGGCCGGCCGCTGGTATCGGCGGCCACGTGCCGCGGAGCGGACATGGAGGTGTCGTCGGTGCCTTTGAGGATGGTGACGAAATCCGGCTGCCCGAATACCTTGGTGGCCGCCTCCCCCTGGGGTGCGGTGAGGTCGCCGTTGAGGATCGGGAATAGAGCACGCGATTGAGCTTGATATCGGAAACCAGCAACCCATTGGCGCCGGAAAATGCCAGTCCGAACGGCGCGGCCGTGGTGGCGGGACTGGGATCGGTAATCTTGGAAGTGAAGTTGGCTTGGCCGACCACGCGGTCCGCCGCCGGCAGCCCCTGGTGCGCGAACGGCGCGGGAAACCGCAGCACGCGCGCATTTCCCGAATCCGCCACGTAGAGGTTGCCGGCCGAATCCACCAGCAGGCCAATGGGACCGCAGAGATTGGATTTGGTGGGCGAGTTCACGTCGCCGCTGGGATAGTTGCACAGGGCGGTTTGCATGTCCGGCTGGCCGATGACAAGATCCGCCTTGGCGCCCGGAGTCAGCTTGCGCGCATCCTTGAAGCCCAGCACGCGGTTGTTGCATGGATCGGCCACGTAGAGGTGCGGCGTGTCGCCGGTGCTGTCCACGGCCAGCGCCGCATCCGCGCAACTGCCCTGGGCGTTCTGGGAGACGAACGCAAACTCGCGCCCTTCGATGAGGTTGATGGAGAAGGTGTCGAAACGGTCCTGCCCCAACACCCGGTTGGCGGACGCGTAGGCGCCGGCTTGCTGCGGCATGCCGATCACGCGGTTGTTGCCGGCGTCGGCAATGAGCAAGTCGGTGCCCGCGAGTGCAGCGGCCGACGGGAGAGACAGCGTGCTGGCGGAGGGTGACGGGCTACCGTTGTTACCGGCACGGCACGCCCGCGCCGGATAGGCCGCGCACGAACTTGCCTGTCCGACGATGGTCTTGGCTTGCGGGGAAAAGGAAGTGCTCGGGTCGGGCCACAGGGGGTAGGGGTCGAAGATCAAGACGCGACTACTATCGGTATCGACCACCCCGATGCCCTGGTTGTTGGGGAGCATGAAGATGGCCTGCGGATTGTACATCACGGTGCGATCATACTGTGCCTGCGTGGGCGCGGTTCCGGTAGACGATAGCTGCATCACTCCCATGATCCGCGCGGCCGATATGTAGGAGCTGGGGAGGAACGGCGGCGTGAAAACCAGGACGCGCCCGGTCAATACGGTGTTGGACACGCTCAGATCGGAGTCGGAGACGTACAGGTTCCCGGCGGCGTCGAAGGCAATACCCGCCGGAACCGCGAACTGGTTGGTGACCAGCAGGCTGTTGGTACTGGCCGGGTCCAGCTTGGCCTGGGCGCTGACGAAATCCACCTGGCCGATCTCGATAGCGGCCGTAAGTCCGCCTCCGCCCTTGGCGACGTCGGCCGCCCGGAATTCGAGCACGCGCCGGTTGCCAGGGTCCGTCATCCACAGGTTGCCGGCGCTGTCAAAGGCAATATAGGCCACCAGGACCTGGCTGCTTCCGGCAGTGAAGATGCCCTGCGCGCCGACCTGCCCGTTGGGTTGATTCGGTACGCGGGAATTCAGACTTGGCTGGCCGATGTACAGATCCGGGAATACCTGGGTGGTCTGGGAGAACGGCTTGGGGTAGCGCAGCACGCGGTTGTTGCCGCTATCCATGACATAGAGGTCGCCTTTGTACACGGCCAGCCCGGTGGGGGCATACAGACCGGTCGAAAACGTGGTGCCCGGCCCATACGCGATGGTGCTGAAACGGTCGGGCTGCCCGATCACCAGGTCGGCCATGGCCCCGTTGGCGAAACTGGCGGCGTTCTTCCAGGCCAGCACGCGGTTGTTGCCGGTATCGGCGACGTAGAGGATGGGCGGCGAGACGGAGTTGTCGACCGCGATACCCTGCGGGCCGAATAGCTCGCGGCCCTCCACCAGGTTCGGGTTGCCGGACTCGGGAATCAATTGTGGCTGACCGATGGCGCGGGCTGGGACGGGGTTCAGAGTGACCTGTGGGAATCCCGCGGTGGCGCCGAGTAATATCAGGAACAAGACAGAACTATGCTTGGTTATCATCGAGTCCTCAATGATGGCGCGGACGCGGAAAGCGCTCTCTCTTGAGAATACCAGACACAGACCTCTGCTACACTTGAGGTTGATCCCCACGCCTTCCGCCCGGCGGCCGCGGGTTTCCGCGGTCGGCTATTTGAATACCACGCCGCTGACCTGGGGGATGCTGCACGGCCCGCAGCAGGGCTTCTTCGACTTGGATTTCCGCGTCCCGGCGGGCTGTGCGGACGACCTGGCCGCCGGCGCCGCGGACATCGGTCTGATTCCCACGTTCGAGTTGACCCGGCAGGATCTGGAGGTGGTTCCCGGCCTGGGCATCGCGTGTCGCGGCCCGGTGCGCAGTATCCTGCTGATCTCCTCGCGCCCGGCGGCGGAAATCCGGACGCTGGCGGCCGATTCCAGCTCGCGGACCTCGGTCGAGCTGGTCCGCATCGTCCTGGAACGCCGCTATGGCGCGGCGCCCGAATCGATTTCGCATCCTCCCGATCTGGAAGCTATGTTGCGTATCGCCGATGCCGCTCTCATCATCGGCGACCCGGCGTTGCGCATCGACACGGCCCGCCTGCCCTATTACGTCTACGATTTGGGCGGAGAGTGGGTGGAGATGACCGGGCTGCCCATGGTGTTCGCCGTATGGGCGGGCCGCAAGGGCGAGGTGACGCCGGAGGTGGTGGAGGCGTTGCGGGAGTCCCACAACTACGGCCGCGCGCGCATCCATGAGATTGTGGCGTCCGAGGCGCCGCGGCGCGGATTCCCGCCGGAGTTCGTCGAAGAGTATCTGACCCGGAGAATTGTGAACGAGCTAGGCCCGCGCGAATACCAGGGGATGGACCTGTTTTTGAGCTACGCCAGACAGTTGCGGCCGCAGGGAGGCGCTTCCGCCCGGCCGCGCGGCGGGACCCCGGTTTGACCGGCGGTCCACGGGTTGCCTATACTGAAAGGACAACGATGTATATTCTGATTTTGCTGGTTCATGTGATCGTGTGCATCTTCCTGATTATTGTGGTGTTGCTGCAAAGCGGGAAGGCGGCGGATCTGGCGGGCGCGTTTGGCGGCATGGGGTCGCAGACGACCTTTGGCCCGCGCGGTTCGGCCACCCTGCTCTCCAGGGCGACTACCATCTCGGCGGTGCTGTTCATGGTGACCTCGCTGTCGCTTTCGATTCTGGCCACGCGCAGTGCGGGTTTGGGCACAACGGTCCTGGAGGCCGCGCCCGCGGGCGCTCCCGTGAAGGGTGCGCCGGCTCCGGCGAAGGCTCCGGGCGCACCCATGAACGTGACGCCTTCGGGCGGGAAGACGGTAACGATGCCGTTGCCGCCGCCGCCGGCGAATCAGCAGAACGCACCGGCTCCGGCGCAGCCAGCGCCAGCCAAGAAGTAGCGTCCGGAAATGCGGAGGTGGCGGAATTGGCAGACGCACTAGCTTGAGGTGCTAGCGGGAGCAATCCCGTGGGGGTTCAAGTCCCCCCCCCCGCACCACTTTTTATTACGTGTTTTCATTAGTTTACGGGCCCCATTTTTTCGTGTGACTGGCGTGTGACTGGGTTTGTAACGGCCGCGGTCTGAAAGTGAGCCATCATGAGCCGGTCGATGTTGTCCTGCCGGCCCTTGGACCACTTGCCGTAGTGCTTCCGAACCACCGCCGGGCTGTTCCCCAGGATGTCGGCTACCTGCTCGAACGTGGCGCCCTGCTCCAGGAGGCGGGTGGCCAAGGTGTGCCGATACCGGTGAGCGTGAGCATTCTTCACCCCTGACTTTCTGAACACCGCTGCAAGCGTCCGCTCGGCGATTCCGACCACGGCCCGGCGCGAACTCTGGCCGTTCCAGAAATAGTAGGGGCAGTCTTGAGCAGCGCCCCGCGGCAGCGGCAGTGCGTCCAAGACCAGCTTCAAACCTTCGGGAATCGGAAGGAATACCGGATCGCCCGTCTTTTGGGTGTACAGAAAAACTCGCCAGGTATTCTTCTCCGGGTCCCAGGACACCGCATCTTTGCGAGATGTGCTGACGTCCGACACACGAAGCGCGGTGTGGCGGAACAGCATAATCATTGCCCGCGCACGAAGGTGCTCGTAGCGCGCGCCGCTCCGGTTGTATTTCCCGCCTCCGATCTGATCGCACGCCGCCAGGATCTGGCTCTCTTCCTGAAGGGTGTAGGGCACGACCTCGTTCGGCTTGAGATTGCGCGGCGCCTTCAGTTCCTTTGCGGGATTGATGCCGATCCACTTCCGGCTGGCGCAGAAGTGGAAAAAGGTGATCAGCATTTGTCGCTCCACCTTCCAGGTCACCCTACCGATAGTCCGGGTGCCCCGATAATCCTCCAAGGCATCCGTGGTGACCTCCGCGACTGCTTTGATCCCCGCCGTTTCACAGAATGCGGCGAGAAGTCCAAGGGCGCAGCGGTACTTCTTCCATGTCGCGCGCTCGGAATCACCCCGGTACTTTCCATCTGGGCCGATCTCACCGTAGGTCTTCAGGAAGTGGGCCACTGCCTCCGAAACGGTGAGCGTGGCTGCTGCCGGCGCCTGTCCCGACTCAGCGTCGTTCTCCATTCCATGCTCGTTGGCGAGTTGGGCGTCGAGCTTTCGTTTCAGTTCCGCGAGCCGTCGGTCGGCAAGCTGCCGGCTCCTCGTTTTCAGTGATTCCCGGACCCGCTGCCCATTGTGGAGACCATCCACGTGGAAAGGGCAGTTGCACTTGTCCGTGCGGACCTCTCGACCGCCCGGCCCGAAGAATAGGCAGACCCTGAGGTGTCGCCGGAACGCATACAGTTCGCTATCTGTTTTCACGGTGTTCACATTACCTCAAAGCTCACCAAATCAATGGATTAGCTCCTTCGCGGTTCGTTTGGAATACACCCGTGCCGCGGCGGTGAGAGAGATCATGATCGTGGTGTAGTCCCGTTTGGACCGGCGGCCGAGGTTTGGCTGTCGGAGGAGTCCTGGACCGTGTTCGTCCCGGAACCACTCGCGCAGGGTCTTTGCGCTGAAGCCCCACAGGCTAGCCCAATAGCGGACGGGAAAATGCTGCTCCTCGAAAGCTAGGGGCACACGCTCCGAATCGTGCCCGCCCTGGTCTCGTTGCGAGTTGAAATGCATGTCTACCGCTAATGGGCTAAAACTAGGCGCGAGGAACGGTTTTCAGACTGAAACTGCGGTAAGTGACTGATTAGCAACGAAAGAGTTTTTTGGAGTTTCAGGGCTAGAACTAGGCCGCGTATTCGTGGGCTATCCCTCCGAGATAAGGGGCACGCCGGCCGCGTCGGGTTCGTTCTGGGGCCTTCTAAAGCCGGATACGCGATACTCCCACAATGCGCTCGCCTTGGCCTTGCCGGTGACGATACCGGTCACCGGGCCACGACCGCTGAAATGCTGCCCTACAGCGAGATCATCCCGGGAAAACAAAACGTACGTGCCGGATGTCGGAAGGATGGGCGCATCCGGTGGCCGTTGGCGGCGCGCTATCGCGGGCTGCCTTATCGTGGTCGGTATCCGGCAATCAGCTCCATAGACGCGACGGTAAAGTTCGATCCGCTCATCGGGCGTGTATGGCATAAAGCAGAGAAGCCGCACACCGTGATCTGTGGCGGGGTGAGTCCGAAGGGTAGGCAATTCAAAACGGATGCCGCGTGGCTCCTCAAACCCTTCCCCGCGCTCCCGCGGTACACGGGCAAGACGGTCTCTCGCGTCCTTCGCGTGCTCCATGTACGCTGAGTGTATCGGGTGGCTCGGCATGCACTGAACGGCGGCCACCGCGAGCGTTTTGGAAACCGCCGCGAAAAATTCATGGCCGTGGCTCAACAAGAGGACGGTTGGGCCAACATGCAACGATAGCGGTTGCCCTCGGGCCGCTCTGATCCTCCCAGCTTCGGGCGCCTCGCCATCCTCGGTGCTGGCATCGAGGCTATGCGTACCCTCGTCCGTTAACCAGCCGGGATGTGTCTCTGGGCTGCGTTCAACTCCGTCCGTAGACTGCGCCTTCCGCCTTCTCTTGAAGGGGTGGGTACGCCCCCGGAAAACTCGCGTCCCAAGCCACGGTAAGTTGCTGACGCCATTTACCAGTTCAGGTCGCGCCGCGATTGCTGACCAGAATATGCGCCGCTTCCTCGCCCATTGGAGATGAGCGCTCTCCAGCTCTTCCAAGCTCAATTGAAAGAAGGGATCTTCCATAAAGCGGGGATTAGCACCCTAGAGTTCCGACAACGGGTTAGCTTTGATCTTGAAAATACTTTCGTAGCCTCTATTGATGAAGCGAATCGGGTTATCCGGAATGCCGAAATGCCGCTTCAGGGCACGATTCAGGGCCCACACACGTTGTTCCACGCTCTTCCAGTCGGATAAGCCTGCCTGTTTCGGATTCTCGATCCTGCCTTTGAGCCGCGCAAAAGCCAACAGTAAGTCCCATAGCGTATTTGGCTTTGTAGCGCCCTTTCCTCTTCTATCGGCAAATCCCATGTCTTCAAAACCCCTGGTACGGGAAGGGCGATTCGGAAGCACGATCTGCGCCTCAAACTCGTTGGGCATAAAAATCTCCACCTCGTCCCACTTTCGCAAGCCGGTCGGCTTCTTCGTAGCCGTTTCTCCGGGAAGCGCCGGCGCCTTGATCACTTCCGCAGCTCCCGGTTTGTGCAAGGAGCCAGGCCTCTCCGCCACCGGTTCCGCGACCTCGGGCGGCGGCGGTTCCACTGCCGTGGTGGACGCTGGGTTCTCTAACTTGCCCCGCCAGTGTAAGGTACCTGGCGAATTAGGGGGGTATGGATCTGAAATGCCCGATCCAACATCCTCTGACATACCAGACTCGCTCGATTCTGAATGCTCACCCTCTCGCGCCGCATATTCGACACGGGCCGCCCTTCTCAAGATCGCTGCCAGTGTTCCAGGCGGGCGAGAGATACACTGTGGCGGCGGTTGCTTCGGCGGTGGCGTGTCCGTCTGCGGCTTTGGACCAGTCTCCATTTCTCCTTGAGGTGCCGCCGAAATCACTTCCGGCACCGGGATCCGGATCCGACCGTACTTGGACAACAACGTGTGAACCACCTGGCCCAGTTGCTCATCGGTGACATCTTCTGGCCGCACGCCGTAAGCGCTACTTGCATGGATTCTGATCTCCGCCATACTGAATTGCTTCGGCGGCGTGCTCTGGAGTAATTGGATAGCTTCGAGCGCCTCGACAGATTGCAGGATCGGGTCTGTCTCAGGCACTCTTTGAATAACGTATCCGGGGTCGCTATCCGTACAATGACCCCCAAGCAAACGGGCCTCGCAATACGCAATGCGCCCATCGAGGAGTCCGTTGAGCCATTGACGGTGCCCCCACGCAATACGCTCCGGATCCATTTCTGGTGCTAACCAGCCTAGATCGACGGCGATGCTAAGCAGTTGGTTTTGCAGCACGAAGCGTGTGATCTTATCTCGCAGATCCTTGACACTTTGAACGGTGGAAGTAGCCAGCAAATCAAAGCAACGCTGGAGACTTTCGCAAACGGCCTCATTCCGATCGGTACCCTGATTTACATTCGTCTTGAACTCGGCATCGATGAGCTTAATCTTTGCCCACAGCTCTGCCGAAACCGAACCTGGGTACGATGAAGACGGCGCCGAGGACCGATCTGTATCGGACATTTTCTTCTCCGAGGTGGGCCTGGTATGACGAGCCACTAAAAAGCATGCAGCGAACTCCCACGGGACGGCCAGACCTGAAGTCCGACCCGGGAGTTGCTCCAGAACTGAAGCAAGATTGTCGCTCTGAGTTGTGGCGAATGACCCGCCCGCCAGGCGGATCAGGGTTTCCGCTTTCGCCCCTGCGGGTTCAGGCGGCCCGAAATCTTCTTGCCTCTACCTCAAACCATCCCACAAACCGCAAGACAATATCAATGCTAATTAGGCTTGTTTTTCTGGAAAGGAAAATGTTGCACGTACTGCACTGTTTTTTCAGCAGGTTAGCGTTTGGCGGTCGAATGCGGAACGTGGCCTGTTAAATTAACTATATGCGCCGAAAATGTGGAAAGTGTCCGGTTTAGCCGCGCGATCAAATCGGAAAAACGTGGGCCCGCCCTGCTCCGCCCTCGGAGGCCTGCCGGAGGCTGGCGGACAGCACACGTCACGGTTTCAGTCCCCTTCGCGAGGGGGACACCTCCGTGGCGCGGCGTGGTCGAGATGGTGGACATTGCCCTTTCGTTGCCCCAGCACAGATGCCGGACGCAAGCGGAAATGAAACCCAGCGGCCGTTAATGAGCCGCCATGAAAGGCCGGAAGCAAGCCAGCAAGCTTTCACCAGGCGGCAGATCTTCTTCCCACCCCATCCAGGAGCGCGGCCAGTGCTCCAAGTCCCGGCAGTAGACGGAAACCTCCAAGGCCATAACGGACGGGGTGATTGGCACGGCGTGAGGATGATTGCCATTTCCCCATGGGTTGGCGACACCAGAAAGGCGGACGCCAATCCGCGAGTCCTGCACATCCGTTGATGTCCCTGCCGCCGTGAGGTAATGTGCAGGTGTCCACGAAGAGGACTGAAATGACTCACACACCGCGTATTGCCGAGGTTGGCAAGTTGGAGCGGCAGCGCGCTAAGCAACTCTCCCAGGAACGCCGACAGCGCAGCCAGTGGTACTGGCTCAGCTTTGCCAACAAGAGCGGATTCCTGGGCGCCGCCATCCTCCGGGCACATGGCGTTGAAACAGCGGTACTGCGGGCACGGGAGCTGAGCATCAGTCGCGGCTTTCGGGGAACAGTTGATGTCTTCTGCGAGCCAATTTCCCGTCGAGTCATGAAAGAACATGTCCCGCCAGATCTTCGCAACCGATTACTCTCGGAAGAAGAGGTCCTGGACCGGTTGGAAGGGCGACCGGCGTGATTCTCACCTTGCCCCGGGGCTCTTTCGACCACCGCGCCAGGAAATCAGATTGGGTTCTCACGCGCGATGGTTCTATATCCAATTTGCATCGGTAGCTGGGCGAGTCTCGGTAACCTCAGCCTGGTAGGACGAGCCGTCCTGCCAACCGGCAATCAACGTGGGACAAAGGCCGGTTTTTACGGTGACCCCCGAGGAATGTGCACGAAGCGCGCTGCCATTGCCGATTCGCCAGAATCCTCACGTCGCCGAAGGGCCTCCCGGTTGGCCTCGGCTTCACCGGCCACCTTAACGGGCTTCCTCCACGATCCGGTAAATCTGTCGTCCGTATTTCTCGACGGCGCTGATGCCGATACCCGGAATCGCGAGCAACTCGGCAGCGGTTGCGGGACGCGTTTCGGCAATGGCGCGCAGAGCCTGGTCGGTAAAGATGCGGAACGCCGGCACGCTGTGCCTCCGTGCCTCGGTCAGGCGCCAAGCGCGCAGCGCCTCTTCCACAGGGATATTCGCTCCTGCCGGCGAGCGCTTCACCTTCGGCGGTGCCTCCTTTTTCGCCTTTGCTGCATTGCGCAACTGCTTACCCCTGGCAGCGGCTTTCTTCTTGCGCTTGCGCTTTGTCGGCGGTGCAGATGTGTCCTTCATGATGAAGTCGATCGGCGTGGTCTCGTCCGCCGCTCGGCCGACCGGAGTGAGTCTCACGGTGCGGTACGGAATCTGTCTGCCATCCTTCTCGAAAACAGCGTCCGACAGCCGCGCCAAGCCGGCCCGCGCCATCGCTCCGAGCACGTTTTCAAAGGCATCGCGGGTTATCTCACCACCAGGAAACAGCTTGCTGTGAAGCTTCCCCGTTGGTTTGTGCTCGCCCGAGCGCAGAGCCGCCAGTACCCGGAAGAGCGCCGCCCGCTCCGCCTCCGTGGCTATGCGGAAGCGCTGGGCCACGCAATCCGCCGGAGCGCAGAAATCGCAGATCCCGCAGGCCGTCTGGCCGTCGGCAAGATCGCCGAAATGACGCACCAGAGTCGACATGCGGCATTGGTTCGTTTCGGCATATCGGATCATTTGGTCGATCTGCGCCCGCTTTTGTTCGCCCTGGGCAACATAGGATTCGCGCCACTGGCCCTGGCCGACGCTGACGTTCTCGGCGTAGTCCAGCACCGCACCGCCATGGGTCCACAGCTTCTCCAGAGCCTTGTCGAACAGATCCGGATCCATCCGCATCTGCTTCTGCAACACGGCCTTCTCCATCGGTTCGGGCCGCAACCGGGTGAATATCGCGTCTAGCACAGCCACGTTCGGGTAGTCGCGCTCGAAAAAGAAGTCGTGCGTGTAGCGGTCGGCGTAGGAGTGCATCAGGACCGCGCGGCTTGGCTTCCCATCGCGCCCGGCTCGCCCGATCTCCTGGTAATACGCCTCGATGCTTCCCGGCAGGGCGGTGTGAATCACCGTGCGGATATTGGGCTTGTCGATCCCCATCCCGAACGCAATCGTCGCCACCATCACCTCGATCTTTCCCGCAAGAAACTTCTCCTGTACCCGCTGGCGATGCTCAGCTTCGAGCCCGGCGTGATACGCCGCCGTGGAGAAGTGAACCGCGAGTTCGGCCGCCACGCTTTCGGCCTGCTTTCGGGTGGGCGTATACACGATGCCCGGTCGGCGCGCCTCGTCCAACAACAGTTCGCACGCCAGCGCGGGTCTTTGGGACGGCGCTGCCTCGACCACTTCAATCGCAATGTTGGCGCGCCGAAATCCGTGGATGAACCGCGCCGCCCGCCCCAGCCCCAACTGCTCGGTGATGTCGTCTTGCACCAGCGGCGTCGCCGTGGCGGTAAGCGCAATCACCGGCGCGGGACGCAACATTGGTAGGTATTGGCCGAGCATGCGGTAGTCCGGCCGGAAATCGTGCCCCCACTGGGAAATGCAGTGCGCCTCGTCGATGGCGATCAGCGACGGCTTTCGCTTCGCCAGCATTTCGGGGAAGCCGGCCACGCGGAGCCTTTCAGGCGCAATGAACAGGAACTGCAGTTTGCCGTTAAGGTAGTCGATGCAGGCCTGGCGGGAGGCGGCGCGCTCACGGCCGGAATGGATGCGCTCCACGGCGAAACCCCGTTCCTTGAGCTTCGCGACTTGGTCTTCCATCAACGCGATCAGCGGACTGATCACGAGCGTCGTTCCACCCCGCGCGATCCCGGGTAACTGGTAGCACAGCGACTTGCCCGATCCGGTCGGCATGACAAGCAGCACGTCTTTCCCATCGACAGCCGCCCGGCAGACCGCTTCCTGATTCGGCCTGAAAGAGGAGAAGCCGAACGCACGATGGAGGAGCGTCGCGAGCGTGTCGCCGGCTTCCATCGCCGGCGAACTGGCGGGTTCAGACAAGGCGTTACCGATCTGCGCGTGCCCGGCTGGGACCGTGATCGCGGCCTTGGTGGGCGGCTTTACATACCCGACCTTGCCCACCACCTCGCGCACGTAATCCTCGATGCCTTTCAGAAAAGGTTCGAGCTGCGCTTTGCCGCGATGGATGCGTGTGAGATAAGCCTCCCACTGGCCGGTCATCGCCGGGCTCTTCACCTCGGGATGCACGATCTCGATGAGCCGGATCCCCTTGTCGGTCGCTTCGAGACTCCTACCGCTCCGGATCATATAGCCGCGCTTGAGCAGCACCTCGATGATGGCGGCGCGCGTCGCCGGCGTGCCCAGGCCGGTCTCCTTCATTGCGTCCGAAAGTTCCTTCTCGTCGAGTGTCTTGCCCGCCGTCTCCATCGCCGTCAGCAGGGTTCCCTCCGTGAAACGCTTTGGTGGTCGTGTCTTCTTCCGGACGGCCTCAACCTCCACCACTTCCTGCGGGTCGCTCTTCTTCAGGCCGGAAGGCAGGACCTGTTCCGCCTTCTGCTCATCGCCTGCGGCTTTGCCTTTCCCCGGATTCCGGAACGTCGCGATGTCCAGCGCCTTCCAGCCCACCTGCTGCACCGCCGTGCCCGATGTGTGATAGCTATCGACAATATCGCCGTTCCGAATAGCCGTGATCACCGTGGTCACCGACCAGATGTGATCGTCATGCCAGGCACTCAGCAGGCGGCGGCAAACCAGGTCGTAGATCCTGCGTTCCTCACCCGACAACCCGGCCTTCTCAGGCGACGTCGCCGTAGGAATGATGGCGTGGTGATCAGTGATCTTGGCATCGTCGACGAACCGCCGTCCCAGCGGACGCTCCCCCGTACCGGGCGCAAGATGCGCCTGATAGGGAACCGCGATCGCCTGGACGATCTGCGGCAGCGTGGCCGCCACATCCTGAGACAGATGTCGGCTGTCCGTTCGCGGGTAGCTGATCAGCTTGTGCCGTTCATAGAGCGCCTGGGCCAAGTCCAGGGTCTGTTGCGCGCTGAAGCCGAACAGCCGGTTGGCGTGCCGCTGCAGTTCCGTCAGATCGTACAGCGGCGGCGGTGCCATCCTCTGGATCTCGGATCCGATCGATTCGATGGCGGTCGTGCCCGTGCGCGCGCGCTTGACAATCCGTCCAGCCGCCTCTCCGTCCGCCGGCAGCCGCATCGATTGCTGTAGCGTTTCCTTTTCGCCCCCGCGCTCCGGCTGGGTGCGGAACCATGTGCCCTGGTAGCGGCTCTCCTTCGACCCGCCTGCCGGGTGGAAGGTGGCTACCACCTCCAAGTAGTCTTCCGGAACGAAGCTCCGGATCGCCAACTCGCGTTCCACCAGCATCGCCAACGTCGGCGTCTGCACGCGCCCCACCGACAGATCCTCTCCGTAGGCCAGGGAATAGGCGCGAGACAGATTCATACCCACGAGCCAGTCGGCCCTACTGCGGCCGCGCGCGGCATCTGCCAGGGCATCGTAGTCGCTCCCGGGTCGTAATGCGGCAAAGCCCTGGCGGATGGCATCGGGCGTCAACGAAGAGATCCACAAGCGGCTGAAGGGCTTCGCGCACTCCGCTGCCTCGTAGATGTAGCGGAAGATGAGCTCGCCCTCGCGGCCTGCGTCCGTGGCGCACACCACACGCGAGACGCGCGGCGAATTGACGATCTTCCGGACGACCTCAAACTGATCCTTGGTCTTCTCGTATACGACCAGCGGCCACTGGCGCGGCAGCATCGGGAGCAGGTCGCGCCGCCATTGCCGCCATGCCGGCTCTATCTCGTGGGGCTGGGCCAGCGCCGCCAAGTGGCCGATGGCCCACGTGACCACGTAGCCGTTGCCGTGGAGGTACCCGTGGCCCCTGCCGGTCGCGCCCAGCACGCCCGCAATGTCACGGGCGACCGAAGGCTTCTCGGCCAGCACCGCGACCGTTCCCGATTCCTGGGTAGCCATCCTGAAAACTCCAGTGTAGCGGCGCGACATCCTGGCGATGCATTGGGACAAAAATGGGCACAGTCGTTTCGGTACGCGCGATGCCCGAATCCGCCCCCGCATCTTGGGAAATCCTTCCCAGGCGGCACCTACAAAACCTACAAAACCTTAGGCGCTCCTCGGCTGAAGAATCCGTCGCTGTCAACGGCAGTTCGAATCCAACGCGCGGAGCCACCTTCCGTTTTGCTAACTTTCTCTCGCTGTTGTAGTTGACGCCGCCGCCCGTTTTCACCGTCCCCGTATCCCAAACATTCCGCGGTATTTGGGTTGGGGCCGGTTTCTCCGGTTCGAAGTACTGCCGACCGGGGTACGCTCTCAACCATGCTGGTTCAGAGAGTAGGCCTCTCTCAACCGCGCGAACTCTCCTGTTTCTCCATTGACGCCTCCGCGTTTGTTGACAGCCCTGTTGAGAAAGGCGCCCCAGATTGGACAGTTTCGAACTCCCGTGAGTATCTATTGACAGGAATCGCCGCACGGCCATTCCAAAACCACCAGACAGCGGGCAGGCCGCCAAGCGGAAACCGTTGTGGGTGTCGGACCAACAGGACCGGCAAACACAACCATGCACCTGCCTGCTGGACCCGCCGCCCACGACTCCGTTCCCGACCTCCCGCCGGAGAGGACGAATGGAGATCCGAGACCGCCAGACCCTCGACGCCGTCGCCGACGTTGCCGCTATCTTGGCGACTGCCTACCGACGCTACCGGCGTGTGAAGCGCATCGAAATCGCCGGCGAAAAGCCGCCCGAAGCCGTCAACGGAGAACTTGATAAAGGGTGCCCGGAGAGCCCTCATGTCCATGAGGTTGACGCGTGAAGAAACCCCTTCGAGACCAGATTCATGAGCTTGCCGCAATGAGCGTCCGCGACTTGCAGCAGCAGCATCGGGATGTTTTCGGTGAGGAACCGGAAAGCATCCACCGACAGTTCCTGTTTAGGAAGATCGCTTGGCATCTCCAGGCCAAGGAGGAAGCCGGCCTGCCGGAGCCAGTCCGCGACCTTGCTCGATCCATTGCGCAGGACGCTCCCCTTCGAAACCGCGTGATCAGCAATGCCCAAAAGCGCCGCGCAGGGCTGCCGATCGAACAGATCGCCACGACGACGATCACCCCAGACCACGACTCGCGCCTGCCGATGCCGGGCGGAGTAATCGTGAAGCAGTTCCGCGGCGAGACGCTCGTGGTGAAGGTGACGGACCTGGGCTTCGAGTACAGCAACCACAGGTACACATCGCTGAGCGCCATCGCGCAGGAGATCACGGGCACCAAGTGGAATGGGTACCTTTTCTTCGGGCTGACCAAGGAGGGCACGCGTGGCCGTCGCTGACATCGAGACCGCGAACGCGCTGAGGCGAAAGACGTTGCGCTGCGCGATCTATACGCGCAAGTCCACCGAGGAAGGGTTGGAGCAGACCTTCAATACTCTCGATGCCCAGCGTGACGCGGCCGAGGCGTTCATCCGGAGCCAGCGCCAGGAGGGTTGGGTCGTCTTGCCGGAGAAGTACGATGATGGTGGTTATACCGGCGCCAACATGGATCGGCCCGCATTGCAGAGGTTGCTCCAGGACGTGCGCGCCGGCTTTGTCGACTGCGTGATGGTCTATAAAGTGGATCGCCTGACCCGGTCCCTGCTCGACTTCTCAAGGATCGTTGACGTTCTGGATAAGCATGGCGTGAGCTTCGTTTCAGTCACGCAGCAGTTCAACACCACCAGTTCTCTCGGCCGCCTGACGCTCAATATCCTGCTGTCCTTCGCCCAGTTTGAGCGGGAGATGATCGCTGAGCGCACTAAGGACAAGATGTCGGCCGCGCGCCGGAAGGGCCGCTGGGTCGGCGGCATCCCGATGCTCGGTTACGACCTGAGCGACAAAGGCGCCGCCCTGGTTGTGAACGCGGACGAGGCCGCACGGGTTCGAGCCATCTTCGATCTCTACATGGAACACGGTTCCTTAATCCCGGTTGTGCAGGAGCTTGATCGACGCGGTTGGCGGATGAAAGTGTGGACCACTCGCAAGGGCACGTCCGCTGGCGGCCACGAGTTCACGAAGAATCGGCTGTACAACCTGCTCACGAACATGGTGTATGTCGGCAAGGTCGACTACAGCGGGCAGGTTTATGACGGAGAGCAGGAAGCCATCGTCGAGCCTGGAATCTGGCAATCCGTCCAGGACCGGCTGCGCTTTAACTCCAAGACCGGCGGCCGGCAGATCCGGAACAAGTACGGAGCGGTGCTCAAGGGCATCTTGCGTTGCGGCAGTTGCGACGTGGGCATGGTCCACACGTACACGCAGAAAGCTCCCAACAAGCTCTACCGCTACTACGTCTGCGTAAACGCCCATCAGAAGGGTTACGAAAAGTGCCAGACGCGATCCGTCTCCGCGCCGGTGATCGAGCAGGCGGTAGTGGAGCAAATCCGTGGGATCGCCGCGAATCCGGATGTGGTGTCGGACGTGGTGCGGCAGTTGGATGAACAACGGGCCGCTGGGGTCGAGGGATTGGAACGCGAGAAACGGGTCATCGAGAAGGAGCTTCAGCGGGTCGGTGAGGAGACCGCCGGTCTCATCCGCATGAACGGGAAACTGGCAACGGTGTCCCGCGTCAACTATTTCTTCGCATTGACGACAATTATTTCTCCCGGTCAACGACAATTACCTTTTAACTCTTAGGCGGCGCGGAGCGCCCGCCGCCGGGCGGAGGGCAAAGCCCGCCC
>Ga0182021_10003193_pt1 | contig 19270 bp, 18 predicted proteins | sample 612E3MmetaG_FD_120493 | JGI IMG/M metagenome (GOLD analysis project Ga0182021, IMG submission 120493) | Permafrost microbial communities from Stordalen Mire, Sweden - 612E3M metaG (Illumina Assembly) | ecosystem: Environmental > Terrestrial > Soil > Wetlands > Permafrost | place: Sweden... | reverse complement strand
GCTTCCTGACTGGGTGCGTGGTCGTTCCGCTTGGCGAGACCGAGGCGCACGAAGCCGGGCGGCTGTTAGGCATAACCAAAACGTCGGATGTCGTTGACGCCGTTGTGGTGACGACAGCCCTTCGGCAAAAAGCTACAATTCTCACAAGCGACCCAGACGACATAGAACAGCTCGTCAGGGCTTCTGGCCGCGAAGTCGCTGTCGTCGCTATCTGAGGTATAACGACGATCCGTCCAGGATACGTCGTCAGCGAATACGAATTCCGCATACCGAAAACTGGGGCTCCGTCCGTATTGCCGACTCGGAAACTACTGCGAGCCCGTGTTCGCGATGTATTGAATCGGATTGGGGACGGCAAGTCCGCCCGGCGAATGCGAGCCCACAGTCCTGCTGGGTCTGTTTTGACGCCTATCGACGGACCCGGAGGGTGCAGCGTTACCCTGCTTGGGCGGCCTTGTGCGGAAGCCGCCGGGGCGGACTGCCGGGTGCCCCCTGGGTGGGGGCCGCAGGCTGACAACGCACGACTGCGCCCCCTACTTCTTCGTGTAGATTTTCTGGAACCGGTTGCGGCTGTTCACCACCAGGAACGTGCCGTCCTTCTGCACGCTCACCTGGATCCACCGGGCCTCGCACTTCTCGTCGATATTGGCGATGAACGTGTCCGGCGCGTTGTGCTGCTTGTCGGCGCCCATGGCGTAGTGCAGTTGCCAGATGTCCAGCACGCCGCGGGTGTCGCGGATGGTCTGCCAGGTGGCCGCGTCGCCGCCCTTGCGCGGACCGTTGTTGACGATGGCCACGTGCGGATCGAGCGCCCGCACGAACGCGGCCGAACCGGACATCGGCATGCCATGGTGCGAAACCAGGTACAGATCCACGCGTCCGATCTTGTTCACCGGGCACGCCAGGCCGTATTCGCGGTCCTTGGTGAGGTCCGCCATGTCCACCATGCGGAACTCGCCAAATGTAATCAGCACGCCCACGGACTGCCCGTTCTCGGTTTTGTCCTCGGGCGGCCGGCCGTAGCCCTGGCAGGCCGGGTTCGGTTCGCCGGCCCCGGCCAGCGGCGCGTCAATCACCTGGCCCGCGGCGGAAAGCACCTTCACGTCCATTCCCTTGATGGGGATGGCGTCGCCGGGTTTGGACAGGATGTGCTGGCCCTGGTTGCGGAACGCCAGGTACTCGTTGTACAGAATACCGGCGTTCTTGCCGGTCTCGGTCTGGGCGCCGTGATCCACGAAATGCAGGATGGGCAACTTCCGGGCGAGCCCCTGCACGCCGCCCACGTGGTCGTTATGATAGTGGGTGATCATCAGGTAGTCGATCTTCCGGACACCCGCCGCCTTGGCCGCGGCCGCGATGCGTTCGGCGCCGCGGTGGTCGGGCCGCGCCCACCCCGCGTCCACCAGCAGGCTCTCTCCGGCCGGGGTGACGAACAGGGTGGCCTGCCCTCCCTCGACGTCGATCGCGTAGATCTCCAGGTTCCGCGCAGCCGGAAGAACCCGGACGCACGCCAGCGCCAACAGGACGGGTAGCAGTCTTCTCACCCCGAAAATGGTAGCATGGACCGGGAACGGGCAATGGCCCGGCGGCCCCGCGGTTGCACGCCGCGGAACCACCGGACGCCAAAGCCCGTATGTACCGGCAGATGCCATTTTGCAGCCAATGCGGGAATCGGTTGGGCGACGCGGACGTGTTCTGCGCCGGTTGCGGGAAGCGCCAGACGGGGGACGCCGGTCCCGCCTACCCCATGGGCACGCTGGGCATGATCGCGCGCCTGTCGCCGCGCAAGTTGTCGGTCCTGTGCTACCTGCCCTGGCTGGGCTGGATCGCCTGTATCGCGGTTCTGGCCGCCGGCAAGTTCCGCCATGACCGGGGAGTTCGCTTCCATGCGTTCCAGGGCCTGTACCTCTTCGCGGCCTACCTGGTGGACGTGATGGCGATCCGCCTGCTAGACCCGCTGATCGTTGTGCTGCCCGTCTCCCGGCTGTTTGAAATCGTGATCGTGGCCGCCGCCATCTTCGTGATGGTCAGAACCGCGCAGGGCGTGGTCTGTTCGCTGCCCGTGATTGGCGATCTGGCGCACCGCTCCGCCTTCGAGAACTGGCCCGGAAAATGATGCGCAGGGCGCGGCCGGGGCCCCCCGGGCCGCCCGCCCCCACCGGCTGATTCCCGATTCCCTCCCCCAACCCTACAGGTTCCTGGCTGCTCCGCCGATCCTATGTATCGAATCGAGGCGGGAACATGATCGTCCAAACAGTCAACGAAAGGGACCGAACTTCGCGCCGGCGCGGCTCCAGGGATCGGCGAGCCGCCGGGCTCGGAACCATCTGCATGGTCCTTTGCGTGAATCTGACCATGGCTCTGCAGGCGCTGCTGCGGACCATCACAGGGAAGAGCTGGTTCATCGCCAGCCTGGTGGCCGCGTTCCTCCTGGTTTTCCTCTTGTATGGCAAGTTGGAGGAGTGGTTCGGGCTGGGACCGGGGCCGCCGCAAACCGATCCGCCGGGCGATGAGTAGGGGGGCGGCTTCCCCGTCCGGGGCGTCTGGCCCCTGGTTTTCAGGGTATCGTTGGATGTGGGGCTGAACATCAAGAACGAGTCCGCCCATTAGATGGCGGCTGAACTGGCTGGCTTGCGCGGCACTTCCCTGTCCCAAGCCGTGACGGAGGCAATCCGCAAGGAACTGGAGCGCGAGAAACGACGCCGGTCAAGAGTTGGGCTCAGCGGCGAACTGCTGGAGATTGGGCTCCGCTGCGCGTCCCACACGTGCGGAACGATGTCCTCCGGCGACCACGCGGCCATGCTGTACGATGATTGGGGGCTTCCCCGCTGACGGCGACGCCACCGTCATCGGCACTTCGCCGGCACGGAACCCCGTACCCAAAGCCCGCGTGCCGGAACACTGTGCTACCATGCTTTTGAAGACCATTACATCTCGCGGAGAGGTGGCTGAGTGGTCGAAAGCAGCGGTTTGCTAAACCGTCGTAGGGGGAAACTTCTACCGGGGGTTCGAATCCCCCCCTCTCCGCCAGTTAGGTTCAAGAGCTTGCGCGTGCCTTCGGGCAATACCGGGTAGTATCGCGCAACGCACAATCGGCTCGCCGATCTCACCCTATGCAAAGTGTGCAGAGTTCCACCGGTGGAGGCGCCGAACAGAGAGCGCACCGCTCCCGACGGGGGGCTCAATCCGGCGACACACCGTGACCCAAGTGGAGCAACCCCGGCCTCCACGTAGAGTCGCTTCGTCGTGATTCGGGCTAAAAACCGATCTTCCTGCCGGGTGGTTCCGGCTCTCTCTCGTCCAGAAACCCACGCCCAGCAGGGGTTAAATCGAGGATGAGGGTTTGTGGGAACGGAGCATTGAGAAAGTCATTCGCATCACCCGTGATCAGCCCCTCGTCGAAGAGGTACTTGATGTGGTGGGCGGTTGTTTCCTCGTCGTAGCCGTCCACGGAAATGCTGAGGAATTGACCGGAACCGGCATTTGGGTCGCTCTCAACCGCGATCAAAACCTTCTGGCACAACACAGGGTCGATTCGCATACGACGAGTATAAGCCCTCCCGCCGTGGAGCAATATGGAGCGATGGCCCTCGGCGACGGTGGCAAATGCGGCAACCGTGGCAATGTAGAATCTGCAACTTGCTGATCCTGTTGGCGGGGCTGTAGTCCGAATCCCCCCTCGCCTTCAGTTCAGTTACCAGGAGTTCCAACTTGCCGGTAGTAGTCCGCTTGGTCGCGGTAAGATCCGCGGAGAAGGATGCCAACATTCCAGATGGAATTGACGAGGCTATCGGCGAAACTGGTCAAAGTCGCGCACGCCTTTTGCTGGGGAAGGCGAATCTCCTCTGGATTCACGATCCTACCGGACGTTGCGGCCGGTGGCGGCCCGGTGGGCCGAGCGCCAATCTGCGCACCTTGCGCGGGGGACAGTGCGCCGGCTATCCCGCTTTCCGTTCGCGTTCCAGGGCTTGATGGAGCAGTCCCTTGAGATAGGTCTGGTACGGCAGCCCGCGGCTCTCCGCCATCTGCTGCGCCGCTTCAATATCGGCGATTGGCAGCCGGATCGTCGTGGATCTGGTAGCCCCGCGGATCACCGGCAGCCGCTTGATTTTCCCTTCCTTCTTCGCCTTTAGAAATAGCGCCGTGACGACTTCCGGGTGCGCGTCCCACCACTCGGCCTCTTCCCTTTCCGATTTGAAGTTCGGAATCCCGGTCCTGGTCGGCATCATTCCTCTCCTCGACAGATCTCCCGTTGTTTTGCGTGCATCGGGTGCGCGGTGACGAACCGGATACTGCCCGTGCGTTCCGTGATCATGAACGCCGGCAGCCTGGCCGCGTCGGTCTCCCCCAGGAATAGGCTGCGGCGCTCGCGCTGCCGCTCCTGGGTCCCGATCACCATGGGACCGTTCCAGTAGGCTTCCTCGCATTCCTCGGGGGTGATGCCGTGCCGTGCGATGTGCTCCACGTTCGCCGCGTCCCAATCGAATTCCATTCGCAACTACAGCGTACATACAATTCGCTGTGGTGCGCAAACCTCGCCGCCGGGTCCGCGTAGCCGCGGAAAAGGCCGTCCCCTTCGACGTGGAGGTCTCCGGCGGCCCCAGCACGACCCGGCAGACAAGCTCCTGTTCCGGCTCTACCGGGAGTTCGAATCCCCCTCTCCGCCAGTCCAACCCGTCCACTCGAACACCTTCCCTGACGTCTTTCGGCTTGGGGCGCCCGCGTGCCGCCTGGAGAATTGGCCGGCGAAGAACGGCGCTCTTGGAAGACCGCCAGTCCCCCACCGCATCCGCCAGGGGGGCGCTTATCCGATCTGGGGGACACGACGAACGCAGAGGTCTCGCCGTGGGGCATTCCCGGCCCACGCTCCCCAAAACGGTTAAGCACCGCCCGCCGCCGCCGCCCGCCAACCGCCGCGTGGGGCAGGCGCGCGCACCGCCCTGACCGCAGGAGAGCTACTTCCCGCCCTTGGCCGCCTTGTACGCGCCGCGAACTTCCTGGATTTGCCGGGCGTGGGTTTCTACGTGCGTACCGAAAGCGTCCACCATCTGGCGGAGCGTCTTGGGGCCAAACGCACTGTGATTGCCGGAGCGTTCGAAAGCGGACTCGGGAACGCCGCGGAGCAACTCGAGATTCTCCGCTCGGAGGTGGCGGAAGGTCTCGAGCGACTGTTTGGGCTTGCGCCGCGCGTAGTCCAGGTTGACGGCCCACAGCTTCTCGTCGAACCAGGTCATGACGGGGTTGTCCTCGGCCAGGACCTGGCGGATGCGGTGCGCCGCCACAACCTCGGAATCGGCGAGGTGGGCCACTATCTGGCGGACGCTCCACCTTCCGGGGGCGGTCACGTAGTCTTCTTCGTCGCCGAAGACCCCGGTCAACGCCATGGCGATGAGCTCGGGACCGCGGCGGAATCGTTCCAATAGGGCTGGGATGTCGGGCATATAGGTAGCCGTGCTCAGCGGCGCTTCAGAGTCATGACCGTCACGGAGAGCTTCGGAAAAACGTACCGAATCTCGTCTCCGGATACGGCCAGGGACGAGGTCACGGGGCGAATCGCGTCGGGGCGGTCGCCGGTATTCTCAGTGAGCGGCGAGTCGGCGGCCAGGGTGTCCACCTGTGCCTGGGCGGCGGCGGAAAATCCCTGAAGCCGCAGCGTCGCCGGAATGGCGTTCTTCGCATCGCGGTTGGCAACGAACAGAACCAGATCGCCGCTCGCCGAGTTCCTGGTGGCCAGCACGTCCAGATAGGGAACATCCGGAATCTCGGGCATGCTGGTCATCCCGTCGTGAACGTCATAGTGGCGAACCTCGGTTCGGGTGGCGACCACGGTGTCTCCGGCGCGGTGGGAGTAAAGCCAGAACGCCCAGCACTGAGGGGTGGCCCAGACCAGGCCGTGCGACTTGCGGAGGCCGCCTCCTCCCATGAGGCCCGACATACTGGATATGGGAACGAAATCGGCCTGGGAGAGCATCATGTTCATCCAACCCGCGCCCATGATGGCGCCGCCGATGTTGGTCGAGGATGGGATTCCGGAGCCGCCTCCCCAGTTCCATTCCGTGTACGCCATTCCTACCCGGCCCTTGGTGACCGGGTCGGCGTCGACCTGGGTCCGGATGGCCTTCAACAGGTTCGCCATCCCGGCGGGGAGGGCCAGTGCGATGGCTGTTTGCGTGTCCACATCCGGCGCCTTGGCCACAAGCTGGTTGAGACGCACCACGTAGTGAACGCTGAGGTGGCTGAGATCCTTGCCGGCTTGCTTGATGAGCGCCGCGTTCCAGGCCGGGGTGAAGTCCGCACCCGGGCCGCAGGCTACCAGTGTCGCGCCAGGGAGAGCCTGCTTGCGGACCACCGGGTAGAACTCGAGATAGCGGTGGGCGTTGCTGGTGGGCGTCTGCCAACCCATCTGGTCGTCGCCCCAAAGCTCGTTGCCCAGTTCCCAGATGGTGGCCGGATAGGGATCGCGATGCCCGTTGGCCGCGCGGCGCGCGCCTTGGGGGGTGGTGGGCGCTCCGTTGACGTACTCGACCCACTTCCTGGCTTCTTCGGCGGTGCCGCTGCCCAGGTTCAGGCAGATCATCGGCTGCACCCCTGCGAGCCGGCAGAAAGACATGAATTCATCCGTGCCGAACTCGTTGTACTCCATGGTTCCCCAAGCCCGGTTGAGCTCGGTGCGGCGCTTGTCCAGCGGTCCTACGCCGTCCTCCCAGTGATAGGTGCTCATGAAGTTGCCGCCCCAGCGCACCAGGGAGAAGTTCATCTCGCGGGTGGCCTTGAGCACCTCGGGATCGAAGAGCCCTTCGACTGCGTCGGCGGGATAGAGCCGGATCATATCGAGCGACACGCGGCGGTCGCCGGTCAGCGACACCACGAAATCCACCAGTTCGTGCGGCTTCACAGCCCCGGCTGGAAGACGCAGGCGGAACGGGAGCCTGGTCCACTTCCCGCCATCCGGCACCTGGACCTCGGTGGAAGCCAGAATCGTGGCGGCAGCGTTCCGCGGGCGGAAGCTCACCATCAGGCGAACGGGTCCCTCGACCGAGGACGCGAACAGGGATCCCATATACTCGAGTTCCCGATGAACCGGCAGGTAGATGCCCTGGCGGATTCCGAGATCCTCGGTGGAGAACATTTCGGGCCGCCCCTTGAACCCCTTCGACTCCGGGTGTGGCAGGCCGATCAAGTAGAGGTAGCGATCCGAGTTGGCCGCCCCGGCGCCGAAACGGGACTCATACCGCTTCCCCGTGTCTGTCAACGGTTGCCAGGGCAGTGGCAACCCCAAGGTCACCGACTGAACGAAAGCCCGGTCCGAGAACCGCGCATTCATGGTCTGCACACTGGCGTGGTAGTCCTCCAGGCTCGGGTTTTCGAGGATCTGGGCCGACACGCCCCCATAGATCTCGTTGCCGACGTTCTCGGTGTAGATCCCGTACACCGTCCGAGGAATCCGGAACGAACTCTGCTGCCCGGCGCGGATCTCGATGACGGCTTCGGGTTTGTCCGTGCGGACGTAACTCGCGAGCGATTGCGCGGCAAGACTCCCTATGAAGAGGAAGCATGCCACCGATGCTACTCCTATCAGCCTCATACCCGTTCTCATTGGCGTAACTCCCGTTCTCCGGCGCCCTTCTCCGGTCTCGCATGGCGCTCAGAAGATTATATACCCGGCTGCCGCGCCCCGCGCGCTGGCAAGCGCCTCCACTCCGCGAAAACGCGGGGACTGACGACTCCGTCCCAAGGCGCCCACCGTCCGCAGCGGAAGCACCGAATCCCTCAGCGCCGCGTGGACGGAGCCCTCTGTCCCCAGGTGTTTTCGCCCCCGGCGGCTGCCTCCCCTTGTCCCGCGTCCGAACCGCACGCTACCATCGACGGTGGAGGCCGCACGGGCGCATGCCCTCACGCCGGCCTCATTGGAGTCGAAGATGCCGCTGTGGCAGCGCGCGATGATCGGCCTTGCCCGCCGCCGGTCCTTGACGGATTTCATGCACGCCAATCGCTTCCTGCGAAGCCTGGCTTCGCGTTTCGTCGCGGGCGATTCGGTCTCGGCGGCACTGCGTAAGTCCGGCGAGCTGAGCGGCCGGAAGATCGCTTCTTCGTTGTATTACCTGGGCGAGTATGTCGAGTCGCCGGCAGCCGTCGAAGAAAACGTATCGCAGATCGAAGCGGCGATCCGGCAGTTGGACCGGTCGAAATTGGACGTTCAAATGTCGATCGATCCGACTCAGATTGGTTATGCCCACTCCGGCGCGCTGGGCGAAGCCAACGCCCTGCGCATCGGGAGGCTCGCCGCCCAGCAGCCTGCGGCGGGCCGCCACCCGCTGCTGATGCTGGATATGGAGGACTTCTTCCTGGTCCCCAAGACGCTGGAGCTGCGGGCGCGATTGGCGAAGGCCGGCTGCCCTGCGGCCATCACCATCCAGGCGTATCTGCGCCGCAGCGGGCAGGATCTGCGCGGCCTGGTGGAGGGCGGCGCGGCTGCCATCCGCCTGGTCAAGGGCGCATTCGCCGGGGGCCCCGGCTACGCCTGGACGCGCCGCTCGGATATTAGCCGCGAGTACCTCCAACTGGCCACCTGGCTGCTCTCCGCGGATGCCAGGTCGCGAGGCGTCTACCCGATCTTCGCCACCCATGACGAGGCGATCATCGAAGCGGTCATCGGTGTGGCGGAGCGGAACCGCTGGCCGCGGGACGAGTATGAATTCGAAATGCTGTACGGCGTCCGGATGCCTCTGCAAGCGCGGATCGTGGCCGAGGGCCGGCGCCTCCGCCTGTACCTGCCGTTTGGCTCCGAGTGGTGGCCCTACACGGTGCGGCGCATCGGCGAGAACCCGGCCAACGCGCGTTTTGTCCTGAGTGCGCTGTGGAACCGGCCATCCCGCGTGTCTCTAATATGACGGCTGGGCGGCCACCTTGTCCGAACCGGGGTTCAGCACCTGTGGCGCGACTCCGATTTGCCGCCGACGGTGGGAATCGCCGTGGACATGCGGCATCCCACTTGAAGCTGCGGAGCCTCGATGGAACCGAGGCGCCGATCGTCGTTTCCGACGGCCTGGATACGGGGAGGGTCCACAATCCGGACCGGGCCATCGGGAAGTGCAGGCTTCCAGCACGATCGCCTATGCCATCAAGCTGGGGGACGTGGGGGTGCTCTTCACACGCGCATTGTCGAAACTGGCGGATGAAACGGGGGGCATGCACATCCGGCGCATCGAAAGCGGTCTGCGAACACGATGCGTGCTGGGATTTCGCCCCGATCCCTCGGCCGCCCGAGAGGGGATGCACCAGTTGCGCGAGGCGCTCGTATCCCGCAGGGAGATCAAGCGCCGGGCCCTTGGCTAGGTAGCTTCTCGCCACCGCTTCTCGCCACCGTTTGTACTGGGATGGCCTGATAGTACACTGAATATAGGCGTTGGCGACTTTCGGGTCGAATACGCGGAAATTGTCAACCGTCAGCCGCTCCTGGAGGTCCACCATGCCGCTGGAACCGTTCCTGAACGCGCCGCGTCAGGTCAGTCAGCTTCCGATTTCGCGCCGGGGCATGCTGCATGCGGGGCTTGTGCCGCTGCTTGCCCTGCGAGGGTGGGGCGGCAAGCGTACCCGGACGGGTGACAGGGCCTCTGCCGCCGCCCTTCTACTGCTGGAAGGCAGTGACCCGGGCAGACTCGGGCTCGCGGTCAGTCCGGATGGGAAGACCGCATACGTCACCTTTTCGAGCGCGGACGTGGTACTGGTCGTGGATCTGCAGCAGGGCGCTGTCCGCTCGGCAATCGACGTATCCGCGGCGGGCGTGATGCTCGGGTCGGAGACCGCGGTGCTTTCCGCCGATGGAAAGCTGCTGTTTGTAGCCAATCACGGCACCGAAAACGTGACCGTCATCGATACGGCACAGGAGCGAGTGAAACAAGTGCTGCCGGTGAATGCCTTTTATGGCGATTGTCTCAAAGCATCCGCCCAGGGCAAGGCGTACATCGGCGTCGGAGGCGGACTGGCCGTCGTAGACTGCAAGGATCTGACTTACAAGATTCTGCAGGTGAGCGGGGTGACTCTCAGTTCCATCGCCCTTTCCCCAACTCGCGCGAACCTGCTCTACGCCGTGGGCAGCCCAACGCTCCAGGGTATTCTGAGTGCCGTCAACCTGGACACGGGCGTTGTGGAGCGGCAGGCAGTGCTTCCTAAGGAAGCCGTCGATCCAAATGGGAACGTCAGTTGCTTGCGGGTGGATCCGTCGGGCAACATCGCTTATTTCGGCTGGAACGCGCCGATTAATAACGGCGGCTTCGGAAATCTCACGGCCTTCGACCTGCAGGCCTTTCAGACGATAGTAACGACTCCGATCCAGGACGGCGTTTCCGATCTCGCGATCCATCCGGAGACCGGCAAGGTCTATGCGGTTGGCTCGTGGGAAGGTTCGAATGAAGGACGGGTGGTGAGGCAACTGCATATTGCGGAATGGGACCCCACGTTGCGCGCGGTCGCCCGGCGCCTTCCCATCTCGCCTTCCACTGTGGTTGCCAGTATCCGGTTGGATCCTGCAAATCCGCGTTTTGCCTACATGATTGAGACATTCCTGGACTTCATTCGCAAAGTGGACCTCGCAACCGGAGCGGAGGTCATGCGGGTACGGTTCTTCGCCGGGAAAAGAAGACCTAACGCGGTGACGACTGCCGGGCCGCTGGCCTACATCGCCTGCGAAAAATCTCCCTCGATCCAGACGCTGGACCTGAACTCGGGCAAGCTGGTGGGATCGCTTACGCTGCCGGGAAGATCGGGCGCGTCGGGTTGTGGGTATTACGAGGGGAAGCTGTATTTGACGGGAGGCACTGCGGTCGACGCGATCGGCGTCACCGACGGAGCATTGATTCTCAGCCGGCAGCTTCCCGATGGCTTGGGGTTGTCACCGAAGATCACCTTCTTCCGGGGCCGGATCGCGGCCGCCGCGTATCAGCCCGGCAAGGACCCCGACCGGATTCTGATTCTCGACGCGCACACCCTCGATGTCGTGGGTTCCTTCGCGCTGGAAATGCCGCTGGCAAGCGGGGGAGGCGTAATAGCGTCGCCGGACGGGTCCAAGTTGTATGTGCAGCAAGGCGTCTACGGTGAGAGGACCATCCTCCAGGTGCTGGATTCTTCCACTCTGCAAGTGTTACAGAGGATTGAGCCGCCCACCACCGCCTTTCAGGGAGGCTGCGGCGGCAATCAGGGCGCTTTTGACGAGCAGAGCCGCATCGCCTATCTGGCAGGGTTTTGCTCCATTTATGTAGTTCAGCTGGACACGAATGAGTTCCTCGGCATGCTGAACAACTACGATGTGTACAAAGAGATGGGCCGGGAGCGCGGCTGGCCGGCCAGCGCGCTGGCGGGAGTTGACCTGACGGCCGCCGGGGACCGCCTCCTCCTCACTTCGTGGGACGGGCACAGCGTCTTCATGTACGACCTCCGGAATCGGAAGTGGATTCCTCGTGTGACCAGGGTGGGAATAAACCCGTCCGGTACCGCCGTTTCTCCGGACCGGAGATATCTCTACACGGCGAATTACCTGTCCGACACTATCGCGCGCGTAGACACGGAGTCCGGCACATTGCTGGAGGTGACGCCGTTGGGCGGACCTGTGTCCCTGCTGGACGCGTCGAGCCTCCGGCACGGCGCCAGCTTTCAGATTGTGCCGGTAGTGCCGGGCGCCGTCATGGCGGTTATGGAGGGATCTAGCCCTAGCGAGATTGGGCCGCCGTTCCTGACCTCCATGCGCCTGGACGCCTCCGGCCGGGTGGCCACCGAACTGTCCGGCACTCAGGTGCTATTCGACGGAGTGCCCGCGCCGCTCCTGTATGCCTACGCTTCGCAGGTCGGCGTGGTTGTGCCCTACAGCGTAGCCGGAAAGAAAAAGGTGACGGTGCAACTCATCTATAAGGGCGACGCGACATATCCCATAGACTTCGCCGTTGCCGACGCCGGACCGGGAATCTTCACCATGGATTCTTCCGGCCAGGGACAGGCCGCGCTGCTCAACGAGGACTACTCGTTGAATGGGCCGGCGAATCCCGCCGCAAGAGGCTCCATCGTGATGTTGTACGCGACCGGCGGCGGCCAGACGGATCCGCCGGGCGTAGACGGAGAGATCACCAAGGATGTGCTCGCGCGCCCCCAGTTGCCTGTGGCGGTCTGGGTCCAAGGGCAGGGGGCCGAAGTGCTTTACGCAGGCGCAGCCCCGGGGTGCGTGTCCGGCGTGATGCAGGTAAACATCAGGTTGCCCATGAACATTCCCTCCGGCGACAGACTGGCGGTGGGGATGAAGGTAGGCGGCTGGGGGCCAAGCCCGGATGGTGTGACGATGGCGGTCAGATAGAACCAGGGGAAGACCGTCGTCTGCCGGGCTACATTCCGGTTGAGTCTGCATCTGCAAACCTCCTGCCGGCGAACTCCTTGCGATGAGGCGGAATCACCTGGACGCCCCTGGGCGTGTGCAGTCGAAATCCCGGAAGTCCCGCCGGGGAAGCCATAGCCCAAATGCCAATGCGCGGAACGATCGACCGCCATCCCCGGTTTCCCCGCCGGGCCAGTTCTGCCATCCATCGCGCCCCGGCCCGAATTCCGCATTCATTGCCTTGTGCCATGACCGCGAGATTCGGTGCCATCGCAAGACCGCTTGCTGACGCGCGCGGCTCCGTTCGGAAGCCACGACCGAGAGGAAGTGGTTGCCGGCAATGGCACCGAATCACGCGGTCAGAGACCTGGTCCGCCATCCCGCCAAGTACAACCGACGGCGCAGGATTCAGATTCTTCTGCGCGAAGGTCTGCAATGTCTTACGCTGGGCGCGCAAAAGCCGACCGGAGCGCTATACTTGCTTCAGGAGCGGCTAAGTGAACGACGAGTTGCAAAATCTCTTGAACGCGGGCCATAAGCCTGTCGTCGTCGGACCGCAACCCTTCTCATTCGAGGATCTCTTGCGGAACGTCGATCCTGCGCCGGACGAGGAGACGGAACGCTTTGTAGCTGCCATCTATGCGGACCGCCGCCAGGCAGTTGAGAATTCCTCGCCTGAATGAGCCAGATTGTCGTCGATACCGACGTTGCCTCCTAACATCTTCAATTGGCACTCGCTGGCGAAGGAGTACGCTGACGCTTGGCGCGGGTCCGACCTGATTCTACCCGTCATGACGATAGCGGAATAGCGCATGGGCGCGATCTCGGCACGTTGGGGTGGCCGGAGGCGCGTTCTCCTCGAACAATTCATGCAGGGGTTCGAGCGGGTTTACGCCGACAACGGCCTTTGCACGGTCTGGGCGCGGATTCGCGCCGATGCAAGAGCGGCTGGCCGGGCACTGAGTCCGCAGGACGCTTGGATCGCGGCCACGGCGCTGGCGCTTGACGCCACGCTGGCGACAAACAACCGGCGCGATTTTGAGCATGTCCGGAGACTTCGGTTGCTGTCACTTTGAGAGCGGGACTCGCCAGCCTCCTCCGGAAGCCGGCCCTCCTCCCGCGCCTGCAACTCGTGCCGCGGGACTGCTGGTCCGCCCAGAGTGCCAGCGTCACTCGTCCGCTGCCAACTGCTCGAACTGGTTGATGCGGACCGTCCCCTGGGGGAAGACAGCCCGGATCTCAAGTTGTCCTCCCATGGCGGCGATGCACCGGCGCAACATGCTGACGTACATGTCGGTCCGGTGTCCGAGCTTGGAAACCGCGGATTGGTCCACGTGCAGGGTCTGGGCAATCTCCTTCTGGGTCATGCGCAACGCATCGCGCAGCTCTTCGAGCGCCATGGTCTCCTTGAGGCGGTTGTAGACTGCGTCACTGGCGGCGATCGTTCCGGCCGCCATACCTGCTTCGAGTTCCCTGAACTTGCGCGCCATCAGGTCTCGCCCTCCTTCTCGAGTCGTTCGAGATGGCGGCCGTAGATCTTGTCCGCCATCGGGACGAAAGTGCCATACCAGCGGCCGTCTCCGGTCTTGTCCCCGCCAATCAGGAGGATCGCGGTTCGCCGGGGATCGAATGCATACAGTACGCGATACGGCCGCCCGGCATGCTGCACCCGCAGTTCCCGCATGTGATCGAATTTGGACGTCCCGACGCGGGAACAGTAGGGGTGCTTGAGCGCCACGCCGCATCACATGCCATCCAGTTCATATTATGCTGGCTATGGCATGTACGGGTCAACCGCGAGGCCGGTCGCGGTTTGACCCAACCGCCCGCCCCGCATCCAGCGGCGTCACCGGGTCCAGCGCCAGCCAGCAGAACACGCCCATCAGGTAAATGGCGGCGGACATGTACAGCGGCAGGTTCCAGTTGCCGTGGCTCCAGTGCAGGATGTAGGCGGTCACCAGCGGTCCCAGCGCGCCGCCCAGGTTGCCCCATGAGTTCACGGCCCCGGACACCGTGCCGGCGTACTTGCCGCCCACGTCCATGGCGGCGGTCCAGGCGCCGGGCATCACCAGGTCGTTCGAAAAACTGGCCATGACGATGGAGAACATGGAGAATAGCGGGTCATGAAGCGTGGTGGAGTAGAGCAGGAAACCTGCCGCTCCGATGAACCCGGTGCAGCCAATGATGCGCCGCGACCGTGTCACGCTGCCCATCCAACGCGTAATCAGCGAGCCGGCGTAGGCGCTGGCGGATTGCCCAGGCCGCCGAAGCCGCCAGGTGGCGCCCTTTCACCAGGTAGGTGGGCAGCCAGGTGATGTAAAACCACCAGCCGTAACTGAGGAAAAAATACTGCCAGCACAGCAGCCACACCTGCCAGGAGCCGAGCATCCGCATCCAGGGGACGTTGGCGTGATTCTTCGCCAGGGTGGCACTCTCGCGCAACGGTTCCCGCTCGGCGGCGTTGAGCCGCGGGTTGTCGCGCGGGTCGTCGCGATACCACCAGTAGAAGACCGCCGCCCAGATGGCGCCCAGGCAGCCGAGAACTCCGAAGGAGTGGCGCCAACCCATGTGGCGCCACCTCGACGGCTACGGCTTGCTAAGATTGGAGGTCGCCCATGCGCCTCCTGCACTACATCGAGATCGAGAACTTCAAGACCTTTGGATTTAAGCAGCGGATCGAGTTGGACCATCCGGCCGTCATAATTGGCCCCAACAACTGTGGCAAAACGAGTGTGATTCAGGCCATAGCCCTGTGGTGCCAGGCGGTGAAGACCTGGCACGCCGCGCGGGCCAGTTCGACCGCAAAAGAGAGGCCGGGGACTTCGCTGAATCGCCTAAACATACTCAACGTCCCGGTGCAGCGAACGCGATTCTTCTGGCACGAGACGAAGGTGCGAACAGGGAATCACGATATTCCGCTGGTTATTTCGGTAGGTGTGTTCTTTCGGGGTAAAGTGGAGCCGATTTCAATGCGGTTCCGGAATCAGGGCGAAGATCTGGTCTATTGTGCCGTCGATGAGTCGGTTCGAGACAATCATGAACTGATCGCCCACGTGGCCGAGATCGACGTCGAACTGCTCTATCCCATGAGCGGGCTTGAGATCGAAGAGCCGGTCCTGCAACCGGGCAGAATCGGAGCGCTGCTCGGTCAGGGCCAGACCGCGCAGATTCTTCGCAATCTGTGTTTGATGGTGCATCAGGGATCCCGCACGGATTGGGAAAAGATCGTCGAGCTGATGAAGCGCCTCTTTCAGTTGGATCTCGGAATCCCGGCGCAGAACTCTCGCGGCGCGATTGAACTCACGTACTCGCAGGCCGGCGTGAAGGAGCCGCTTGCTCTCTCCTCTTCCGGGCGCGGTTTTCAGCAGATGTTGCTGATATTCGCTTATCTGTTCTCCCACAAGCGCAGCGTGCTCCTCGTGGACGAGCCGGATGCCCACCTCGAGATCCTGCGCCAGAAACGGGTGTTCGTGCTGCTCAGGGACATTGCCACCCAGAACGAGTCCCAGGTGGTTATGGTGACCCACTCGGAGGTTATTCTCGAAGCCGCCCTGGAGACCAACCTGACGTTGTTGTTGGGAGGCCGGGCGGAGAATCTGGCGAAGAAGACTCAGATCCATGAGAGCCTGCGACTGTACGGCACGGCGAACTATGTTCGGGCGCGGCAGCGGGGATACGTCTTGTATGTCGAGGGCGGCACCGATGTCGACATCCTCCGTGCATTGGCCGTGAAACTGAAGCATCGGGCCGCCAGCGTCTGGGACGAAAGTGCCAACGTCTACTTCGTCGAGAATAACTACCCCGAGACGTCCGTAGACAGCGAACTTGAGAGGGTGGAAGGCGGTTTCGGCATCACGCCAAAGGAGCACTTTAACCAGCTCCGCAAGTTGCTTCCAAGTCTGCGGGGACTGGCTATCCTGGACAACGACGGTCGTTCCCGGCAGGATTTCGAGGACCAGAGTCTGCGCATTCTGTACTGGAAACGGTACGAGGTCGAGAACTATTTCATTACCCCAAATCTGTTACTCGGTTATGTAGCGAAGATGAATCGGGAATTGGGGTTGTTCGCCGTGGAAACCAGCCAGGCGGATGAGGTGCTCAGTGGCCTGATTGAGGAGCGGGTGTTTGGGGGCGATCGAGACGACTACCTTGTCTGGAAGAACTCGGCCTCCGACGCTGCCCGGTTGATATGGGAAGCCAAGACGCAGAGAGTGAAGCTAAGCAGCTTCGCGGAAGAATTCTTCCGGCGGCTTAGGGACCGCACCGGGATCGAAATGCTGCTTACGAAGGGCGAGATTCATAGATTGGTGGAATCCGCGGACCTTGACAATATACCAAGAGAAGTCAAGGACAAACTCGACTTGATAGCTGACCTGTTTCAGAAAGCGGCTGCAATGCCGGACGCCATCGAGTCCGCCTGAATTACGAGCCGGACTCGCTAATTCCCACTGCCCGCCCCGCATCGAGCGGCGTCACCGGGTCCAGCGCCAGCCAGCAGAGCACGCCCAGCGAGTAAATCGCGGCCGACACATACAGCGACAGGTTCCAGTTGCCGTGGCTCCAGTGCAGAATGTACCCGGTCGCCAGCGGCGACAGCGCGCCGCCCAGATTGCCCCACGTGTTCATGGCCCCGGACAGCGTGCCGGCGTATTTGCCGCCCACATCCATGGCCGCGGCCCAGGCGCCGGGCATCACCAAGTCGTTCGAAAAACTGGCCATGGCGATGGCCAGCATGGCGAATAGCGGGTCGTGAACCGTGGTCGAGTAGAGCAGAAACCCGGCCGCCCCCAGGAACCCCGCGCAGCCCATGGTGCGCCGCGACCGTGTCACGCTGCCCGTCCAGCGCGTGATGAGCGAGCCGGCGAAGGCGCTCGCCGGATTGCCCAGACCTCCGAAAAACAGCGGCAGCACGCTCAACCACTCCGAGGATCCCATCGCCAGGTGGCGCCCCTCCGTCAGATACGTGGGCAGCCAGGTGATGTAAAACCACCAGCCGTAGCTGAGGAAGAAATATTGCCAGCACAGCATCCAGACTTGCCGCGAGCGCAACATTTTCAGCCAGGGCACATCGCCGTGACCGCTCGCCAGGGCGGCGCTCTCGCGCACCAATTCCCGCTCGGCGGCGTTGAGGCGGGGGTTGTCGCGCGGGTCGTCGCGGTACCACCACCAGAAGACGGCCGCCCAGATGGCGCCCAGGCAGCCGAAGATCTCGAAGGCGTGGCGCCAGCCCACGCGGCGCATCACGAAACCCACCAGCGGCGGGGTGAAGGCTCCGCCCCAGCGCGCGCTCAACCACGTGTAGCTCTGCGCCCGCGTGCGCTCCTTCTGGGGAAGCCACGTGGTGAAGCTCTTGGTCAGGTTGGGAAAGCAGCCGGCCTCACCCGCGCCAAACAGGCCCCGCGTGATCACCAGCGACGCCCCGTTCCACACCCACCCGGTGGCGGCGGTGAAGAACGACCACCACAGCACCACGCGCATCAGCACCCGCCGCGGCCCCAGCCAGTCGCCCAGGAAACCGCCCGGTATCTCGAACACCGCGTAGGCGCACGAGAAGGCGAAGAAAGCCCAACTCATCGCCACCTTGCTGAGACCGAGCTCCTGCATGATGGAAGGAGCGGCGCGCGAGATGGCCACGCGGTCGATATAGGTGACCACCGCCAGGGCGACCGCAAACACGATCACCCAGTGGCGGACGCAGGTGGGGCGTTGGGGTAGAGAGGGGGTCATGGGCGTTGTGGGCGGACCGCGAAGTGATACACCAGGGCGCCGGCGCCCACGGTGGCGAAGGCGGCCAGCGACGCTACCGGCCAGCCGATCAGGCCGAAGATCATCATCGCCAAGCCCACCAGAATGTACAGCGCGGGAATCAGCGGCCAGCCCACCTGCACGGCACGCAGCCGCTGCCAATCGGGGCGGCGGGCGCGGAACACGAACAGCGACGCCACCGCCAGGACGGAGAAAAACGTCAGGCTGATGCCGATATAAGTCAGCAGCGAGCGGAACGGCGTGAGCGTCATCGCCATGGCGCACACGCCCTGGCTGAGGATGGCCACAACCGGCGTGTGCCAGCGTGGGTTCACGTTGGCCGCCCCGCGGAAAAACGCCTTGTTCTTGGCCATGGCATAGTACACGCGCGGGCCGATGGTGACCATGGCGTTCACGGTGGAGACGATACAAATGGCCATCAGGGCGGTGAAGACCCCGGCTACGCGCGGCCCGAACAGGTTGGAAGCGGCGAGGTCGCCCACCGCGATTTCGCCTTTCATCTTCTCCAGCGGAGTGGAGTAAATGTACACCAGGTTGAGGGCCAGATACAGGACGGCAACTAGCACGGCACCGGCGGCCGCCGCCATGGGCAAGGTGCGCTCCGGCCGGCGGATTTCCTCTGCGACGTAAGTGGCCGCGTTCCAGCCGCTGTAACCGAACATGACCCAGATCAGGCTGATGACGAACTGCATGGGCAGGCCGTTCGAGGAAGTGCGCACGGCGTGCTGCGAGAAGTGGCCCCAATCGCCCGAGCCGAACAGAAACGCGGCCAGCACGAAACCTACGATGACCAGCAGTTTCGTCGAGGTGAGCACGTTCTGCACCTTGGCGGCGCGGCCCACGCCGAAGCAGTTCAGAATGGTGAAGGCCGCGATCAGCAGCGACGCCACCGCCTGGCCCGGCCCGAGGTGCAGGGAGAAGGTTCCCGAACCGATCACCAGCGAGGCGTTGTCCTGTTTCAGTGACGGGAAGAAGTGCCCCAGGTAATCGGAAAAGGTCAGGGCGGCGGCCGCAACGGGCGCGGAGAACCCGGCGAAGAAGGAAACCCAGCCGGTCATGAATCCCCATTCCGGACCGTAGGCGTGGGTGAGGTAGACGTACTCGCCGCCGGAACTGGGGAAGTTGATGCCCAGCTCGGAGTAGCTC
>Ga0182021_10003192_pt1 | contig 19278 bp, 16 predicted proteins | sample 612E3MmetaG_FD_120493 | JGI IMG/M metagenome (GOLD analysis project Ga0182021, IMG submission 120493) | Permafrost microbial communities from Stordalen Mire, Sweden - 612E3M metaG (Illumina Assembly) | ecosystem: Environmental > Terrestrial > Soil > Wetlands > Permafrost | place: Sweden... | reverse complement strand
TGAAAAAAGCGAATCTGTGGAGATTTGAATATGATATGAAGTGGAACCAGTCGAAGCATACCATAAGAAATAAACGCTATCGGATTTGACAGTTGATCCATTGGCAGGGACGCTAAGCTTTGGTTTGGACGGCATTGTTGGTGTAGGCTTGCAAGCCGACAGAAAGATGGCCAACAATAACAAGATAATGGTGTAAATACGCATGATGATTTCCTTTTGTAATTTATTGAATAAAGTTACATTCAAGCATATGCTGCCTAACGGACCGCGCTAAGCTGCCGTATCAATTCTTCTTCGTCTTTTCATCTATCTCAGATTCCACACATCTCATCCAATAAATACTTTTCTTTACCCCGATTCATCCGTCAACTTATTGTTAGTCAAGCAACGAAAAGAATACTGACTATTTGTTTAATCGGGAATAGACCGAAAGGATGAAAAAGGGATTAATCATATATATCGGTGATCAAACAGCAAACAAGAACATAATGCACAAACGTCAGGGTTCATGGGGAAAGAAAATCACAAGGGCAGCTTCTAAAAAACGGTTAAGCCCTAAGAGACCCTAAAATCATTCCAAAACAAAAATTATAGAATTCGATTTGCCATAGGAAACACAAAAATATTTCCAGAAAAATTTTTCTGGGAAACACTTTGTCTGCTTGAATCGATGTGTCGGCTCGCCTTTACTCCTAAGTAGAAGCAACTCCTGAAACTCCTATATGCGGAAGTTTCGACGGGACTCATTTTAGGGTCCCATCTGGTCATCTTTTTGGTATAAGAAGGTATCACCACGCGGTTACTGCTGAAATGCAGTAGGCTTTTCTGGAAAATTTTGGAGCCTTCAATGGAAAGTTTCCACATTATTTCTTATACCAATATTGGAGGGAGTCGTGGATATCCGTCCGCCGTTTGGCCGCTTCTCTATTTCATTCTTCATCCAGAAAAAACAAAGACCGCGCGCTGAAACACGTGGCCTTTTTCGAATGAGGTGCAACATCTATTTTGTTGTGGATGAATCAGGAACGGCGTTTTTCACCGTTTCACTTCCTCGTGTGCCTTGGCCCAACGTGAACATCTGGTAGTATGCATTCATCAACTTTGCCATCATCATGGTACCCGCTGAATTAACAAGTGCATCGTGATCCTCCGATGCGGTAAACACGAACAGCAGCGTCACTTTTCCCTTGAACGATTCCTGCAGTGCGATGTCGGAGCCTTCGAATGTTTTGACGCTGAACGAGGGAAGTGGTTTTCCAAGATACGCATAGAATTGCTGCCCCTTGCCGAGCGTGAACAACGCCTTGGGTTTGGCATCCGCTTTTTCTTTTGCCAGGGTCGTTTGGAACGGACTTGTTTCGTCGACGGTGATCGCTTCCTTGCCATCAAGGTTCAAAAGAAGTTCTTCCACTAACCGGTTGAAATGGCGCGGATCAAACATGGTCGATTGGCAATGTGCGCGAATGATTCCTTTCCGGTCGATGGCCAGTACAGTAAAATTGTTCGCATTAAGTTCCAGCACCGAATCGACGGCGGCAGAAAACGCCCTGCCCGAAGCGCTCTTTCCGCCAAACGATATACCGAACGCGCTTTGCGGTCTCAGCTTCTTGTACGTCGGGTCGGCGAGTGTCGGGAACAGGAATGTCACATTCATTTTGTCCTTGAAGATCTCGCCGACAACATGTTTGGCTGTGGTGAGGTCTTCTGCCATTCCGATTCCTACGATGTTGAGTTTCGGCAGAGGATTGTTACTATATCGTTCAACAAGCTGGGCGGCCGCGATGGAACCACCTGTGATCAGGGCGATGAGCGTGATAACGACGATGCGTTGCATGTTAGGCTCCTTTCAACTGGGAACGGCGGCAGCGGATTGGGTGACTGGTTCCCCCCTTCAAACGATCCTGTCGCAATGCGTGACCGACGTTTCGTCTATTGGTTAAAACTGTTCAATTACAGTTACAACAAAAGTAAACCTGAAATTCGTTATATGCAAGAAAGGTGGCCACCGGGGACCACTGTTCCCGAAAGTCGTTATAAATCACGTTACCCCGGCGTGACTCGAACACGGGACCCACAGCTTATGAGTCTGCTGCTCTAACCAACTGAGCTAAGGGCCCGTGTGCAATTCTAAAATACCGAAATCGCATCGCAAAAACAACAAACATGATAATTTCCGCGAGTGACACCTTTCCTACAATCATTCAAACTTTAATTTCACATGTACTACTTCCGGACGATTGCCGGTACGCATCGGCGGACCCCAGGTTCCAACGCCGCATGAAACATAGACGTGCGTATTTCCTTTTTGTTTATAACCCCAACTCACTTCGTACACGGCATCGGCAATATAATTAAACGGCCACAACTGTCCATTGTGCGTATGACCGGAGAATTGCAGATCGGCTCCCTGTTCAACAGCTTCATTCAGATGCAACGGCTGATGATCCATCAAAATAACAGGAAGACTTTTATCTACGGCTTTCATCAATTCTTGCAGCGGTTTACGTTGATGACTACCGAATTGCCGAGCACTTATATCTTCTCTCCCAACAAGTGTAAATGCATCTGCAATTTTTACGATGCTATCTCTCAGCATCACAACGCCGTGTTCTGTCAAATATGTACATGCCGCCTCCACCCCGCCGATATATTCATGGTTGCCGGTGATTCCATAGATGCCGTACTTTGAATGAATTTGCCGTAAGGTCTCACCGAGATTCTGCCGTATCACCGGCTCGATATCCTCATCAACCAAATCGCCGGCAAACAGCACAATATCTGGATTCAACGAATTGATTTTCTCCACAATGCGCATGAAATGACTATTGCAAATGATGGTGCCAAGATGAACATCAGATATCATTGCAACGTTTAGCTCGGTCAACGGAGATTTTTTATGAATCGTCAACTCGAGCGTTTTGATTTGCGGCGACATTTGGTTTAAACGTGCACCAATGACGGTTAGCAGCACAATACCAGCGACAACGAGAGCAACAATTTGTTTCGTGTGCTGATAATTTTGAGTGATGAGTGCCGGAAAGAACGGTACAAAGTAATTTGCTAGCCGTACAACATCAATCACTAATAGAATGAGAACAAAGTATGCCATCGCTCCGAGCCAGAACGAACCAATCCACACAAGCCCATCAGTAAGCCACGAGAGCGCCATACGCTCTAAGAGCCGCGCGGCGAAGTATGAAAGCGCAAGAAACCAAAACACGATAGTGAACCATTGCCGCAACGATGATGCAGACGGTATAGCTTGCAAACCGCGGAGATAGATATATGTATTGATCAATCCATAGAGGACGATAACGATGGAAAAGAAAATAATAAATGTATGTGTACGGCTCATATTCAATCCTCACTCATAATATATAGAATAGAATAATAGAATCGAATATTCAAGCAATTTTCTGCGGCAGTGCTCATTTCCGCATTGATTCTTGATTCGATAATTCATAGAATAGGTAAGATACTGCAAGGCTGTAAGGAAAGGAAATGATCGTGGAAGAATTTATGAATGCAGCTATAGAAGAAGCCAAAATCGGCTTGCAGGAAGGCGGTATTCCCATTGGTTCGGTCCTTGTGCGTGACGGCAAAATAATCGGGCGTGGACATAACCGGCGCGTTCAAAACGGCGATCCGGTTGCGCACGCAGAAATTGAATGCCTCCGTAATGCCGGACGCATAGGTTCATACTCCAATACAATTCTCTTCTCGACCCTCATGCCTTGTTATCTCTGTTCCGGCGCAATTGTACAGTTCGCTATTGAAAAAGTAATAGCAGGCGAATCCCGAACATTCAAAGGAGACAGTGAGTTTCTGAAAGATCATTGGGTTGCAGTGGAAGATTGGGATATGGACGAATGCATTGAACTGATGGAAGAATTTATTAAACAGAACCCGGCACTCTGGAATGAAGATATCGGGAAACTATGACAACGGGCAATGAAGAATGAACAACGAACGCCAAACAGAAAACGATGAACGACAACAATTTATGCGGGAAGCAATTCGACTTTCGATTGAAAATGTTCAATCCGGGAGAGGTGGTCCGTTTGCGGCAGTCATTGTGAAAGGCGGTAAAATCGTCGCACGCGGCACGAATCTTGTTTCAAGCGCTCACGATCCTACCGCGCATGCAGAAATTGCAGCAATTCGAGAGGCATGTAGAATTCTGAACTCATTTCAGCTTGATGGATGCGAGATATTTACATCCTGCGAGCCGTGTCCGATGTGTCTCGGCGCTATTTATTGGGCTCGACCGGAACGGGTGTTCTACGGGAACACAAAACATGACGCCGCGGAAATAAACTTTGACGATTCATTCATCTATGCAGAACTTACGAAAACGATAACTGATCGCAGCATCCCGATGGTTCAGGTTCTGCATGAAGAAGCACTTGCTGCGTTCAAAGCATGGAAAGAAAAGCCGGACAAGATACCATATTGAAAATTTTATTTGAGAAGAATCATTTTTCTCGTAAGTAAAATTCCGCCTGCAGTCAACCGATAGATATAAATGCCACTAGGGAATTTATCTGCATTCCACAAGAATGAATAGATTCCTGGAGATTGTACCTCGTTCACCAGGGAAGAAACTTCTCTGCCGCGTATATCAAATACTTTCAACTTAATATGACTCGTTGCTGGTAACTTGTAACTGATTGTGGTGGTTGGATTGAAGGGATTCGGATAATTTTGATCCAAATGGAAATCTCGAACCTGATTGGTCCATTGTTCCACAAATGTCGATGGTTTGCCCGCATTTATCCAGGCTGTATAGAGATAGCTGCCGTACTCAACTGCTGCCCTGCGAAACTGAAGTATAGTAAAATTCTTTGTTCTCGCCCAAAGTGTATCTATGTATACCGGAGAGGAAGATGAACCGAATGTTTGTGCATACTGATCGGAAATATAAATTGAATCGACATATAAATTTGACTGATACATTATTGCAAATGCAGTATCCAGAGGACTTGGAATGAGATGCACCGCAGAAGAATCTATCAGAATACTTGATTGATAACTACTAATCATTGTTGATTCATATCGGGAATGGATACCGTAACTTCCGCTTCCATACTTACTTTTATAGCCATTATAATTCGTTGTTGCATGCAACGGCTGATGTGCATCACCAATATAATGTCCCAAATCGCCTGCTGAACTCCAGGCTTTATTCCAATCTCCACTCCGCATTTGATTTGTCAATACATTCATAACAGAATCGATAACCCAGGGTAAAAATCCAACGGTATTACGTATGTACGCTTCTCCATATTTCAAAAACAATGAATCACGATTGTGCGTAATGGAATGAGTTGAGAATTCGAATATATCTTCCAGATCCATGAAATGTTTCGGTTCGTAGGCTTGACCGCCGCGAGTATCCGGAACGGAAGCAGAGTCAACTAGGCGCTGAATAATGGATGGTCCAAGGATACCAAGATTGGGGAAATTCCGTGCACCGGCTTTATTAATGATCTTGTGCCCGACTTGGCCCCATCCTACAAAAAGCAGTGAGACTATCACTATAGCAGTAAAGAGCAGCAAAAAACGAAGTCTTAATAGGTGCGCTTTCATTCATGAAGCTATAAAATCAACGCATCAGAATCAACAAAATAGCAAAGTCGATATAATATTTTAGTAGTACAGAATTCTCCCGATTTCTTGCTTTACTCATTATGCTTCAACTTCTATTCTTCGTCCAGCATCTCCTCTTCCATGAGCATCATTTCTCTGACCCTTTTTGCTTGTCTGTTACATATTCAGGAAAATACTTAGCAGCACAATCCGGACAAATGCCATGCGTAAACTGTGCAATGGAGTGTTTCATCAAATATGCTTCGAGAGAATTCCAATATCCCTTATCATCACGAATTTTCTTGCACGACGCGCAGATCGGCAGCAATCCACTTAATGTCTTTACTTCGGCAAGTGCATGTTGGAGTTCGACGATAAGTTTTTCGCGTTCCGCCTCGGCTTGATTTCGTTCAGTGATATCAATAAATGACGATATAATCTTTCGACTGCTTTGAATCAGAGCAACCGACAACCATGCTTGTCTTAATTCACCATTTTTACGATAGAACTTAATTTCATATTTATCGGGAACATCCGGAGAATTGGTAAGCAGTTGACGGATAAATTCTTTTAGTCGATCAAGATATTCAGGTGGCACTTGATCTATCCAGCTCATTCCAACAGTTTCTTCTTTTGTGTAGCCAATCATTTGACAAAAGGCATCGTTTACCAAGGTGATAGTAGCGTCCGGTTCAACGATCGCTATAGCAGATGAATTATTTTCAAATATAACACGGAATTTTTCTTCACTTTCACGCAATTTCTCTTCCACCCGCTTGCGTTCTTTAATCTCCGCCACAAGCGTTGTGTTTATCTCTTCCAAATCAAATTGCATGCGCCGCAAGTTGAGATGGGACTTTACTCTCGCGATTACTTCCTCTGCATAAAATGGTTTAGTAATGTAGTCTACGCCGCCGAGTTGGAAACCCTTCAATTTTATTTGTTCATCTCCTAACGCACTGATGAAGATGATGGGAATGGAACTGGTCTTTTCATCTGCTTTGAGGAATCGGCATACTTCATATCCATCCATATCCGGCATCATAATATCCATAATAATGAGCGCTGGCAATTTGGTTTGAACGCTGCGGAGAGCTGATTCACCGTCGCCTGCCGGACGTACTTTGTAACCGGCGTCGCTCAGGACATCCATGAGTACATTGAGGGTTGCCGCCGAATCCTCAACAATCAGAATATCGTCAATCAAATCAATGTCACTCATTGTGATTTCTAAAAATTATTATGGTTGATAGTAATTTTTGTCGCATGTTATCCACCATGCGGTAGAGCAGCTCACAGGTGTTTTAATCAATATCAAGAATCCTAACGACAACATCAAGACCACAGACCTCTTCACCAATACTGCGGCTTTCATGAAAGGGGACCCTGCGGTGACGTTTTCATAACAACCCCTCGATTCTTCATGTGATATCAGATCTGAAGGAATCCTTTGGTCATTTACCTCCTGCCCTCCTTCAAAGCTCATTATTTCGTCAATCCTTTTTTGTTGTCGTTCACATAATCAGGAAAAAACTTGACGATACAATCGGGACACATACCATGGGTAAATGTTGCATCGCTATGGTTTTGAATATAACCCTCCACCTGCTGCCAATAGCCGTTATCATCTCTGATTTTTTTACAAGACGCGCAGATCGGCAATAAACCCGTTAATGTCTTGACATCAGCCAATGCTGTTTTCAGTTCACTGATAAGCTGCTCGCGTTCTGCCTCGGCTTGCTTTCGCAGGGTAATATCTTCTTTGACTGCTAGATAATGAGTGATAATGCCACGTTCATCTCTGATAGGAGAAATGACAGCATTCTCCCAGAATAAATCACCATTCTTTTTTTTGTTATGAAACTCTCCGCTCCATTCATTGCCGGATGTAAGCATATCCCAGAGTTGTCTATATTCCTCCGAAGGTTTTTCACCTGAATTTAGAATACGTGGATTCTTACCGATTGCTTCTTCTAACGAATATCCTGTCACATGGACAAATTTTGGATTCACGTACTCAATTGCTCCAGTTGTGTCCGTAATGACAATTGAAGCAGGGCTTTGTTCAACAGCACGGGACAATTTGCGCAGTTCGTTTTCAGCTCGCTTGCGCTTGGAGATTTGCCATACATTATCCATCAAGAGTGTGAGCTGGCTGACATCTGAATTCGTATAGTCTGTTTCTTTATTTGCAACACCCACAACCGCTACAATCCGATCATCGCTTATCACCGGAATTGTCAGATACTTAAACAGCGGGGAATGCCCTTCCGGGTATCCTTTCTTCAAAGGATTGGGGGCATTGAAATCATTATCGATTATTGGTTTCTTTTGCCGTACTGCCTCTCCCCAGAAACCAGTCTTTTCCAATTGGTATATAGTTTGCTGTTCAACTACCGTACAATCTTTCATGACATCTTTTGACCATGAATTGAGTGTAAACTGTTGTTTTTTATCATCATAAAAATATATATATCCAATTTTACTTCCGGTTAATGTAATCGCTTCACTCAGAGCAAAATCCAATAGTTCCTGGCTCGATTCAGTCTGGTGCTGTGAAATCTTGAGAAGACTTTCCAACCGCACCTCATTCATCTTGACCGTTTCTTCTACCTGTTTCTGTGCGGTTATATCGCGGGCAATAGTTGATGCACCTCTGAGTGTGCCATCACTATTGTATACTGGAGATATAGACACAGATACATTAATGTGTGTACCATCTTTTTTCTGACGTACTGTTTCAAAATAATCGATGTGCTGACCTATTCGTATCTTTTCTAGTATTTGAATCATTTCATTTTGATGGTCAGGCGGGATAATCAAAGATATCGGTTGATTGATTATTTCCTCTTTTGTGTAGCCGTACATTTTTTCTGCGCCAGAATTCCAGTTTGTTATAATGCCCTGCAGTGTTTTGCCTATAATTGCATCATTCGAAGATTCAATAATGGATGCCAATTGAAGATTTTTTTCTTCTGCCCGTTTACGTTCAATTTCCGCCTTTTCAGCGTGACGAAAGACAATCCGCGACAATTGAACGATAACAACAGTTATAATGATCGCAAAGGTCAAACTCAAGAACGCGGTAAACAATATCTGATTAATGTTAAGCAATCGTGTGAGCGTTTCGTCCAGAAAGCCCTGAATGAGAATCGCCGATATAATCAGTGGAAGTAATACCCGAAGAAACTTTGTGCTTACTGCCGGACCGGTTAATGGCCAAATATATTTCGTTTTCCAATGAACCTTTATCATAGTGGTTACGTTGATAATTTTTTTAATATGTGAGCACGGTAATGGGGATGCACTAAATTTATGACAGCCACTGCCATTTACAACAAGAATTCATTTTTCAAATAATACAAGATTATGTGTTGATATACTAATGTAGTGTTTTTTTCCAAGAATTAAATCTCTCCCTACATTATCGTCTCAAGACTAAACAGGAGGTTCGCACCAGCAGGTAGATAATTGGAGCATGAACGATTCATAGGACGTGAAACTCAAAGAAAATTAGACATGATTGGAAAGAGACGGAACATGTTATCATTATTCGTCTGTTCTTTTTATCCTTGTAGGGTCAAATTCAGGATACAATTTCAAAAAGCATTCGGGGCATACACCATGCGTGAAAGTGGCATCTGTATGTTTCTGAATATAGCCCTCAACTTGCTGCCAGTAGCCGTTATCATCACGTATCCTCTTGCACACTGAGCATATCGGAAGTAAACCGCTTAATGTTTTTACCTGAGCAAGTGCCTCCTGAAGATTGTCCAAAAGTTTTTGCTTGTCCTCTTCCTGCCACTTTTGATCCGTAATATCGCGTGCGACACCCATAACAGCAGTAATTTGACTGGAATCATCCCGTAGCGGTACTAACCATGTGCCTAGCCATGTCACTTGACCCATATGTTCCGCTTTGCTTTCAACATAGCTGGATATTCCAGTTTCAAAAACATTTTGTAGAGAGCGCTGTTGGCCGTTTGATATATCTAACGAAAACAATGATGCACGAGTTTTTCCAATAATCTCATCTGCCCGTTTATGAAATAAATCAGCGCCAGATGTATTAACATATTCGACAACATCATTACGGTTGATAATAAAGATTATATCATGAGCTACTTCGGACAACGTTCGATACCGCTCTTCACTCTTCCGCAAAGCTTTTTCCGCTTGTTTGCGTTCTCTTCGTACATGTGCTTCATCAAGCTCACGCTTTACGGCTGGAGCTAACCGGGCAAGATTATCTTTCATCAGATAGTCATGCGCACCGGCTTTCATGAGTTCCACTGCAGTTTCTTCGCCAATGGTACCGGAGACGACGATAAAAGGAATATCCAAACTGGTCTTCTGCAAAAGTGTTAGTGCGACAGATGCATTAAACTGTGGTAACTTGTAATCTGAAATTATAATGTCCCACGCAAGCATATCTAACTCCATATTCATTTCCTCCGCGGTCTCGATCCTGTCGTAATGGATCGTATATCCTGCTTTCTTCAACTGGCGGATGACCAAGTCGGCATCGCTTTCGGAGTCTTCGATAATTAAAACATTCAGTTTAACCATTATACCTTCCCTCGGTGTTCTCCCCTTGTGCTTTTCAGTTTTTCCAAGATTTCATTTCTCTTGCCTGCCCATTGCTCCTCAGAAGAGGGGCATTCGGACACAACGTAATAACCCGGTCATACTGGCGGCGGCTCATTAATTACAAGCCAATATAAACCCAGATGCTTGATAGCTTCTGCAAATTGGTTGAAGTCGACGGGTTTGCGAATGTAACTATTGACGCCCAGGTCATAACTTATCGCAATATCCTGTTCCTCTTTGGAAGAAGTGAGAATGACCACCGGTAATCTTTTTATTATTTCGGCTGCTCGAATTCTCCGTAAGACTTCCAATCCATCTATTTTTGGCAGCTTGAGGTCGAGCAGAATAAGTGCAGGAAGTTGATTTATATCCCGATGTGCATATTTAGCATTGCAGAAAATATAATCTAATGCATCTTGACCATCCTCTACCACAGTGAGGTCGTTTATGATATGTCCTTTAGCAAATGCCCTTTTGGTTAGATCAATATCGCTTGGATTATCTTCGACGAGCAGAATGGTTTTATTATTCATGCTTCCTCCTTGAGAGTGAAATAAAATGTTGCGCCGACATCCACTTGGGCATCTGCCCAGACACGCCCGCCGTGGCGATGAATAATCCTCTGTACGGTTGCAAGACCGATACCGGTTCCTGGAAATTCAGATGGTTTATGCAATCTCCAAAAAGCTCCAAACAAATTCTGTGCATACTGCATATTAAAGCCGACACCGTTGTCTCGGACAAAATAAGCCGATTTGCCGTCAATATCAGTTCTGCCAAAATCAATTTGCGCTCGTGTGCGCTTGCTTGTAAATTTACAGGCATTTTCAAACAGGTTCATCAACACGATCTCCAGGAGATTGATATCGCATCGAGCTGATAATCCCGGCTGAATAAAATAATTTATTTCTCTATCTGCATACGCCTTCTGCATCCGGGCAACAATTGAATGTGCGAGTGCCGTCAGGTCGGTAGATGTAGGTTCCATGTCAGCGCGAGTTACCCGCGAGATTTTTAGAAGATCATCGATGAGTTGCCCCATGTGCTGTGTTTCCGTACGTATCCGGTCCAAGTCTTGACGAGCTTCGTCGGTCAGTCGATCATGATAATCCTCCCACAACGCTAAACTCCATCCATCTATGCCCCGCAATGGTGCGCGCAAATCGTGTGAGACAGAATATGAAAATGATTCGAGTTCTTTATTTGCAGCTTCAAGCTGCACTGTGCGATCCTTCACACGTTGTTCAAGTTCTTCGTTCAAGTGTTGTATTTTTTCTTCTGTTTGCCTGCGCTCGGTGACATCTAACAACGAAGCAACACTCCGTTTTGTTCCGGGGATAAGATCTATCGTAAGAAAAATATTATGTATTATTTTTAATCTATCAATAAATCGAAATTCATATTGTTTTAATGCGGCTTCTTGAGTTGTCCGTCTTAATGTATGCTGGACAAGCATTTGCTCCAAATCCTCTGGTACGACAAATTCTGTCCATTTCTTTTTTCCTTCAATTTCCTGCTTGGAATATCTAGAGAGGTGTTCAAATTCCCCGTTGACATAACTAATCATGCTATCTTCCTCAATAAGGAGAGCAGGTGTCCCGGTGTTTTCAAATATTGTTCGATATGTTTCTTCACTCTCTTTCAGTTTTTCCTGTGCCTGCTTGCGCTCCGTTATATTCCGCCCGATACATTGATAATATTTCTTGCCTTCAATTTCAATCACACGCACACTTATTTCTATCGGAAATGTTGAGCCATCTTTCCGTTGGTGGATCGTTTCGTACGTTGCAGTTTTTACGTTATCAAGCAATCTGATCCGCTCCGGCAGATGCGCGGCAGTCTGTGGTGCTCGAAGCCGGGCACTATTCAATCCAATGAATTCAATTCTCGCATATCCGTATGTCTCTAACGCCCTATCATTTGCCTCGATGATGTTGAGATCTTTATCGGCAAGTATAATAATGTCGTTTGCATATTTGAAGAGATAATCAAAATGCGAGATGAGCGCCTGACGCTCGAGTTCCAAATTATATTGCCTCTGATAATACCTCATTCGTTGATGCCGCCACAATAATCCAAGTGTGGAAGCAACGACAAGAATGATTAATATGACAACCGCCATGACAAACGTCATTTGCTTATGGAATGGCGTATAAATTTCTTCTTGATCAACTTTCGCGACCATATACCAAGGAGAATTGGGTATTTTTTTTATTGATGCTATGACAGGAACACCCCGGTAATCAATTCCTATAACCGCATCTTCAATGCCTCGTGCTGCCATTGCCGCCGGCAACTGTTTTTGAGAAACCGGTAAGCGCAGAATCAGAGCTGTATTTTTGCGATGACGCAGTTCATTTAAAAATAATACGCTATCGCCGTCGCGGCGGAGCAGAAGTGTTTCAGATGTTCGACTTGGTGTAGGCCATGATTGGATAAGAGGAAAAAGCAGCTTAAAAGGATCTAAACGAAGCAACACTATACCGATAACCGTATTCTCGCGTCTGCCTGACAGAACGAGCGGGACAAGGATATCGAGATGAATACCCGGTTCGTATTCTGATTTATGAAGATCGGAAAAATATATCTCTCGGCGCTTTATCACTTCCCTGATATTTTCTTGTTCGGGCACCCCTAATTTTTTCGATTGTGCGGTACCCGATAACTTGATGACACCCGGAGGTTCAATCAGAGCGACATCACTATATGCATAATTATCCATAAGAGATTTCATCCACAACAGAAGGTCCTGCTTACGTTTAATCTCTTTTGGAGCCCGGAAAAATAAATTGACTTGATGGACCAGTGAATTGTCCTGGAATATTACATGTGCGTTACCGAGGCGTTCATTAATCCATTGGTTGATATGTTCAACTTTCAAATCAGCAATTGCTGAAAGTTCATTCTGCTTTTCATGAACAATTTTATTTTCTTCGGATTGATAGTACAGGTGCCCCGACAAGAGAATACCTGCGGTAAGGAGAAGGAATAGGAATATGAGCGCCGAGGGCAATGATCGGAAGGTAAGGCTGGATTTCATAATACCTGCGCTCCTTTCAAACCACTGGGCTGGTGATTCAAGATTATTTCCTTCATAGGAGGTAGGAAACTACAATCATCAACCTTTCAGCTTGCTTAAAGACCATCGTAGCCATGCATCATGAGGCCAATATGCAAACCCGCGGTTCCAAAATAAAGCTAACAGAAATCCAATCCGAAAGCAATTCTAAAAAATATTTCCCGCTTGTACGTCATTTATAAGCGTACCACTCTATTTCTTCCGTTGCGCTGGGCATCGTACAGTGCTCCTTTCACAGCAAGAGTTCCTTTTCTGAAATAGCATTCTTTGGAAAAGCCGCTATGCCGATGCTCACTGTTGTGTGTATTCCGTGTCGTAAATTCTGTATCCTCAATCGTCTTGTGCAGTTCTTCAGCGAACGCATTACCTGCTTCCATCGGAGCATTCTCGCGCAGAACAATCACTTCGTCAAATCCATAACGGCTCGCAGAATCCATAGGACGCAGACGCGCTTTGACAAGACCGGCTATTTCTATTAGCAGTTTCTTCGATGCCTCATAGCCGTATGTTCCGTCAATTTGTTTATAGTTATCAATATCCAAAATAAATATTGATATACTTTCATGGCTTTCTTCGGCGCGAGAGATGCTGGCACTGAGCCGCTCAAGAAAAGGCACGTACTTTTCTAACTCCGTTTCATGATCAATCTTATCTAATCGAAGATTCTTTTCATAGAGATAGGATTTTTTTAATGTAATGCTTGTGAGGTCGGCAAAACTTTGAAGCAGCCGCAGGTCTTGTTCGGTAAAAGCATGAGGCTCACGCGAATCGGCATAGAGATAACCAAGAGTCCGAAGTTCTGCTGATACTTGCAAACATACAACAGAACGGAATGCGTATTCCAATTGCACTTCCATGGCAAGCTGCAGGTCTTGTTCTGCATCTGTGATGAATATCGGTTTTCCTGTGGAAAGCCTCCTAGCACTTGCACCAGTGCCTAGCGAGCGCCGGAATTCTTTTATATAGTGGTGAGATAAATTATGGTTTGTAAAAACTCGCAGGTACTCTGTTGTCGGATCTATGATAATCATTGCACAGGTTTGACAGCTCTAGAGGCAAACAATTCGGTCAACAATTAGCAAAAGCACACGCTCCGGGTCATGTGTAGAATGGAGGATACTCAGCACTTCAGATAAAAAATGCAGGCTTTCTTCATGTTTCAAGTGAAAGATACGCCACCTCTTTGCTGGATGTGAATGAGAAACACTTGATAAATGAAAAAGATTGTAAAAAGTTGAAATTCTACAGATGAATTATCACTAACATCGAATTCCTTTACGTATTTTTTTATTTCTGGATTTTCTTATGGTATCAATACATATTTCAACAATGATTGATTGTTCTCTATTTCCGACGTTCGAACACTTTTATTTATTTTTCTTTTGATAGTTCCCTTGCTTCATACACACCTCAATCTCCTCTACCGTTCGTGGTGCAGCTTCCGAAAGGACTTTGCATCCGTGCTCTGTGACGAGTACGTCATCTTCAATTCTGATTCCGATGCCCCAATACTTTTTGTCACAGGTACTGCTGTCAGGGATATATAATCCTGGTTCTACCGTAAAGACCATTCCCGGTACTAGTTTATCTACAGAACCAACATCGTGAACATCTAACCCAATAAAATGACTGATACCGTGCGGACAATATTTTTTTGCTTCGCTTTTATCCTGAAGAATACCAAGTTTTACCAATCCTTCGCCAAGGATCTCCATTGCCTTTTTCCCTGGTGCATTCATCGGCACACTGGGCCTGACGTCTTTGATTGCTGAATTCTGAGCATTCAAAACCAGTTCGTATAATTCCTTTTGTTCCGGAGAAAAAATTCCATTCACTGGAATTGTACGCGTTACATCAGCTGAGTAGCCATGGTACTCCGCACCTATATCCATCACTACTAACTCTCCGCTGTTCATTTGCCGGCGATTTGATTCGTAATGGAATGTCAATGTGTTTGGTCCAGAACCCACAATGGAGGGAAAGCCGTAGAACTCACATCCACTCCGCGTGTAGCAATTCTCGATGAATGCTTGAAGTTCATATTCGTACATCCCCGGTTCACAGTTTTTCATTGCCTCGATACATCCGGATACCGTCGCATCGATTGCCTTCTGCAGTAAGTCTAATTCTGCTGAAGATTTCACCGAGCGTAAATCGTTTACCAACAATCCTGAGCTTTTTATATCAAGATACGGATATTTTTCTTCTAACCCTTTTCTCATTTCATGTGCTGGTACGAATTTTATATTTGAAATTGGGTCAAAAAGAATAGCAGGCAATGACGGCGTATAGTAAAGAAGACTTTTTGATGTAAGAATTTGCGGTAAAAGCTCTTTCAGTTTGTCGGCTGGCAGGACAACGCTTTTTGCTCCTTCCGCACCAAACCCAAAGACTACTGGCGCTCCTTCCACGCCAACATTGTAGCCGCTCCAGCTTTTTGTATTTACATTATTAAAAAAAATTTCATTTGCCTTGGTAACACTGTCTATCTGTATTCCATTTGGGGCAAGAATGAGTGTACTGTTCGTTTCATTGCAGCCGGTCAAATACAGAAAATTATCATTCTGCCGAAATTTGTAATCAGTGTCACCATTCCGATTATCTGGATCCTTTGATCGAAAAACAGCAACAGAACCGGAATCCATCAACGCAATAACTGCCGCCCGGCGTTGTTGGTACTCTTGTGGTTTCACTCCGTCCGTGTCATAAATACCGTAACGTGCAAAAGGCGAATGGACATTGGTCTGACTTAAAGCACATGAATTATCAAGAAATAAAAGAAAAAAGAAAATGAAAGAAATTCGTTTCATGTCATATCACGATCAAAACAACGAAGCCAACGATAAGTATCCCGGCGTCAACGAGCACAACAAGGACGCTGACGCCAAAGGACGAAAATACTCAAATTATTTTACCAATGACGATTTTACTGTAGTACTAATCGTCATTGACGATGCGCCGGTTTGCGCTCCGGTAGCAGTTGTGGTCATTTCAGTCTCAGTGGATTGCTCCGAGACAACCGGCACGCCTTCTGCAGGTGCAAAATATGCTGCACCATTGTTTTTTATTGTTCCATCGATTGATACGTCGGCTCCGCGCTGGTTACCGCTTCCTTCCATCGTACTGGTTCCCTTGATCGCGATCTTCCAACACTTGAGATCACTTTTCTTTTCTGTCCCCACAATTTTGAATTCAATATTCGGCTTCATCACTATTTTCATCCCACCACGTGATATCGTGTCGGGATTAGTTTTCTTCCATGAATCATTCATATCCATTTCTTTCTCCGGAAGTTCAAGGAATAGTTGCTTAAATAAATCATTCGGAGTTAAGTTCACCATCATTTGTACACGGGAAGGTGGAATAGTATCAATAGGTACAACCGAAAGTGTTTTCCCTTTATCCGTAATTACGACCTTCATTCGTTTGCCGACATATTCCTGCATAACAATCGTACTGTCGTTGAATCCCATCATGGGAAAATTCAGTTTGATGTTATACTTCTCGAATTTAACCATCAACGTCAAAACATCGGAATTCGAACTAACAAGCGAGATAGAATAATCGAATTCGGCACCGTAGGTCATGCTAAATTCCTGTCCCATTGACTGACCGGACATCTTACTCTCAACAACGGCAGAATATTTATATGTCTTTCCTTGTTCATAATTGTAACGGAACTTTTGTCCAGCGGGACTCATCTGACTTACCAGAAGAATTAAAACCACAGCGAGACTTACTTGAATTGTTCTTGAACGCATAGAGATTCTCCTCTTGAAATAGTGAATAACGGCCTCAATCATTGGCAAACCCTTCATTAATTAAAACAGGCAAAAAATCGTTGATGCAATATCAAATTATAATAGCATGTTAGGAATATTTTAAACCGTCCGCAAGTGCGTAGGCAAAAATGGAATGTTTCCAATTGTCTCTTTTTCTTCTTACTTTTACTCCATAATAATTATCGAGGGTGGAATTATGTTTTCACAATACGGCGGCAGACAAGATCAGCAACGCTACACGTTACAGCAAATTATTGAAGAAAGCTGTCAAAAGAATTCAATGAACATCGCACTATCCTATACAGATGAAGAGCCAATCCGCTATTCTGATTTGAAGCGCCAGATTGATCAACTATCCATCTTCCTGAGGGACCAAGGCGTGACACATGGCGATCGCGTAGCAATCCTTGGCGAGAACAGTCCACAGTGGGGTATTGCGTATTTTGCCATAACATCGATGGGCGCCGTTGCGGTACCTATATTACCTGACTTTAATACTTCCGAGATTCATCATATACTCGGGCATTCCGGCAGCAAAGTTATTTTCATATCAGAGCGTTATTATTATAAAATTGAAGATTTGGAATTTACTGAATTCAACAGTGTTATTTTGTTAAATGATTTCTCCATCATTAATCCGGAAATATCAAAGGCTACGCTTCGTCAGTTGATAGCAGAAGGAAGCAAGGAGCTGCGCAAAATCAAGAACCTTGTTTTAGGTTTAGCGGGAATCAGTCCGAAAGAAATCAAAGAAGACGATATTGCATCAATCATTTATACATCGGGGACGACAGGAAATTCAAAGGGCGTCATGCTCACTCATAAGAATATTGTCTGGAATGCTTTTGCATCTGCAAAGATACCTGATTTTACACCGAATGATCGTATGCTCTCTATCCTTCCATTAGCTCACGTGTATGAATGTACTCTGGGATTGGTGATTCCCATTATGTGCGGTTCATCAGTGTATTACATAAAGAAACCTCCCACTGCTGCTGTTTTACTTCCAGCATTGGAAATGGTAAAGCCAACAGCCATGTTGACTGTCCCATTGATCATTGAAAAAATGTACAAGACACGCATTTTGCCTGAAATAAAAAAACGATTTTTGGTACGGCTTGTCTATAAATTTCCAATGGTCCGCAAACGAATTCATAAAATTGCAGGCAATCAACTGATGGAAACATTCGGCGGTGCGATGAGGTTTTTTGGTATCGGCGGTGCAGCTCTCGCACCAGAAGTGGAACGCTTTCTGCGTGAAGCAGAATTTCCCTACGCGATTGGGTATGGATTGACAGAAACGTCACCGCTCGTTGCAGGAGCAAATGCAGAAAAAACACGGTATAGATCCACCGGTCCGATCGTTCCCGGATTGGAAGTGAGAATCGAACACCAGGACTCAAAAACCGGCATTGGAGAAATTGTTATTCGTGGACCAAGCGTTATGAAAGGGTATTATCGCGATCCAGGTCTGACAACGGAAGTGTTATCACAAGATGGCTGGTTTCGTACGGGCGATCTTGGAAGCTTCGATAAAAATGGTTATCTCTATATCAATGGCCGTCTGAAAAATGTTATTCTCGGACCCAGTGGCGAGAATATTTATCCCGAAGTTATCGAATCGGTCATTAACCGGTTAGATATCATCCTCGAGTCTCTCGTTTATCAAGATGACGGTCAACTCGTGGCACGCGTGTATCTTGATTATGAAAAGCTCGACGTTGAATTCTCTGAATTAGGTTTAACAGAATCGCAAGCACGGGACCGTATTAAACTACTCTGCGACGATATTAAAAGACAAGTGAACGAACAGGTTTCTTCGTTTTCGCGACTCGCTCGCATTATCGAACAAAAAGAACCATTTGAAAAGACACCGACACAAAAAATTAAGCGGTATCTCTACGCAAACTGAACAACTTGTTCTTTTACTAAGGAAAAGACCCTTTAAGCATCTGGATTAAATGTGTCAAGAAAAAATAGAGTATTTTGAAAAAATATTAAAATAATTTTCAAAAAACTCTTGACAATTAAGCGCTGGAGATATATCTTGTGATGTGCAGTCTCCCCGACTGCACATAGTTAGCCTCCCTATACCCCGGCGTCTGGTAGTGCGTCGGGGTATTTTTTTATTCTTGTCTTGTCCTGAAAAAAGTTGACCCAAAATCAACTTGATCAAGGAGAAGAAGATGAAACTACGGTTGCAAATCCCCGAGAACAAACACTACAGTAAGGCATTTC
>Ga0182021_10003191_pt1 | contig 19281 bp, 5 predicted proteins | sample 612E3MmetaG_FD_120493 | JGI IMG/M metagenome (GOLD analysis project Ga0182021, IMG submission 120493) | Permafrost microbial communities from Stordalen Mire, Sweden - 612E3M metaG (Illumina Assembly) | ecosystem: Environmental > Terrestrial > Soil > Wetlands > Permafrost | place: Sweden... | reverse complement strand
GCCGTTCGACCGGGAACGAGCGGACCCGGAAAAGGAGGGCGCGAGCCTGTGGGATCGTGATGTCCTGGAAACCTTCATCGGCGCCGACCCGCAAGACCCGGGCCATTACGCCGAGTTCGAGGTCGCGCCGACCAACGAGCGCTTGGACGTGCTGGTGGACCTTCCGCGAAAGGACTTCGGCTGGAGCAGCGGATTTGAATCCCGGGTGAGCGTGGACAAGAAGGCAAAGTTGTGGACCTGCGAGGTGCGCATCCCGTTGAAATCGGTGGCCGAGACGGCGCCTGGGCCGGGCACACAATGGCGCATGAACCTGTACCGGCGTGATCGCGCCAACCGGGCTGGGCTGGCCTGGCGGCCGGTGTTGCGTGGGACTTTCCACACCCCGGACCGGTTTGGCGTGCTGCAGTTCGTGGAGTAGCCTGCGCCACGTTCGCCGTCGGCACGCCCACCATCTAAAGAAAAGACACCGATGAGGTGTCGGGGAACTCCTTGACTCTTATTTGTCCTGCTGGAATGTCTTTTCTGACGCGCCGCCACCGACGTAAACGCGGAAGGCTATTTCAAGTGCCAGTAAATCGTGTAGGTCCAGCCGTCCTCCGGTTTGAAAGTCTGCGAACCGCTCGAGCTTACAGCGAAGCTGCCGGTGCTCTTGTTGTCCATTTCCTCGGTGCATTCGTCGCCGGCGACGTCGTCGAGTTTCATAACGAATTTGCAGGTCTGTTCGGTGCGGGCGTTGGGAATGGCCAGCTCCGCGGGAATCGCCACTTCGGTTCCCTCGTAGGTCTTGTTCGGGAGGTTGAACCGAGTTGACATATTGGGTTGGGGTTTCACAGATTATGTCATAGTGTTGGCTCTTAGGTGAGCGTGGTGCGTTTTGAACTTGAGGCCCACACCTCCGGTACGTCGGCCACGCGCATGGCGGGCCGCAACGCGCGTCGCCGCCGAAGGGTTGGCATTACGGTAGGTCCCGGCGCGGGCCAGCATCGGTCTCACGTCCACACATGGGATCGCCAATAACTACGAACGAGAACTATGGACAGAAAACAACGAACTATGAAGAAAAAGCTATGTCTATGTACCGGCCTGCTAGTGGCGGCAGCGGCGCTGTCGGCACAAGCAGGGTCATTTTTCAGTGACTTCAACAGCGGAGCCCTGCCCACGGGCACCCACACCAACGCCGGCAGCCTTGGAGGCGCCTACCTCGAACTCTCCGGCGGCGTCGGCGATTCCGGCTGCCTTAAAATCACCAAGAACATCAATGGCCAAAATGGCTCCCTTGTCCTGGACGATTTGGACAGCGGCAACCCAATTTACGGCTTCGACATCAGCTTCAACGTGCGCATCGGTGGGGGCTCCTCACCCCCTGCGGATGGGTTCGCGGTCGTGGTGGCTCCGGACCTCAGCGACAGCAGTATCTGGGGTGAGACTGGCACCGGGAGCGGGCTACGGTTTACCTGGGGCATATACACTGGCTCAGGCCAAACGCCCCCGGACCCGGCCATTCGCGTCAGGGTCGGCGGCGGCGGAACGGTCGTAGCCTGGAAGGGATACACCGTCGCCGGGATGGAAACGGGCGGCACGAACGCAAGCACGTGGTGGTCAACCGTTCACATCCGCCTCAACACCGACGGCACCTTGAATTACGCTTTCAAGGGGGCCAATGTCTTCACGAACTTCTTCATTCCCGGCTATCAGGATTTCATCAACGCAGGTTATCCCGTGCGGTTCGGCATCGGCGGCCGCACCGGCGGGCTCAACGAGAACTTCTGGATTGATAATCTTTCGATCACCACCTTCACCAACCCCGCAGTGACCGTCCTCCCGACGTCCCAGGTTGCGCAGAAAGGCGATGATGTCGAGTTTCGTGTGGCCGTGGGCTACACCAATGGGGCCTCATTCCAGTGGTACAGCAACAGCGTCGCCATTCCCGGGGCTACGGGCGCGGTCCTCACCCTCACCAACGTGCCAGCGTCCGCCTCGGGCAGCCATTACACCGTGACCGCCACCGGCCCCAGCCTGGTCATCACCAGCAGCGTGGCGACCTTGACCGTCAAGGACCTGGCCCCGCCCTCGACCCCGCAGTTGGCCTTCGACTTCAACGGCGCAACCGTCCCCGCGGCCGTCACGCTCACCGGCACCGCCGCTTTGGATTCCGTTGGCGGGATTACCAATTCCGGTTGCATCAAACTGGTTAACCCCGCCGGCTCCGCAGCCATGCTCGTCAACGACGGCCAAAGCGGCGCGTCCATCTACGGGTTTACGGCCCGGTTCAAGATTCTGGTAGGTGGCGGCACGGTTCCTCCCGCCGACGGCTTTGCCTTCGTTTGTGGAAGTGACATCCCAGACAGCCCGAGCGGCGACTTTGAGGACGGCCTGGGGCTGGGCACCGGCCTGATGGTGACCTTCGATATCTATAATAACGGCAGCATCTTCGGCTACAACGACGAGGTCCCGCCCGCACCCTCGATTGACGTGCGCCTGGGCAGCCAGGTCATCGCCTCGGTTCAGTTGCCCGTCAGCTTCATGGAAACCGGACTAAACGACGACGGCACGCCAGCCTACAAAGACACCATTATCCAAGTGAATCCGGATGCCACCATGAGCGTGGTCTATCACGGCGCCGTGGTCTTTGACCGCCTCGCCATCCCAGCCTTCGGCTCCGTTGGCCCGAGCACCAATTCCTTCGGCAGCCGGTTCGCGATCGCGGCCCGCACCGGCGGCCTCAACGACAATATTTGGATTGATAATTTCGAGCTTACTACTGTTACTACTCCTCCTGTAACGGTCCGCATCACTCAACAGCCGACCAACCAAACCATCCTCGTCGACCACGCGATGACGAATGCCGTGGCGGTCAATGATACAACGGGCGTCACGTACCAATGGTGTCGGGGCGCCACCGCCGTCACCGGTGCTACCAACAGCTCGTATATTATCCCGTCCGTCGCCACCACTGACAATGGCGCGGTTTTCACGGTCCTGGCTGCTAAGGCCAGCGTCACTGTCACCAGCACCCCGGCCACGCTCACCGTCTGCAACCTGACGGCTCCTGCCAGCCCCAACCTGACGTTCACCTTCGACGACGGCCTCGTTCCGGCCGGCGCCGCGGCTTATGGCACCGGCGGCGGCGGCTACGTCACCTCTAATGGTGGTGTGGGCGACTCTGGTGTCTTCCATATCACCGACAGCGTCAATGGCGAACAGGGGGCTTTGGTCATCAGCAACCTCTACAGCGGAGCGCAACTTGGCGCGATTGCCGCTTCCTGGGATCTCCGGATGGGGGGCGGCTCCGGCAACCCGGCTGACGGCTACAGCTTCAACTTCGCCCCGGACTTGTCCGACAGCGCTGGCGGCAATGAAACCGGCAACGGCTCCGGCCTCTCAGTATGCTGGGACATCTACGGCAGTTGGACCGATGCTTCGCCCGCGCCGGCCGTCAATATCAAGTACAAGGGCACGATCATCGCCTCTGCTCTCTATGCGAAAGCCGATATCCAGACCGGCTCGGACTTCCGCAAGGTCCTTCTACGTGTGGATTCCGACGGCAAACTCTACCTCGCCTATGGCGAGCAGGTGCTGTTCAACGGACTTCAATTGCCCAACTATACCTTCACCGCCGCCGGCAAGTTCGGCTTTTACGGACGGACTGGCGGGGAGAACGAAAACCAGTGGATTGATAACGTCCTCATCCAGGGGACCAAGAGCAGCGGCCCACTGAGCATTATCACTCAACCCGCCAGCGCGGCCGTTATTGTGGGCAGCACGGCGACGTTCAGCGTCGTTTTGAGCGATCCGACTGACGCGGCCTACAAATGGTATAAGAACAACTCCCTCATCACCAACGCCAACGCTGCCTCGTACACCACGCCGGCGACTGTCCTGACCGATAATGGGGCGCTCTTCAAGGTCGTCGCCACGAGTCCCAGCGGCACCGCCACCAGCAGCAATGCCGTCCTGGCCGTGGTCGCTCCTCTCACCATTAGCAACCCGCTGGTTTCGTACAACTTCGACGATTGCGCGCAACCCGACGGCACGACGCTTTACGGCTCCGGCCAGGGGAACGGTAACGGCGGTTACATTGCTGATGGGGTTGTAAGCGGAAATTGTTGCCTACACCTGACCGACGCCGCAGGAGGCGAGGGAGGGACTTTCATCATTCCCGACCTGAACACGAATGCGCCGGTCAAGGCCTTCACGCTCCACTTCTCCCTGCTCCAGGGGGGTGGGACGACTCCGCCGGCCGATGGGTTTAGCTTCGTCTGGTGCAGCTCCAACGACATCCCGGCGGGCACTATCATCTCGGAAGAGGGCATCGGCAACAATCTGATCGTCTCCAGTGATATTTGGGACAACGGCAATGAGACCCCGCCCGCCCCTGACATAGACCTCCGCTACAAAGGCACGGTTATCGCCTCGAAGCAAATGCCCTGGCAGCAACTCGAAACCGGCACTAACTTCGGCGATGTCGTCATCCGCGTGAGCGAGACCGGAGTGGTTGATATGCAGTATAACGGCATGGTCATTTTCAATAGGGTCCAATTGCCTGACTACACGGCCTTGCTTGGAGGCGTTTTCGCCTTCGGTGGGCGCACCGGCGGCTCCTACGAGAACCAATGGCTGGATAATATCCAAATCGCCACCACCGCTGGCCTGGTGCCGGTGCCGCTCAGCTTCATACAGAGCGGAAGCGACCTCAGGCTCACCTGGGATGGCGGCGGGTTCGTACTGCAGGCCACCGCCAGCCTCTCACCGCCGGTAACCTGGACTAATGTGCCGGACGCCACGTCGCCTTACTTCGCGCCTCTGACCGGCCTGGGCCAGTACTATCGGCTGGCGCCAGCCCAATAAAATCCTGGCAGCCGGCGGGCCACGAGCGCGGGCTGGTTTAGTAGTTGATCATCGCCTGGAAATCAGGCTATAGTTGTAACGGGTTCACGGGTGCCTCGGCCCCGTGAGCCCGTGAACGCTGTGCCGCTCGGAAGACTATCGGTAGTGGCGCAAGCCGTCGGCTTGCGATTGTGTGGGCAAGCCTGTGGCTTGTCGCCGTTGCCTGCCGCCGCGGAGCCCGGCACCATCCCGAAGGGCCTCCTGCGAAAGTCTTCGCGAGCAACTCTCGCCACATCGGCTATGATGTATACACGGGGTGGGACCTGAAATAGACCGCAGTTCAAACCTTCATCTGGAAGTGAAATCCGAAATCCCAGAACCGATTCCCAGCATGGTCCACCGCCGCGCACGACCCCTCGGAGAATATGGACTTCGGATTTGGGTGGGACGGTTTGTATGCTGTCTTTCACTGGCCGCCGCGGCCCTGCACGCTGCGCCGGTCGTGACCGTAGCGGCCTCCGGCCACGATGGTTTCGACGTGTTCGCCGATGGCGTTTTGGCCGCGCCCATACGCCTGGCGGCCAATGGCGCCATTGTCGCCGACCAGGTGGATACCAATACCTCGGGCATTCGCCTCTCCGGCCTGCGCGCCAAAGACTCGCAAGCCGTCACCTTCGCCTCCGATGATTTCGTCAGTATCACAATTCCGCCCGGCACCACCAACCCGGCAGCGATCTGGGAGCCGACCATCCAGTTCAAGCTGACGCTGCTGAGTTTCAACACCAACAAATGGCTGGCCTTGTTTCCGAGCGGGCCGGCCCCGTTCCATTTCTTGGTTTGTTCGGTGCCAACTGCCAAGGTCTGGCATCAGATAGGATGGCTCAACGCCACACCAGTGGCCGACCCGTTCCCGCTGTTGCAGGACGTGCATGACGGGTCACCTGAGTTATCCTGCTCATGGAACCGAAACTGGAGTTACATCTGTCCATTGGGAGGGCATCCGATCCCTATGATAGGGTTGTGGGATCCCGCCGCGAGTCTCTATGTCGGGTATGATTTCCAGGGCGCACGCGTGGCGGACGGTTCGGAGCGTTACTTAGCCACGGCCTACTGCTGGCAGCAGGACGCCAGTTCCAATTTCGTCACGCTGGCGTATCCGTATGGGGGCGTCCGGTTCGGCCAGCAGGTTTATCCCCAGGGCGGCGAAATGCTTGCCTCGTGGTTCAACCTCGAAATTGACAACCAATTGCCGGATACCGAGGACCCGAACGAGCGCTTCCAAGAGCGGCTGTTCGACCGCTATACCAATTCTCTGCCCGCCGTGCCCGCCATGAATGACCTCGGCTGGATTCCCGGGTATGCTCACTTGACTAATTTTCTCAGCGCGCCCGGCCTGAGCCTTTACGGCAGCAACGATGTTGTGGTGTTCCGCCCCACCAACAGTGTGGTGCTCCGGGGCTGGACTGGCCACCGCGAGATGCCCGTTGATACCGCGCTCGACAACGGTAATTCGAGCGCCGTCGCCAGCGCCCGGGCGCAGTTGGATGTCTTGCTCACCAATTACGCCAGGGTGTTCACCGCCGGAGGCGACACTTGCCTGTATTGGACCAAGCCGCTGGCCGGTTCCTGGTACACCAATTGGGGTGGCACCAACGTCACCACGCTGCACAATTCGGAAGGCTGGTACGCCGCGCGAGTCCTCGTCGAGCTCTATCGCTACGACCTCAAGCAAGGCAACAGGAATACGAATTATCTCCAGGCCATTGACCGGCTATTCAACTGGGCCAAACATTTTGTCTGGAGCCGGAACGAATTTGACGACGTGCCATCTTCGCCTTTTGCCATCGGCTCGACGCTCTGTTCGGCCTTTCTGCTGGATTATTATTTCACCTTCAAGGACGACTCGCAGCGCGCCGCCAATGCCACGCTGGCGCTGCGGTTGGCCGGCAACGTCACCTGGCGTTACCTCCAATGCTGGGCCATGGACTCGGATCGTTCCGATGCCGCTATTGACGGCGCCTTCCTGGCCGAACCCAACAGCGGGCGTGACTGGGCGGCGTTGGCCTGTGCCAACGAAGTGAATTGGAATATTGACGCCCTGACGCAGGTCTATGTCCATACCGGCGACGCCCGGCTTCGTTACTATTTGCGCGGCATGCTCCAGCGTTGGCCGGCCTTGTACCGGCCCGTCTATTACGCGTCCATTGCCCAATACGGGAGCGATGCCTTGACCGAAGGCTACGGACTGTTCGACGGCGCCGGACCGGGCCGTGGTGGCCGTTATGATAACGGGTTCACCGAACCGCTGCCGCTTAACGAACCCATCGGCGCTTCGCGGCTGCGCATCGTCGCCGGCGCCCGCGCCTGCATTGCCTTCGATACCGGCAACCCCAATCGCGATGTGGCCGACTACCGCACCGATGGCAACGGCAATTGCTCCTTCCGCATTGTCTCGAGCACGTCCGCATTCTTTGATGCCACCTTTTCCTATCCGTTTGTGGATATTTCGGCGCTGCCGGTGACCCGGAAACGCGGCACCCAAACCCTGACCCTGGGCTCGGGCCTGCTCCAGCATCCGGCGCAGTCGCCCAGTTCTCTTTATTTCGTCCAGCTCATGAACGGCGACATCGTTACCATCGGCACAGGAGCGACGAATACGTCCATTATTACCTCGACAACACCGCTGGCTTATGATGATTCAGACACTCGGCCCCGCACCAACGGTGTGTTCATCTCCTCGCCGCTTACGGCGGATTATCTTTTGCCCCAAGACTGGACCGACCTGAGCTCGTTCGCCGGCCTCATCCCGGGACTGCGCTGGAGTTGCGGCGTGCCTTATCAGCAGAGCCTGCGCGCGGCCACCAATCCGGTGGCGGCCGGCGCCGCGGGCGCCTACGCCGCGCTGGTCGCTTATTCTCCGCCTCCGGACCAGACCTTGACTGCCGCGCCGAAACTGATTCTGGATGACGGCTCGTCGTTGGCTTTGAGCGGTCAACCGGCGTTGGGGTGGCGAGCCTGGCCAATGCCCTTTGAGCGGCGGGTATTGCTCGATTACGCCGTGCTGCCGGCAGGCCGCTCGCTCCAGCAAGTGGATCCCGCCGGCACTTTGGCTATGAGTTACACCCTTTTCACGGGCGACCAATCGGCGTGGCAACCCGTGCAATCCGCCCTTACCAACGCCGCCGCCGCCTTCCTGCTCGAAGAGCAACAGCGCGAGCTGCTGGCCGCGCTCCGGACCAACTTCAGCCAATTGCCCGCGGGCAAAATCGCTCTCCTGCCCCTGGACACCTCCGGCGCGGCGGCGGACTTTGCGGCCCTTACCGGCCTGAATCTCAAATGGCGCGCGCTGACCGAAACGCAATTGGTGGATGGGGTCACCCTCAGTTCCAACCGCTTCCCGTTGGCTTTTTACCTGGGCAGCGAGAATTACGTCAAGACAGTCATCACCAACGGTGACGGGAAGGCGGCGGTGACGCGCTATCTCGCGGGCGGTGGGACGCTCGTGGTGCTGGCCTCTGGACCGTTTCCCTTCTATTACGGCTACGGCCCAAATGACCAGGCTGGCTCCGCGGACCCGCTGCTTCCATCTTTGGGGCTGCCGATCTACAACGCCTTCGAGCAGGCACCGGCCAATTTGAGCATGGCGGTCACTACCAACCAGAGCATCCTGCATTCGGTGCCAGCCATTTTCTCGTTTCCGCCCGGCGATCCGCGTCTCCGCTCGGTTAACCGCAGCCAGGTTTCCAGCGCCCACCGGTACGTGCCTTGGCTCACCGTCACCGATTTCGCCGGCCAGGGCTATGGCGATGCTGCTTGCTTCATCGAGTTCGGCGCCGGGCCAGCCAAGAGCGGCAAGATCATCTACATTTGGTCCTCTCTCCTTTCGGGGCCCCAGGGACAGGCGCTCATGGCCAATGCCGTGAGTTGGATCATTAATGCGCTCCTCCTCCCGCCGCCCGCGGGGTTCAATTCCATCAAGCGGCAGGGGACCAGTTCTTCCCTGGTTCTCGGCTTCGGTGCCCTGGCGAACCTGGACTACACGCTGCAATACCGGAGCGACCTAACCCTCGGTTCCTGGTTGCTATGGCAGGAATTTGGCAGTTCGCCGGCGGACCGGTCCTTGTCCGTCACCAGCACGATCTCCGGCGGGTCCCGTTTTTTTCGGCTCGGATTAGGACCATAAGGTTTGCATGAAAACGTTTTCGATTATTCTTGGGCTCGGGGTTATCCTGAGCGCACGCGAGGCATCGGCAGATCCCACCGTGGTGATTTCGGAGTTCATGGCCATCAACAATACCACTTTGGCCGACGAGGATGGGACGTATTCGGATTGGATCGAACTGTACAATTCCAGCACCAACACGGTTAACCTTGGCGGCTGGTACTTGGCGGACAAAGCGACCAACTTGACTCACTGGGAGTTCCCTTCCACGAACCTGGGTCCCAGCCGGTTCCTGGTCGTCTTCGCGTCGAACAAGAACCGACGCGTGGCCGGGGCGCCGCTGCACACGAATTTCAAATTGAGCGGCTCGGGTGAGTACCTCGCGCTGGTGCTGCCGGATGGCGTGACCAAGGCCAGCGAATTTGCGCCCGCTTTTCCGCAGCAATACGCCGATATTTCCTACGGCTATGTGATGACCGGGGCCGTCACCACGCTGGTGGCTCCCAACACCGCGGCGCGCGCCTGGGTGCCGACCTCCGATATCGGGACCTCCTGGCGGCTGGCCGGCTATAATGACTCCGGTTGGGCTTCGGGCACGCAGGGGATCGGCTACGACACCTCGGGCAATTACGCGACGGCCATTGGGTTGGACCTCAAAACCGCCATGCTGAACGTCAATGCCTCGGCATACGTCCGCGTGCCGTTCACCGTGGCCAATCCGGCCGCCCTCAACCTGCTGACGATGAGCATGCGGTATGATGATGGGTTTGTGGCCTATCTGAACGGGGCGGAAGTGCTTCGCCGCAATGCGCCATCTGCGCTGGCCTGGAATTCGTCCGCCACGGCGGCTCACGGCGCGCCCAGCCCCGGCTCGCTCACCGAGAATTTTGAAGGCTCGGCCACCAATTACACGCTAACCCAATATGGCGCCAGTCCCGCCCCGGCGGTGCAGCCGGCCGGCACCAATTCCACCGGCAAGTTTCTTCGGCTGCTCTACGACGGGGTCAACGGTAGCGCCAACACCATCACTTTCCGCCAGACGATCCCCGGCCTGTTCCAGAGCATTGTCGCCGACTTCGATTTTCGCATTTCCAGCTCCGTCAACAACCCGGCTGATGGCTTCGCGTGCATGATTATTCCGACCGCCCTCTATGGCACCAACGGCGCCGGGGTCAATATCACCTCCCAAGCGGTGGAGAAGCCGGATTACAAGGGCGTCTTTGGCATTGGCTTCGGCGTTTATCCACACACCCAAGTTAACGACGTCTCGGCTCATTGGGACGGTGTCCAGGCGGTGAATGTTACGATGCCCACCTCCACCATTGACCTGGCCGCTGGCGTGTTCCACCACGCCAAAATCTCGCTGCAATACGTTACCGGCGGAGCAAACGTGACGGTCACGCTGACGCGCAACATCAACGGGACCCGCGGAACGCCTTACTCCCCAATAGCCAATTACTTCATCGCCGGAATGAACCCGTTCGATTGCCGCGTTCAGTTTGGCGGACGGACCGGCGGCCTGAACCTGGCACTCGATCTGGATAACTGCAACGTCCAGTTCCTGCCCCAGCCGGGGCCGATCGCGTTCGAGGACTTCGACCTTTCATCCTCGCTCAACTTGTTGGTTCCTGGCCAAAACCTGCTGGCCATCCAGGGCCTGAATCTATCGCCGGGCAACTCGAATTTCCTGGTCCAGGCCCAGCTCACGGGGCGCAATTTGGTGATGGTCGCCCCGCCCACCTATCTGTATCCTCCAACACCCGGGGTGTGGAACAACAGCATTGGGGCCGCCGTCGTGCCGCCGCCCGTCACGTTCTATCCGCCCGCGGGCGTCTATACGAACAACACGCTCTCGGTTACGCTGGCGTCCTCGTCCTCTTCCGCGGTCATTTATTATACGCTGGACGGCTCGGCGCCTGGAACCAACTCGCCGATCTACACGAACGCCATCCCGCTCACGACTAACGCGGTGTTGCGCGCGGTGGCGGTGTTGGAGGGCCTGCCCGGGCCGGTGGCCGCCGCCAATTATGTGCTGCTGGACTCCGGTGTGACCAACTTTACGAGCAACCTGCCGTTAATCATCATTGATACCCTGGGTCAGACCATTCCGGATGGCTCCAAGGTGGGCGCCTATTCGGTGTTTTTTGATACCAACAACCCCACGGGCCGCGCCGCTTTGACCGGCCCAACCAATTATGTGGGCCGCTTGGGAATCGGTCTGCATGGTTCAAGCTCGCTCGGTTTCCCCAAGCTGCCTTACGCCATCGAACTCCGGGACGAGACCGACGATGGGCTGGATTACCCCCTGCTGGGTCTGCCCGCCGGGAACGACTGGCTGCTCTATCCTTCTTACGACGATAAGACCTTTATAAATAATGTCCTGACTGAAGAACTCTTTGCCGGGATGGGCCATTACGCCGTCCGCTGCAAATACGCCGAACTGTTCCTGCACACGACGCCCGGCAAGCTCACCGTCGCCGATTACGCGGGACTCTACATCGTGATCGAGCGTATCCGAATTGCCACCAATCGTGTGGATATTACCAAGCTGACACCCGCCGACAATACCCCGCCCGCAGTGACCGGCGGCTATCTCTTTTCCAAGGATCGGATTGGCACGACTGACCTGACTTTTACTACCAGCAGCGGCGAGCAATTGATTGTGCTGGATCCGAAATCCGACGCGATCACCCAGACCCAATACGATTACCTGGCGGGTTACGTGGACGCCTTCGAAGCCGTTCTTTACGGGGCTAATTGGCGGGACCCGCTGGCCGGCTACGCCAGCTACATTGATGTGGATTCCTTTGTGGACCAACACTGGATCGTCGAATACTCGAAGAACATTGATGGATACCGCTTGAGCAACTACATGAACAAGGACCGGAACGGGAAGCTGAAGATGGAGCCGATCTGGGATTGGGACCTGAGCTGGGGCAACGCCAATTACCTCGATGGCGGCCATACTAACGGATGGTACTATACGCAATTATCCGACACGGACGATATCTGGTTGGGCAAGTTGCGCACTGACCCGGATTTTTACCAAAAAATCATTGACCGCTGGGGCGCTTTGCGACTCAACGTGTTTAATGCCACGAACCTCTTCGCCCGCATTGATCAAATCACCAACCTGTTGTGGGAAGCCAAGGACCGCGATTTTGCGCGCTGGCCGCGCCTGGGCACTTATGTTTGGCCCAATCCCGACGGCGCCGCCGGCGGGTGGGACGTGGATTACGTCACCCCGACGAACTACGACGGTATCATCTCGCAATTCAAGACCTTCGTGCTCGGGCGCTATCTCTGGGTTGACCAGCAATTCGTCCCTGCCCCCACGCTGGTGACCAATGGCGCCACACTCTCGCTGAGCGCGCCGCTTGGCTCTATCTATTATACCTTCGACAATACGGACCCCCGCGCGGTCGGCGGCGGACTGAGTTCCTCGGCCCGACTGTATAGCAGCACGGTCGCGCTGACCAACAATGCGGGAATCTTCGCCCGCGCCCTTTATACCAACGCCTGGAGCGCTCCGGCCCAAGCCCTTTATATCGCCGCCCTCCCGACCTTGCGCATTACTGAGATCAACTATCATCCCGCGCCCCCCCCCACCAACAGCCCTTATCAAGACAAGGATTTCGAGTTTATCGAGATTCAAAACACCGGCTCCAATGTCATCAACCTGGCCGGCGCCAGCATCGGCGGTGGCATCGGCTTTACATTTGCTCCCAGCGAGTTCGTGACTGTAGGCACGGCCACATCGAACAACTTCGATGGGGGCGGAACTCCCTTCACGGCTTCCACGCTCGGCCAAACCCCTGGCCCGTACCTCACGAACGACGGCCCCGCCGGGAATCTGCTCTGCCTGCTCAACAGTCGCACCAATGCCACCCGCAATCGCGTCACGTTCAACCAGACGGCGACTGGCAATTACGACCGGCTGACCGCGGATTTCGATTTCCGCGCGACCACCACTGCCCCGGCGGCGCCCGGCGGGGCGCCCACCTTCGCGAACTTCGACTCGACGGGCACGAGCTATACGTTGACATATTCCGGTGACACCGCGCCCGTGGTGCTCGTCGCCGACACCAACTCGACCGGCAGCTATCTCCGCCTGGTCCCGGCTTCGGGCGGTGAAATGGGGGTCATCGCCTTTAATCGGACCGCCACCGGCGCCTTCAACTCCGTGGTCGCGACGTTCGACTTCCGCATCACGCCGCCGGCCGGAGCAACGCCCGCCGATGGCATGGGCTTCGCGCTGCTGAACACCGCGGTTTATGGCACGAACGGCGCGGGACCGTATTTTGCAGAAGAGCCGAGCCTTACCAGCTCGATTGGTGTCGGCTTTGATGTTTATGCCAACGCTTCAACGCCCCAGGAGCCCAACAATAACCATGTTTCGTTGCACTGGAACGGCGCCCAGGTCGGCAATGCCGCCATTCCCTCCTTCAGCATGTCCAGCGGCAAGTTCCATCGCGCACAAATCCTCGTTTGGTTCTACGGCGGCAATGCCTATATGACCGTTCGGCTCACGCCCGACATCAATGGCACACCAGGCCCAACCGAGACTGTTTTTCAAGATGCGCTTATCCCCGGGGCCGCGGCTTACCAGAGCCGGGTTGCCTTTGGAGCGCGCACCGGGGGAGCATGGGCCGCGCACGACCTGGACAATGTCAACGTGCAATTCAGCGCCAATGCCGCAGCGGCCGCCGGTTTGTCTTTGTTAGTCCTGCCGACCTCCCAGTTCGGCACGACCGGCCGGGGCACTACGCTCGCTACTTTCACCGATTGGCCGCTGGTCACCAACACGCTGGCATTGGACCTGGCCTTCAGCCCGTCGAATTTCGTCAACGACGTTTCCCTTTACTGGAATGCGGCGCTGGCGTTCAACGTCAGCCTTCCGCCGGCGGCCTTGGACCTCGACGCCGCAGTTTTCCATCACGCCCGACTCCAGCTCGATGCGGCCAGCGGCGGCGCCTACGCCGCGCTGACCCTGACCTCAAACAGCCTTGGGACTGCCGGCACACCGCTGAATGTGTTTTCCAACTGCTACATCCCGGGCGTCACGCTGGGCAATAGCCGATTGGAATTCGCCGGCCGCAACGGCGGTCTTTTGGCCAAGGCCGATCTCGACAATGCGCTCGCCAGCTTTCAAAGCCTGGTGCCGATTCTCTTGAACCCGGGCGAGTCCATCGTCGTGGTTCACAACCTGGCGGCGTTCATCTCCCGCTACGGCACGGGCATTCGCGTAGCGGGAGAGTTCTCCGGCTCGCTCGCGAATGAGGGCGAGGAGCTTACATTGCTTGGGCCCTTGGGCGAACCCATCCTCGATTTCAGTTACAGCCCGGCCTGGTATCCCATCACCGATGGCGGCGGCTTTTCCCTTGTCGCGGTGGATCCGACCGCCCCGCCCGGCGCCTGGGGCCTGGCGCAAAACTGGCGGCCCTCCAGTCAACTCGGCGGCTCCCCCGGCGGCGTGGATCCTTCGCCACCAGCAGCGGTTCTCAAGGCCGCGATAGTTTCGAGCAACACGCTCCGGCTGGCTTGGCCCGCCAGTGCGGGCAACTTTGACCTATATGCCACCGCGACACTGGACGCGTCCGGCCAATGGAACCTTGTCACGAACCCACCGGCGCTGCTGGGCGACCAATGGGCGGTGGACGTGCCGCCGTCCACCAACCGCGCCGGCTTCTACAGGTTGCAAAGGTAGTCTCGATGGCCCTTGAGTGCGGCGTGGATGCTGGACCTGCAGCCACTTTCGCGCCATGTGACATCAACGACATGTGTTCGTCTGCGGAAACACTTGCTGCATGACGATTCCTGAGCTGGGCGGTCTAATTTTGCAGAAAACAGAAAGACGCACACGACCATCACAGCGGAAAGAGAGCAGGGATGCGATTCTGTGGGCAAGGCATTCACCCTCATCGAACTGCTGGTGGTCATCGCCATCATCGGCCTTTTGGTCGCTCTGCTGCTCCTGGTGCTCTCACGAGGCAAAGCACAGGTCCAAAGCGCCGCGTGTAAGCACCAACTGCGGCGAATCGGGTGGTCGTGGGGCAACGGCTGATGCAGTCCGCCAGCGACATCTTCCTGGGCTGGACCCGGAGCCGACGCATACGCGATTTCTTCGGGCGTCAGTTGCGGGACATGAAGCACTCCATCCCGATCGAGGGGTGTTCTCGAATTCGCCAAGGGCACCAGCATTGGGAATCTACGCTTGGTGCGTGGCGACTATCTCACCACGGACAAGGTCCGGCTGCGCATCACCCAGTCCCCGGTATCTCCGGTGCTTTCGGAATTCGGGCTCTATGCCGAGCCGGACCAGGCGCAGCCACCGGAGTGAGCTACTTCAAAAGGTCCAGCGCGGGATTGAAGGGAAGCGTGCCGAGCGTTACGGGGCGGAAGATGCCGCCGGCGCCCTGCCAGTCGTCAACCCGAACCGCAATCAGCGCCTTTTGACCGGGCTTAACCAGGCGGGTGATGTTGTGGCTTTTCTTTTCGGAGAGCGCATCCTTGTGGGTTGCCAAGTCGCCGCCTTTTCCGGCTAACGTTCCATTGACGTAAAGCTCGTACATATCATCCACCCCCTCGAACGAGAGGAAGACCTCGCCGCTCTTCCAGCGCTCCGGGATGTCCACCCAAAGCCGGTACCAGGCCCATCCGTCAAGCGTCGGGTAGCCCTGCGATTCCCAATAGGCACCAATGCGAATGTCCCTCCAATCGGCCTCGGAGGCCAGCGCAGGACTTTCCCAGCCGCGGGCAAGCCCTTCATTCTGCGGATCGGGTTTAAAGCGCCAAGTGCGGGAGACCAGGTTATTCTGCTCGGCATTTAACTTCGACTTGAGGTAACCCCAAACGTCATTGGGCAAGGCATTGCGCGGCGGCTCGCCGGATCGGAGATGATTGATGAACTCCGAGAGCAGCCACCGGCCGGCGGCGTTCTGCTCACCGCCGTGGCGCAGAGCGCTAACCAGCAGGCGCCCGGACCCGGCGCGAGTCTCAAAGACAAGCCCGTGAGTTTTTACCCGTTTCTGGTCGTGCGTGTCCCAGAGCATGAGTATGGGATCGAAGGAGTCGAGTTGGGGCAGATCGGGCACAACATCGGAGGCGAGGTCAAAATGCTGGAGTTCGAGCAGGAGGTCGCGCGGGACCCGCCGCGTTAAAGAGCTCTCCGGGATGTATGGCGCGCCGCGCAGGAACCAGTGCGCACTAAGAGCAAAGCTGTGCTTCTGTCCATCGGGAAGGAACAACACACGGCCACCGTTTTCGAGGAGGCGCACCAAGTCATCGTCAAAGCGAGAGGCAACCACGATGCCCTCGCGGCTGTTCGCGTCCGGTCGGCCACAGCAAGGGAAAAGCTCTGTGGCGAGTGCCGGCGCGACGGAGGGGTGCAGCTTGACGTCTTTGAAGGAATCAGGGGATGGGGGCGGCACGACCCAGATCGGCCATTCATTGCGCCACTCGCGATCCTTGTCTTTGAGGCCGACGCGGATGACCAGATGGGTTGGGCCTGAGGCCTCGGGTGCGGGCCAGTCCAGGTCGAGGAGTTGAGCCAGCGTGCCTGTATTCTGCTGAATGCCCTTCTTCTGCTCGTGCTGCAGCACGCGACCAGAGTCGGTTGCGGACTGGAGTGTGGCCTCGAGAACGCCATCTTCAATGGCCTGAAGCCCAAAGTGACTCAGGAGGATTTGCCCACGGATGCGTTCCACCGAGGATGAGCTGCGCCGATCCCGGTCGGTCTTGAGCAGGCAGATCGTATCGTTATGCCAGGCCCAATCGGCCGGAGTCCATTTCGGCCGGCCGAGGTAATCAAAGAAGCCCATTGCGCAATTCGGCACATCCCGCAGGACAGTGATGACGTAGCCACCATACGGGACTTCCCGCCGGTACACTTCGATTTGGTATTTGCGCATCAGCAGGTCGTAGCGCAGTGAATCGGGACGTAATTGGTCCAGACCACCCGGACCGGCCAGCGTCCGCATGTGGTCCGTCCAGGCGGCCATATCATTGAGCACCGCCGGCGCATACCAGGGGCGCTCGGCTCCCAAGCGGGCGAGGACGGCATCGCGGTCCGCCCAGGTATCGGCGGAAATACTCTCGCCAAGCACCAGGGGTTTGAGGCCGTGCGCGAGAATATACTCGTTGAAGCCGGTGAGGGTTTCCACCCAGGTGTGGTTGTTGCCGTAGGGATGGTCGTCGTAGAAATCATGCACGCGGTTCCAGCCAATCCAGCTTGAATCATCTTCAACCAGTGCGCCCGGGATCATTTGGTGGGCCGTGTCGTACAAACTCTGGATGACCTTGAGCTCGGCCGAAGGACCAGTTTCGCAGGTGAGACTGCGCAGGATCACCGACGGATGATTGCGGTCGTATTGAAAGAATTCGGTGAACTCGCGGAGGAGCGGTGGCAGGTATTTCTCCGTGAAGGATGGGTGCCAAGTTGGATACTCGACCCAAGTGAGCATGCCCATTTCGTCCGCCAATTCGAGGTAGCGTTGCGGGGGAACCAAAAGGCAAAACTTCATCAGGTTAAAGCCCTGCGACCGAGCCAACTCCAGCTCCGCGCGCCAGGCGGCCTCGCCCGGGTTGGGCTCGAGCAACGGCGGCGAGTAGCCCCAGTTCAAAACGCCGCGGAGGCTGAGCGGGCTGCCGTTGAGCCGGATTTCCTGGCCGTAGGCTTCCAGTGATCGGAATCCTACGACGGCTCGGATGGTGTCGCCGTTCTTACCGGGGAGAGAAATCTCAACCTCGTAAAGATTTGGCGCTGCCGGAGACCACAAGCGGGCTTGCGGCATGGCTACGCGAGCCTGGAGTGTGTCGTTCGAGCGTTGGATCACAGGCGAGAGGTCCTGCCAGACCGGCTCGCCTTTGAGCCGGCAGCGCAAATTCAGCCTGGGGAGCTTCGGCGGGAGCCCCCCGCCCAGGGGAATCTCGACGCGCAGCTCGCGAGTCTTCGCATCGCCGCTGGCCATCAGTTGCAGGTCATCGAGATACGTTTGCGGCACCACAAGCAAGGAAACGCCTTGCCACAGACCGCCAAAGTGCGGTTCGATAATCGGCAAGAAGCCTTGGGTATTGTGCCCGACTTTTTCATCGAGGCGCACGCGGATTTCATGCGGCGCGCCTGGCTTTTTCTTCAAGGAGGCGGTGATGTCGAACCGGAACGGGGTCCAGCCGCCAAGGTGCGTGCCGAGTTTCTGGCCGTCACACCAGACCTCGGCTTCGGTGGCTGCGGCCTGAAATTGCAGCAGGACGCGTTTGCCCGAGGGCACGGAGAAAGATGTGAGCTCTTTACGATACCAGCCTATGCCGTGCCATTCGATGCCTTCGTGTGATTGAAAACTGGAGGGGACTCGGACGGTTTGCCATTGGTCAGCCAGGGCGCCGTTACGCTGAAAGAGCCAGTCGCCGTCGAGCGGGATCTGCTGGCGGCTGGATTTGGTCCCCGCCGCCAGAAGCATGGACCCGAGAAACGAAAGGAGCAGTGGCAGACGGTGCATCACACAATAGTCGCAAGGATGAGGCTGGTTATTTTGCTCCCGGTGAAGCCGTCACCACGGTCTTCTCACTTTGCGTCGCGGCAAATTTGCGCCACCACTCGTCGGCCAGATCACGCGTCCAGTCCGCCGCGCTCCGGCAGCGAGCCAGCCCGTCGTCGAGTTCGCGGGCATTGACCGGACGCGACACGGGGTTTTTGGCCAGGCAGCGCATCAACAGTTCCTCCAAATCCGGGGACACGGGCTTGCCCAACCGTTCGGAGGGCCGCACGGGCAGGTCTTTAACCTGGTGCATCAGCACTTCGCCCAGCGTGAGCCAGTCGAACAATGCCTCGCCGGTGACGAGGAAATAACCCACCGCTCCCAACGAGTAGAGGTCGCTGCGCGCGTCCACCTCGTTGGAATGTTCCACGGCCTCGGGTGACATGTAGAGCGGTGTGCCGAGCGTGGCTCCGGCCATGGTCAATTCGGCCCCGTCCTTGGCGTCGTGCACTTTCACGAGACCGAAGTCGAGCACCTTGACAAAATCCGCCACGCCGCCACATTGCGTCAGAAAGATGTTGGCCGGTTTGATGTCGCGATGCACCAGGCCGATGGCGTGCGCTTCGGCGAGCGACCCGCAGATCTGCCGCAGGATGTTAATGACCCGGCCTTCCGGTTGCGCGCCGTATTGCTTCACCAGCCGGTTGAGGGTCAGGCCGTCGAGATACTCCATCGCGTAGTAGAAAATGCCTTCGGGTGTGCGGCCGTAATCATAGAGGGTGATCGTATTGGGGTGCTTCAACTGACTGGTCAGTT
>Ga0182021_10003190_pt1 | contig 19284 bp, 11 predicted proteins | sample 612E3MmetaG_FD_120493 | JGI IMG/M metagenome (GOLD analysis project Ga0182021, IMG submission 120493) | Permafrost microbial communities from Stordalen Mire, Sweden - 612E3M metaG (Illumina Assembly) | ecosystem: Environmental > Terrestrial > Soil > Wetlands > Permafrost | place: Sweden... | reverse complement strand
TGCGGAAACAACACTTGGGTTATTGACGGAGGCTATTACATGACGACGTGTTCTAAGAATTTCGATCGGTTGCTCCAGGCGGCTTGCTTGGGGCTGGTCGGCATGCTGGCGGTCGCCGGCTGCGGTGGAAGTAGTTCCAACCCCCCGCCCGATGCGAAGGCGACATCGGACATGGGAGGGACCATCCCCGGTCCGGACGGCCCGGCCCCGGCGGGCACACTGTCGATCGGCGACAAGGTTTCTGTGACCTTCGGCAGTGTTGATGTCGGCGCGACTAGCACCACACAAGTCATCACCGTCTCCAACTCAGGAACCCAGCCGGTCGCAATCGTACCGAATATCATTGGGTCGGATGAGTTCAACATCACCGTTACCTGCGCCTCGGTGCCGGCGGCGAGTAGCTGCGACATCTCGGTGGTCTTCCAGCCGACGGCGGTGGGGCAGGTCAGTGGGGTGTTGTTGATTTCCAGCACGTTGACGGTCAGCCTGGGCGGCAAAGGCGTGCCCCAGGGCAGTTTCAGCGTGGCCGGTGTGAACCTCGGCGACAAGGTGCCGACCAACTCCTCCGTCCCTGGGTCGGTCACCGTCACGGCCACCGTCTCTGTCACGGACCTCTCCTGCGCCGTGAGTGGCGCCGATCTTACGGCTGACCCCGCCAAGGTTTGCCCGGCCGCCCTGGCTGCTAACGCTTCCTGCACGGTCGGCTTCACCTTCAAGGCGACCTCGGCAGGTTCGAAGACCGACTCGGTTGTGTGCAGCGCCGCCAATCAGACCAAGACCGCAATCGTTACTGCCACCGTTCTTGACACGGCCAAGCTGGCAATCACCCCGCCCTCGGCCTCCTTCCAGAGCCAGAGCGGAACCCAGAGCGCGGCCGTGACCTTCGGGGTCGCGAACTCCGGCGGCCTGTCGACGGGCCAGATCTCGGCTACTATTACCGGCGCCAACGCGGACCAGTTCGTGATCACTGTTCCGGGTTGCCTTGCGCCGCTGGCCGGAGCAACGGGCTGCTCGTTGCAGGTTGTGTGCAACCCGACGAGCGTCGGGACCAAGAGTGCAACTCTCAGCGTGGCGGACAGCAGCGGAGCCGCCGCTACGGTCACCGCGCCCCTGACCTGCGTCTCGGTCGGACCCACCACCCTCACCGTCACAGGCACGGCCAACCTGGGTTCAGTCGTGATCGGCAGCACCGGCACGCCCCAGAACTTCACCGTGAAGAATACTGGGACTACCGCCTCGGGCGCGCTTACCGTGACCCTCAGCGACCCGCAGTTCGTGAAGGGCAGCGATACCTGCACTGGCATTTCGCTTGATGCGAACGCGACCTGCAGCGTGGTTGTGTCCCTGCATCCGACCTCGGCTGGGTCGTTGAATGCGATCCTCAACGTCACGGCCCCCAGCGGGAATCCTGGCTTCATCCAGCTCTCGGGCGTCGGCCTGACCGCGGGCGTACTCACTGTGTCGCCTTCCTCGTACGACTTCCTCTCCATCCCGAACAACTCGGTTAGCGCCGACGCCAGCTTCACCGTCACCAATGGCGGCGGGGCAGCCACCGGCGCCCTGACAGTGTCATCGCCGGGCAATGGCTTCGTGGTCGCGGGCAACGGTTGCTCCGCTGCCCTGGCGCCTGGCAAGACCTGCGTGTTCGCCGTCCACTTCGCGCCCATGGTCGAGGGAAACGCCACGGGGACCGTGACCGTTACTGACGGGACAGTCTCTGGCAGCGCAACCCTGCACGGAACGTCGGTGCCACAGGCCATGCTCACCATCGAACCGACGACCACCTGCGCCGGGGCCGCGGATCTTCTGGCAATCCACCACGGGCTTCATAGCGCCTGCGCTGCCACGTTCGCAGCCACGGTCATCGGCCAGACCAATGGTTCGTACGGCCTGAGTGCTGCCGGTGGCACGGGCGGCTCGACTGGCTCGGGTGCTGCGCCTTCCGGAATCACGTTTACAGTGGCAAACGACCCGAACAGCCCCACCGACACGGGTGTTGTCGCCGTCAAGATCACCGGCGCTGCCGCGGGTGATTTCGTCATCTCGAAGAACACCTGCCCGGCCGCCGCTCCCGCCACTCTGAAGAAGGGCGATTCCTGCATCATCACGGTGGATTTCACCCCCACCGCAGCAGGCACTCGCGTGGCCACCTTGCAGGTGACCGCGGCCAAAGGCGGCAACCCCAGCGCGGCCTTGAATGCCCTCGGCTTGCCCTTCATCGAGATCCTTCCGTGCAGCAATGCGGACGGAAGCGTTGTTGGTGGCGTTGATGGCGAGTATGGGACCTGCACGCCGCTTGATGCCACCCTGGGCACTGACTTCGGACAGGTGCCGCTCGGCGTGCTCGACGCGAGCAACATTCTCAATCAAGAGAAGATCTTCGTGGTCAGGGTTCGTGGGTCGAACGCGGCCAATTTCAAGAACACCCTGAGTTTGAGCCTCACCACGTCCACCTCTCCGGCGGACTTCAGCGTGGCGACCTTCCGCGAGGTGAACTGCCAGGGTCTCGTGGCGGACGTCTCCACTCACCTGCAACAGTGCGTGGTTGTAGTCGACTTCTACCCGCAGAGCGGTCTGGGAGCCAAGACTGGCACACTGGCCATCAGTGGATCGGCTGGTGGTACGGCCAGCGTGGGCTTGTCGGGCACGGCCACTGGCCCCCTGACCTTCTCGGCTGACATGCTCTCGAAGGGGAGTGTCGACTTTGGTTCGGTCGAGGTGGGCACGGTCGCGACGACTGGCCTGAGCCTCAGCCTCGTGAGCCAGACGATTACTGTCACAAACTATGGGACGGCGGCCCAGGGGCCACTGTCCTTCACCATCACTGGCACCAACGCTGCTGAGTTCGCAACGGTGGACGACAACTGCTCCAACAAGACGCTGGCAAACCTCGGCCATTGCGACATGTCGTTCATCATGATTCCGGCAACGGCTGGCGCCAAGACCGCGACCCTTACTGTTGTTTCTGGGTCACTGTCCTCGACCGTGCAGTTGATCGGCAATGGCACCTCCTCTACCCTTGGGTCGAAACCCATTGCGGTCGACCCGCCCACTGCCGACTTCAGCAACGTGGCGGTCAATGCGCCGAGCGACTATCAGACGATCACTGTCAGTCTGGCTAGTGGGACGGCCGAGACCGGAAACATCGACTACAAGTTCGATTGCCTGAATCCGATTTCGTGCGCCGGCTTCGAGATCGCCCAGGCTCCGGGCGTGGTCGGAACCTGCGGGGTCAGCGATACTCGGCACTTGGGCGGGGCCAACCCGACCTCATGCACCATCAAGGTGCGGTTCAATCCCACGTCGTTGAGCGATGGGGCCACTGTCGACGAACCCCTCACGCTGATGATCTGGGAGGTCCGCTCAGACCAGGAAGTGGACGTCGCGGTGTCCGGCACGGCCACGCCTCAGCTCGCCCTCAGCGCGTTGACGCATGACTTCGGTTCGGTGCCTTCGGGACAGATGAGCGCTACCTACACGTTCACCGTCACCAATGTCGGCTCCAATACGTACAACAACCTCTCGGTGAGTTCCATCGCCACCGACCCCAATGACGTGTTTGCCCCGCTCAACACCAATGGTACTGCCACAACTTGTACCAGCCACCTGGATGCTGGGCTCAAGTGCGTTGTAGTAATCAGCCTCACGGCTCCTGCCCTGGTCGGAGATGCAATCACGGCCCCGGTAGGCTCCACGCTTCAGGTTGGCGACACCAGCGGTGACAACTTCGCCACGGCCGCGATCACGGCCACGGCGGTGAAGAAGGCCACCATCGAAGCGGTGGGACTCACCACCACCGGATTCGGCAACGTAGTGGAACTGGGGGCCGTGGCTCAGGGTCTCAAGAGCAGCGACGTCACCATCTACTACACGAACACCGGCGCTGTTGCGTCGACGGCTCTCCACTACCTATGGAGCGATAGCTCTACCGTCACGGCCACGCCGCCGTCGCTCACTCAGGACCAGGTTGACCCGTACTTCACATTCGCTGAGGTTGCCCCAGCCAATACCTGTATTGGCAAGGCCAGCCTGGCTCCGGGTGAGATCTGCGCAGTGAGTTTCCATCTGGCAGCCGGATCCGGTGCCGCTCTGAAGATCTACCAGGCCACCCTGGACATCAACGCCGACAACGCGGCTCACGCCCAGGCCATCACGGCCCACGGCTGGAGCGCGGCGTCGACTGGAGCGCCTCTCATCACGCCGTCGTTCTTCAACTTCAACCCGACCGGATCGACGCCAACTGGCACTGATTCGACAGCACAGGTGTTCTCTCTGACTGCCGGCACGAGCGCCATTACCGCCGCCGCCCTGGTTGCGGGAACCACAGGCTTCCCCAATCAGGGAGACTTCGTGGTCCACACCAATGTCGGCGCCACACCCTGCAATGCAAGCGACGTCAACAGCGTGACCGTGGCAGCCAACGGGAGCTGCACCTTCTCGGTCACCTTCCATCCGCTAAGCTCGGTCGACCAGTACCGACTGGGTCGGGTTAGCATCGTCGACGTTGGAGGAAACACGGCGGCGGCTGGGTTCATCGGCAAGGTGCCAAAGCCGGCCAAGTTGGTCATCGCCGGTCCCACCGCTGGGAACAAGTTCGGAGATGTGCTGTACACTGCGACATCGACCGCGATGCCGATGACCATCACCAACCAGGGCGAGGTGGCGAGTGATGCAGTGACTCTGGTAGTCGGAGCGCTGGACCCCAACACAACCCCGGTCACCACTGCACCAGCCCTTGCTGACGTCGCCAAGTTCGCAGCTACTACCACGTGCAACAAGGCAATCGCTGCAGGCGAGACTTGCTCGTTTGCATTGTCGGTCTCACCGAGTGCCACTGGGTTGATTCCGGCGGCGGCAGCAACGTACGTTCTCGAGGTGGAGGCAAAGGCCACGAGTGGAATTGAGGCATGGTCGACTCCCGTGACAGCACGGGGCGTTTTCCCGGCAGGGCTCGCCCTGACGCCTGCCAACCCATCTGACTTCCCGGATCAGCCGGTGGGCACCACGGTGGGAACCGTGAGCGAGACCTTCACCATCCAGAACGGTAATGCCGCTACTCCAGGGGCGCCGACACAGTCCAGTGGTGCTCTCGCCATCACCCTCAGCGACTCGACGAACTACCTGCTCGATCCCAACAACTGCGCAACCGCTGCGGACCCGAATCAGCCTGGCCTGATCGACACCGGCAGTTGCACAGTGACGATCACGTTCAAGCCGGACAAGGACACTGCTCTGGGCAGCGTCGCGGCTACCCTGACCGTGGTCAGCAAGAACGGTGGCACCAAGTCAGTGACAGTGAAGGGCAAGGCCATCGCTCCGCTGGCCTTTGTGACCGGGCCGGGGACGCCAGCCCCGCTGTTTACGACCCTGGCCACTACGCCGACCGACTTCCTTAGCCTTCCCGTGGGCACGCCGCCGGTCTTCGTTGCGACAGCGCATCAGGTGATTCAGCTCTGGGTCGAGGATGCTGCTGGTGCTCCACCCACGGGCCTGCTCACCACCAAGCTGACCGGATCCGACTTCAGGATCATCTGGGACGACTGCGTAGGCGTGCAGCTCGGCGTCGACAATGGTGGGTCTCGGTTCTGTGACATCGGTGTGCGGTTCGAGCCGAGCTCGGCGGCTGCAAAGACAGGCAGCCTGACTGTGTCCGGGACGCCGGGCAACAGTGCCACCATGGCGCTGGCTGGAACCGGCCTGTAGCAACGGCTAGCAAGAAGTAGTCGAAGTAGTCAAAAGAAGGGGCCCTGGGACAAGAATCCCAGGGCCCTTTTTCTATAAGCCATCGCAGGTCGCTCCTACGGCAGGGATGAGTCAGGCTGGTAGTGACGACCTGCGGTCGCCGGGTCCGATCGGGATGCGCGAGAGCCAGGGAGGACCTGCGGTCGGCCCTGCCCTCAGCGCGGGACGATGCGACTGGCCAGAAGTTCGAGCTTCCGGTGCTCTTCAATGTGCATTAAGAAGACGCGGACGATCTCCGGGTCGAACTGGGTTCCGCTGCAGCGCTCCAGCTCGCCGCAGGCGATGACATGCGGCAGTGCCTGGCGGTAGGCACGGTCAGTGGTCATGGCGTCGTAGGCGTCGGCTACGGCAACGATGCGGCCGATGAGCGGGATTGCGTCGGCACGCAGGCCCTGGGGGTAGCCAGAGCCGTCCCAGGCCTCGTGGTGGCAGTAGCAGCCAGGCACGATGTCCCGCATGAACGGAATGGGCTCGAGGATGCGCTTGCCCTTGGCCGGGTGCGAGCGGAACATAGCCAGCTCTTCCGGGGTGAGCTTGCCAGGCTTGTTGAGCCGGTCGTTGCGGATGCCGATCTTGCCTACGTCGTGCAGCAGGCCGACCTTTACGATGGTTTCAATCTGCGGCTCGGGCATGCGCATACCCACTGCGATGAGGCGCGCGTAGGTCGACACGCGCTCGGAATGGCCGCGGGTGTAGCGGTCGGACTCTTCCAGGGCGTGGGCGAATCCGATGATGGTCTGGCGGAAGTTCTCCTCCAGCGAGACGTTGGCCAGGCTGAGATCCTTGTTGGTGTCGACCAGACTCTCGTACAGGCGCGCGTTCTCGATGGAGACCGCCGCGCGACTGCCGAGTACGTAGAGCATCTTGCGCTGGCCTTCGCTGAACTTGGCGCCCTTACTGTAGCTATACGCGCTCAGCATGCCGATGATGCGGCCTTTGAGCTTGAGCGGAATGGAACAAAAGCTGATCAGGCGCTTTTCGGGTGGGCCGAGCAAGAATCGGTGCGCGCGGGCGCCATGCGCCAGCAGGGGCTTGTCCTCCTGAAACAGGGGCAAGACCTCAGCGAAGTTGAGCGGCGGCGCCGTGTCGCTGGGACCGAAGCGCGGGGAAACCTTGCGCGCATACTCGACGAAGGGCCCTGACGGATCCCCGGGGCGGCGCTCGGGCTGGGGCCTCTCCAGCAGCAGATTGGCGACGTCGGCATTAACCGCATCGAGCACGGAATCGAGGACCAGATCGAGCACCCGCTCGAGCGAAAGCGAGGTCGCGATGGCCTCGCTGATCTTGTAGATGGACAGGGCGTCCTTGAGACGCAGGTTCTCGTGTTGCAGGCGCTGGCGGTCGAGCCCGCGTTGCACGGTGTGGACGACCTCCTCGACGCGGAAGGGTTTGAGCACGTAGTCGTAGGCGCCATGCTTCATCGCTTCGATGGCGGTTTCGACGGTACCGAAGCCGGTCATGATGACGGTCAGCACCGGAATGCCCAGCTCGGTGATCTTTTCGATCAGCTCGAGGCCGTTCATGTTGGGCATCTTGAGATCTGAGATGACCAGGTTGTAGCTGCGGCGTTGCAGCTCTTCCAATGCCTGCACGCCGTCCTCCACGGTACGGACCACGTAGCCCTCAAGACCGAGGAAATCCGACAGCATCTCGCGAATCACGCGTTCATCGTCGACGACCAGAATGCGCGGGCTCTCGGTACTGAGCGTGAACCCGAACCGCTGCTGGCTCGAAGAACCGGTGTCTTCGGTAGAATCGTCGACGGAGGGGCCCAGGTCAGGCGTCATTGGTGCGTCATCCGTAAGTGTTTAGTCTACCTCAAACTTAGACCGTCGAAGAACTGGTCGAGCTTTCCCCTGCGGAACTCGTCCAGATAGTCAAAGTTTACGCCGCGATCCGTGACCTCCCAGAAGTCTTTGGCGTGGATGCGCAACATCTCGGTGCGGATCGAATTGAGACGCTCGGGACTCTCCGAACGCATGTCGTCGCAGATGCGCTGCGCGTAGCCATCGGCCCCGTGGACTAGATAGTAGGTGGCCAGCTTGACCTGAGCCTTACGCACGCCGCGCAAGGCCTTCTCGTCAGTCTTGGTCTCGGGTTCCCTGTCGACCTCGAGAAAAATCCCCAGCATGGCGTCATGGGCCGGCGAGGTAAGCTCGAAGGCGCGCTCGCACAGCGCGCCCAGATCGTGGGCCGAAGTCTCGGTGACAAAGCCCATCCCGGCCCCGCGCGCGACTTGGCCGTAGTAGGCAAAGTGCTGCGCAATAGTCAGCGCCAGATCGGACCAACCTTGCCGGAGCAGAAGCTCGGCCAGCAGGCGGTACTGGTTGAAGATGTTGTAGCAGGCGCGGACATCGTGGCCGTTGAGCGCCCCGCGCAGGTAAGTGTTGAAGTACTTCACCACCACCGCAACCACGGCGCGGTCATCGCGCTGCAAGGCAGCCTCGCCCACGTAGCGCGATTCGATGGCCACGACATGGGCCATCTCGGGAAGATGGTTAAGCGACTCGGAAAATACGCTGCGCAGATGGCGCAGGACTTTCCATTCGAACCAAAGCTGCTGGCGCTCAAGCTCGCGCAGAGACTCAGGCTCCATGGCGATGAAGTCAGGGTTACTCCGGATGCGGGAGCCGACGGCAAACCACTCAGCAGGCAGACTTGTCTTGTGGGGCTGGTAGTGAACCACGGCTTCGCGCAGGGCCGCTGTGGCGTGGGAGGCGATGATTTTGTCCTTCTGAGCCACGGCGTTGACCGCGATGTCGGAAAGATGCTCCATGGCCGCCACACTCATCGCCTGGCGCGCGGCCAGATCGTGCGCGGCCTTGCGGCCCAACCGGCGACCCACGGCTGCATCGACGAGTTGCTGGCCGATGCGCAGAACTATCTTGCCGGGGTCGAGGAAGTCGAACACGTAGGCGAAGTAGGGAATGAGGAGCAGGAGGCTGGCGCTGGTCATCAGCAGGGTCATCACGATGGTGATGCGTGGGACGTAGTTGCTGGAGACCGACAGCGTGACCCAAACCGCGTTGAGACAGGCCACCACGAAGAAGCCAATGATGGCGAGGTTGGTCTTGTCGCGGAAGAACATGTCCGCGATGCGGGGTGTGTAGCGAGTCGCGGCCAGTTGGACCACGATGGACACCACCGTGATGGCGATGCCCAAGACCGCCACGATGATTTGAGCGAGCGCGCCCAGCTCGTTTTGCAGGGTACCCGCGTCGAGGTCGAGCAGGAGCTGCAGCGGGCCTAGGCGCAGGGACGGGCCGCTCCGCTGGCCCAGCCAGTAGGCATCGAGCAGCCAGCACCCGGCGAAGATCAGGCCGGCCACCAGAGCCAGCATGATGATTCCCGAGGGGAAACGGGGCCGCCAACGCGAACCGCCGCCCGCCGCAATCAGGCCCGGGAGATCAGCCGATAGCCCTGTTCGTTTCAAGCGGGCTCCCGCTCGGCTCGAAGGGCCGTGTCCGCGAAGGCTCGCTCAAACATGCACCGGCGCGCAGATACAGATACAATCATGCAGCTCCCATGCTACTCGCGGTTGATATTGGAAACACTCATACGGCCTTCGGCTTGTTCGAGGGCGAAGCCCTGCGTTTCGACTGGCGCATGGAAACGCGAGTCGAACGCACGGCAGACGAGTACGCGGCTACCCTGTCAGGGTTGCTAGCACTACGAGGCCTGACTATGCAGCAGGTCACGGGGGCCATTATATCGTCGGTCGTCCCTCCTGCCACGGCGCCGTTGGAAAGGCTTTTTGTGCGCTATTTCGGCGTGACCGCCTTGGTGGTTGGGCCGGGGATGAAAACCGGGATGGCCGTGCTCTACGAGAACCCACGCGATCTGGGCGCGGATCGCATCGTCAACGCGGTGGCCGCCTATGCGCAGTGGCCGCAAGGGGCCATCGTGGTCGACTTCGGCACCGCTACCACCTTCGACGTGATCACGGCACGCGGGGAGTACGCCGGAGGCGTCATCACCCCCGGTCTCATGGTCTCGGCCGATGCGCTCTATCGTTCCACCGCCCGTCTTCCGCGGGTGGAAATTGCCAGGCCCAAGCGCGTGGTGGGAACCAACACGGTGGCCAGTATCCAGGCCGGCCTGGTTTTTGGCTACGCGGGGATGGTGGACGCTCTGGTCGACCGGATCCGCACGGAGATGAACTACGCGCCCAAGGTGGTCGCCACTGGCGGCCTCAGCGCTTTGGTGGCGCGCGAGTCGTCCACCATCGAAGAGTGTGACGAGCTTCTGACCCTGCGAGGACTGCGCATCCTCTTCGAGCGCAACCATGCCTAGCGAAGGGGGATCCTTGCTGCTCCAGCCGCTTCCCGCGGCAGGTCTCTCGCCTGCCGTGGCCAGGTTGGTTGGCGGCGCAACCCCCGCCAAGCTGATGGCGGTGCGAGGCATGGCGCCGGTGCGGCCGGCCGAGTTGCTGGTGGCCATCTACCAACTGTCCTTCGACGCAGAGCCGGCGGTTAGGACGGCCGCCGAGGCCGCGCCGGCCAGTTTTCCCGACAACGTCATCAACCCGCCCCTGGGCGAGGCCTTGCCGGCGCCCTTGCTGCACTTCTTCGCCGCCAGGTTGCCCGACCAGCGCACGGCTGCCTTGGAGAGGATTCTCTACAACCCGGTTGCCGCCGACGAAACCTTTCTCATGCTGGCGGGCCGTCTCGACGAGAGCTTGCTCGAGATCATCTCGCAGAATGAGGTGCGCCTGTTGCGCTGTCCCGCCATCGTGGAGGCGCTGTTCTTCAACAAGCGGGCGCGCATGTCCTCGGTCAACCGGGCGGTGGAGTTGTGCGCGCGCAACGGCGTGCGCCTGGAGGGCATCCCCGGGTTTGACGAAATCGTGAGCGCGATTCGACAGGACCCCGAGGCCACGGATGGGGCGGTCACCGACGGGCGCTTCCAGGCCGCGCTGACCGCGGCCGAGGCGGCCTCGGCTACCGACCAGGCCTCCGGGCAGAGCGAGGAGCTGTTCGACGAGGAACTGCCACCCGAGGAAAAGCAGCGAGCCATCGGCATGTCGTTCATCAAGTTCGACCATTTGAAGATCTTCGAGAAGATCCGGCTGGCGACCATCGGGAACGCCTACTGTCGCAAGATGCTGGTCCGTGACGCCAACAGGCTGGTGGCTATGACCGTGATTCGCTCGCCCCAGATCACGGACATGGAGATCCAGCGAATCGCGGGCAGCACCAACGTGTGCGACGACGTGATTCGCTACATCGCCAACAGCCGCGACTGCACCAAGGGCTACGCCGTGAGGCTGGCCCTGGTGAGCAACCCCAAGTGCCCGCTCGGGTCGTCGTTGCGCTTTCTGGCCCACCTGCACCAGGGCGATCTGCGCAACATCTCGCGCTCCAAGAACATCCCGGGCACACTCGCGACGGCGGCCAAGAAACTGCTCCAGCAACGGGACGACCACCACTAGTGCCTCCGGTCAGAAGAGCGGTGATGTTTCGGTGGACGAGGCGTCCGGACGGCAAGGCGCGACGAGGGCGCATACTCGAGGTATGTAACCGAGGAGCAACGCAGCCGGCCGGGATGGATCGGCCGCCCAAACGTGGCCGAAATTCTGACCGGAGGCACTAGCCGATGAACGACAGTCGAGGCCCGTCCAGACCGGCATTCTTGCTCCGCGTGGGCACGCTCATGGTGGCGCCGGGGCGTGCCTTGGCCGACATTCAAGCGCGGGAACGCGGTGGGGTGGGCGATGGCCTGGCGATTTTGCTGCTGGGCGTGCTGTGTTTTCATCTCCCAGCGCTGGCGCGCGCGGCCCTCATGGTGCGCGAGGCCTCCGTCGCGGGAACCCTGGCCCAGCTCTTGGGCATCGTGGGCCAGGACCTGCGCTCGGCCATGCTGGTCGCGCTGTCGGCTGGAGTTGCTATCAGCGTGCTGGCGGGACGGGGTCGTCGCGATCCGGGGCTCGACATCGAGCTGGGCGCGGCTTGCAGCATCCCGTATCTCTTGCTTTCGGGCCTGGCCGAGTTGGTGGGTTCGCACACTACCCTGGCGGCTGCGGCAAGACTGGTAGCCCCGACCATCCAGGTCATCGCGCTGGCCTGGGCGCTCGTGATTCTTGTCCTCGGGGTTCGGCTGGCGCGCAGCCGTCCTTCCCGGGCACAAGCCGCAGCAGCGGGCGAGCCAGCCGCGGCAACGCCCGAACCGGCCGAGCCGCTCAAACGCGCCCACGTGGCCGCGGCCATCGTGGGCGGCGTGCTAGCCTGCGCTCTTGGCCTGAACATCGTCTGGCTCAGTCACCACCGCGATGCCATTGCGCCGGTCGGCCGCGGAGTTCCCGCGCCCGCTTTCGTGCTCCCGCGCATCGATGGAACGTCGGGCAGCGTGGCGCTGGCCGAGCTGCGCGGCAAGGTCGTGCTGCTCGATTTCTGGGCCCGTTGGTGTCCGCCCTGCATCGCGCTTGCACCCACACTGCACGACCTCTACGGCGCACGGCGGTCGCAGGGAGTGGAGTTTCTGGCCATCAGCTCCGAGGGTTCGATGGTCGACAAGGCCGAAATCCAGGCTTTCCTGAGCCAGAACCCAGCGCCCTACCCGAATTTATTCGATGACCGGGAGGTCGGCGGCTTGTACCGAGTGGTCTCGTTGCCCCACCTGGTCATCATCGGACGCGATGGAGTCATTCGCAGAGTCATGGTCGGGCAGAGGCGGCGGGCGGAGATCGATGCGGCAATTCAGCAGGCTCTGGACGACTGACAGCGCCTTGTTTGTGCTGGCGAGCATCAGGCACTAAAATTGTCCGGTGCGACTCGGGCGATATGTGGCGGCTGAAGCCCTGGTGCTGGCGAGTGCTCTCGCCGGCGCCACTTGGGCTACCCGAGCCTCCGTGCATTTCTTCAGCGAGCGCGGACGGGCCACAGCGGAGCAGGCGCGCAATCGTGGAGGGGCGGGTCCGGAAGCGTCCCTGGCACTTCTGCCGCGCGGCGAGCTGTCGAGACCGCCCAACCCTGCCATCATAGAGGAGCCCGCCGGCACCTTCCTGGGTATGTCCGACGAGATGCTCCTGCAGCGTGTGCGCATGCAGGCCATCCTGGGCATGAAGCTCAACAAGGGGGGCTCGACACTGTCCTTCCGGGTCGAACTCGCCGACGGCTCGCGCGCGGCCTTCAAACCTGCGCAGACCGACTTGCGGACCATTCCGCGCAAGGAAGTGGCGGCCTACCGGCTCAACCGGTTGCTGGGTTTGGATGCGGTGCCACCGGCCGCGCCGCGTATGGTGAGCCGCGAGGAGATCTTCTCGCACCTCGATCCCGACAGTCTGACGGCCTTGCCGCGCATTCGGGCTGAGACGGTATTCAATCCCACGGGCAGGACTGCCGGCGTGGTCATGTACTGGGTGCCGGGGATCAAGGACTCGGACTTGGACACACCCGAGGGAATCCATCAGAGCATGCAGTGGCTCACGCAGGGGCAGCCCATCCCGGTCGACAAGCGCTCCCTGGCGGCGCAGTTGTCGCAGCTGGTGGTGTTTGATTTTCTGACCTCCAACCCTGACCGCTACAGCGGCGGGAACATGAAGACATCGGCCGACGGCTCACGCCTGCTCTTCATGGACAACACCATGTCGTTCTTCATCGAGCCGGAGGGAAACCAGAAAACGCGCTCGATCCTGCACCGGACCCAGCGATTCTCGCGCCAGCTGTATCAGGCCCTCGACCGGGTCACGGTGCCTGACTTGGAACGAATCCTGGCCCAGGCGAGCCCAGACGAGTACCAAATCCTGACCGCCAGCGAGATCCGGGCGGTGGTGGCTCGGCGTGATCTCGTCAGGCGCCACATCGATGGACTGGTGGCCAGCTATGGCCCGCGCAATGTGCTGGTGTTCCCGTAGCGAATTTCAGGCCCCGAGATCGATCATGCGCAGCATGGCAGCGGCCGCGCGCTGGCGCACGCCTTCGGGAACCGTGACCAGGCACTGGGCCGGTTCGTCGCGCAGGGTCTGGTAGACGCTCTCCAGGGTGATGGCCTTCATGTGTTCGCACAGCCGGCAGGGCTTGTAGAACTGCCGGTCGGGGTGTTCCAGCTCCAGACGCACCACCAGCCCGCACTCGGTCAGAATGGCTAGACGCTTCTTCTCGGGGTGGCCGGCGACGTACTTGGCCATCTGCGAGGTCGACATGACCTCGTCGGCGGCCTGCTGTAGTTCGGGTCTCACCTCGCCGTGCACGATGACCACCGCCTCGGGATCTTCCTGGCGAATGTGGGCGATATCGGCCAGGGTCATTTGATGGTGAACGTGACAGGCACCTTCCCAGGCGAACACATTGCCGACCAGGCCCGCGCGTTCACCATCCCGGAGTAGAGGCTCGATGCGCGCAAGGTATTCGCGCGGATGGAACTGGTGCGGCTCAGGTGGAGGCAGGTACATGCGCCGGGTCTGAAGCGCCACCTGATAGGCGAGATTCTGGTCAGGCACGAAGAGCAGGTCCGGCACACCCAGCCGGTCGGCGATTTTCAGCGCGTTGGAACTGGTACAACAAACATCGGACAGGGCCTTCACGCTGGCGTAGGTATTCACGTAGGTCATGGTGGCGAACTTGCGCCCGAGCGAGCGCAAGAACTCCTGCCGTTCCTCGAGATCGTCTGCATCCATTTCCGCCAGCGAGCAGAGCGCCTGCTGATTGGGCAGGTAGACCGGCACATCCGGGGCCAGCGTGGCACAGCCCTCGGCCATGAAGCGGACGCCGCAGAAGACCACCAGGCGTGCTTTCACCTCGCGAGCGCGCACCGCCAGCTCGAATGAATCGCCGACGGTGTCGGCGATGGCCTGTACCTCGGGGACCTGGTAGTTGTGGGCGGGCACGAAGGCGTTCTTGTCGCGCTTGAGGCGTCGGATCTCGTTCCACAGCCAGAGCACCCGGTCGGCCCGGCTTGCTTCCACCTGGCCCGAGCGCACCAGCCGGGCAATGTCGACGTCGAACATCGATCTAGGTGTACCGCCCTGGGCAGCCGAACGCACGCAGACACATGGCGTTTTGCGGGCTGCGCTGCTAGCTTGCAACGACTCCATGCGCCTGTTCGACCCAGACATCTGGACCCAGGTCACCGGCGGTACCATCGCCGAGCGGGTGCGCAGACTGGTGCGCGTGACGCCGCTGGTTCCGGCGCCCGTGCTGGGCCGTCGCACGGGCGCGGATGTGTGGCTCAAGCTCGAGTCGCTGCAGCGAACTGGCTCGTTCAAGCTGCGTGGGGCGGCGGCGTTCGTCGCGGGGATGTGCCAGGCAGGCAAGAAGCGGATCATCGCTGCCTCGGCAGGCAACCACGGCCTGGGCATCGCTCTGGCGGCTCGAGAGTTCGGCGTCGAGGCCCGGGTGCTGGTCTCCGCCCAGACGCCCCAGAGCAAGCGCGACGGTATCTTGGCGCTGGGTGCGGCACTGGAAGTCGTGGGTGCGTCCTATGACGACGCCGAGGCCGAGGCCCGTCGGCGGGCGGTGGCAGATCCCTCGCTCAGCTTCGCATCTGCTTTCGACGATGACTGGGTCATCGCCGGAAATGGTGGCGTGTTGGCGCGCGAGATCTTGGCCCAGCTTCCTGACGTGGACACGGTCGTGACTCCGGTGGGCGGCGGCGGTCTGGCGGCCGGGCTGGGGGTGGAAATGGTCCCGCGCGGAATTCGCGTGTTGGGCGTTTCGCCCGAAGCCAATTGCGCCATGAAGCGCTCGCTGGAGGATGGTCTGGCCTACACCCAATATGAGGGCGGTCCCACCCTGGCCGAGGGTCTGGAAGGCGCGGTCAGCCAGCGCACATTTGCCATGGCCAAAGACTACTTCCCCGAGGTTGCTCTGGTGAGTGAGGTCGGCATCCGGCAGGCCATCGTGTATGCGTATCGGTCCCTGGGCATCCTGTGCGAGGCCTCGGCAGCGGTCGCGCTGGCCGGCCTAATGGAAGACAAGCTCCCGGTGCAAGGCCGGCGTGTGGTGGTCTTGGTCAGCGGGGGCAATATCGAGAGCGACTTGCTCGACCAGATACTCGCCGGCTCATGGCCGAAGAAGCACGACGGCTAGTGCCTCCGGTCGGAATTTCGGCCACGTTTGGGCGGCCGATCCATCCCGGCCGGCTGCGTTGCTCCTCGGTTACATACGTCGAGTATGCGCCCTCGTCGCGCCTTGCCGTCCGCGCGTCTCGTCCACCGAAACATGACCGCTCTTCTGACCGGAGGCACTAGGGCTGTCGCCGCCACCCCGCAGTGACGCGCGTCCGTTTCTCGGCGGCTCGGCGCAGATCCTTGGCGGTCGGTCCCACCCCCAGATCGTCGCGTGCATCCTCGCCATGGCTGGGGCCTATGATGTCGCGCAGATAGGCCTGGTACTGAAAGGTATCGGAGTGTTTCTCGTTGTGGCAGTGCGCGCACACCGACTCGGGTGTGCGTGTGCTCAGTGCCAGCGGTTTCTCCAGCCCGCGCTTCTCGACGTGGATCGAGCCCGGGCCATGGCAGGCCTCGCATTGGACGTTCTCCAGACCATTGCTGAAACCTAGGCTCGACCCGCCCACCTCGCCGTAGCCCGTGACATGGCAACTGACACAGTCGCCATGGCCGGTCTTGCCCACGGCCTGCAATGTCCGCCACGCGTGTGCGTGGGCTGTGCGCTTGCAGAATCGGGCCGCAGCCTTGTGGCAGCGCACACAAGAAGCGCCACCCGAGAAATGCGCCCGGCCTGCTTCGGCAGAGGGCGGCGGCTCTGCCACCTTGAGATTTGCGGCACCCACCGCCTTGTCGAGCTCTCGCATGCTGGCAGCCAGGGCCGGATCGCGGGGCAGGTTGCGTCGGATGGGCAGAAGCTCGTTGACGAAATATGAGCCCTGGGCCGGCGCTGTCCAGGGCGTGCTGGCCAGCCGCGCAGCCTCGGTGCGGAGTTCGTCTCGCTCCTGGCGCTTGGCAGCCACAAAGGCCGCGTCGCTGTTGGCGTCGTTCTCCCAACGTGTAAGGTCAGCATCCAGTTGGCGAACCTGGCGATCGATCTCCTCGGTGCGCAGGCGATTCGTTTCCGGTCCACCGGCATCGCGCAAGGGCGCACGAGCCGACCGTGCCTCATCCTGGCGAAGAACGATCTGCAGTCTACCCACTCGCTGCATCTCAGAACCTGGGACCACAAGGAAAGCGCTGCCGACGTTCTCTGCGCGCGGCGATCCCTCGCCCACGTCATTTCCCAGCACGACGAAGTCAGGCGCTGCCTCGCGCGCCACCGCACGCGCCTGCCGGTGATCGAGGGGCGCCAACGCGATGACGATCTCGGCGCCGGCCGCGCGCAACCGGTCGGCCTCGGCACGAGCCGTGCTGACTGGATCTTCTGCGCGCAGACCTTTCTCTCGCGCGAGGGCTGGAGCCACCAGGCCGAAGACCCCGATCTTGATTCCCCCCACCAGGCTGATACGCGACGGTTCGACGAAAGGAAGGCTCTCCAGGTTGGCGGCCAAGCGTTTGGGCTGAACCTTGGCGACTCCGCGCACGAGATCGGTCTCACCGAGGGCCGAGCCGCCCAAGGGCAGGCGGGCGATCTCGCGGGACAGAAAGCCTGCCACAAGATCGGCGGCCTCTTGTTTGCCCGTCGGAATTTCGCCTGCGGGGTAGGTCAGATTGCCGGCGTCAACCAGTAGAGTGGCGCCAGTTCGTGCGCTCCTGCGCACCAGTGCGGTCACCCGGGCGATGTCGCCCAGTGGATCGCTGGTACAGCCACAAGGTTCAAGCGTGCCTCGGGTCTGTGCGGTGTAGAAAACTGTCGCACGGCGTTCGCTCGGGCTGGCGAAGGAAAGGCTGATCGGACGCGCGAAATGGGCTGCGAACAAGGCTAGCAGGAGGTGGGTTAGGGGGCGCGGCCGCATGAAACCAGGAGAAAATCCCACAGGCTCATCCTATTGTCACTGTGAGCAGTAGCCACTGCCGCGTGCAGGCAAAGACAATTAGGCAGCGAAAATAACCACCTTCGCCTTGACAATCACTTGCGTTATAATCACTCTCAGCCCTTAGCTCAGTTCGAGCCCACGAAGGTCCAAACAACATGGCCGTCACACTACGACTCACCCGCGGCGGAGGAAAGAAGTCCCCACACTATCGCGTGGTAGCTTCGGATCGCCGGAGTCCCCGAGATGGACGTTTGATCGAGCAAGTTGGCATCTACGACCCGCGGCGCAGCCCGCCCGAGGTCAAGTTCGACATTGCTCGTGTCGACCACTGGTTGGCTGCTGGGGCCGTTCCCAGCGAGACCGTCGGCCAGCTCCTCAAGAAGGTCAGGCGCGCCGTCGTAGCGCCGCCTACCGAGTAGTGCTCCTGTGACCGAGGGCGCCCCCTCTGCAGGAGGTTCTGAGACAGCGCCGCCTCTGCGCGAGCTGGTGCTCTATCTCGCCCGGGCGCTGGTGGAGCACCCCGACGAAGTTGCGGTCGAGGAGATCGATGAGGCGGACGCCACGGTTTTCGAGTTGAAGGTAGCCGAGTCAGACTTGGGGAGAGTCATCGGCCGCCAAGGCCGCACGGCCAAGGCCCTTCGCACGGTTCTTTCCGCCGCGTCAGCCAAGATGAAGCGGCGCGCGATTCTGGAGATCATCGAGTAGCGCGGGGGGCGTCCGCTGCGCTCCGCGGGTAACAGCGTATTGTCCGATGGTCTGCCCTTTGGAACCTTGGGGCGACCGCATGGAAATACCGGCGAGATCAGTTTTCGCCCTTTTCACTCAAAGGGCTGGCGGCCGGACCTAGCCGCACTGCCACTGGAGGCAACGATTGGCGAGCCAGGAGCTGAAACCCCCGCGACGGTAACGGCGGTGCGGCGGGTTGCCGACGGATTTCTGCTCAGGCTGGCGGGGGTGTCGACGCGAGATGGGGCGGCGTCTCTGACCGGGCGGCAGTTGTGGCTGCTTAGGGCGACGCTTCCTCCGCTGGGCGCGGGCGAATTCTACGTGGAAGATCTCGTCGGATGCGTTGTCGAAGACCGCGCGGGACGCCGTCTCGGCATTGTGAGTAGCGTCTTCTGGAACGGAGGCCACGACGTCATGGTGGTTGGCGGCGGGGAGGAGGCCGAGCGATTGCTTCCTGCTGTGCCGGAGTACATTGTGGCGATCGACCGCTCGAAGAAACGCGTGGTGGTTGACCCTCATGAGTGATGACCCGCTTGACGCAAAAGACGCCGCTGGCACGACGCCGCCCCGCTTGGTGATCGAGATCATCACCCTGTTTCCCGAGGTCTTCACTTCGTTTCTTCAGGCCAGCCTGCTGGGAAAGGCTGTCGCCAGCGGTCTCATCACCGTCGAAAGAACCAACCCGCGAGACTTCGCGCCAGGTCGGCATCGTCAAGTCGACGATTCGCCATACGGCGGAGGACCTGGCATGGTCTTGCGCCCCGAACCCGTCGCGGCGGCCATTGATGATGTGGAAAACCGCAGGGGGCGAGCCCACAGGCTGCTGCTCGCGCCATCTGGCAGGCTGTTCGACCAGAAGTGCGCCGCAGACTTGGCGACTCGGGGTCGCATCATGCTCATCTGTGGCCGCTATGAGGGAGTGGATGAGCGGATCGCCGAACTCTACGCAGACGA
>Ga0182021_10003189_pt1 | contig 19292 bp, 15 predicted proteins | sample 612E3MmetaG_FD_120493 | JGI IMG/M metagenome (GOLD analysis project Ga0182021, IMG submission 120493) | Permafrost microbial communities from Stordalen Mire, Sweden - 612E3M metaG (Illumina Assembly) | ecosystem: Environmental > Terrestrial > Soil > Wetlands > Permafrost | place: Sweden... | reverse complement strand
CATAAATAAGGAGAGATGCAGGAGTGGTTTAACTGGCACGCCTGGAAAGCGTGTGTACCTCAAAAGGGTACCGGGGGTTCGAATCCCCCTCTCTCCGCAAGCCAAATTACTCACTCAGCGCAGCTGGGGGATTTTTATTTTGAAGATTGCCGAATCAGGCTTGCCTGAAATCCACCTCACCCTAAATCCCTCTCCCGGGGGAGAGGGACTTAATACGCTGATTATTAAATAATTTATGATATTGAAAGTAAAAATCAACCCGAAGGATTTATTTGGCGTTGCAGGGTTCTCCCCCTGTGATCACGACCGAACGAAGTGAGGTCGTAATCCCTCTACAGATCTCACCTCCTGCACCTCTCTGCTGAAATCCACCTCTCCCTACCCCTCGGCGCTGCTCGGGGTTTTTCCTCTCCCGGGCTTTGCTTCGCTGACCTTGCTTCGCCGAAGAGGCTACGCGAAGGCGAAGAGCTACGCGAAAGCGAAGGGAGAGGGACTTAAAACGCTGATTATTAAATAATAAAAAGAGGAATCCAATTGTCATTATGAAATTCTCTTTTGGCTATTAGGTGTTTTAGTGAAGCAAGCGTCTGGGCTGCCGAAGGTTTTATTTCTTCTTAAGCTCCAATAGTACCTGTCTTGACATTTCCGGCTCGCTTGTAATTGGCAATAATCACTCCGCTTGGTGTAACAGAACTCTCTATTAATGTAAATGCTGCCGGAATCGTGCCATTTTCAAACAACTTTTTACCTTTACCAAGAGTCAATGGGTAAATTTTGATCCAGAGTTCGTCCACTAAATCATTCTTAAGCAGCAGCTGAACGAGCTTACCACTACCCCAAACCTGAATGTCAGAACCTTTTGAATTTTTGAGCTTTTCGATATCTTCCAGGCTTTTGAGGAATACAGTGTTTTTCCACCCGATAGGTATCGGGTCTGACTTTTCCATGGTCTGGGACACGACGTATTTTGTGCCATCATTGATGCCTGGCCAAAAGTCTGCATGTTCAGGCCAGTAGGAGGCAAAAATCTCAAATGTTTTTCTGCCCAAAAGATAATCTGCAGGCTTCATCTGTTTTTCCATGATCTTACCAGAAACTTCGTCAAGATACGGTGCAGTCCAACCGCCATATTTGAAACTGCCTGATGTATCTTCCTCAGGTCCACCAGGTGCTTGCATTACTCCATCTAACGTAATAAATGACAAAACAATTATTTTTCTCATAATATAAAGGTGTTAAATCGCTACTAATTAAAACAATAAGAAAAATAAAAATGTTTAATCAGGTCTTTAATATAACATTTCAATATCTGATTTTTTAATTCTCAATAGCAAAAATTGCTTGTAGGAATTGATAATATCGGCTAACGGTCAAACAGATGTAACAAATGCTACAATTTTACTCAAAGCTTTTTACTCAGTATTTGACAGTTATCTTAAAATCTTCTCCATCTTCCTACCTTTCGCCAACTCATCCACCAATTTATCCAAATACCTAACCTGCTGAGTTAAAGGATTCTCGATGTCCTCCACACGATACCCACAGATTACTCCGGTGATAAGGTGCGCATTGGGATTTAGCGTAGCATGTTGAAAGAATGTTTCAAATGTCACATTTTCTTTTACCAGTTCCTGCAGCTTCTTGTTATCGAAGCCTGTTAACCACTTGATGACCTGATGCAATTCTTCTTTAGTTCTGCCTTTCTTCTCCACTTTTATGATATACAAAGGATACACCGAGGCGAAGGTCAATTTTGTGATACGCTGATTGTTTGTGTTCATATTAAGTCATATTTTTGCCGGCTCATAGTATAGAGTTACTGCACCAGAGCCAAAAGTTTTTATTTTTAAGAGTTTAAGGATAACTCTATTGTTTATGTATTTAAATAATGGTAACCCGCTTCCTACTATAACCGGGTGAACACAGAGTTGGTATTCATCAATTAAATTGAGTTTCATTAAGGATACAATTAAACTCGGGCTGCCAACTAAAATGTCTTTACTCCCGCCATTACGGGATTGCTTGAGTTCTAAAATTTCTGCTTTTATGTCTCCCTTAGCCAACTTTGCATTTTTCCATTCAACATTAGTCAGCGTGTGGGAAAAAACAATCTTTGAAATATTGTCTATAAATACTGCAAATTCATCTATTGGTTTGTTACCGGTAGGGTTTTTTACGACAGATGGCCAATAACTTTCCATAAGCTGATAGGTTATCCTTCCGTATATTAAGGTGCCTGCATTACTTAATAGCTCATTATAATGCTGATGTATTTCTTCATCTGGAATAATTGCCGTGTGGTCGCAAAACCCGTCAAGTGTCATATTGATTGCTGCAATTAGTTTTCTCACATTTTGTTTTTAAATGTAATTATTGGTCTTTTGGTTTCTTACAGAAAGTTTAAAGTTAGCAATGACGCCAAGTATAACGCATAACAGCCAGGCGGTTTAATTAGGTGGCGTCAGCCGAAGCCGCTTAATTAAACAGTCCATTAAGTTTTCGTTGCATTTTTATTCTTAGCCTCTTGTCTATTTGACAAAATCATTGAAAAGACATTTAAAAGCATTGCAATGATTCCGAAAAAAGCACTAATGTTGGCTTTTGATATAAAGTCCTGGTAATCTATAATAAATAGAGCTACAAGAATCAATGCAACAGAAATGCAAATGATAATTAATCTGAATTTTCTCATGATATTTTTTTATATGGTAACCGAAGATCATTTAATTAATGGGTTTATTACTGCTGTTGAATCTGAAATAGTTATAATTTTGCTTTGCGAAGCAATCTGAAATCCTTATCCGATCCGAGCTCGGCGAAGCCAATTCAGCAAACCGTCCTAGTTGTGTTTAGTTCTTAATTTTTAAATCTATACTGTGTAGTCCTCCTGTCTCCGCTCCTTTCTAAGATTCCATCGTTAAATGCCTTTTTTAAATCCCGACTGGCAGTAGCAGATGAGATGTCCTTAAATTGTCTCATATAGTCTTGTCTTGTGAATGAATCAGATCCTGCCTTTTCTTTAAAGATATTTATCCGGTTCTCACCAGTCAGGTTTACAATTTGGTTGATTAATAAATCTTCAAGCGAGTCATTAATGATTTGGAGCATAAACTGAACAAACCCAGTCGAATCTCCTTGATTATCAGATTCTCCCAGAATTTTGTAATATTCCTCTTGTTTTACCTTTATTAATGATTCAACAGGAAGAAATTCAAATACCGGGGAATATTGTTTCAGAAGTACAGTTTGCCAGAGTCGTCCCATTCTACCATTTCCATCAATAAAAGGATGGATAAATTCTACCTCATAATGAAAGACACAACTTTTAATGAGAAGCAAGTCCTGGTCTTTTTTGAGATAATCAAATAAGTCTTTCATTAATGAATGTACTATGTTACCGGGAGGAGCTGCATGTGTTATAACAGAACCTTTGATTATCCCAACAGATTTACATCTAATACGGCCTGGATTATCAATCAGGCCTTTCATCAGAATTTCATGAGCCTTACAGAAAGAAGCTAAACTATACGGTTTATAATCTGCGAGCCGGTCGTAAACAATAATTGCATTTTTTACCTCCAAAATATCTTTTTCAGGAGCGACCACTTTTTTATTCTGCAAAATAGCAGTTATCTGATCGATAGAAAGAGTATTTCCTTCAATCTGCAATGAAGACTGAATTGTCTTGATTCTGTTCTTTTTTCTTAATTCAGTTGGAGGCTTATATAGATGAGCTGAATTCACTTCTCCAATTTTTTCAGATATTGAAGCAATCAACCCGACAATTTTATTTGTTATCTGATAAGGGGGCTTCATAGAAACTTAATTAACGATAGTATCATTTGATACTATCAAAGGTACTAATTAGTTCTTTCTATCTCAAATGCAGGGAGTCGCGAATTAAACACAACAGCCCGGCGGTTTTATGAGTTGGCGGGAGCCTGCCCTGCCGCAGACGGGGTTGGCTGCCAGCCCATTAACTTTGTCCCGGTAGATGGAACAGTCGGGGTGGGACAGAATTTAATAAATGGGTTAAATTTTTCTCTCATAGACTTTCAGGGCTGATAACGAAATAGCCCGTCCTGGTAAAGGCAACCGATGATCGATCACAATTTTGCTTCGCCAAGCAATCTGAAATCCATATCCGATCCGAGCTCGGCGAAGCCAATTCAGCAAACCGTCAGAGTTAGTGGTTGCCTTTTCTTTGTCTTTATCTAATCATCATCATTTTGAATTTAAATTAAAGGTCAGGGTGTCAAAATATATGGTCAGCGAATCTAATTTACCATTCTTAACTTTCCATATTTCAGCGACATCACCATTAATACTTTTCCCATTTGGGAAAACATAGTCATAATTTCCTATCACACATGCATTATCACTATCAACAATCATTTGTTTTACCCGCATATTAGTAAATAGCTGGAAAAATCTCTTAATAACTTCAACATATGCTGCTTTGCCAATAACCGGAGTTGTTTTTGTCATATCTCCACCAATAAATTTAAAATCGTCGGAGAGTACAGATTCCCAATTACTTTTTTGTGCGAAACCTTTATAATACGATTCCAGAAGTTCTTTTGTCGTCATACCATTTGATTTTTAGAAATGAATAACTTTTCTCATAGCAACAATTAGATAGTTGAAAATGTTGACTTCTGTGAGTTCAAATTCTGATGCAGTAACCTGGGTGACCACTGACGGATTCATAAACAGAGTCACATTTGTGTATATCTCCATCGTTCTGCTGCTCTTGTGTTGTTTCGCCCTGAAAATCTTCCGGTTTTTATTTTAACTTTGATCTTGCAAAATGATATATTAATACTTTAGAGAATCGTTCAGACTCTGCGGCCCTCAGCAAACAACTCAGTGTTTCTCAACGTTTGATTCTTTTTTAACGCAAAGAACACAAAGGACGCGCAAAGAGACGCAGAGTATTTGACTATCTAACTTATAAACTGATCTTCACATAAATCAAAACCGATGAAATGAAGAAAAAAATATTGCTGTCAATTATTTTCCTAGTATCTGTTCTGATCACCGGAAAATCCCAGATATTGGTTGAAGCTGAAAGCTTTGCCAGCAAAGGCGGATGGGATGCCGATGCCCAGTTCATGGACCAGATGGGCTCAACATTCCTGATGGCTCACGGACTTGGTATACCTGTCGCCGATGCAACAACGACAGTATCCTTCCCTGAAAAAAGCACTTACCATATATTTGTCAGGACAAGGAACTGGGCCGCATACTGGTCAGAAAAAGATACACCCGGAAAATTCCAGCTTGCACTGAACGGCAAGACATTGAAAACCGTTTTCGGGACCACAGGAACCGAATGGAACTGGCAGGACGGAGGGAGTGTTGAAGTAAAAAAAGGAAATAATATCATCTCATTGCACGACCTGACCGGGTTTGACGGAAGATGCGATGCAATATTGTTTTCTGCTGATCCTGCATTCAGACCTTCAAATGACCCCGTTCAGCTGTCTGCTTTCAGGAAAAAGATCTCCGGAGCGTCTGAAAAGCCTGCTGAAGCCGGCAGATTTGACTTTGTGGTTATTGGCGGGGGAGTAGCCGGGACCTGTGCCGCGATCTCAGCAGCCCGCCTGGGTTTAAAAGTAGCTCTTATTCAGGACCGTCCTGTGCTTGGAGGTAATAACAGTTCGGAAGTGCGGGTTCATCTTGGTGGCCGTATCAACCTCGAACCCTACCCTGCCTTAGGAAACCTGGTAAACGAAATAGGTCCTGGCAGGGTTGGGAATGCCCGTCCCGCGTCATTCTATGAAGACGATAGAAAAATGGATGCTGTGAAAGCAGAAAAAAACATCTCTTTATTCCTCAATTACAAAGCTATATCCGTTGAAAAGAACGGTGCATTGATCTCTGCTGTAATAGCAAAACATACTGAAAACTCCGGAGAGCTCAGATTTACTTCTCCCCTGTTTGCCGATTGTACAGGCGACGGAACAATTGGTTTTCTTGCCGGAGCTGACTTTATGATCGGCCGCGAAGGGCGTAATGAATTTAATGAACCCACGGCGCCTGAAGTAAAAGATAAAATGACTATGGGTTCGTCCGTGCAATGGTACTCTGAAGAATCGCCTACTCCTGTTACCTTTCCTGATATAAAATGGGGACTTGACTTCAATGAAAACAGTTCTCAAAAAGTTAAAGTTGGAGAATGGACCTGGGAAACAGGAATGCAATCTGACCAGCTAAAAGATTTCGAAAAAGTAAGGGATTATGGTCTGATGGTAGTTTATTCAAACTGGTCATTTCTGAAAAATCATTACTCCGGAAAGGCAAATTATAACAAAAGCCAGTTGAAATGGGTCGCATATATTGCCGGAAAGCGGGAATCAAGAAGACTGACCGGTGATTACATACTGAAGGAGAATGACTTAACCGGCAGAATTGTACAAAACGATGGTACTGCTCCCACATCATGGACCGTTGACCTGCATTATCCTGATCCTGAAAATTCCAGGTATTTCCCGGGAGCGGAATTTCTTTCAATAGCGGTACAGACACCTATTTATCCATATCCCATCCCCTACCGCTGCCTCTATTCACGGAATGTCACCAATCTCTTTATGGCGGGCCGCGACATAAGTGTTACACATGTGGCAGTCGGAACTGTGAGGGTACAACGTACTACAGGCATGATGGGTGAAGTTGTCGGGATGGCTGCTTCAGTATGTAATAGACATGGCGTTCTTCCCCGCGGAGTGTACGACCATTATCTTGATGAGCTTAAAGGACTTATGAGAAAAGGTACAGGCAGAAGTGATCTTCCTCCCTCACAGGATTATAATCTTGGAGGATCGTTGCTTTTTAAGTAGGAATTGATCTTGAAAAGAGCCGGAACAATAAAGTCCTTTAGTTTTTCACTGTGCTCTGTGCTTTGTGCTCTACGCTCTACTCTCTACGCTCTACGCTCAGAGCTCTGAGCTCACTCCAAAGTTTTATAACCTGTAACTGTCTTTGCTTCTGTCTGATGAAGATCAAAGACTATAATTTCATTCAGGCCTTCCTTTAGCCATGGCGCCGGACAATAAAGTCTTTTCTGTGGCCCGATCTCCCAGTAACGGCCCAGATTATGTCCATTTACCCAGACGAATCCTTTTACGTAGTTTGACATATCCACATAAGTATCGGCACCAGCGTTCCCTCCAACTGAAGTAAGCGTAAAATTCCCCTTGAAAAAAACACCCGGTTTACTAAGAGTTTTGTCTGAAGATCTGAGATTATAAATGAATTTTGTGTCCATGGGAAGATTGTAAACCTTCCAATTCATCAATGTCATTCCATTTAGTGTAACCCTCTCAGTAATTCCTTTTCTGTCAATAAGATACTGGGCAAAATTAATACGTCCCATGGCTTCTGTAAATATCTCAAGCTCAGGAACAGCCACATCGCTTGCAGGAATATCTATTGTATTTATTCCTTCTCTCCTGTCGAGCTTTCCGATGTATTTACCATTGAGGAATACCGTTGCATAGTCGTGTATGTCTGTCACTGTTAGTTTTCCCTTTTTATGACCGATCAATTCGGTTTTATATAAAATGAATCCGTAGTCCTGACCATAGGCTTCAAATGTTTTCGGCTGAACTGAATTCACAGGTTGTGGAAGATTGTCCCATACGGAAGTAAAAGGTTGCATAGTAATTTCTGATAATTCAATGGCTGGAACCGGTTGCGGAACCGGAGGGAGTTTTTTGCCTTTTGGAAGATATGAACCTATTAGTCTTCTGAGAGCCATGTACTTAGGAGTAGACTGACCCTGTTCATTTACAGGTGCATCGTAGTCATAACTTGTTACATCCGGCTCATAACCTTTACGACCTGAGTTAGCCCCAGCTGTGAAACCAAAATTGGTACCCCCGTGAATAACATAAAGATTAAAGGATTTCTTATTGTCCATTAGAAATTTAACCTGTTTTAATATACCGGTAGTATCGGGCTTCGCCCATTTTTCTCCCCAGTGGGTCAGCCAGCCGGGATAGGTCTCGCCGCTGAAGACAGGTACGCCGGGATTCATTTTATTTGCAAGGGCAAAATCAGCAAGTGAACTTCCCGAATCAAGACCCACAGCGCTCCCGGGAAGAGATCCTGCCTCAAGCATAAATGTAGTGGGACCGTCACCTGTAAAAGTTGGTACGTCAATACCATTGACCTTCCAGACCTCCTTAAGTCTTAAGAGATAATTTCTGTCATTTCCATAGCTTCCGTATTCATTCTCAATCTGGATCATTAACAAGGGTCCGCCTTTGGTAACCAGGAAAGGTTTTATCTCTTCTGCCAGCCGGGCTATGTACTTTTCAGCTGCCGCCATATACCTGGGATCCATACATCTTAACCTGATATCAGGGATCCTTAGCAGGTAAGGAGGAATCCCGCCCAGCTCCCATTCTGCGCATACGTATGGTCCGGGTCTCAGTAGAAGCCACATCCCCTCCTCCTGAACAATTCTGATAAACTGAGCAAGATTATGGTTATCTGTGGTGAAATCGTAAACACCCTCTTCAGATTCATAAAAGTTCCAGAATATGTAAGCTGAAATTGTATTACAACCCATCGCTTTTGCCATCTTTATCCTCTGGCGCCAATATTCTGCAGGTATCCTGGCCGGATGCATTTCACCACTGATCATCTGAAAAGGCTGACCATCAAGAAGAAAGTCGGAAGTTCCAAGTGTGAAAGTATGTTTAGCTTTTTGTGAATGGACTGAAAGAGTTATCAGCAACATTAATCCGAATAGTATTTTTAATTTGTGTTTCATATATTTTCTTTTTTACCACGGAGAACACGGTGTAATACGGGGGTTTCAATCCGTTATTTCTCTGTGTAACTCCATATTGAACTAAATCCAGCTTCGCAGTTTGCTTGCCTGCTAATTTACAATTTTTAGTCGTTTAAGACATGTTATCATATATTAAATCATAGTAAGAATCAATAATAATATTCTCATCTGCAATCTTTCTTACTAACATTTACTTAAAAAAAGCTCCGTCAGTCATAGAAGCACTTTTCTATTAATACGCTGAAAAACAAAATGATCCAAAGACTTTTGTCTGACTTTTCACAATTTATACTCAAGTTAAACATTAAAAATGAATTGAAATATGATATTCTAGAACACTCATCAACTTTATCATGAGGTTATTCTTTTTTTTTTGCCTGAGGAAGTGCATTTCTGAAATCATTTGAAAGTTGGTACAAGTTTTGCTATTGATACAATAAAGAATTTGTTCTCCAAATACAAAATTAAATGAAAAAGCTTATAATAACATCGATTCTTGCTCTCCTGATAGCGGCAGGAACGACAAAAGCCCAGAACCGGCCGGATGAATATCTTGGTCTGCCGGGAGATAATCTTAACCTGTATGCAGTAATGAAACTGTTCCAGGAATCCCAGACACTCGAGGATTTTGAAAGAAAACTGAATGATGAAAATTCCAGGATCAACAACCTCGACCTGAACGGAGATAACTTAATTGATTATATAATGGTAAAGGACTATCCCGATGGGAATGTTCATAATATCGTATTACAGGTCGCATTAAATCAGAACGAAAAGCAGGATGTGGCCGTTTTTACCGTACAGCGGTTTAATAACGGAACTGCACAGATACAGCTTATCGGCGATGAAGCTTTATATGGCAAAAATTATATAATTGAACCAATATATGCTGATAATTCCGGAGGAACACCCAATCCGGGATATTCAGGCAGCGGCGGATACGGGAACGACATCAACGTGGTGAGTTCAACAGGCTTTGATATAGCTGCCTGGCCTCTCATCAGATTCATGTATCTTCCTGGTTATGTTGCCTGGAACTCCTCATGGTACTGGGGCTACTACCCTTCTTACTGGCACCCGTGGCGCCCATTCTTCTGGGATTATTATTACGGATATCAGCATAGCTGGTACCCTGAATATTACAGCCATTACCACCACGGCGATTACTACCGCTACTCCCGTTATAATGACTTTTATTACAGCGGAATACGTTCTCATTCCCGGATGGTAAGCAACGGAATAAGAGGAGGAAATTACAGAGCTACATATTCCCATCCCGAACAGAGAAGGGATGGTGAAGCCCTTTATTCAAGAATGCATTCTCATCAGGACTCAAGAAGAGCAGATAATAATTCATTCAATAACAACGTAAGAAGATCTGGCTCTGAATCAAGCCGGGACCGGAATTATTCAAATACCAACTCCGGATCCTATCGGAGATCAGGTTCAACAATGACTGAAAGATCAGGATCGAACCCCTATTCAGGTCAGAGAGCCGATGCCTCAAGAAGATCATCTTCAACTATGACCGACAGAACAGGCTCGAACCCATATTATGCTCAGAGAGCCGACGCCTCCAGAAGACCATCTTCAACTATGTCTGACAGATCAGGGACGAACCCATATTCCGGTCAGAGAGCAGATGCTTCCCGCAGGTCAACCTCAACTATGACTGACAGAACAGGCTCGAACCCTTATTCCGGTCAGAGAGCTTATGCCTACAGAGGGTCATCGTCAACTGTGAATGAAAGATCAGGATCGAACCCCTATTCAGGTCAGAGAGCCGATGCCTCAAGAAGGTCATCTCCAACTGTTTCTGGCAGTGCCCCTTCCAGAAATCAGCAAGGCTCCAGGGGAGAAACCGCCAGATCATCAAGACAATCTACATCAAGAGTAAGCTCATCAAACCAAAGGAGCGGTGGAGGAAATAAAGCAGCTAATTCAGGAAACAGAAGATCTAATTCAAAAGAATCTGATAACAGCAAATCCTCGCACAGATAATAATAAGTTACTATTTCATCAGATAATTAGAGGGTGTCTCAAAAGGACACCCTCTTTTATTTTTTTATCCATCTACACAAGGCCATATGGCGCCATCAAAAAGGGCGAGGTACGCACCTTTTCCGGTACTTTGTGCCAGCCGGCCTCTCCCCAAACCCCTCCCCCTAAGTGGGAGGGGCTTTAGTTCAGTAAAAATGAATTAGCTCCAACATCCTGAATGGTCTTCCCCCTCTCACATCGGGAGAGGGGGAACGAGGGGGAGAGGCCGGTAAATCAAAATAAACCAAATCCTTAGGTTGAATGCTATGGGATAATGGGGGTGAGTTCATGGTAACAAAACATGTGTAAATAATTTTTTTCAGGTTCCATGAAATTCTTTATTATTCATTACCGATAGTCAATTTATTTTATTACAAAATGAATCTGAAATAAAATTGTTTTGTAAATAGCAGAGAGATTTGAGGATAGATTAAGCCCCTTCCAACAAAAGTTAAAATGAACTCTGAAAGCCAGTCAACGGAAGTACAGAAGAAGAGTTATTTCCGCTGGGTCATAGTAAGCCTGCTTTTTCTTGCAACTGCAATAAATTATGCAGACCGGGCTGTACTCTCGATTGCAGGGCCTGCACTGTCTAAGAGTCTGCATCTTAATTCGGTGTCAATGGGTTATATTTTTTCAGCATTTGGCTGGTCTTATGTCCTGGCACAGCTTCCCGGAGGATGGCTTTTAGACCGATTCGGATCGAGAAAAATTTATGCTATCAGTCTTTTCGTTTGGTCCTGCTTTACATTTATAACAGGATTCTCCGGTTTCTTTATTGGTTTATCAGCTGTCGCTGTTCTATTTATCTTAAGGTTCCTTTTAGGTATTGCCGAAGCTCCTGCATTTCCGGCAAACAGCAGAATTTCGGTTGCCTGGTTCCCGACAAAGGAAACCGGTACTGCAGCAGCTATATTTAATTCAGCTCAGTATTTTGCTACAGTGCTCTTTGCTCCTTTATTAGGATATATCGTTCAGACTTACGGATGGGAGTATTCATTTATTTTTATGGGCATTGTAGGCTTTGTTTTCCTGATCTTCTGGTTAAAGTTTGTGCATGCACCTAAGAAATCACGATACATTAATCAGGCTGAGCTGGACTATATTACTGACGGCGGGGCACTTGTGGAAATGGACCAGAAAGTGAAAGAAAAAGAAAATAAGAATGATTCTCCAAAATGGCAATTCCTGAGCCAGCTTTTAAAAAGCCGCATGCTTATAGGTGTTTATATAGCTCAATATTGTATAAATGCGATCACGTTTTTTTTCATTTCCTGGTTCCCGGTTTACCTGGTTCAGGCCCGTGGAATGACAATTTTAAAAGCCGGAGTAGTTGCTGTGCTACCTGCAGTTTTTGGTTTTGTCGGAGGAAATCTTGGCGGAATATTCTCAGATTATCTTCTGAAAAGAGGTGCATCTCTTTCAGTTGCAAGAAAGGTGCCAATAGTCATCGGGATGTTGCTATCGATGAGTATGATTTTTTGCAATTATACTGATATTGAATGGATGGTAGTGGCTTTTATGGCATTGTCGTACTTTGGTAAAGGTCTTGGTGCACTTGGCTGGGCAGTGAACGCCGATACTGCTCCTAAAGAAATCACTGGCCTGAGCAGCGCCCTGTTCAACACATTTGGAAATCTCTCAAGCATTATCACACCAATAGTAATCGGTTACATAGTAGGGGTCAGAGGCTCGTTTAACTGGGCTTTGATTTTTGTAAGTATCCATGCGTTTCTTGCTATCATCAGTTATGTTTTTATTGTAGGAAAAATCGAGCGTTTAGTACTTAATAAAATATAATCATCTATATATAAAATTTTTATATGAACATTGAAGATTTTAAAGGAGCACCTGTAGTAACTGAAATGAAGGTAATACCTGTTGCCGGCCACGACAGTATGTTGCTTAATCTCAGCGGTGCCCACAGCCCTTATTTCACCCGGAACATTGTCATTCTAAAAGACAACGCCGGACATACCGGCGTAAGCGAAGTTCCTGGTGGGGAGCGTATCCGCCAGGTGCTGGAAGAATCAAAGACATTTGTAATCAACAAGTCAACAGGATCCTATAATAGTATTCTGAATGAAGTCCGGCAGAGGTTTAGCGAAAGGGATTCCGGGGGGCGCGGATTACAGACTTTCGATCTGCGCGTTACAATTCACGCAATTACAGCACTGGAAACTGCATTACTTGACCTGCTCGGTCAGTTTCTCGGGGTACCGGTCGCCGCATTGCTTGGTACAGGTATCCAGCGCCGGGAGGTGGAAATGCTTGGCTACCTGTTTTATATTGCCGACCGGAATAAAACTGACCTGCCATATTTAAGCGCTTCAGATGATAGTGATGACTGGTTAAAACTGAGGAGAGAAGAGGCCCTGACCTCCATTGCAATCGTTCGGCTGGCAGAAGCGGCTCATCAGCGTTATGGGTTTCAGAACTTTAAACTTAAAGGCGGGGTACTGAGCGGTGAAAAAGAGATGGAAGCTGTGGTTGCACTAGCCAATCGTTTTCCCGATGCCAGGATAACAATAGACCCCAATGGAGCATGGTCGCTTGATGAAGCAGTAATGTTATGCAGAAATAAACACGATGTACTTGCTTATGTTGAAGACCCATGCGGTGCAGAATATGGCTACTCGGGACGTGAAATAATGGCGGAATTCAGACGGGCTACCGGATTGCCGACAGCAACGAATATGGTAGCAACCGATTGGCGTCAGTTAGGACATTCTATCCAGTTGCATGCCGTGGATATTCCTCTTGCCGATCCGCATTTCTGGACAATGCAGGGTGCAGTTCGGGTTGCACAGATTTGTTACGACTGGGGACTGACATGGGGTTCACATTCCAATAATCATTTTGATATTTCGCTTGCAATGATTGTACATGCCGGAGCTGCAGCACCCGGTAAAATTACAGCTTTGGACACTCACTGGATCTGGCAGGAAGGACAGGAAAGCTTAACCAGGGAACCTCTTAAAATTACCGGTGGAATGATATCTCTGCCTGCCAGGCCCGGCCTTGGAATTGAAATTGATATGAAGCAGATTGAAAAAGCAAATAAACTTTATATGCAAAAAGTTCTTGGAGCAAGGGACGATGCTATTGCTATGCAATACCTGATACCGGGCTGGAAATTTGACAATAAACGCCCCTGCCTTGTGCGTTAGATTTTCCAAAAAAAATCATTACTAAACAGATAAAATGTGAAATTAGCATGAGATTCTTCGCTTCACTTCGTTTCCCTACCAATGACAACTTTTAGTAAGTATAACATTATCTGATATTTGTATTATTCCAAAAAAGTTTGGTATAAACCTTTGTCTGATAACTCAAAATAAAATGAATGAAGTTAAATAATAAAGGGTAATGGAGATTCCTCACTGCGTTCGGAATGACACAGCAACTTAGGGATCAAGGGAGGGGGATCAGAGGAGATTTGCCATGGCAAATCTCCTCTGATCCCCCTCTCCTGACAAAAAAGCAGGATGTCATTCCGAATGGAGCCACAATCCTGAGCGAAGCTAAGGATTGGCGCAATGAGGAATCTCAACTTCAAGCAAGCGGAATATTTTAATATTTTGGTTGTCATAAAACTATGTATGCAAATTTGTATGAAAACTCAGAATGACAGGCGTTTGTGTTTTTGAGGAGGCGAATCAATAAACAGAACTGTGATTTTAAATAACTTCGCATATAAATAAATGTAAGTATAACATGGAAAAGAAAACAGGATTTAAGCCAAAAGGAATTATCCCCGCAGTAATTACCCCTCTCACCAAGGATGGTAAATTCAATGAAAAAGCAATGCGCAGCTTGTTAAGATATTTGATTGAAGGTGGCGTACATGGTCTTTTCGTTGTTGGTACAACAGGAGAGTTCTACGGGCTGAAGCCTGAAGAAAAGCGCGATATCTTCGACATTACTATGGATGAGACTAATGGAAAAATACCTGTTTATGCCGGGACAAATGGTATTACGACCCGTGAAACTGTATATCTGACTCAATTAGCCGAAGAGTGCAAAGTGGATGCAGTGTCCGTTTTAACCCCAATGTTTATTTCTCCTTCTCAGGACCAATTGATTAAGCACTACCAGACCATTGCAGAAAATACAAGTCTGCCGGTACTACTTTACAACAATCCACCCAGAACATCAGTAAATCTTGCCCCTGCTACAGTTGCAAAACTGGCTGAAATTCCAAATATCGTTGGTATAAAGGATTCCTCCGGTGATTTGACATTGACCGCCGAATATATCCGCTTAACTCAGAGCAGGAATGATTTTTCAGTACTGATGGGGCGCGATACGCTTATCTATGGTGCGCTTTGCTATGGCGCCACCGGATCAATAGCATCATGTGCCAATGTTGCACCCGGATTGTGTGTTGATATTTATGAAAAGTTCATTGCAGGAGATTTAAAAGGTTCATTAAAGGCACAGTTCACACTTGCGCCACTGAGGATAGCTTTTTCGCTCGGGACCTTTCCTTCGGTTATTAAGGAATCTCTCACCTTATTGGGTATAGATGCCGGACCCTGCATTGAACCGGTCGGACCGATGACAAATGAGGAAAGGACAAAACTCAGGAAAGTGCTATTGGAGATGGGATTACTGAAATAAACCATTTTGAATTGAAGAATGGATTGACTTTTACCTAAAGTATAATTTAGAATGGCTGAGAAACCGGTAATAATTAAAACCTCGGAAGCAGATAACGTCGGGATAGTGGCCAACCTGAACGGATTACCAAAAGGGACGCAGCTTGATGATGGTACAATATTATCTGAAAATGTTCCTTCAGGGCATAAAATTGCTTTAAACGAGATCAGTAAAGGGAATAAAATTATAAGATACGGCCAGCTTATCGGATTTGCCGGCAAACTGATCCTGCGTGGAGACTGGATCAGGGAAATCATGGTCTTACTCCCCCAACCACCGGATCTGAATTCAATACCTATAACTGATAATCAGATGCCGGCAGGTGAACCTTTGGAAGGATACACATTTAAAGGATTTCGTAATCCGGATGGTAGCGTCGGAACAAAAAACATATTCGGAATTACAACAAGCGTCAATTGCATAACCGGGTTTGCCAGTTATATTGCCGAGCGGATAAAAAAGGAATTACTTTTTAAGTACCCCAACGTTGATGATGTCGTTCCGCTGAATCATACCTATGGTTGCGGTGTGGCTATTAATGCACCCGGAGCAGCAATTCCAATAAGAACAATAAGAAACATTGCCAGAAATCCGAATTTTGGCGGGAATATTCTGATTGTCGGACTTGGATGCGAGAAGCTGCTGCCGGAAATAATTCTTCAGGAATTAAATCAATCAACCGGCAGCTCATTCAGTTATGAATCAAATGTTATTACAATGCAGGATGAGTCTTTTAACGGGTTTCATGAAATGGCCGACGGGGTAATGAAATTGGCCGAAGAGCATCTGAAAGAACTGAATAAAAGGAAAAGAGAAATTTTTCCTGCATCGGAATTGGTAGTTGGTATGCAGTGTGGAGGAAGTGATGCTTTTTCAGGGATTACATCAAATCCTGTAGCCGGGTTTGCAGCCGATTTAATTGTTCGTGCCGGCGGAAGCGTTATGTTTTCTGAAGTGACTGAAGTAAGGGATGCTATTCATTTACTGGTTCCCAGGACAATTAATTCTGCTGTCGGACAGGCACTGATAAATGAAATGAAATGGTATGACGAATACCTGTTAAAAGGAGAAACTGATCGGAGTTCCAATCCCTCACCCGGAAATAAAAACGGGGGATTAAGTAATGTTGTCGAGAAAGCTCTTGGCTCAATTGCAAAATCGGGAACCAGTCCTATTGTCGATGTATTAGCTCCCGGCGAAAAAATCAGACAAAAAGGGCTGACCTTTGCTGCAACGCCAGCAAGCGACTTTGTCTGCGGAACATTACAGCTGGCAGCCGGAATGAACGTACATGTATTTATGACCGGCCGGGGCACTCCCTATGGATTATCCATGGTACCGGTAATAAAAGTGGGATCAAATTCAAAGTTGAGTAAACGGTGGTTTGATTTAATCGATCTTGATGCGGGACAGGTAGCTCTGGGTCAAAAAACAATTGAGGTGATGGGATGGGAACTCTTCCGTCTGATTCTGGATGTGGCCAGCGGTGAAAAACAGGTTGCCTGTGATAAACTAGGCTTGCATAACGATCTGGTACTTTTTAACCCCGGGCCAGTAACCTGATTAGGGCACACAACACGTCCGGGCTGCCTCCTTAAATTAAATATCTAATTGTTTTAATTCTATTTTCTCTCCTTCTGAAGTTTTGAACATAAGTCTGTTACCTTTAAGTGTTTCGGCCTTTCTCCCATTGCGGAATAAAGTCACCTTTTTATCCGGCCATGGATTGATAATTGTACAATTTCTCCCTTTCTCGCTTAATAATACGACACCGGAAATTATACCTTTTTTAAGTTGTGCCGAGACTAAAAACGCACCCCATGTCCGGATATTTTCAAAACCGGCATTTTTATCCTCAGGGAAGTTACGAAACAACCTGATAACATTGCCAGCGCTCATACAAAGCATTTCCGTAAGTGTATTGGCAACTGTACAGGCATTTTCAATTCCATGCGGATTGTTAAGCTGGAAGCCGTTAGGATATGTATGCAGTGCATAATCATGTAATTCTTTTAAAATAACCAAAGGGTCATATCCGACTCTTACGGCTGCTACAAAGAAGCTGTTTGAGGTATTGAAATCCTGCCAGCGATGCATCTCTGAAATAGTATTTTGAGAAACCTGGAGTAATTCTTTATCACTGTCAAGGTTTATTGCATTGGCTGGATAGATATGTTGTATTCCAAGTCCATTATCATTCCACCAGGCAACGCCTTCTTCGGTATAACGAAATACTTTTTTGCCATTTCGTTCCTGGGTGGGAAAATCACTCAGCTTACTCAGAATATCTTTCCACTTTGTCACTCTTTTTTTATCCTTATTCAATTCATTTGTCAGATCAATAGCCAGCGAAAAGGCATTTCGCAGCAGACCCAATGTAAGAATTGGATTTTTATTCTCCCCGGATCCTTCGTGGATAGCATCGGAATAAATTACGTATCTGCCATTCTCATACTTAAGATAATCTTCCCAGAAATCAATAATCCCCAATACATAAGGATATATCTTTCCCCCGTATGCCTTATCGTATGTCAACCGCCAGCATTGGGCCATATTAACAAGTCCGTATGCTGCGTTTGAACGTTGTTGCCAGAATAATCCTCCTTTTTCAATGTTTCCGGATTTTATCCAGGATTCATTTGGGAAATTTCTGGTAGTTTCAATACCCTTTGGTCCGATTCCGACAGGATACAGAATTCCCCTTGTCCCGGTTACATTTTTGGCATACCATTCACCACGAGGGATAAAGTCGAGCAACGGGGCATCCTGCGTAATCCCCTGCTCAATCCTGTTTGCTCCGTATAAGGCATAATAAGGAGCAAAGTGATTATAATTGAGGTGATAATCTCCGTTCCATCCGGGTTCATCGGAGGTATTCCATCCGAAAATCCCAGGCGGAAAGTTTATATCACGGCTGCATGCAGCCATAGTATAGAGCCCCTGGTAATAAGCTTTCATCAGAACACTGTCCTCAACTTCTAATTTTGATTTGTTCCAGTACTCCTTCCACCATTGTTTATGCTTTTGCAATAAATTTTCTTTTAATGCAGGATCAACAACTTTGCATCTTGCTATGACAGACTGTAATGGATTTTCAGTTTTAAACCGGCTGTCGACAGCTATTACAATAAATACTTTTTCACCTGATTTTAAAATAAAATTATTGGAGCTTTCATCATGAATTTTAAGTGCGACAGCTACCTCAGTCTGAATGTCCACATTTTCAACAAAACTCCTGTTCAGCCAGCTTATTTCATTGTCATGCCCTGTTTTTAAGACTGCCTGATGATTATAAGGTCCGGTCAGATCAACAGAGACATCAACAGAACCGCTTCCTGCCTCCATTTCTAAAAAAATCAGATTCTCAGTCGCTGAAACCCAACTTTTAACCTGCAACCTGTTTTTTGATATCATACAGGTTGTAACACCATCATTAAGATCCTGCGAGGCATAAAAGTTATTGTCGGGAAACTCATTAAGATTAATATCCACAAATGCTGCAATCCGCGGTCCTGACAATTGATCAGCCTTTGATTCCATTCTCCAGAAATCATTTTTTGACAGGTAGTACCGCAATCTGTTAGGAACATATCCAAGGCTCATCGTGATATCTCCATTCCCCATCAATGGAGCATCAACTGAAACACTATTTGGAATATGAGACGGAGGCTTTGTCCAGATATTTTTCACCTGGATAGCCTGAGAAATTCCTGCAGAGAAAAACGACAGAAATAAAAGTGTGAAACAGAGATTTTTTATCATAAAATATTCTGAATAATTAGTTGAT
>Ga0182021_10003188_pt1 | contig 19294 bp, 16 predicted proteins | sample 612E3MmetaG_FD_120493 | JGI IMG/M metagenome (GOLD analysis project Ga0182021, IMG submission 120493) | Permafrost microbial communities from Stordalen Mire, Sweden - 612E3M metaG (Illumina Assembly) | ecosystem: Environmental > Terrestrial > Soil > Wetlands > Permafrost | place: Sweden... | reverse complement strand
TGCCTACGCTCACTCCGTCTTGGGTGAGTACCGCCAGGCGCGAGAGCTCGTGGTGCGCTCGAGAGATATCGGCGGTCAGCTGGGTCTGGACAGCGACATCGCCAGAGGCGCGGACACCGAGGCAAGGCTCCTGGCTGCAGAGGGAGCCGGCGATCAGGCCATCGACCTTCTGAGAGCGGCGCTGTCGTCCGCAGCCCTCTCGAGCGATGCCGAGACCCGTGCGCAACTTTCGGGGGAGCTCGGCATCCAATTGATGAGGCTCGGCAGGCTTGGTGAAGCGGAACCGGTGTTGCGTGAGGCTCTCGATGTGGCCAAAGCGCTTCGGCTGCCGTGGATCGAGTCGCTGGCGCGATGCCCGCTGGCCTACCTCCATGGTCTGCGGTCGGACGGGATCACGCGTGCTCTCAACGAGCTGAACAAGATACGTCGGGAAGCCGAGTCAAAGAAGCTTGGCGCCGCCGCCGCACAGGCCGTCTTCTATGCGCTGCTTCTCACCTATCGGCATCACGACCGTGGTCGAGACGCCGCACTCGTTCGCCTCAGCCACGTCGTCGCTTGGCAGCTCCAGTTCGGGCACGTCGACTTCCTGTCGCAGGAGCTTTCTGCCGACACGGCTTTGCTCGCCGACCTGCTACGTGTTCGACAGCCGGACGAGAACCTGAGTGGGATCCTCGACGCAGTAGCGCGCAACTGGAGAGCGGAGCGGATCTTGACGAATGCCGTGCGCATGGAGGAGCAGATCGCGCTGGTTGCCCTGGATGCCGCGACAGTGCATCTCGACGGGCAGGGACTCGAGCGTCTGCTCAAGCACGCGACCCACCACGCCTCCGGGCAAGTGAAGCGGCGGGCAAGCGAGGCCAAGTCTCGCGTGGGTCTGTCGACGGCGCACGAGGACACGGTGTTTCCCGAGCTGACCGAACGCGAACTGGAGGTCCTGACGCTGGTGGCGGCAGGCCGGCGCAACGGTCAGATCGCCGCGGACCTGTCGCTTTCGGCGGCCACCGTCAAGACTCACGTTCACAGGATCCTTAGGAAGTTGGGTGTAGGCAGCCGCATGCAGGCCACTCTCGAGCATCAGCGCCGCACTGCGCCTCTCCCCTAGCCTGCACTACCCCCACTGGCCGGACCTCATTCATTGGTCCACCTTCTTAGGTTAGACCTTGAACCCGGCTAGCGTCAGCGACCGCGACGGGCTTGTCTGCCACTGACCGGACATTGCACGCAGGCTCAGATGACGAGCACGGATGCGCGCGCCGCCATTCACGGAAGGTCCGCCCGGATCCTCCCCATCCAGAGACTACTTCTTCTTCTTTGCCTGGTTGTAGCTTATGGCAGCGCGAACGAGAGTCTTTAGCGAAGCTTCTTCGACATGATCCCCTTCGTTGACGTCAATAGCTCGCCTTTGGTTGCCTTCAAGTCCGGCATTGAGGATCTTGTCAGGATCGTTGAGTGCGGCACCGTTCATGAAGACGAGCTGCACCTTGTTCTTGAAGATGTTCCCAACACAGATGATCCCGTTGAGTGACCAGACTGGTGACCCCATCCATTTCCACTCCTCGATGATCTCGGGATCGACCTCAAGGATGGTCTTGCGGAGCTTCGCTAGCGCGGCACCGCGCCAGTCCTGATTCTGCGCGATCAAGTTGTCGATTTCTTCACTAGGATTCATGGCCGTCCCTGTCTGTTTCCTACAAACTGGTCGCCGTGGGTCAAGGCGATGACTTCTCCGGCATACCCGTTCTAGCTCGAAGGTAGCCCCGTGTCCGGCCCCCCGTCTCATTACCCAGGAACGGGTGCTTCAACCGAGACCCGGTTTTGGGGGAGCAGCTGGATACGGATCTACGGTGAGCGACCGGGTAGGCGACCGGACAGCGGAAGATGCTCATTTGCAGGGACGATGTTGTCGAATTGACAACGGTGGTGGACCTAACCAGACAGCTCTCGGACTTGCGCGGGACGATTCTCCGCCTCCGCGGCGAACTCGCCAAGGCAACCTCAGACTGCACCTTGCCGCTCACCACCGCCTTGCCGCCGACGACCAGCGCTGACGTGGACATGACCCCCGGGCAGGTTGGCGGCGATTGCGTGCGCGAGGGTGTGAAGCCGCCATGGAGCGATCCGGTGTTGAGCGGCGTAGACTTCGCCCGCAAAGCCGTCTTGGCGATGATAGGGAGCGACCCATGATACATACGATTCTTGGGGCAGGAGGGTTTGCGGGAAATGCTTTGGCGCACGAACTCATCAGCCAGAACATCACGGTCCGCCTTGTTTCGCGGAACGTGCATGCGATCCAGGGAGCAGAGTCCATCAAAGGCGACCTCCTATCTGCAAGTGAGACCGCTGAGGCGGTGCGCGGCTCGGACATTGTGTATCTGTGTGTTGGACTTCCCTACGATTCCAGAGTCTGGCAGGAACTGTGGCCTCGCGTGATGCAGAACACCATTGCGGCCTGCAAACTGGCGCAAGCGAAGCTCGTCTTTCTCGATGTCGTGTACATGTACGGGAAAGTCACCGGCAAGATGACCGAGGACACTCCCTATAGGCCATGTTCAAAGAAAGGAGAAGTGCGCGCCGCAGTTGCCAGGATGCTCGAGAACGAAATGAGACAAGGTGCTCTCCAGGCCCTCATTGCGAGATCGGCAGATGCCTACGGTCCGTACGCCGGGTCGACATGCATCCCCCATCTCCTTGTCTTCGACAGGCTCATGCACGGGAAGAGAGCGCAATGGCTGGTTGACGCTCGCAAGCAGCATTCCTATACGTACACGTCCGATTGCGCGAAGGGAATGTGGCTGCTGGCGAATCAGGCGGATGCCTATAACCAAATCTGGCATCTTCCCACAGCAAACCCGGGTCTTGATGGCAGGGCCTTTGTCGAGCTTGCTGCAAGGGAAATGGGTGTTTCCCCAAAGTACTTCGTTCTCAAGAAACCGATGGTACGCATTGCCGGCCTCCTTGACAGGAAGTACGTCGAAGCCTACGAGATGCTCTATCAAAGCGAGGCTGACTACTCGTTCGACTCAGCCAAATTCGAAGAGCGCTTTGGCTATAGTCCGAAGCCTTACGACGAAGGAATTCAGGAGACGATTCGCTTCCTCAGGACGAAATGAGGAAGAACGGCGGCTTGCTCCTTCGCGTTGCGCAAACCGCAGGACAATCAGCCACCAGCAAACGCGCCTGAGCAGGAAGAACGTTGTCAATCTGACAACGCTGGTGGACCCAAGTGGACGGCTTTCGAACCTTCGAGAAGCGATCGCGAGCCTGCTTGAACGACGGGGCTGAGTGATCAATGTGGCGAAAGCTGGAGCGTTAGGTCAACGTCTCCGGCATACGGGTAAGTACAGTATGGTGCGACTGTGCCGATGGGAGTGTGCATGCATACGCAGGAGCCTAGCGACCGGGACGGGTTGGCGCCATCTCCTGCGGCCCAACGCAGTGCGGCCGCGATCATGGCTGAAGCGATAGCCCACGAGCCCGGCGCGCTGGACGAGGGGCAGGCGAAGGCGCTGCTCGCCGCCTACGGGATCGCCGTCCCCGAGGGCGGCGTCGTGCGCAGCGAGGACGAGGCTGTGGCCATAGCCCGGCAGCTCGGCGGTGCGGTGGTCGTCAAGGCCGTCGGGCCGCGCATCGGTCACAAGACAGAGCGCGGCCTGGTCGCCCTGGACCTCTGCGGCGACGAAGCCGTCCGAGCCGCGGCCCGCTCGCTGCTGGCTCTCGCCGAAGATCAGGACGCCGTACTGCTGGTAGAGCGGATGATCCGGGGGACGCGCGAGTTCATGATCGGCATGAAGCGCGATCCTCTCTTCGGCCCGGTCGTCGTCTTCGGCGTCGGGGGGATCTTCACCGAGGCTCACAAGGACATCATGCTCGGCGTGACGCCGCTGGAGGACCGGGACATCGAGGGCATGCTTGCGGGGATTAGGGCGAGCGCGCTGCTCGACGGCTTCCGTGGCATGTCGCCCGTGGATCGCGCCTCGCTGGCCGCCTCCATCCGCGCGCTCGCCCGCATCGCCGAGGACCATCCCGCGGTGTCCGAGATCGACGTGAACCCCCTCATCGTTGCAGACGCGACGCCGGTGGCCGCCGACGCGCTGGTGATCCTCGCTCCGGCCAGGGAGCGCGGCGCATCCGCGGCCGCCCCTCTCCCACGCGTCACCTCGCCCGATCTGACCCCGCTGTTCGCGCCGCGCGCCGTCGCGGTCGTCGGCGCCTCGGACGACCCTCTCAAATGGGGCGGTTCCCTCCTCCTCAACCTCATCGACGGCGGCTTCGCCGGCGCCATCTACCCCGTGAACCGTCGTGGCGGCACCGTGTGCGGTCTGCCTGCGTTCCGCAGCGTGGCGGAGTTGCCGGAAGCCCCCGACCTAGCGCTGGTGACGCTGGGAGCCACGCAAGTGAATGCAGTAGTAGAGCAGTGTGGCGAGCGCGGGATCCCCGTCGTGCTCGTGGTGGCCGCAGACTTCTCGGAGGCGGGAGAGGCGGGGGCCGCCGCGGAGGCAGAGCTGGCCCAAACGGCGCAGCTCTCGAACGTCACGCTCATCGGCCCCAATTGCATGGGCCTGGTCGCGACGCACAGCCGGCTCCACGCCGTCGGCTTCCTGGAGTTGCGGCCGCAAGCCGGGCGCCTGAGCGTCGTCTCCCAGTCCGGCAACATCGGGGTACAGCTCGTCACCGCAGCTGAACGGCGCGGCATCGGCATCGACAAGTACGTGACGGTCGGCAACGAGGCGTGCACGAGCGCGCTCGACGTGCTCGACGCGCTGCGAGACGACGAGCAGACCAAAGCCGTCCTCGTCTACCTCGAAGGAATCGACGACGGCCGCCGTTTCTTCGACGTCATGCGCCGCACCACGCGGCAGAAGCCAGTGGTGGTGCTGCGCGGCGGCCTGACGGAGTACGGCAGCCGCGCCGCTGCATCGCACACCGGCGCCATGGCGGGCGCGGCCGACGTCTTCCTGGCCGCGGCCCGCCAGACCGGCTGCCTCGTGCGCACGGGCCCCGACGAGAGCCTCGATCTGGCGCTGTGCCTCACCGCACTCCCGCTACCGCCGGGCCGCCGCGTGGCGATCATGACGCTCGGTGGAGGCTGGGGCGTGCTGGCAGCCGACGAGCTGGCCCGCAACGACCTAGAGCTGGCCTCGCTGGAGCCTCACGTCCTCGCCGAGCTGGACAAGCTCCTGCCCGGCTACTGGAGCCGCGCCAACCCCATCGACCTCGTGGCATCCGTCGGCCCCGACCTCGCTGAGCGCACGCTGACGCTGCTCGCCGAGAGCGAGGCGGTGGACGCCGTCGTCGTGCTGGGCGTGCTGCGCAGCCCGTCCACCGGCTGGACTTCAGACGATGCCGCGTCCGCCGGCGGCGGGCCGGGCACGCCCGGCCGTGATCGCTTCAACCCTGCCGAGACCGCCTTTCTCGAGTGCGTGACCGCGCTCATGGAAAGGACGGGCAAGCCGATCGTCAACGTCCCCTTGCGTACGCTCGAGGCCGCGACCTTCCCGGGCGGCGCGCGACACGATCCGGTCATCCTCTACTCGCCGGTCGCCGCGGTACGCGCCCTCGCCGCCATGGCCTGGTACGCGGAGTACGTCGCCGCCCAGGCCGGTGCGCCGCCACAACGACGCCCGAAAAGGGCTCCGCGATGATCAAGATCACGATCTACGGTCGCGGCGGCCGCGGCGGCGTGACACTCGCCAAACTGATCGCGGCCGCGTACTTCCTGCGTGGCAAGTATGTCCAGGCCTTCGGCCGCTACGGCGCGGAGCGCGCCGGCGCGCCGGTCCAGGCGTTCGTGCGCGTGGACGACGAAGAGATCACCGAGCACTATCCCGTTCGCGAGCCCGACCACGTGATTGTGCTGGACGCCGGCCTCATCGCAGCGGAGGCGGCCGAGGGGATGGGCGCGCTGGGATGCATCGTGATCAACACCCCGCTGCCGCCGAACGCGTTCGCGGACGTCTTCCCCGGGCGCAAGGTGGCGACTCTTGATGCGTCGGCTATCGCCGTGGCCAACGGGCTAGGCACGAGGGCGTTGCCCATCGTGAACACCGCTCTCATCGGGGGCGCCGCGGAGATCCTCGGACTGTCGCTCGCCGACGCCGAGGCTGCGATCGCACACCTCGGCCTGGGCGAGCCCAACCTGAAGGCCGCGCACAGCGCGTACGACTGCGTCCGCCAGGCCCGCCTGCCGGGGATCATCGTGCCCGTCGCCGCACGCCGCCCGCCCCCCAGAGCGGCGAGCATGTTCGACGAGGACATCGGCGGCCCGCCGGCGGTGCACACGGGCTCGTGGGCCACTCGTATCCCCGCCAGCGCGACACTGACGCCCTTCTGCAGCGACGCCTGCCCGGCCGGCAACGACGTGCGGGGCTTCGTGCAGGCGATGGCGCAGCGGGACTACGAGGCCGCACTGAAGACCATCCTCGCGACCTCGCCCTTCCCGGGGTCGTGCGGGCGCGTCTGTCCGGCGCCGTGCATGCAGGCGTGCTCACGCGGCCAGCACGATGAAGCCGTGAACATCGGCGAGCTGGAGCGCCACATCGCGGCCCGCGCGCCCTGGCCCGAGCCCACGCGGCCGTCTCGCCCCGAACGCCTGGCCGTGATCGGCTCAGGCCCTGCCGGCCTCAGCGCCGCGTACCAGCTCGCCAGGATCGGCTATCCCGTGACCGTGTTCGAGGCAGGCGACGAACTCGGCGGGCTCCTGCGCACCGGGATCCCCGCGTACAGGCTGCCCCGCAAGGTCATCGAGCGCGAGATCGGCTTCATCCTTGCGCATGGCGTGCACGTCCGCAGCCGTCACCGCGTGTCCCGCTCCCGCCTTGTCGAGCTGCGACGCGAGTATGACGGCGTGGTCGTGGCGACCGGGCTGCAGAAGATGCGCACCGCAGGCTTCGACGCCGACGACCCTCGCGTGCTGCGGGCGCTCGACTTCCTCGATCTCAGTCGCACCCGGCCGCCGGACCTACGCGGGCGACGCGTCGTTGTCGCCGGCGGCGGCAACACGGCGATCGACGCAGCTCGCGTGGCGCTCCGCCTCGGCGCCCAGGACGCGCTCGTGGTCTACCGGCGAACGCGCGCCGAGATGCCTGCGATCGCTGAAGAGATCGAGGAGGCGCTCGCAGAGGGCGTCCGCATCGAGCAGCTGGCGACGCCTCTGCGACTGGAAGAGGCCGATGATGGGACTGCGCTGATCTGCCGGCGCATGACCCTCGGCAAGCCCGACAAGTCGGGTCGACCGCGTCCCGTGCCGATCGATGGTGACGAGGCCCTGGCGGAGTTCCGCTGCGACACCGTCCTGCTCGCGCTCGGCCAGGCGCCGAACGTACGTCTCTTGCCGACAGGCTCGGCGCTCGACGAGGAGGAGTTTCTGCCCGGAGCTGAGGACGCACCGGCTTGCACCGCGGGCGACCTGGTCGGGTCCGAAGGCACGGTGGCGGCGGCCATCGGCGGCGGGCGCCGGGCGGCAGGGCGCCTGCACGCTGCCCTGGGCGGCGTGCAGGCGCCCTCGCTCCCGGCGCCGCTGGTCGGTGCCTCCGCGCTCACGTTCCGCCATGTCCCTCACGTGGCCATGGCCAGAGGCAGGCTGCGGCGGCCCAGCTCGCGCAGGGCGAGCTTCCTTGAGGTGCGCCGGGGCTTCACTGACAAGCCGGGGATGGAGGTCGCATATGGGGAGGCGCAGCGCTGCTTCAGCTGCGGCGCCTGCACGGCATGCGGGGACTGCGTCGTCTACTGCCCCGAAGGCATCCTCACTCACGTGGGCGACACTAGCTGCACGATCGACGAGGACTACTGCAAAGGCTGCGGGCTCTGCGTGGCGCAGTGCCCTCGAAGCGCCCTCGCGATGCTGCCGACATGAGGAAGGACGCGAGATGACGAGAGCCGTCGTCACCGGCAACCAGGCCGCCGGCCACGCGCTCGTCGTGGCCGGCGAAGCCAACCGCGCCGCCCGCGGCTGCGGCGGCGGCTGCTACCCCATCACGCCCCAGACCGAGATCATCGAGAACGTCATGGCGGCGCGCTTCAGCAAAGGGAGCTTCGTCGCCGTGGAATCGGAGCACAGTGCCATGGCGGTCTGCATCGGCGCCTCGCTTGCGGGAGCGCGCTCATTCTCCGCCAGTTCCTCCAACGGACTCCTGTACATGACGGAGAATGTCTTCGCCGCGGGAATGGCGCGCCTGCCAATCGTCATGGTGGTGTCCAATCGCACGATCGGTCCGCCGTGGAACATCTGGGCCGACCACGGCGACAGCCTCGCCCTGCGCGACGCACCCTGGCTGCAGCTCTACTGCGACTCACATCAGGACCTGGTGGACACCATCCTGCTCGCCTTTCGCGTCGCTGAGGACCCGCGCGTGCTGCTCCCCGTGATGGTAACCCAGGACGGCTTCCTCCTCTCGCACACCAGCATGGTGTGCGACCTCCCGCCGCAGGTCCTCGTGGACTCGTACCTGCCGCCGCTCGACCTGGCGCTGCGGGCGCGAGCCGACCATCCGCGCACTTACGGTCAGATGATGGGCCCGCCCGAGACGCAGCGGCACCGCGAAGAGATCCAGGCGGCGATGGAGCGCGTGCCAGAGGTGCTCGAAGAGGCCGGTGCCGAGTTCGCGCGCGTCTTCGGCCGCCGGCCGCGCGGCGCCTTCGGGGCGGAGCAGACCGCCGACGCCGACACGGTGCTCATCGCCGCGGGCACCACGGTGAGCACCCTGCGCCATGTCGTGGAGGCGCGCCGCAACGCGGGCGCGAAGATCGGGCTCGTGCAGCTCAAGCTCTTCCGTCCGTTCCTCAGGGACGAGCTCGCGCACGCGATCGGCGGCGCCCGGCGCGTGGGCGTGCTCGATCGCGACCACTCGCCGGGATCGGGCGGCATCATGTGGAACGAGATCGCGACCAGCCTGAGGGAGCGGCCCGACGTGCTGCTGCAGGGCTACATCGTCGGGCTCGGCGGCGGCGAAGTCGACCCGCCGCTTGTCGAGCTGGTCCTCGAGGACCTCGCCGGCCGCGAACGCGCCGAAGCGCCCATCTTCTTCCCGCGGGAGGTGACCTGACCATGGCGACCTCCCCGCCGGCGTCCGGCATGGCGCCCCGTCCTCACATCCTGCGCCCGGACAGCACGAACTGCCCCGGCTGCGCGATGTCGGTGGGCCTGCAGTGGCTCAACGAGGCGCTCGGCGCAGCGACGCCGACGCTGGTCATCCCGGCGTGCTGTGCCGCCGTCACTCCCGGGGCCTTTCCGGCCAGTGCCTACAGCGTTCCGGCCATCGAAACCACCTTCGCCAGCGCCGCCGCCGTGGCAACGGGCATCGCCCGCGTGCGGCAGCTGAACGGGGAGACCGACCCCACGATCTGCTGGGCCGGCGACGGCGGCACCTACGACATCGGCCTGGCGACGCTCTCCGCCGCCGCCGAACGCAACGAAGATGTCCTGTACATCTGCTACGACAATGAGGTTTACGGCAACACCGGGGGCCAGCGCAGCGGCGCCACGCCGCGCGGCGCCAAGACGACCACGACCCCGCGCGGCAAGGCCGAGGCCAAGAAGGACATCATCGCGATCATGGCCGCGCACCGTGTGCCCTACGCGGCCACGTTGTCGCTCGCCCACCGCGACGACTTCATGCGCAAGATGCGCCTGGCTCTGGGCATGCGGGGCTTCCGCTTTCTGCTCATGCTGTCGCCCTGCCCGGCGGGCTGGAAGTCGGACCCCGCTGAGACCGTCGAGCTCGTCCGTCTCGCAGCGGCCTGCGGTCTCTTCCCGGTGTATGAGGTGTTCGACGGCGAGCGTTACCGCATCAACGCCCGCCCCGACGGCACACCGCTCGAAGACTACCTGAGTCAACAGGGGCGCTTCCGCTCTGTGGCTCCCAGCCTGGACGATCTGCGCGCTCAGGTGGAACGCGATTGGGCGCGTCTCGATGGGCTGGCGCGGGCGTTCCCGGCGGCACAGCCTACGGACTGAAGGAGACGCCGTGGACTCAATGCTCGCGCTCGTCAAGAACCACCGCGCACCCGGTCTGGCGCTGGAGACCGTCCCTGTGCCCAGCGCCGGCGCCGGAGAAGTGGTGATCCGCGTGCTCAAGACCGCCATCTGCGGCACGGACGTGCACATCTACGAGTGGGACGAGTGGGCGCAGCGCACGCTGTCCGTGCCGCTGGTCGTCGGCCACGAGTTCGTGGGCAGGATCGTCGAGCTGGGAGACGGGGTGCGCGGCCTCGAGCTCGGGGAGCTGGCGACCGGCGAAGGGCACATCGTCTGCGGCCACTGCCGCAACTGCCGCGCCGGTCGCCGTCATCTCTGCGCGCACAGCGTGAGCATCGGGGCGACCGCCCCCGGCGCCTTCGCCGAGTACCTGGCGCTCCCGGCGGTCAACGTCTGGCCGGCGGACGAGCGGATTCCGCTCGACACCCTGGCAATCTTCGACCCTCTGGGCAACGCCGTGCACACGGCGCTGTCGTTCGACCTGGTCGGCGAGGACGTGCTCATCACCGGCGCCGGACCGGTCGGCTGCCTGGCAGCGGCCGTGGTGCGCCACGCCGGTGCGCGGCACATCGTCATCACGGACGTGAACCCGGCGCGGCTGAGCATCGCCGAGAAGATGGGCGTGTCACTCGCCGTCGACGTGCGCAGCTCCGGCGTGGCCGAGGCGATGGCCGCCCTCGGCATGGAGGAGGGCTTCGATGTCGGCCTCGAGATGTCCGGCAACAAGGACGCCTTGCGCAGCATGATCGCCGCCATGGCCCACGGCGGCCGCGTCGGGCTGCTCGGCTTTCTGGAGGGTGAGACTCCCGTCGAACTGGAACGCGTGATTTTCGGTGGGCTCACGCTCAGGGGCATCTACGGACGGGAGATGTTCGAGACCTGGTACAAGATGACGGCGATGGTCCAGAGCGGGCTCGACGTCACTCCCGTCATCACCCACCACTTCCCCGTCGCCGAGTACGAAGAGGCGTTCGGAATCGTGCGCTCCGGCCACTCCGGCAAGGTCATCCTGGATTGGCCGGCCGCGCTCAGCAGCGAAGGCCGCGAACAACGCCAGCCTGGAGGAGAGTCGTGATCACCGATGTCGTCAGGGATCGGCTTCTGCGCGAACTGCAGGACACGCGCGATCAGGGACTGTTCAAGGTCGAGCACCCGATCGCCGGGGCGCAGGGCGCGTGGGTGCAGCTCGCGGACGGGCACCGCGTGCTTAACATGTGCGCCAACAACTACCTCAACCTGTCGTCACATCCAGACGTAGTGGCGGCCGCCGGCCGGGCTCTCGAGCAGTGGGGCTACGGCATGTCCTCCGTGCGCTTCATCTGTGGCACGCAGACGGTGCACGCCCGCCTCGAGGAGACCATCGCGAGCTTCCTCGGCATGGAGGCCGCGATCCTCTACTCCTCCTGCTTCGACGCCAACGGCGGCCTCTTCGAGACGCTCCTCGGGCCGGAGGACGCGGTCATCAGCGACGCCCTGAACCACGCCAGCGTCATCGACGGAATCCGCCTCTGCAAGGCGCAGCGCTACCGCTACCGCAACTGCGACATGGCGGACCTCGAGGAGAGACTCAAGGAAGCACGGGGGGGGCGCACGATCCTGATCGTGACGGACGGCGTGTTCTCCATGGACGGCGTGATCGCGCCCCTCGCGGACATCTGCGAGCTCGCGGAGCGCTACGGCGCCCTCGTCGTGGTCGACGACTCGCACGCGCTCGGCGTGTTGGGCGAGCATGGACGGGGCACGCCGGAGCATCACGGCGTTGGTGCGCGCGTCGACATCGTCACCGGCACGCTGGGCAAGGCGCTCGGCGGCGGGAGCGGCGGCTTCACTTGCAGTTCCCGCGAGGTGGTCGAGCTGCTCCGGCAGCGCTCGCGCCCCTACCTCTTCTCGAACAGCCTGGCGCCGATGATCGCGGCCGCTTCGATCACGGCCATCGAGGTCGTGCAGAGGTCGCCGGACCTTCGTGCACGGCTGCGGCGCAACGCGCAGCACTTCCGCGCGGCGGTGGAGGCGGCGGGCTTCGAGACGCGCGGGGCGGGCCACCCGATCATCCCGGTCATGGTCGGCGAGGCCCGCGACGCCCAGTCGATCGCGGCCGGGCTGCTCGAGCGCTCCGTCTACGCCGTCGGCTTCTTCTACCCTGTCGTGCCCAAGGGAGAGGCGCGCATCCGCGTGCAAGTGTCGGCGCTCCACGAGATCGCCGACCTCGACTTCGCCGTGGAACAGCTCGCCGCCGTCCGCGACGGCAGAGCGGCGAGCCGGTCGTGAGCTCGCTCTGCGGCGCGGAGAGGCAGCAGCGACCGCGCGCCGTCCCACGCGTCACCCTTCTGCCTCACGCCGAACGCGACCCACAGCGTCCTGGCGGCCGTGTGCGTGGCCAGCGCGGCGTTTGAGGCCCTCACGCGGTGCGAGGACCTGCCGGGCCGGCCTGTGAGCTTCGTACACCGTGGCCGGCAGGACAGCTCGAACCCGGCGGTAGACCTGCCACCTTCACCGGGGTGACAGGCTCGAGACTGAGGTCTGGAACGACCTCCGATAATGCTAGTGCTTGGTGGACCTAACTAGACAGCTCTCGAACTTTCGCCTCGAAGTCCAACGTCTGGTGGACGCGGACCGCCTCGCATAGAAGGCGGACCCCCGCCACCGATGTGGGATTGCCAGTCATGCGCAGCCGACCTTCCCGGCGTTCGCCTATCGCTTCAGCGCGAACTGGGGCTGGCGCAGCCCACTCCGACCCGGCGACCACGCTGCGGCACTACGTGCGCCTCACCACCGCCGCTCGGGCGAAGGCGGTCGCCGGCCTCGACGCCGCGCAGGCACTGCGCGCCGAGGAAGACGGGGCGGCGCCGAGCGACGTCGTCGCACTGGCAGGCCGACGCGGCCGGGCTCGCTGAAGTCCTCTCGTCCCGCCGGATAGCAGCATCGTCCTCGAGCCGGATGCCGGGCTACGACCGGGGCGAGGTCGTGGAGTCAGGTCGAGTGGGCAGCATCGACTGCGTCGGCGAATCCGGCCATCGAGGTGAACGTCCAGTCCGGCGTGACTGGCGCCGGCGGTTCGGGAGTCGCACCCCAGCCCGGCCTCGCATGACGGCGATCGATCCATACCGTCGGCAGACCGGCTGCCTTGGCCGGCACGTGGTCGTGGAACAGGCTCTGGGCGACGTGCAGCAGCTTGCCCTCGCCGATGCCCAGGCGAGCCGCCTCCGCAGCGAGCGCCGCGAAGTTGCGCGGCGACGGCTTGTAGGAGCCGACGTCCTCGGCGGTGACGATGCTCGTGAAGGTCACGCCAAGACGCTCGTTGGAGCCGGCGAAGGAGCGGCGGTCGACGTTCGACAGGACAATCAGCTTGTAGCGTCGCGAGAGCCGCTGCAGCGCCTCGCTCGAGTCAGGGAAGGCTGGCCAGTCGGGGACCGAGACCGCGAGAGCTCCGGCCTCGGCGGCAGCGACAGGGACGCCGAGCGTCTCCCCCAGGGAGCGCATGGAGCGGGCGAGGATCTGCGGATACACCTCGGTCGGATGGTCGCGCTCCGCTTCAGCTTCGTCCGCCGCGTAAGCTGCGAGCAACTCCTCGTCCGTCAGGGCCAGGCCGTGGACGCCGGCCCACCCCTGCAAGACGGCGGCGATGCCGGCCTCCCAGTCGATGAGCGTCCCGTAGCAGTCGAAGCTGAGCGCATCGAAGTCGCTGAAGTCCACCGGTCACGCTCCTGTGATTGAGGGGTCTGGGATGACGGTCCGGTCGCTGAGGGCGGACGGCTTCGTCATCATAGCCCCGCCCGGTGCGCACGTTGGGTCGTGGAAGGCCAGCCGGATGCTCGGCAGTGTCCCGGCAGGGCACCAGCAGACTACACTTCCTGGCGGCACAACCTCCGGTCACCGCAACAGCAGGTCACGCGTCCTGACAGTCTCGACGTCCACCGCCCGTCCACGGACGGAATGTGCCGGACTCCCAGCGCTGCCGATTGGTGTCGGACTGACACGACAGTCGTCAGTCGAACGGCGAGTCGGCAATCGGAATCTGCCCCCGGCGCGTTAGCGAGACTAGGAGCGACCGGGTAGGCGACCGGACACCAGAAGTGGCTCATTTACAGGGGAAACGTTGTAACAGTGACAACGGTGGTGGACCTAACGCGACAACTTTCGAACTTGCGCGACGAGGTTCAGCGACTACTCGACCGAATGCCGACTTCTTGATCAGCACCCTCGGTGGACAGCTCCAGACCTTCGTGGGGCCGTTCTCCGCCCAACCGAGGGATCCCCCAAGTGCGACAATCTTGGACCCTGGGCGGTCATGGGATCAGGATTTGAACGAGCAGAGTCGCCTTGGCATAGGCACCCGGCTCGACGGTGACGACCTTCGACGCAGCCCGAACCGGCACTGGCACTCCCGTCGGTGAGGTCGTCGGCGACGCCGTGGGTTGTGCCGGATTTGGGTCGTCGACAAGCACGTAGTCGCCGGGCGGCAGATCGACCCTGAAGACACCTGAGGCGTCGGAGGTGACCTTGGCCACGATACGGCTGTTGGGACCGGCTTCGATCACCGTCACCAGGGTGCCGGGGTCCGGCCTTGGCCCCTTAGGGCCGCCTGTGATCATGGTCCTGCCTTGGACGCCGGAATGAAGCGTGGGTGCGGGCGATGCCGAACGCGACCCACCACCGCAAGCGGCCAGCGAAAGCACGACCGACAGGACGGTCAGTGCGACCGTGAAACTGCGCGGCAGCGTCAACGCGGACCTCCCCGACCTCACAAGTAGGCCTACGGCGTGAAGGAACTGAGACCGCTGACAGAACTCACGTCAACGGGACTTGGGGTGATTTGCCAATCGTCGACAAGATGAGAGGCCGGATCCATTGTGAACACGATGGTATCGCCGTGAAATTGCGCCGCGTTTGCATTTGGCGCAAGCCCGTTGTTGGCAACGAAACTGCCGTGGAGAACAACGAGGTAGACAGTCGCGCTTGGGCTACTGGGCGGGGGGTAACCCATGACCTTACTTGCAGCGTCCTGACTGACAAGCGCCCACTGACCTGATGGCTGCACCTGCGGCGCCGACGACGACGAATCGGTGTTGTGTTGGACTTCCCAAGCCGCCTGAGCGGAAAGCCACGCAGGTATAGCCGCATCAGATTTCGCCATCGCATGTGTGAGCGTGAGAGCCAAGACCCCAGCAGCTGCCAAGACTGCTGCCACAAGAACCAGTCTGCGTTTTGACATTGCCCTCATCTCCTTCCAACTACTGCTCGTAGACGTTCACGTGAGTGTCGGTTGTCTTCCACGCCGCATGGCAGTCCCCATCTGCATAAAGATAGGTGGACTTGCTGGGCCAATTCCAGATCCAATTCCCAAGGTTGTTCTTGTACCCGAGAGACTCATTTGGACACAGGTCGCCCGAAGCGCCGAGGCTGCACGTGGTGCTCGAGCTTTCTACCCCGACGTAGAACCAGCGACTCACCCCAGGGTTGCTCGTGGATACGTCGCCAGCGCTGCAAGTCGGCAAGGAGCCGTCGATGTAGACCGTCCATGTGCTGCCGCCTGAGTATTCGACAGTCAGCCCGTGGAGGGTCCCGTCGTCCGCCGGGACCGGACTCGTAATCCGATGCTCGTTGTAGGTGTTGTTTGGCCGGCTGTCTGCCCAGTAGTAGGTGAAGACGTTCGCCCCATGCCAACTCTTGATGTATCCGAGCTCAACCCAGTCCTGCTCGTACTGATCGGCGGCAGTACCGACCCACAGGGTGTCGTTGACGTGGTGGCCCTCCGCGTAGTTGGGGTTCGTGCAACTCTCGACACTGACTTGGCAATAAGCGCCGTTAGCGATCGGGGTCGTCGCGCCATTGGGATTCTGGGGATCACATCGCGCCTGGCCATGGTAGATCCCCGGAAGGAACGAAACCATCGGGGTTGGCGTAGATGACGCGGCTCGCGCTGGCGTAGCCAGAGCCAACACGAAACAGACCACGGCTATCCCTACGCACGCTCCGTTTCCTGCAAGTGTGATGCGCTGCAATGTCCTTTCCATAGGCGGCATTGTCAGTTCCCCCTGTGATCGGCACAGACACGACCTCAACCAACCCGACCGGACCCCATTCATCGGTCCACCTTCTCTGTTGGTCCCAGAACCACCTCCGGCATAGGTGACGGGGAGCCAAAGCCAGAGCGAAAGAGCCGAGCGCCATCGCCACTAGTTCGACCGCCATACGAGCCACAAGCCATCAAGCGCACGTGTGTGCATCCACGTACGCACCATGGTTGCCGTCGCTCACGCCTAGCATGGGGGCGGCCGTACGTCTTCACGCACGGATCCTTCCACTACGAATATCGAGAATCAAGAGGGAAGCTCGATCGTCAACCAGGTGGGTGACTAAGCCTTGCGGACCAGCCAGCCGCGCCGACCGCCGGCGAGACAACGATCTGCGCTGCGTGGCCGCGCGAAGACAAGTGATCTGCCTGCCCTCGCCGCTCCGCGTCGCGCGCCAACCCATGACTCGCAGGAAATTCAGGCTGTGCCAGGTTCCCAGATCATGTTCAGAGGGGCGCGCAAGTTCCATGTTGTGTCAGGCGGACGGAAATCTCCCCCCGAGCTGGAGGTGGTCTCCTCTGCGTGCCGACGCATCGCCGACCACCGAGCACCCGGGAAAAACACAACCTCAAGGTGGACCGATGTCGGGGTGCAGGCCACCCTCAGAAGAACTGCGAGCGATCGGGTCGGCGACCGGACAGCAGAAGGCCGGGGCTAGCAGGGAGAAACGTTGTCATCTTGACAACGCTGGTGGGCCCAGCAGGACTCGAACCTGCGACCGGCCGATTATGAGTCGGCTGCTCTAACCAACTGAGCTATAGGCCCGTGCCGGTAGCGGAAAGTGCCTCGTACCGGCACGAATCATACGCCATGCTTGCCCGGCCATGCACTGGCCCGACCACGGCATCCCGCGAGCGCCTAGGATCGCGCAGCTCCAGAGATGCTCGCCCGCGTCTCGAGTGAGATCGGGTTCCGTATGCAGAAGACGCCCGGGCAACGCTGGTCGGCCAGTGTCTTGACCCGCTCGACAGTCTCGGCGGAGGCGTCGGCGTCCACCTCCAGAGCCCAGGTGATCTGATCCACAGGCGGCTGCTCGCTTAGACCGAGGGCACGTGCCATGTCGACCACTGTGGTAATCCGGCCATGCAGTGCCCGTAGCTGCACGCCCTCGCGGGCGGCCTCCGTGGCGAAGGTCATCGCGTAGCATGCCAAGCCGCCCCAGAGGCAGTAGGCCAGCGGGTTGGGAGCCGCGCCGCTACCGCCGAGAGCCGGTGGAAAGTCGCAGGTGAACTCGACCTCGCCCGCCGGGTAGGGGATAGTGCCCCGGAACTGAGGGCTGCCCCCGGCGCCGTTCCACTCACCGGAGAGATCGACGGGCTGCTTGACCGCGCCGGGGTCACGGCGGCCTACCTCGACCGTTTGTGCGAGCTTGTCCAGATCGACGTTGTGCATGGCATGGTCCTCCCTCAGCACGGTGGCCGCTCTCTGCTACTCAAGGTCATGTAGCCGCTGCAGAAACTCCTCGCGGTCGATCTCGCCAGCGGCGTAGCGCCGCTTGAGGATGTCCTTGGGGCTCGGCCCCTCGGGACTCGAGCCGCCCGGCGCCTGGTTGCCCGGCGCCTGGCCTCCCGTCGCCATGCCGCGCACCAGGAAGATGATCGCCACGGCGATGGCCGCGACGAAGACGATCATGACCACGAACATCATCCATGCACCCCAGTCGCCACCATGGTCCCACATCATGTTTGGTCACCCACCTCGGTTCGGACGCGTAAGTAGTCGCTACTTACCCGGTTGTGGGGTTCGGAAGCACACGACCGCTGAGGCCGCGGCTCTCTCGCCACCTGCTCGCGGCGACTTTTGCATATGCGCTATGCTTGCCCGGCCATGCACAGGCACCAGGACAGCATCCCACGAGCGTGAACGGCAGCCTCGGCACCGGGCTCGGCAGCGGCCTCGGCAACGTTCCCGGCAGCGGGCCGGCGCCCGAGACGCCGGGCCAGACGGCCCGGCGGGCCGCGGCCGCCTTCGCCGTCGTGCTGGCCATGAGCGGCGGCGTGCTCTTCTTCTGGGAGGTCCGCCGCATCGTGCTCTGGGTCGTGGTCGGCGTCATGCTGGCCATGACGCTGGAGCCCGGTGTCGCCTGGCTCACGCACCGCGGCTTGCGGCGCTGGCAGGCCGCCAGCCTGCTCACGCTTGTGGTGCTGATAGCCGTCATAGGCGTCATCGTCGGCCTGGCAGTGCCGGCAGTCACCCAGTCGCGCCAGCTCATCCACAACCTGCCTGGCTACGCACGCGACATGTTCAAGCCCGAGAGTCCCTTGCACCCTCTCGATGCGCGCTTCCACATCACCGAGCGCATCAAGACCATCACGCCGAAGGATGTGCTGGACGTGATCTCCGGGGCGCACACCTCCATCATCCACGTCTTCACCAGGATGCTCTCCTTCCTGGCCGCACTCGTCACGACGTTCACGTTCGCCGTGATGATGCTCATCGAGGGCGACCGCTCCTGGAAGGCCATACTGCGACCGCTCAACGAGCGGCACCGGGCGCACATGGGTCGTCTCGGCAGCGCCATCGCCAAGGCGGTGGGCGGCTACGTGCGCGGCAACCTGCTCATCAGCGTCATCGCCGCCGCGGCCGCCTACCCGGCCCTGCTCGTCCTCCACGTGCCCTACCCGGTTCCCCTGGCCCTCGCGGTCGGCGTGCTCGACGTCGTCCCCCTCGTGGGCGCCACCCTCGGCGCCGCCCTTTGCATCGTCGTCGCCCTCACTCAGGGCTGGGTCATCGCCCTGATCCTTGCGGGCTACTTCGTCGTCTACCAGCAGGTCGAGAACAACTTCATCCAGATCGTCGTGTACTCGCGCACCATCGCCATGTCGCCGCTGACGGTGCTCGTGGCCGCCCTGATGGGCGCCACACTGGGCGGCATCGTGGGTGTGCTCATCGCCATCCCGGTGGCCAGCGCCCTGATGATCGTGGCCGCAGAGGTGCTGGAGCGGCGCGAGGCTAGGGCGGCGGGCGGCGGCGGGGCGGCGGCGGGCGCGAGTGGCGGCAGAGCTGCGGCCGAGGCGACGGCCGAGACGGCAAGTGGAGCGGGAGCGGCTGCCACGGCCGGCGGAGGCGACCAAGCCGACGCCTGAGGTGCTCTAGCCCAGGCGGGCGAGGCCGAGCGCGCGGTCTCAGGCGCGCGGCGACTTCTTGAGGTTGGGCAGCACGAGTAGGATGACGAAGGCGATCCAGCCGAGGAAGAAGCCCAGCACGGCCCAGAGGGCCACCGGGCGCCCGCGCCGGTCGGCAAACC
>Ga0182021_10003187_pt1 | contig 19299 bp, 14 predicted proteins | sample 612E3MmetaG_FD_120493 | JGI IMG/M metagenome (GOLD analysis project Ga0182021, IMG submission 120493) | Permafrost microbial communities from Stordalen Mire, Sweden - 612E3M metaG (Illumina Assembly) | ecosystem: Environmental > Terrestrial > Soil > Wetlands > Permafrost | place: Sweden... | reverse complement strand
TGAACCCCTACACCCTTGCGGGCACCGGCTCCTGAAGCCGGCGCGTCTGCCATTCCGCCACCTCGGCGCACACAGCAGCGGGGCTACCCGTCGCTGGCGAGGCGCCAGTCTAGCACATCCCAGTAGCGACCCGAGGGATCCGAAATCTCGTCCGTGGAGACGCCCTGGACGCGATCCGAGACGACGAATTCGTAGTCGGCGAAGCATATCGGGAGCATGAGAACGTTTGTCGACACGTACTTCTCCACGGCCGAAATGGCGGCCTGGCGGGTGGCCGGGTCGGAAGTGGTTCGAACGGCCGTCAGAAGCTGATCCAGCGACGCATCCGTGACGCCCGAGAGGTTCGAGCCGGCAGGCGCCGCCTGCGACGACAGGAGGAGAGGGCTGACATCCGGGTCGAGCCCGAGCTGGTAGTCGACCACGGCCGCGTCGAAGGTGCCGCTCGAGAGGTTCTGCGTGTAGTCGGCAGCATCGAAGGTCTGAAGGGTGACGTTGATCCCGAGGCCGCTCCACTCCGTCTCGACTTCGACGGCGATGTTATAGGCGATGGGGTTCGCCGTTTCGTTCGGGCTCATCAGCTTGATCGCGTAGTGGCTCTTCGCGTTCGGCAGCGTCCAGCCCGATTGATCGCGAACCCAGCCGGCGGCGACGAGGTCCGCTTCGGCGGCGGAAGTGCTGTAAGCGGTGGCGGAGACCGCGGCCGGGTCGTATGACGGCGACCAGCTGGGGAGCGGCACGTCGGCCACGGTCCCGAGGCCGTGCAGGACCGTCGTCAGGATCTTGGATCGATCGATCCCGGCAAGCAGCCCCTGCCGCGCGCTCAGCTTCCCGAATTCGGGGTGGGCGGCGGCCCGCTGGTTCAGGACGACCGAATACATGCTCGCCGACGGATACCGCGCCACTCTGGCCCCGGCCCGAGCCGCTGCGGCGTCGGTGAAATCGGGCGTGAGATCCCCCACCGCATCCACGTTGCCGGCCTTGAAGCTCGCGATCGCCGAGGCCTCATCGTCGAAGAAGACCAGATCGATGCTGTCGACGTTGCCCTGTGGGGCAGCCGTGGCGCCGGCAGTCGCCGTGGCGCCGGCAGTGGCGCCCGTCGCGGCGCTGTCGCCGGCCGCCGCCACGGCAGCGGTGCGGGTCAGCAGGACGTGCGTGTCGTCCATCTCCGCGATGCGATACGGCCCATCGCCGATCGGTTGGCCGCTGAAATCCGAGGTGGCGAGGTCGGTGACGTCCGTCTGGCCAAGGAGATGCTCAGGCAGGATCGGCAGCAACGTCTGCCGCAGAAAACCTCCGAGTGGGGTCGGCAATGTGAAGCGCACCACGTTGGAACCCACCGCGGTGGCCTTGATCCCCTGCCACGACCCCCCGAGCGGCCCGTCATAGTCCGGATCCTCGGCGAGGTCGACGGTGAAGACGACGTCGGCAGCCGTGACCGGCTGGCCGTCCTCCCAGCGGGCGTCGGTGCGCATGTTGAAGGTATAGGTCAGGCCGTCGGGCGAGACCGCCCAGGAGCGAGCCAGGTCGGGCACCAGCGTGCCATTCGGGCCAGCGCGCAGCAGACCTCGAAATAGCAACGCCACGAGATCGCGGTCGACTTGCGTGCTCGCCGTCAAGGGGGTTATCGAGCTCGGATGACCGACCACGCCCTCGCGGTAAGTGACGGCAGGCGCCGCGGTGGGCAGTTCGGGCGTCGGAGAAGCTTGCGGCGCAGACACCGGCACGAACATCGCCGCGCCTACGATCGCCAGCATCAGAACCAGTGCGGCGACGGCAAACCGGTCACGACGTTTCATCTGGTCGGGACTGTCCTTCGCCTGGTCCGCGAACGCCTGTGCCGGATCAGTGCGGCAGGAGGAAGCTCGCCTCGGAGAAGACGCAGAACATGACCGCTAGCAAGATCGTGAACTGCCAGAGGCGCCGCTCGACCCCGCGCCGGCTGCGGTACACGGACGAGTCGCCGCCGAAGGTGGCGGACAGCCCGGAGCCGCGCGCCTGGAACAGGATGGCCAGCATCAGGCAGATGCCGACCAGGTCTTGGCCTAGAGCCAGGGGTGGGTTCACGGTGTGCTGCAACCTCTATATGGCTTCGCCGGAGGGCGGACCGGGGCATGGTAGCACAGGACAATGGCCTCCCGGCTGGAGGCGCCGGAAGGCCTCGCCGCGCAATCGAACTCCGAGTCAGTCCTTCGGGGCGAGCAGGGAATGGCCCGTCACCTCGGGCCACGGCTTCAAGCCCCCGATTTCCAGGATCGTCGGCGTCACGTCCGCGAGCCGCCCGTCCTTGAGGCGCTCGCTCTCCATGTACCGGCCGATGCCCAGGAACGGGACGGGGTTCAGGGAGTGCTTGGTGACCGGGTTGCCGGCCTCGTCCTTCATCTCGTCGGCGTTGCCGTGGTCCGCGGTGATGAACAAGACCGCGCCCGGCGCGGCCGGATCAGCGGCATCCACGGCCAGGACCGCCTCGGCGACGCGGCCCAGGCATCCGTCCACGGTCTCGCAGGCCTTGATGGTGGCCTCCCACACGCCCGTATGGCCGACCATATCCGGGTTGGCGAAGTTGGCCACGATCAGGTCGTACTTCCCGCCGGAGATAGCCTCCACCAGCGCGTCGCATACGCCCGCGGCTGCCATGCTCGGCTGCAGGTCGTAAGTCGCGACCTTGAGGCTCGGGATCAGCTTGCGATCCTCGCCCGGCCACGGTGCCTCGCGGCCGCCGTTGAAGAAGTACGTCACATGAGCATACTTCTCCGTCTCGGCGACGTGGAACTGCGTCCAGCCGGCCTTGGAAACGCCCTCCGCGAGCGAAGGGACGACCTCGGGGCCGAAGACGACCTTGACCGGGAGATCGGCCTCGTAGGCGGTCATGGTGGCGTAGAGGATGCCCTTCGGCGCCGGCCCGTCCGCGTTTCGGTCGAAGCCCGAGAAATCCGCGTCGGCGAGGGCATGCGAGAGCTGGCGGGCCCGGTCGGCGCGGAAGTTGCAGTGGAGAACGGCGTCCCCGTCGGCGATGGTGCCGTGGTCCACGCCGTCGATCACCGTAGGGATGATGAACTCGTCGTTCTCGCCACGCGCGTAGCCGGCCTCGACGGCGGCGACGGCGGAGGGCGCGTGGAAGTCGGCCACGCCGTGGACGATGGCGTTGTAGCCCTTGGCGGTCCGCTCCCAGCGCTTGTCGCGGTCCATGGCGTAGTAGCGTCCGCCGATCGTGGCGATCTTCGCGTTCGGGTGAACCGCGGCCAGGCGCTTCTCCAGGTCCGGAACGAACTCGATGGCGGATCGCGGCGGAGTGTCTCGGCCATCAAGAAGAGCATGGACGCGGACACGCTTCACGCCCCGGCGGGCGGCGAGCTCGGCCATGGCGACCAGGTGACGGTCGTTGGCGTGCACGCCGCCGGGACCGACCAGGCTGATCAGGTGAAGGGTGTGATCGGCCTCTTTCGCTCGGGTGCAGAGCTCGAGCAGGACCGGCCGGCTGAAGAAGTTGCCCGCTGAGATCGACTTGTCGATCCGCGGAAGATCCTGCAGGACCTCCTGGCCGGTGCCCAGGTTGAGATGACCGACCTCGGAGTTGCCCATCTGGCCTTCGGGAAGACCCACGAACTGCTCCGAAGCCTCCAGCGAGCAATGCGGCCAGCGCTCGAGGAACTCGATCCAGTTGGGCATATGAGCCTGGGCAATCGCGTCGATGGCGGGCTCATGCCCGATGCCGAAGCCGTCCAGGACCACCAGCACGATCGGGCGGGGGCGCTTCGCGCCGGCTGCGGTCATGCCGGCTTGCCTTCGGCAGCGGCGCGGGCCCTGGCGGTCACGGCAGCGCGAGCCACCATGCCGGCCATCTCATCGGGCTTGAGCGAGGCGCCGCCGACCAGGCCGCCGTCGATCGAGTACTCGGCCAGGAACTCGCCGATGTTGGCGCTGGTGACGCTACCGCCGTACAGGATCGGCACGTCTTCCGCTGAGTGGCCCCAGCCGAGGTCCGCGGCGAGAGTGGCGCGGATCGCCTCCGCCATGGCCGCGGCATCCGCGCTGGAGGCCGTGCGACCCGTGCCGATGGCCCAGACCGGCTCGTAGGCGATCACGAAACCGGCGGTGAGCAGCGCCTCGACATCTTTGCCCGCCAGGGCGCCACGCAGTTGAGTAGCCACGACTTCCACGGCGCGGCCGGCCTCGCGCTCGGCGAGGAGCTCGCCGACGCACAGGATGGGACGCAGGCCGGCAGCGATGGCGCGGGCCAGCTTCTTGCCGATCAGCTCATCGCTCTCGAGTTCGTCGCGGCGTCGCTCGGAATGGCCCAGGATGACCCACGTCGCCAGCCCGGCCAGCATCGACGCGGAGATCTCGCCGGTGTAGGCGCCGGCCTGTTCGTGATGGACGTTCTGGGCGCCGACGGCGACGTTCTTGCCGGCCAGCGCGTCCCGAACGGCGGCCAGGCATACATAGGGTGGGCAGATGACTCGGACGACGCCCGGCTCCTCGGTGCGGGCGGCGATTGTCGCGGCCAGCTCTCCGGCGTCCGCGGGGGTGGTGTTCATTTTCCAGTTGGCGGCAATGATCACAGGTCTCATGCCGCAATCATGACAGAGCGGGACGATGGTCCGGAGGGACAGGCGGCCCCTCGGTCCGCGACCGAACGGCCTTGCCGTCGTGTCAGTCGGCCCGTCCCGAGAGCCAGCCCCGCCTACCAGCGCACCGGGTGCCGCCTGCCCACTCCCTCGTCGGCGTGGAGTGACAGCCATTCGATCCGGTCCAGGGCACGCTGAACCGCCGAGCGGTGGATCTGCAGCCGTTCGGCCAGTTCGGTGAAAGTGGCCTCGGGGATCTCGCGCCGGGTTTCGGCCACAAGACGGACCAGGTTCGATTGTCTCGCCAGCCGCCCGTCCGCTTCGACGGCATCGATCGCCTCCAGCTGGCGGGCCGCCGCCGCGACGGCCCGCACCAGGTTGGCCGATTCGGCGTTGATGACGCGGTTCAGGTCGCCGCGCACCGAACGCGACACCTGGCGAGCCTCCAGCTCAAGCAGCGCCGCTCCCCCGCCTACGATTCGCAGGAACGTGCCCACGGTCTCGGAACTCTTCCACGTGACCACGCCGCGGCCTCGCCGCTGCCGCCACGACGCCGTAAGCTCCAGCTCGCCGAGCCGGCGCGCCAGGGGCTCGGCCTCATCGGTCCCGACCACGAACTCGAGGTGGGTTCGGCCCGCGGCCAGGCTCAACGATCCGTGGGCCAGGAAGAGGCCCCGCAGATACGCCACTCGACAATGCTCCGCCGACCCGCCCCAGTCGAAGGCCGGGTCGATGGCGGCGACGCCGTCGTGAGCCGCGTCGGTCGCGGCATCGGCCCCGGCCCTGCTCCGTCGCAGGCGCACCTCGAGTCGAGCTATGGCGCGGCGTCGAGGCTCGAATGCGCCGACGAGGCCCACGCTCTCGGCCTGGCGGCAGCAGCGGCGAGGCGGATCGATCGCCGCCAGCTCGGCCCGCAAAGCCTGAGCCAGATCGCGCTCTGCCGTCGTCAAACCCGCGCCCCCGGATCCCCCATCATTGCCGGTCCGGTCACGCCGTCCGCACCGGCCGCGGGGATCGTCCTCGCCGGTGTCCGTAGGTCTCGCGCTCGTAGATCCTGATGATCGCGGCCGCCAGCCTGGCCGGGTCGTGGTGGTGCGCGTTGTCGGGGTTCACCACATCGTCGAGCACCAGGCGCGGCGTGTTCGACTTTGGCCACACCGAAGCCGGTGGCCAGCGCAGCCGGACCGGCTCCGCGACATAAGCGCCCAGCCTTCTGGCCCCGAACTCGTTGTTGGCCAGGACAACATCGAGGAGCCCCGAGCTGGTATGCCGCTCCACCGCGGCCAGATGGTCCGCCAGGTCGTAGCCCTGGGTTTCCCCGGGCTGAGTTGCGACATTGCAGACGAAGACCCGGAGCGCCGTCGAGGAGCGGACCGCGCCGATGATCTCCGGCACGAGCAGGCTCGGCAGGATGCTCGTGTAGAGGCTCCCGGGCCCGATGACGATCAGATCGGCGTCCGCAATCGCTCTGGGCGCATCCTCGCACGCGACAACGTCCTCGGGGGTGAGCCAGACTCGATCTATGCCGGTCGACCTGGCGATCGCCGATTGACCCACCACTTCCGATCCGTCGACCAGGCTGGCGTGCAAGATCACGGCGCTGGCCGTCGCCGGAACGACCTGGCCGCGGACCGCGAGGACCCGGTTCATCTTCCGAACGCCCTCTTCGAAGTCGCCTCCCTGAACCGCGGCCATCGCGGCCAGCAGCAGATTGCCGATCGTGTGGCCGCCGAGGGCGTCGGCTTCATCCCCCGGGAAGCGGTACTGGAGCAGCTCGCCCATGAGCGGCTCCGCATCGGCCAGAGCGACGATGCAGTTGCGAATGTCACCGACAGCGGGAATGCCGAGAGACTCGCGTAGCCGGCCGGACGATCCGCCGTCGTCCGCCACCGTGACCACTGCCGTGATGTTGCTGGTGTGCTCCTTGAGGCCGCGCAGCAGTGTGGAGAGGCCGGTTCCGCCGCCCAGCACGACGATCCTGGGGCCCCGTGCCAGAAATCGTCTCTGATAGATCACGTCGACCAGGGGTTGGTCGGCTTCGGCGGGCACGAACGGCGTGACCAGGACGCGAACCATCCGCCAGGCGCCGAAGGCGAAGAGGGCCACGCCCGCGGCTCCGACGATCAGAGCGCGAATCCCGTATGGCAGGAACTGCAGCGTGATCGCGGACAGGAACGCCTGCGACGGTCCCGTCACTTCGAAATCGCGGTAGACCTGACGCAGCCACAGCGCCCCCGCAAGAGCCAGGCCTAACTCCCCGACGAAGACCAGCAACAGCCAGCGCTTGACCCCGACTCCCAGCCTCATCCAGCGTCTCAAGTCGGAGGCAATGCTCCTAACGCGGGGCAACCTCATTCGCGCTCCAGCTCCCGGTGGAAGACCGCCACGGTGCCGTAGCCACGCCTCTCGAGCCAGCCTCGAAGCTGCTCGGCGATGACGATGGAGCGGTGGTAGCCGCCGGTACAGCCAATGGCCACGGTCAGGCGCGTCTTGCCCTCGCTCTTGAAGCCGGGGACGGTCAGATCCAGGAAGCGGGCCAGAAAGTCGAAGAACTGCTGTGCGATAGGCTGGCCCATGACATAGTCGCGCACGGCCGGCGTCAGGCCGGACAGGTGCCTGAGCTCGTCGACGTAGTACGGGTTCTCCATGAAACGGACGTCGAAGACGAGGTCCGCCTCCAACGGCACGCCGTACTTGAAGCCGAAGCTGATCAGCTGGAAAACGATGCCGGCGTCGGACGCGCTGTCGGCGAGGTGGGCGAAGATGCGCTCCTTGAGCTGGCGCAGCGACAGATCCGAGGTGTCGACCACGATGTCCGACTCGGCCCGAATGGGATCGAGGAGACGGCGCTCTTCGGCGATCGACCCGGCGATGCCGCGCCGGCCGGCCAGCGGGTGGCGATGGCGAGTCTCGGAGAATCGGCGGATCAACACCTCGTCGCGCGCCTCGAGGAAGACCACGCGCGGCTTGATGCCGCGACCCTCCAGCGCTCCGCGCATCGCGGCCATGGCCAGCGGCGCGTCCCCGGCTCGAACGTCCAGAACGATGGCCACCTTCTCGAACCTCAGACGATCTTCCGAGACGAGCTCCGCCAGGGCCGGCAGCAGCTCGCCCGGCAGGTTGTCCATGCATGTGTAGCCCAGGTCTTCGAACAGCTTCGTCGCCGATGTCTTGCCGGCGCCCGAGAGACCGCTCAGGATCACGACCCGCTGATCGATCCCTCTCGCGCGGCGAGATCGGCCCTCCGCGGCCTCGATCGGAGAGGATTCCGGAGCGGCGGCGGGGTCCGCGGAGTGGCCCGGCGACCGGTCGGCGCGCCGGGCTCGCTGCTCTCGGAGGGCCTCGCCGGCCGCCGCAGCGGTTCGGCTGGCACTCTCGGCCAATCCCCGATCTCCCTCGGGTGGGCTATAGGACCGCGTCCGAGGCCGACCTGTGGACGCGCGGGCCGGGGGGGGCGCAGGCTGGAGCTCCGGCGAGTCGCCGGACTTTTCGCCCAGATCCGCCTTGCTGCGCATTGCCTAAGTCTATAGCGATCGGTCGTGCCGGCGACCGCATGGTCTGGCGACACCAGATGGCGCGCCCGATCGCCGGGTCAACGGCGAGACGGGGCGGCCGCCACCGACAGGCTACGCGGGAACTCTAAGACGGCCTGCCCATTCGGCGGCCGCCGCGGCGAGGCGCTCGGCCACGTCCGAAGGCCTCTCAAGCCCGGAGGCGGCGGCGGCTATCCCGCGCGATACGTTTACCAGCAATCCCCCACCCTGTCGCTCGCCGGCGGGCGGCGCGACGGCGGGGCCATGCCGCAGGACCGGCTCTACCTCGCCGCCCTGAGCCCCGACACCGGGCACCAGCAGCGCCAGTTCGGGCGCGATGGCGCGGATCTTCTCGAGCTCAGCCGGGGCCGTGGCGCCGACGACGAGGCCGACCGTGCCGCCCGGACCCCAGCCGCTCGCCCGACGGGCCACCCTGGCGTACAGCGGCTCCGCCGGCGCCCCGATGGCCGGATCGGCTGCGACTTCGAGCGATTGCAGTTCGCCGGCGCCTGGATTCGAGGTTCGGCAGAGCACGTATGCGAACCTGTCGCCGCGGCTGATGAGCGGCTCGACCGCCTCCGATCCGAGATACGGATTCACTGTGACCGCGTCGGCGCCCAGCACGTCGAACAACGCCATGGCCTGGCGCACGGCCGTCGACCCGATGTCGCCCCGCTTGGCGTCGACCACGAAGACGACCTCGGCCGGAATCCTGTCGCGCAGCCGCTCCAGGACCGCGATCCCCGCCGACCCAAACGCCTCGAAGAACGCGATGTTCGGCTTCACGGCCGTGGCGTAGGGCATGGCCGCGTCCAAGAGCACCTCGCAGAAGCGTTCGACTCCCGCGAGGTCGCGGCCGAAGCCCGGCGGCAGTGCCTCGGGAACGGGATCCAGGCCCAGGCACAGCACCGAACCGGTGGATCGGGTACGCGCGCCCAAGCGCTCGAGATAGGAGTTCATCGCCGGGCGAATGAGCTCACGGCGATCATCCGATCAGGAAGGGCTCGCCGAGAGGGCCGGACTCGATGTCGGGCCCGGAGCGGAAGGACCCGGCGTAGCGGAACCGCTCGGTGCCGCCGTGGCGGTCGAGCTCGGCGTCGGCCCGAAGCCGGGAATGTACCAGGCCGCCGTCGACTGCCCGTCCAGGCCCGAGTAGTCCGTCAGGTTCGGTTCGATCTTGAAGGTGAAGCTCCCTGCGGTGCCTGAGATGTAGACCATGTTCAGGTCCACGATCGCGCCGGTGAGATGCATGTAGACGAGCTTGTCGCCGTCCGGGGACCAGACCGGTGACCACGACGCACCGTCGGTGGTCACCTGGGAGACCTGCTTGCCCGTGGTCGCGTCCAGGACCGCGATGTTCAGAGTGTTGCCGACGACCTTCGTGGCGGCTATGTACTTGCCGTCAGGTGACCACGACGCCGCTCGGAAGCCGCGCGCCAGCTCGTGCGCCACCCCGCCGGCGTATGTCCAGATGCTAGGCGTGGGCGCGTAGGAGTTGGTGCGACCCTCCACCGTATAGGCGAGCACGGTGCCATTGGGAGAGAACGCGGGGTCGGACAGGCCAAGGTACGGGGTGTAGGGGAGGGACAGGGCCGGCCCGAGCTTGCCGGTGGTCAGGTTCACGTAGTGGATCACCACGTCCTGACCCTCCGGGCGGCTGGGACCGTTGGACATGACCGCGGCCGTCGACCCATTCGGGGAGATAGAAGGCTCCAAAAGCCAGTAGAAGCTCAATCCAGGGGAATAGCCCTTCGGCACCCCCACTTTGACCAGGGACGAGAGGACATCCTTCTGACCGGTTCCATCGGGACGGATCCGGCACAGGACCGGGTAGTTGAGCGTGTAGTGCGCGAGTTCGTTGTGGAAGGTCCAGTCGTACTCCCACCCCAACCGAGTTCTCGTGTCGATGTAGTAGATCCACTGGCCGTCCGGCGAGAATGCCGGCTGAGACTGCTGCGAGCCGTTCACCGACTGCGTGAGCTGATGTGCCGTCGTTCCGCTCTGCAGCCAGAGGTTGCCACCCTTGGCGTAGACGATTGTGCCCGGCACGGAGATCTGGAGGTTCGTGACGGGAGTGGCGGTCGGCGCCGGAGTTGGGGTGTTGCCGCTGACCACGAGCACTGGCGTGGCGGTGGGGGTCGGCGACGCGGCGGTGACTAGCGTCGGGGTCCAGTTCATGTACACCTGGGCGGTGAGGAGACCGGCGACCAGCAGCCCCACTACCGAAAGGGCGGGCGCGACGCTCACCCGGCTGCCGGCGAACCTTCGGCGGATGGGTGGTTGGGTGGCGGGAGCGATCTGATCGGTCATGCCGGCAACAGCCCTCTGGGTGACGCGGTGGCGCCCGTGGCGGCGGAGGACGACGCGACCGCCGCCAACGCACCCTCGGATGCTACGTCAAGCACTTCCAGCTGGATCGACTCGAAACCTCCGAAGCGGCGACTTGCCGCTCGCGCGACGACGTCTATTCGATCACCCTCCCGGAGCGACGTGGCCAAATCCGGCCTTCGGAATGCGACGGCGTCGAGTACATCTCGCCCGCGTCCCAATACTAGTTGAGTATGCCCTCCGCTTGCCGAACGCGCTCTCACAACCTTCAGACCGGTGAGACCCAGCGTCGCTGCTGGATTGCCGGGGCCGGTAGGCTCCAGCATCTCGAGTTCACGGACAAGACCGTAATCGACCTCGGTCGCGGGCATCACGATGTCCAGAATCAACTCCGCGCGTCCGGAGCGATATGGCGCCGCCGCGGCAAGACTCAGGAAGCGGCGCTCGAATTCGGGCCAGCGATCGGCCTCGATGTCGAAGCCGGCGGCAGCGGCATGGCCGCCGTGCCGAACCAGCAGGTCCTCGCAAGCGACCAGCGCCTCGGCCAGGCTCCAACTCTGCGGTCCCCGGCACGACGCCCGCAACAGACCCGCTTCCGGATCGATTGGCGAGGCCACAACCGTGGGCCGGCCCGTCTCGTCGGCCAATCGGCCGGCAATGAGGCCGATGAGCCCGACGGGCCAATCTCCCCGAACGAGCAGCGCGGGACGCAGAGACCCGGCCGGCCCGTCTGCGCGGGGCGCGCCGGCGGGCTCCACGGCTCGGCCGGGCTTCGCCTCGTGTCCTGCGTCCGCGACATCACCCGAGGCCGGCCCCAGGCCCAGCGCCAGCCGAGCCTCCGCAAGGTAGGTCTTCGTCAAGCCCCGCCGCTCTGTATTGGCCGCCTCGATCTCGTCCGCCAGCGCGCCGGCCTCAGCGCCGTCCTCGGCCAGCAGCAACCGTGCCGCACGTGCCGCCTCGCCCATTCTTCCGGCCGCATTGAGCCGCGGCGCGATGGCGAAGCCGATGTCGTCGAGGACCGCCTTCCCGGGCGCGATCCCGGCGCGCTCGAAGAGGGCCAACAGACCCGGCCGAATGGTGCGACGTAGCTGCTCGAGGCCGATTCGGGCGATTGAGCGGTTCTCGCCCAGGATCGGGGCGACGTCCGCGACCGTGCCGATGATGGCCAGATCCGCCAGCTCACGAACGGGCGCGGACAGGGTGGCGCCGCCGTCTGGGTTCAGCAGCAGCTGGGCGAACTTCCAGGCCACTCCGGCGCCGGTCAGGCGCCGATCCGGATACGCGCTGTCGCCGCGCTGCGGGTTGACAACCGCCACGGCAGAAGACGGCCATGTGGCCGCGTGATGGTGGTCCGTGACCACGACGTCGATGCCGCGCCGGGCCGCCTCTTCGATCTCCGCGCCGCTGCTCGTCCCGCAGTCGGCAGTCACGATCAGGGTCCGTCGGTCGGCTACGGCCGTTTCGATCGCCCGCAGAGACAGGCCGTGGCCGTCGCCGAGTCGCTCGGGCGCATAGGCCGCCGCGTCTAGGCCCAAACGCCGAAGCGCTATGACCAGGATCGACAGCCCGGTCAACCCATCCGCGTCGAAGTCGCCGTACACGAGGATACGTTCGCCCCGCGCCCGCGCCGTCGACACCCGCAAGAGAGCGGCTTCCGCATCGGGGAGCAGCCGCGGATCGTGGAGGCCGGCTTCCGCATCGGCCAGGAAGAGGCGCAGTTCATCGGGGCTGGCGACGCCGCGCGCGGCCAGCAGCCGCAGCATGCGCCCGGAGATGCCCCGCGCAACGCCGATCGCGACGCAATCCGCGTCCACGGCTACTTCCCGCGGCAAGACCCACTGGCACAGCGGCTCGACCATGACGCTCAGGATCCCATGGCGGGCTCATCGCCCGCGTATCCGGCGCTTATCGGCGATTCCGAAGCGCCGTCGGGAGCCCGAAAAACTCGATCAGCCGTTGGTGCGCCGCGAGCCGCGCGCCAGGGCGATCTGCTCCGCTCGGCGACGGTCGTCCCACAGCTGCCAGACCACGAGCAGCGGGCTGGCATTGAAGATCGACGAGTAGGTGCCCGAGATGATGCCGATCAGCAGAGCAAGCACGAAGTAGTGGACCGAGGCGCCGGCGAAGAACAGCAGCGCAAACAGGGTCAGGACGACCGTGAAGCTGGTGTTGATCGACCGGCCGAAGGTCTGCAAGATCGAGTGGTTGACGATCTGGTCGAACGGCTCGCCGGCATGGCGGGCCTTGTTCTCGCGGATCCGGTCGTAGACGACGATCGTGTCGTGAACGCTGAAACCGATGACCGTCAGCATTGCCGTGACGAAGAGAGAGTCGATCTGGACCCCGAACAGGGTCCCCATGATCGCGAAGCTGCCCACCACCACGATGATGTCGTGCAGCAGCGCTGCCAGCGCCGTGGCGCCGAACTTGATGCTGTGGAACCGGATGCCGACCCAGATCAAGATGCCGAGGGAGCCGAGAAGGATAAGCAGGACGGTCTGCTGGATCAGCTCGGCGCTGACGACCGGTCCGACCGTCGTCTCCGCGCCTGTGCATGAAATGGGTCCGAGCTTGGTATCGGCCTCAAGAGCCAGCGCGATGCCGGCGAGCGTGCCCTGAGTGGGGAGCTGCAGGGAGCAGGCCTTGCCGTTCTGGCCGATGCCGTTCAACACAGGCGCCGGAGTCGGAGTGGGCGTCGCGGACGCAGAGGCGCTTGCGCTCGGCGATGCCGAAGGCGAAGGCGTAGGCGTAGGGCTCGCTGTCGCGCTGGCGCTCGGTGAGGCGCCGGCACTCGGTGAGGCGCCCGTGCTCGCCGTGGCGGATGGCGTCGCAGTGGGAGCCGGAGTCGCGGTCGGACTCGGCGATGGCGACGCGCTCGGCGTGACGGAAGCACTGGCCGACCCGGAGGCGCCCGGGGTGGCCGTCGGCGGCACCTGTGTCGGCTGTGGGAACAGGCCGTACTGCTTGGTGAAGACCGTGAAGTAGCGGGCCGTGTCCTCCGACACCTGGGCGTCGATGACTCCCTTCTGCACGAAGACAGCCCTGACCTCGTCCGCGGAGGCGTTGACGTTCTTGAATTGGACTTGCCATTCCGTACCGCCGGTGTAGTCGACTGAGAACTGGAGGCCGACCTTGCCGTTGGTGAGCGGTGTAAGCAGGATAAAGATGAAACCCGGGACGACGATCAGGCCCGAGAAGAGGAAGAACCAGTTCCTCTTCCCGATGATGTCAAACACGACCGCGGGCCTCCCTGCGATAGCGACCGGGCAGGGCCCGAGCCTGGAACTCCTCGTCTGTCACGCCGAACAGCCAGGCTCTCGCGGCGAAGCTCTGCTTGACGACCACGCGGAGCAGCGTCCGAGAGACGGTGATGGCCGTGAACAAGGACGTGGCCACACCGATGATCAGGACCAGGGCGAAGCCCTTGATCGTGGGCGATCCGAGGAAGTAGAGGATCGACGCGGTTATGAGGCTTGACATGTTGGAATCGAAGATCGAGTTCCAGGCCCGGTTGAACCCTGCTTCGATCCCCGAAACCAGCGTCTTACCGGCCCGAAGCTCCTCTTTGGTCCTTTCGAAGATCAGGATGTTGGCGTCGACCGCCATGCCTACCGAGAGCACGAAAGCTGCGATTCCGGCGAGAGTGAGGGTCACCGGGATTATCCGGAACATGGCGTACACGGCCAGGGCGTAGTAGGCCAGGGCCAGACACGCGATTGCGCCGGGCAGGCGGTAGTAGACGAGCATAAAGAGCAGGACCAAGCCGATACCGATGGCGCCCGCAAGCAGCGTCTCGTTGAGGAAGCTCTGCCCCAGCGTGGCTGGGACGTCTTTGTCGGTCAAGAAGCTGAGCGAGAAGGGGAGGGCGCCGTACTTGAGAACGGTCGCCAGCTGGTTCGCGCTTTCGGAGGTGAAGTTGCCACTGATCTGGGCCTGACCGCCGGTGATCGCTTCTGCGATGTACGGCGGCGTCTGCACGACTTTGCCGTCCATCACGATCATGAAGTAGCTGCCGACGTTGGCGCTGCTCCACGTCGAGAAGGCCGCGGATCCAGTGCTCTTGAGCCCGAGGTTGACGGTCCAGAGGGCCGGCGTTTTCGTAGTGTCAAGATAGGCGCGGACCTGGCTGCCATCGACCTGATCGCCGAAGAACAGGGGAGTGCCCATCGCGCTGGTAACCTGGCTGCCCGCGGCGGGGATTGGCAACGTGCCGGCTACATCGGCTATCGGGTTCGCCGTCGTGTTCACGTAGCCGTAGGTGGTGCGATCCAGCGGGATGAAGGTCAGCGACCCGGACGCGCCCACGAGATTTCTGATCGTCTCGGGGTTGGCAGCACCGGGCACCTCCACCACGATCTGATCCGTGCCCTGGGTTTGAACGACCGCCTCGAGCGTGCCCGAGCTGTTGACACGGCTTTCGATGATGCCCTGGATCGTCGACATGGAGCCCGAGTCCGGGTAGCTGACGACTCCGGTCTTGGGGTCGGTTGCCGGCTGGGCCTGGTATGTGACGGAGTACCCGCCCTTAAGGTCCAGCCCCAGCTTTGTGTGCAGCGGCTGGCTGAACCCGCCGTTGACGTTGCTGAGCACCAGGAACTGCGAGCCCGGAATATCGATGAAGATGGCGAGCGCGCCAAGGATCAGGATCAGGATGGGGACAAATCTTCGCACGAGGCGGGATGATAGCAGGGCGGCCCCGGCGGCGTGCGGCGGCCACGGCGGAGCCGCCCTCCCTACCCTTCCAGACCGACCTTGATTCTGGCCGCGAGCGCCGCGCCGATACCCGGCACCGCGGCCACCTGCTCCAGCGGCGCTTCGCGTACGCGCCTGGCCGAGCCGAAGACTCGCAGCAGCGCCGCCCGGCGCTTGGGCCCCACTCCCGGCAGGTCGTCGAAGGCGGAATGGGTCGCCGCTTTGGCCCGCAGCGCCCGATGGTACGTGATGGCGAATCGATGGGCCTCGTCGCGCAAGCGCTGCATCAGGTACAGCGCCGGCGAGGTCGTCGGCAGCAGCACCGGGTCTTCGCGGTCCGGCAGGAAGATCTCCTCGCGCTCCTTGGCCAGCCCGACCACCGCCAGATCGTGGTAACCCAGTTCGTCGAGAACCTCCTTGGCCGCGGACAGCTGCCCCTTTCCACCGTCGATCACGACCAGGTCCGGGAGCCGCCAGCGCAGCTCCTCCTCGCTCCCCTCCTCGCCCGCCCTGGCCCGCACGAAGCGGCGCCTCAGGACCTCCTGGTGGCTGGCGTAGTCGTTGGCGCCCGTTACCGTCTTTATGCGGAAGCGGCGGTACTCGCCGGTGCGGGGCCGGCCGTCCTCGAAGACGACCATGCTTCCAACGGACTGGGCCCCCTGGAAGTTGGAGATGTCGTAACACTCGATCCGAAGCGGCGCGGCCGGCAGATCCAGGGCGTCGGCGAGCTCTTCGAGCGCGGCCAGGGTCTTGCCCTGGTCGGCCAGCCAGCGGGCATGCTCGCGCGCCAGCGTCTCCGTGGCGTTGCGCTCGGCCAGCTCCCGGAGGTCTCTCTTGGCGCCGCGCCTCGGCACGTGGAGGTGGACGGCCGCTCCCCGTCGTGCGGAGAGCATGCCTTCGAGAACGGCCGCGTCGTCGGGGAGAGCGGGCACGAGCACCACCGGCGGGACGCTGGTGGCACGGCTGTAGTACTGCTGCACGAAGCCCGCCAGCACCGTGGCGTCGTCCGATTCGCGCGGGGCGTCGAGCAGGAACACGTCCCGCCCGACCATCTTTCCGCCACGCACCGCGAAGAGCTGCACGGCGGCCTGTGTGTCCTGGCGTGCCAGCCCGAGCACATCCTCTTCCGTCGTGGCGTGAGCGGCCATCTTCTGCGACTCCATGGTCCGCTCGATGGCGCGGACCTTGTCGCGCAGGGCCGCCGCCCGCTCGTATTCGGTCGCCTCCGACGCCGCCTGCATCTGCTTGCTCAGCTCGCGGGCAACGACCTCCTGGCGGCCTTCGAGGAACCGTTCGATCTGCTCGATCTGGGCCCGGTAGTCGGCCTTGGAGATGTAGCCGACGCATGGCGCCTGGCAGCGCTTGATGTGGTAGAGGAGGCAGGGCCGTTCGATCGCCTTGCGGCCTTCGTGGATGTCGAGGGTGCAGGTTCGGAACGGGAAGAGACGCCGGATGAGGTTCATCGCCTCGTCGACGCTGCTCGCCGATGCGTACGGGCCGAAGTACCGGCTACCGTCGGCCGGCAGCCTGCGTGTCCGTTCGACCCGGGGGAAGTCCTCGCCCAGGGTGATCTTGATGAACGGGTAGCTCTTGTCGTCCTTGAGCCGGACGTTGTAGCGCGGCCGGTAGCGCTTGACCAGGTTGATCTCGAGCAGCAGCGCCTCGCTGACCGAGTCGGTCATCGTGTATTCGAGGTCGACAATCTTGTCGATGACGCTGCGGATCAGATGGATCTCGCCGCCGCCGGTCTGCTTCTGCCAGTAGCTGCGGACACGGTTGCGCAGGCTCTGGGCCTTGCCCACGTAGATGACCGTGCCGCGCGCGTCCTTCATCAGGTACACGCCCGGTCGGTCGGGCAAGCGCTTGAGAGTCGCCTCTAGCTCTGGGGTCACCTGGCGATTCTATGCCTGGCCGCGCCGGCCGCGCCGGTTAGCGCCCAGCCGGCCGCCCGCCTACGGGTAATTCGGCGCGGAGCGGGCCAGCTCGATGTCGTGGGGATGACTCTCGATCTGCCCGGAATGCGTGACCTGGACGAAGCGTGCCTTGACGCGCAGGTCCGCGATTGACTCGGCGCCGCAGTACGTCATGCCGGCCTTCGTGCCGCCGATGAGCTGGTAGAGGATCCCGGCCAGCGGCCCCTCGACGGAGACGAGCGCCTCGACGCCCTCAGGGACGAGCTTGCGGCGGTCCACCTGCGGATAGCGGTCGCTGCCCGCGGACATGGCGCCGAGCGAACCCATGCCGCGGTATTCCTTGACGACGCGCCCACCGACACGCTCGGATTCGCCCGGGCTCTCCTCGGCCACCGCCAGCAGCCGGCCGAGCATGACCGAATCCGCGCCCGCCGCCAGAGCCTTGATGATGTCGCCGGAGTAACGGATGCCGCCGTCGCCGATGATCGGCACGTCCGCCGCGCGTGCTACCGCGGCGCAAATCATGATCGCGGTCAGCTGCGGGACGCCGACACCGGCCACGATCCGAGTCGTGCAGATGCTGCCGGGGCCGATGCCAACCTTGACCCCGTCGGCGCCCGCGTCGATTAGCGCCGCCGTCCCCTCGGCCGTGGCCACGTTCCCGGCCACGAGGTCGATCGAGTCTCCGAAAGAGGCGCGATAGCGGCGCAGGGCGTCGATCACGTTTCGGGTGTGGCCGTGCGCCGTGTCCACGACCAGGGCGTCGACACCGGCGCGGACCAGCGCCTCGGCCCGGGCCACGGAATCCGCGCCGACTCCGACGGCAGCGCTCACCCGCAGCCGACCGTGGGTATCCACGTTGGCGAGCGTGGCGCCGTCCGGTACCGTGGCCGCCTTCACGGCCGCGACCTCCTCGGCCTGGCGCTCCGGGGCCTGATTTCGGTGGACCACGCCGATGCCGCCTTCGATGGCCATCGCGATCGCCATCCGGTCCTCGGTCACCGTGTCCATGGCGGCGCTGACGACCGGGGTATTCAGGGTGATGTGGCGCGAGAATCGGCTTCTCACACTCGCGTCGCCGGGGAGGATCTCGGAGTACTGCGGGATGAGCAGGACGTCGTCGAAAGTCAGTCCCAGCAGCGGCTGACTCAGGACCGCCCCGGATACCTCGTCGTCGCCGGCCCGTCCAGTCTGCGTTGTCGCCATCTCGCCTCCACCTCTCCTTCGCTCGCTCGATCGACCTGCCGGCCGATCCGCGCCCTGGATCGGCGCCGGTACGTTGCCGGTCATTCTACGGACCGGGACGGGTCTCCGTCCGAACGGACCGCCCGGAGGCGTGGACGACGGAGGACCTCTTCCTGGCACCTGCGCCCGGCGCGAGGTCGCGGTAGGCTGAGGGTCGGGACTCGGATTCGCTCCCGCTCGATTCCTACGGAGGTGCCAGGTGGAGCACAGGCGACTCGGCGATTCGGGCCTGCTGGTCTCGGCCGTGGGCCTCGGCACGAACAACTTCGCCGGGCGACTCCATGACGAAGCCGCCCGCGCAGTCTTGAACGAAGCTCTCGAGCTCGGCGTCACCTTCATCGACACGGCCGACGTATACGGCCGCGGCTCAGAGGAAGGATTGGGCGCCTCGGAGAGCCAGCTCGGGCGGCTGCTCGCGGGCCGCCGTCAGAACGTGATTCTGGCGACCAAGTTCGGGCACGCCATGGGTGAGTCCGTCTACGAGCGCGGCGCGTCGCGGGGATGGATCGTACGCGCCGCCGAGGACAGCCTGCGCCGCCTCCGGACCGACTACATCGACCTCTACCAGATCCACGTGCCGGACCCCCAGACACCGATCGAGGAGACGCTCCGCGCCCTGGACGACCTCGTGGCAGCCGGCAAGGTGCGGTGGGTCGGACATAGCAACTTCGCCGCCTGGCAGATGGCCGACGCCGACTGGACCGCCCGCACGAATCATCTGTCACGCCCGATCTCGGCCCAGATGCACTACAACCTGCTGGTCCGCGGCATCCAGACCGAGGTCCTCCCGGCCTGTCATCGATTCGGACTCGGCGTCATCCCCTACTTCCCGCTCGAATCCGGCTTTCTGACGGGCAAGTACCGAGCGACCGGAGAGGGCAAAGGCCGGCTGGCCGAAAGCGCACGCGCCGGCGAGATCCTGACCGACGCCAACTTCAACCGGATCGAACGGCTGGAGCGCTTCGCGGTCGAACGGGAACGCAGGCTGCTCGACCTGGCGTTCGGATGGCTGCTCAGTCAGCC
>Ga0182021_10003186_pt1 | contig 19300 bp, 13 predicted proteins | sample 612E3MmetaG_FD_120493 | JGI IMG/M metagenome (GOLD analysis project Ga0182021, IMG submission 120493) | Permafrost microbial communities from Stordalen Mire, Sweden - 612E3M metaG (Illumina Assembly) | ecosystem: Environmental > Terrestrial > Soil > Wetlands > Permafrost | place: Sweden... | reverse complement strand
ACCGACGGCCTCGTGCAACTCCTGCCAGGGGAGCTCGGCTGGGACCTTCCCAAACGGACGTCCGTGTGTTTCCTCCCATGCCTCGGCGGCTTCGTCGGGAGTGACATACTGGCCGGCATTGTCGCCACCGGCATCCATACCAGCACCACGCCTGCATGCCTCGTCGACCTGGGGACGAATGGAGAGGTTGTTGTCGGTTCGCGCCGCCGGCTGCTCTGCTGTTCTACAGCCGCCGGTCCGGCATTCGAAGGGGCGCGGATCTACATGGGCATGCGGGCTTCCACGGGTGCCATCGTGGAAGTTCACGCCGAGGGAACCCGGCTCTGTTGTAAGATCCTTGGTGACGTCGCGCCGCGCGGCATTTGCGGCAGCGGACTCGTGGATGCGGCTGCTGCTCTTCTCGATATGGGTAAGATCCAGCCGGGGGGCCGCTTCACCGGGGGGGAGCGGTCGATCCTCCTTGCGGATCCGGTCAAACTCTCACAGACCGACGTTCGTGAGCTGCAGCTCGCCAAGGGCGCAATCGCCGCGGGTATCAAGATGCTTCTCGCCGAAAGCGGCCTTGCCGGCGATGATCTCGGCAGCATCTACCTTGCCGGAGCATTCGGCAATTACATCAACCGGGCAAGCGCCAGGAGGATCGGCCTGATCGACTTCCCCGCCGAAAAGGTCGTCCCAGCCGGCAACACCGCCCTGAGGGGGGCCAAGTCGGCCCTGTTCCGGGACCTGTCTTTCTTTGAATCCCTCGCAAACCGGGTCGAGCATCTCTCGCTCCACGGCCTCCCCGGTTTTCAGGATGCCTATGTAGAACAGATGAGCTTTCCCGCAAAAGGAAAGCGCGGCGATCAAACATCGGATGGATGAGAGGCAGGGTGGGACATCTGGAGGGGAATTCAGATCTGGAGCTGGGGGGGGATCAAACCTACTTTTTCAACCCGAGGCCGGCTGTCTTGAGAAGGATGCCGATATCGGTGAGGAGGGTCCTCTTCTGCTGGTAGGCGGCCTCCATGCTGAGCTTGCTCGGCAGGATCTCCCTGAGGTATCTCTCTTCCCATCCATCTCCTGCGAGCTGTGACTCTTCATCGCGGTACTCAAGCGAGGCGGGGCTCGTGATTCCGGGACGAACGGAGAGGAGCTTCCGCTGCTCCACGGTATATGCCGCCACGTAGCGCGGATCCTCGGGCCTTGGCCCTACAAGACTCATGTCTCCTTTCAGCACGTTCATGAACTGCGGCAATTCGTCCAGCTTCGTCTTCCGGAGAAATTTCCCGAATCTTGTAACACGCGGATCGCCGGTGGCCGTTATGGCCGGACCGAGCTTCTCCGCATCCTGCACCATGGTCCGGAATTTCAGGACGCGGATAAGCCGCCCGTCTTTTCCCACCCTCAGCGCGGCGTACAGTGCCGGACCGCGGTCCTGCAGCATGACGATTGCCGCGATGATCGCCATCAACGGGAGAAGACATGCATTCACCGTCAGGGCGACGACGAAGTCGAACACTCTCTGCATCGGTTCTCGTTCCTAAGGTCTGGCGTTTACCTGGCCCGGCAGGAATGCCCCATGCACCAAATGGCATTGAAAGCCGGATGTGCTCCCTGAACATGCCGTTCACTTGAGGTGCATCATTGCTCTCGACTGGACCGGTCTCTGCCCATCAGCTTCCACCTTCGCAATGTACATCCCGCTCGCCCGTCCTGTCGCATCCCATACTACCGTGTAAAGCCCCGGAGTCCTCCTCCCCTCCATCAACACAGCCACTTCCCGCCCCAGAACGTCACACACGCTCAGCCTCACCCGGCTCTCAACGTTGACCCGGACAGTGATGGAAGTAGCGGGATTGAAAGGGTTCGGATAATTCTGGATGAGCCTCGAAAGCTCAACCGGACCCCGCTCCGCGGCCACGTGATACTCAAACGCACCAATGTCCGGAGCCGTTCCATGGGGGACCGCCGCGCCTGTGAGATCGCGCATCAATCCAACGTCTGTCCCGGCATCCACGCAGTGCGAAGACTCACGGAGCGCAAAGACCCCGTTGAAATCCGCGAGCGCGTATGCCGTCACAGGTGCGTCCGGTTCCTTCACCCTGCAGAGAGTAAGCGCTCCACCCATCCAGAGCCAGTCCCCGTCGCTCTTGAGCTCCGCCGGCGTCTTTTTCCGTGAACCGGCGAGACCGTTTACCGCCACGTACCAGGGTTCTGACGGGAGTGGAGCGCTGTAGAGGCTCTTCCCCAAAGAGCTCCAGCCGGTTACCGGCGCCTTAGGGGGGAGGAGAAATCCAGGGTCGAGGAAGTGCAGGTCGATTCCCGAAGCAGAGTACCGGGCGGAGTTCGTGACGTTCGGCGCACCGGTGCGGACCAGGAGGTTGTGCCCGCCTGACACCTGGGTGAGCCGGCTGTCCAGGTCGATGTCGAACGTCCCGGCCCCTCCGATCGCTCCACGGTCGACAATATTGTTCCTGATTTCCGCCAGAGCATTTCGCTGGGCCCTGATGCCGATCGGACAGTCAAGGACAGTGTTGTTGTACACTCTCGTCCCCTTTGCGCTGTCGACAAGAATGCCGTAGGTGCCGCAGTGCACGACGAGGTTATAATAGACCTGCGAGCTGTCACCTCCGGCAATGATCCCGTTGCGGACGAAACCCTGGAGGCCGGGCGAGACGATGTTTTCTATCCGGTTGTAACGGATGATGGCCCCGGGGCGGACAGACTTGATGCCCTGCTGGTTGTTCGACACCCTGACCGTCCCGCTGTCGTGGATGTAGTTCTGTTCGATGATGACGTTCCTGCAGTAGAAAATGTCGATACCGTCTTCGCCGCAGCGTGCGATGTCGTTCCCGCGGATGACGAGGCCCGCAAAATCCGTCACCTCCGACGATCCTACGTTGATGCCGTCCCATTCATCCACCGGACCCCTGTCAATGTCGTGGATCGTACAACATTCAATCAACCCCGGGAAGCCGGAGGGGTTGGGGACTACGGCAATCCCATAGAGAGTGTGGGAGACATCACAACCTGTGACCACAAAATCGGGGACATTGACGATGTGTATGCCGACAACGTTTTCATCTCTGGAGCCGGTCACCGTGCAGTCGATGATCTCGACGGAACGGCTCCGGTCGATTCTGATCCCGGCGCCGGTGGAGGTGGCCGGTGGTTCCGGCCCATCGTCCCATGGAGCCGCCACCGAGAGTTCCATAATCCGTACATACTGCTTTCCCGAGGCAGCCAGGCCGACCCCGGCGGATGGCCACTCGATGCGGGAAAACAAGGGATCCCGGTCTCCCGGAAGACGGACATGCATGCGAGCCGTCAGCGGATCGTAATACCATTGCCCGGCCTGAAGAGTGTCGGTCACTGCAACGCGGTGAAGCTTCACACCATCTGCAAACACCGTCGACGGTGACCCGCCCGGAACAGCGGAATACGCGTTCCCGTCAGGAATCCATGGATCTGTAACAGTTCTGTTGACGTCGATGAGGGGCTTCGGCCCTGAGCCGTACGCCCCGTAGGTCACCGGACTTCCGGCCACTCCAGAGCTGCTGATCGTCAGCGGAGAATGCCAGGTCCCCCCTCTCTTGAAGAGAATCCTGTCTCCGGGGAGAAAACCCTTGAGACTGACCTTCTCCACCGACCTCCAGGCGCCGGCGGGATCGGTGCCCGGCGCGCCATCCCATCCCTGCGCCTCGTCCACATAGTATGTGGTCTGCGCCTCCAGACGCTGAACGCTGAGGAAGAAGAGAAGCAATACGGAAAACTTGAGTCTCAATCCGCCGTTCATTGTACTTTCCTTGAAAGAACCGTTCTGACAACCCGACCTTCTCCGGGCCGGCTCTCGTTGCGCGCGTTACCCCGGAGCAGCCCGCAACGTTCCCGGCCAGCAGACATCGCGCCGGGATGACTCCGCCCGAATGCCAGCCTGAAAGAATCCTCGTGCCAGGTTCCCGGGATCGACCGGGCGGGACGCACCCTCGAGGCCTGCCGACGCGTTTTTGCAGTCGATGCATCGTGCATGATCCTCCCGCCTCCGGGCATCCGTCACTTGCACCGGATTCGGGCCGACGATGGCTCTACGAGGACGTCTCGAGCCCGACATCGGGAAAACTCTCTCGCTCTGTCGCGCCCTGAGAGACATCATTCCTGTATGTTGAACGATGGGGCTGACTGGACCGGGGCAGGTCTTCACCGTTCCCGCCGGCATCGTCACCGCGGGGTTTATGCCGGGTGACATCGAAAGCTCCACTTTGAAACCGCTCAAGGGCGACCGGTACGGGCTGCTCATCAAGGGGAAGCCTGCCCTGGACATAGAATCTGATGATCCCTTCAGCCTTCGAGAGCGTCGGGTTGCCGGGGCGCCGCAAAAGGGCTCTCCTGATCCCACGGTGCACGAGGCTTCCGACTAGGGGCGCCGCGGCAGGATGAATCACAACCCTCTGCCGTACCACCCGCGCCTTGTAGCCCATGCGGAATTTGAACTCGTCAACCCGCCCCGGCGCATCCAGCGAATGCAACCCGTAGAGAATCCCGGTGACCCCCGGCCGTGCAATGCCTTCGGACGTTACCGTGTAGGCAAGCGCATTGTTTAAATGGAGGTGGAGGAAGTCTCTGTGGGATTGCTGGTATAACAGGTAGATCCAGTCATCCATCCTGAATGTGATCATCGACGCGCCCAGCCGGTTTCCCACCAATGCGCCCCAGGCTTCGAATCCTTTCAAGTCCCGTGCTGCAAGACAGCGCTCACGCCAAAGGTCGGCCGGAAGATTCACCTTGCGGTTCTGCCGCTGAAGAGTGTCGACCTGCAGGTCCCACCCTTCCTCTGCAAGCCTCTCGAACGGGATTCGGGCAACCGTGCAGTTCGCGAGGCCGCGCCTCACGTTCTGCCTGGTCGCGCCGCGGAGATTCTTGATCTCGTACCGGGGAGAGTCGTAGATCGCGTGGTAGCTGAGGAGCCCTTCGGGTGCATCGAGGGGCGTTGAATAGCGGGCCGCGATTACCTTTGCCGTCCTGAATAAACGGGCAAGCTCCTCTTCCGGAGGCTCGATCACTGCATGATACGGAAATGCCTGGTAGACCCCCGGCCCGCCGTCATACCAGTAGCTGCTGTCCGTGCGTATGACCCGGTGCCCCTGCCGCTGCAGCCATTCGGCGAAAACCATCGCGTTCATGTGAATTCCCCCTGATATTGTATTGCCAGCAGGAGCTCTTCGAATCGCTTCGCCGCACCCTCAGGCGAATGATGTTCGAGAGCGCGCCTGCGCCCCTTTTCCCCCATGCACACCCGTGCCTCCTTGTCATTCTTGAGTGCTGCTATGACCCCCGCCAGGGAATCATTGTCCCCGGCCTGGACACAAAGGCCCGCGCCCGATTGCTGAAGCAAGAAAGCGGTATCGGATCCCGGATCGACGCTCGCTACCACGGGTCTGCCGCTTGCCAGGATTGAAAAGAGCTTGGAGGGAAGCGAGCCCCCTCCCATCCCTTTTCTCAGTACAACGAGGCCGATGTCCGCGCTCGCAAGGACTTCCGGCAGACGGTTTCTCGGTTGAAACGGAAGGAACCGCACGTTGGTCAGGCCCATCACCGCAGCCGCCCGCTCGAGTTCCCCGCGGCCGGCCCCATCCCCAACAAAGAGGAAGAGAATCTCGCTGTCCAGGCAGCGGGCAACATTCAGGATTTCTTCGAGACCCTGCGACAGCCCGATGTTGCCGGCGTAGAGGACTACGAATCTGTCCACAATGCCCTGCTCTCTGGCAAAGCCATTGTCACGGGGAAGCGGTCTGATCAACGACGTATCCACCCAGTCATAGACGAGATGCATCCTGGATTCGGGAACACCAAGGCGGCTGACTCCAGGAGCGAAAGATTCCGAGAGGATCCGCACCGCTGAAGCACGTCTGGCGCAGAATCCCTCCAGGGCACGGACGACGGCGATCACCATCCGGCTCCGGAAGATTCCGAGCGCTATACCGACGTCGGGATAGACGTCATGAATCGAGAACACCGCCGGACGCCGCCGCAGGACCGTGAGAACTGCGAACGGACAAAAAACCTCGATGGCAGGGTTGCCGGCCAGAACAACGTCGCATGGTACCCGCAGTGCCGCGATTGCTGCACCGATCTGGAACGCCAGGAATTGCATCAGCCGTGCCGGAAGACTCGCGCGGTTCACCGAGGGGACTCTGACCCTGATCACGCGGACGCCCTTCTCGACGGACCTCTGGAGAAAACCCCTGCGGTACTCAGGGCTTACCTTCCCTGCCGGATAGTGAGGCACGGCGCAGATCATGGTTACGGCGTGCCCGGCCCGGGCCAGCCGCTCGCACAGCATCCCGTACAGAGGAGCCGAAGGTCCGCCATCCGGGGTATACTGCAGCGCCACAACACAGATGCGCATACACCTCTCTCACGTTATCCACATCAAGGCCCAGCTACCGGCCGGAGACTGCCGGAACGCCGCGGACGTGACCCGGCCTGGAAAGTTCGCGCAGAATCTTCGCCGGGTTTCCGCCGGCAAGCATGCCCGGCGGCACGGACTGCGTCACAACGCTGCCGGCGGCAACGACACACCCTCGTCCGAGGGTTACCCCCTTCAAAATGATGCAGTTCATCCCGATGAACACGTCATCCTCGATCACGACCGGGACACTCGTCCCGCGGTCCGGTTCGACGGCCCTCTCTTCAGGCGTGAGGGGATGGAAGTCGGTGTCCATCACGACCGTGTTTGCGCCCAGGGTAACAGAATTGCCGATGGTGATGCTGGAGTCCGCGCAAAGCGTTCCCCCCGTCATGGCAAAATCCCTTCCGATCCTGATGCTGCTCCCGGGGAGTCTCGTGGAAATCACCACCGGGTGATGCGGAGAGAGAGGATTCGAGCGGGGACTGGAACGGAGCCCAAGCCCGTCGCCAATCGTCACGACGCTGTCGCGGTGGCATTGAAGGATCGGAACCCCGTGCAGCTTCCATCCCTTCCCCCACGTGATCCCGTTGAACCGGAACGCCGCGATGTTCCGGGGAAGGCACAGCAGTCGCAGCACCTCGCTCCGGATCTTCCAGGGTGTTGCAAGGGCTCCCGCAATGCGGTTCATGTGTTCTTCCCCTTCTTCACCATTGCGCCGGCATAGACCTCGTCAAGCCTGTCTACGACAGTGTTCATGGAGAATGTGGTCCTGGCCAGCTCCTTTCCCCCCTGTGCCAGGGCGGCCGAGAGAGCATGGTCAGCGAGAAGCCGGTCGATCGCTCCTCCGATTGCATCTCTCTCCGGGGGCACCACGAGAGCCGCCTTCCCCGACACGATCCCGGCGATTTCGCAGGTGTCCGTCATGACGATCGGTACTCCCGCTCCGCACGCCTCCATCACCGTGTTCGGAAAGAGTTCCTTCCTGCTTGTGAGCACGAACAGATCGGCATCGACGTAGGCCTTCAGAACATCGCCGGGTGGGAGCGGTCCCACAAAGAACGTCCGCTCCTGAATGCCCAGGTGCCGCGCCATTTGATGAAGATGGTGCCCTTCCCCTTCGTCGGGCCCAACGAGGACAAGGCAGCTCTTCTCCCGGCATCGTGCGAACCCTTCGAGAAGCAAATCGATCCCCTTGATCCAGTTCAATCGCCCGAGAAACAGCACGACCCGGCACTCGGGCGAAATCCCAACCCGGGCGCGGAGCCATCCCCTGGCCGGCAGGGGAAAGTAGTTCTCGGCCGCAATGCCGTTTGACACAACTTCCACGGGGGCATTGGCAGACATTGCCCTGCACTCCGATGCCTCTTTGCGGCTGAGCGCGAGAAACGCGGATGCGCCCTCGACGATTCGGCGCGTGAACAGCCGGTCGTAGAGCCGTTTCGGGACCGCTTCGCCGAGATAGGGTACCTCCCCGTGGGGCTGGACGACGTACGGTGTCCCGAGCGTTGTGGCCTTCACTGCCGTCAGGTACGACATGGTGTCCCGGATGCCGTGTATGTGGACGATGTCAAAACCGCGCAGTTCCTTCCTGAGGAAGGGGAGCAGGTCTGGAACCCACAACGGACCCAACGTTCCCGGCCAGAGGGGGATCGTGTGCGTTCGCATGTAGTGAACGCTCACATCGCCGACCAGCCGGTGCTCGGTGTGCGGGAACACCCTCCGATTCTTGTCATGGAGGTTCGTGCACACCACGGTCACCCGGTGTCCGCGCCTCGCCTGTTCGTTGGCGACGGAGGAGACCGTGCGTGTCGGCCCTCCGAGCCCGTCCGCCGGCGGATAGCCGATGTTGATATGGAGGATGTTATGCATATCACCGGAGTATATCGTGGTAGACTGCCTCATACCTCCCTGCCATCGTCTCGATCGTCATCCCCTCCGAGACCTCACGGAGCCGTGCGGCACGGCGGGACCGGTCTGCCCCGTCGTCAAGGGCTTCTCTCAAGCCGGCGGCCACAGCCCGCACTTCCAGAGGATCCACGAATGTCGTGCACTCAGCCGGCACGAATCCCCTGTGTTCGGGAATGTCGGACAACACCAGCCGGCAGCCGCATCCCATCGCCTCCATGACCGTGTTCGGCATCCCTTCACGCGTGCTGATGGAGACAAAAAGGTCCACCCCCTTCATGAGCCCCCAGATCTCCCCGCGTGGTTTGTACCCAGGGAGGAAGACCTTCTCCTCCAGCCCGTTCCGCCTGACGAGCGACTCCATGTCGCCGCGCAGCTCTCCTTCCCCGACAAGGAAGGCCATAAAGTCGTGGGACTGTTCGAGAATCTTCAAAGCGAGAATGAGCGTCCCCAGGTTCTTCTCCGCATCGATGCGCCCGGTATAGAGGATGACTTTCTGACCTTTGCGGACCCGCGGAACAAGAACGGGTGGGACAGCATCGAGCTCATCCAGGGGGAGAGCATTGGGAATCATTGCGCTCCTGACACCTCGCGGCAAAGCGCGGGACCAGAACACCTGACCTTCGGCCGAGTTGGAGATGACCGCAGAGGCCCGGGCGGCAAGCGCGTTGCGTGCCCTCCACTTCAACCCTGTCGTCCTTACCGGCGAACGGCGCTGGGTCAGTACCCACGGCTTCCCGGCCGCTGTGCAGGTTGCGCCCCCGAGGACGTCCATCATCTCAAGCCATGTCTGGACAACGGCGGGATTCACACTACGCATGAGCCGGACGATCCGCACGGGGAGGGCGGGATCGTACGACGACCGTGCCCGGAGGAGATGGATGGAGGCGCATGTTTTCTCGAGGTCGCTGAAGTTCGGACCTTTCGCCAGAAGCCCCACGTGGACCTGCCAACCGAGGTGAGCCAATCCCCGGCAGAGATAGACGAGCTGCCTTTCGGCCCCCCCTCCCCCCATGCCCGGTATCAAGTGAAGCACGCTCTTTTCGGTCATGATCGTCAGGATGAGGGTGGAGAGAGTTTGTGGCGGACCGCCCATGCAGCCAGGACCTGGAGCGTCCAGTACCGTGGCCAGTCCTGCCCTGCCAGGAAGCGCGAGTTCACCCGCTCAACCGCCTGAGGGTCGAGGCCCAGATCCGCTGCCGGCCGACAGGAGATGTCCAGCCCGTTGCGGAGCCATTTGTTGAAGGGAAGCGTGAACCCATGTTTCACTCTGTTCGCAATCTCGGACGGCAGCCCCTGTCCGACGGCATCGACCAGGAGCGGTTTCTGCCTCTTCGCTGCCACTCTCAGCTCCGGAGGCGTCGACGCGACAGTCTCGACAAGATCGCTGTCCAGAAAAGGCGACCGGAGCTCAAGGCTCTGCGACATGCTCATCTGGTCGCCGTCTCTCAGGAGCGTGTTCTTCAGATAGTGAGCCATCTCCAGCCTTGAGAGTATTCCAAGCGGGGTCAAGCCGCCCTTGTCCCTGACGAACCTCCCCTGGAAAGGTCTCTCTCCCCCCCGGAGCCGCTCGAGCCCTCCCTGAGAGAACATCGAATGGCGCGCCAGGTATGCGGCGGAGGCCGGCCTTTCGGCCCCGAACGCCTGGAACAGCTTCTCGTACTTCGTATCGCCCAGGCCCGGCCGGCGATCCGTCAGAGCTCTGAACAGAAGAGATACTGACGGTGTGTGACTGGCAAGCGACATCAGCCCCGCGAACGATTTCCGCGAGTCGTACCCGAGGAAAAGCTCGTCGGACCCCTGGCCGGACACCGCCACCTTCAACCCGGCTTCATGGATCGCACGGACGACAAGGTATGTGTTGACTCCATCCCACGTGGGCTGGTCCATCGCCTCGACGGCGCAGGGAACCCAGCAGGAGGCCTCCTCCTGAGTGACCGTCACGTACTGATGGTCCGTTTTCTGCCTGTCAACGATAAGCTGTATCCAGGGCTTTTCGCTGAGCTCCTGACCGGTCCCCTCGAAAATCACGCTAAAGGTCTTCAGGTTGCGGAAGCCCATATCCGTCAACAGGACGACATTCGACGATGAATCGATGCCGCCCGACAGGAGTACGCCGACGGGGACATCCGCCACCATCACCCTGCGCATTGCCTGCCGCACGGACTTTGCGACCGCGTTGACGGTCTCAAATCTGTTGGCGGGGCCGCAATCCTCCGGGATATTCTTCAACGACCAATACGGTGATTCCCAGATTCCTTGACGGTCGATCCGCATGACCGTACCGGCCTCGACCGCCCTGACGTTTTCCACAAGGGTGTATGGATCCGCCGTGCTCCCGAATGTGAGATAAGCATCCAGCCCGTCCGAGTCGATCCGCCGTTCGACGGCGCCGGAAGCAAGAAGGGCCCGGACTTCGGAGGCAAAGATAAACCTCTTCTCCTGAAGCGTATAGTACAGGGGCTTTTCTCCCATCCTGTCCCGAACCAGCCAGAGCCTCTGCTCCACACTGTCCCAGACGGCAAACGCAAACATCCCCTTCAATCTGGCAGCACATTTCCATCCCCACCTCTGCCAGGCCGCGAGGATGACTTCGGTATCCGATGTGCTGACAAATGGAAACCCCGCCAGCTCGGTCTTGAGCTCTTTGAAGTTGTAGATTTCTCCGTTGAAGACAATCGTCAGCCTTCCATCGGGGGACGACATCGGCTGATGACCGGCCGGACTCAGATCAAGAATCGAGAGTCGCCGGTGGCCGAACCAGACAGGACCGATCTCCGAGCGGTCCTCGAAGGTTCCCTCGTCGTCGGGTCCGCGGTGCGCCAGCGCGCCGAGCATTCCCAACCGGTCCACACCCTCTGGTGCCCCCCATGATCCGCAAATCCCGCACATGGGTTATCCCCCCCTTTGTGGATGGTAGAGATGCTTCACGGCTATCCACGAATATGCAACCGTCCCGGCGAACAGCCCGCCAAGGACGGCATAGGCGGCGCCATCCAGACCCAGCGGGCCGACCAGAAGAAGGCAGAGTACCAGGTTGAGACCCGCGATGAGCATGTGCACGGGAGCCTGGGTCTTGAACACTCTCATCGCCGTAAGAGCGATGCCGAGAAACGCAAAGACATTCGACACCAGTCCGGCTATCATGAGGATGAGAAAGGCTCCGGGATGCCCTCCGAATTCCGGCGTATAGAGGAGCGAGAGGAGTCGTTCTCCCCCTGCCCACGCCACGACAACGCCTCCCAGCCCGAGGACGATGCCGAACACGAGAAGCCTCCGGAGAAGGCGGACGAACGAGCCGATATCGCCGGCGGAGTACTGGATGGCGAGCCGGGGGACCGCCGCCTGTCCGAGCGCGGTCACCAGCATCGAACCCGCGTTCATCAGGTAGATCATCGCTGAAAAGACTCCGAGGCTCCTCATGTCCATCCTGCCTTCGATGACGTAACGGGGGATGCTCTGCTGAAGCGTTCCAAGGGCGGTGACGACTCCGAGCGGGAGCGCCAGCCAGAAGAGACGAATCTCAGTGTCCCACCGGAATATGCCGCCTGATTGTCCCGGGGTAACCTGGCGATCGATCATCCGCCTTCCATTCCGGGCATCGTACAGGACCAGGATCGCCGTCCAAGAGCCAAGAAGCGCCAGTGTCCCCAGCACCAGATCCTTCGACCAGAGGAGCGCCACGCAGAGGACGACGAGCGAAAGTGGGCCCTTCATCATCATCGACCTGGCAACAAGATCCAGACGCTCCTCCTTCTGGAAGAGGCCGAAGTAGATATCGCTGACGGACTCGACACCCTTCGCGAGCCCGACAATGGCGATCACCATCGCCACTGCGGCGTCATAGCGGTAAGCGCATGCGGCGATGATCAACATCGCCGCTGCGGCTCCTGCACACCGGAGCCGGTAGTACGTGCCGAAGGTATACTCCCCCCGGGCGTCGGTGGCCTGCACAGATCTCAGGCTGAGCGCCGCCAGCGTCGTAACGGGGACTGCGATGGCGAGCGCAAGGGAAAACGTGCCCACCATCTCCGGCGATCCGATCTTGGCCATGGCGACAAGCATGCCCCACTGCGCGAGGGCATATGCCGCCGTTCCTCCCATGTTCCAGAGGAAGTTCGAGCGCAAGCTCAGCCTGGTCGTCTCTCCGATAGTCTCTGTTTCCATGCGCTCAGGATGATTCGGACACAATTCGTTCTTCGAGGGGGGTGATCCATTCTTCCGCCCCGGGGATCCACGACAACAGGTACTCGAGCACTACAAGCGGGATCAGGCAGGAGTAGACCACGACCACGAGAAGGTTGCCGGGCTCGCTCCGGATGATGAGGAATGTCCACGCGAGGATTCCCGACCAGAGACAGAGCCGTATCAAGGACGGTCTACGGTCGGTCCGGGCCCTTCCTCTGAGCAATCGTTCGACCCCTGCAATGCCCAAACCGATGAGAGCGGCAACCAGGGCGACACCCGCGGGGCCGGCCATCCGGTAGCCGTCACCCACGGCTGCACCCGCCGAGCCCGCCCCGGCCAGGTAATCCCTTCCCAGGAGGAGGCGTGAGACCAGGTCCCCGGTGGATTCCGGAGACTGTTTCTCGGGAACCAGCTGGCTCGGCACGATCTGGAGCAACTGGTTCACGAGATACTTTGCGCCAAGGTAGGAACGATCTTTCTTCACCAGCTGAACAACCACCGCTTCCTTCCCGAGCATGGTCGTGAATTCGTTGAGTCGGGCGTACTCCGGAGACGCGTACTGGACGAACGACGTCGAGACCGCCTCCTGCGCCGGAAGGTTTCTGTTTGACCTGTAGGCGGTCATAAAGTCAAGCAGCACCAGTCCCGCAACGAGGAGCGGGACAAGGTGCCGCCACCGGAGCGGCCTGCCAACGAAGTCGCACAGGATCACGCCGGCAAGACACACAATGATCACATCGGTCCGTCTCCCTGTCCCGAACAGGAGCATGAAGGCAATGACCCCGCCCAACGCCAGAAGTCTCCACACCCTCCCCCGCCGGGTTTCAAGTGCGGCCGCCATGACAAGCCCGCACCCTATTCCCTGGATCAGCAGAGGATAGTACTCCGCTTTGTTGGCGATTTGCGTCCAGAAATAATCGAATCCACCTGACTCCCGGGAGGCCTGAACGTTGGCCTGCAGGCTGAACCACCATTCACCATAGGTCTCGTGCGGGAGGAGGCTGCCGCCGCCTGCCACGCGCCGGGCGGTTTCCAGAACGAGGGGGAGGGCCGGCAGGAGCAGGAGGATCCATCCTGTCTTGCCGTGTACGGCAGCCTGCGTGCAGCCGGCGCAGGGAGCGGGCCTGGTGATGAGGTAGGACACCACCAGACAGAAAATGAAGACCCCATGGAGCAGGAGGAGCTCGATCATGGTTCCGGCGTCGAGGAACTGAGACCAGGGAACGGGTTGTCCCACGAACCAGATGATCGAAGGCAGGACGAGATAGATCGTGGCCCAGAGCACCATCAGGACCGCCGGGTCGCTGATGCGGACCTGAAATGCTGACTGCGACTCGATGACGATCGCAATGCTCAATCCCCAGGCCAGGAGCTCAAAGCCGAAGGCCATCACGACCCCCTCGCCGAGATGACCGATGTCGGAGGCGAGGACAAGGATGAGATAGAGGGCGATGGTCCCCACCATGACCCACATGCTTGCCTGGCGGACGAGCGCCCCGGGGCGAAAAATCAGGACGTCCACAGTCCCTCCACGCGTTGGCACGACCCGAGCCTGGCAGCCGCCGGACGTTCCCTCCGTCGTCGACGAGGGTGCGTCGGCCTGCCGGCCATTCGCGCCGGAGAAGAGATGCCGGGGTTTCTCATTACAGCTTGCCGAGCTTTGGTTCCTGGCGTTTTCTCCCAGGGCTCGTGTAGGAGTATTCGGTGTAGCTGTACAGGTCGGTCTTGTAAGCGCCGCCGTAAGCTTTCTTGATATCGTAGTTGTTGAAGACCACCCCCGTCGCCCTTGCGCCGGCGGCCTTCAGGGTGTCATCAGCACGCTCAAGCTGGTCGATCCTTGTTCCTTCGCCGGAAACGACGATCAGCGACAGGTCCATCGACGAACAGAGAAGCGCCGGGTCGGTGACCGCCAGCAGCGGCGGGGTGTCAAACAGGAAAAGATCGTAGGCAGGCGCTAGTTTTTCCAGGAATTCCTTGAGCCTCCAGGAAGTCAGGATCCTCGCGCTGTTTTCGACCTGAGTGCCGCAGCAGATCACGTCAAGGTTTTCCAGCACCTCCACCCGGACGACCTCGTTGAACTGATGGCTCCCCCTGATGTAGTCCGACAGACCTGGCGATGGCGCGATATTGAAGAGCTTGTGCAGTGTCGGCCGGCGGAGATCGGCATCGATCACGAGCACGCGCTTACGGAGCTGGGCGGCGGTGACAGCGAGGTTTGCCAGGGTCGTGGTCTTCCCTTCTCCCGGGTTCGCGCTGGTGAACATGATTCTCTTGGGGATGCCTTCCCCTTCACCACGGATCAATCTCGTCAGGAGATGGCGGTAGGACTCCGTGGCCGGGTCAAACGGGTGGAAGAGAGGCACCAGCCTGGTATCGTACCACCTGCCGTCCTCCCGGAGTCCCGAGCGTCCCTTGGCGTCCTTCTTGATCCACCGGATCCGCCTGATAGTGGCGTAGAGTTTATAGCCGTGCCTCGTCACGTCCTCTGGTGAATGGAAGCGGACGTCCGTCGCGGCTCGAATGAGGACGACGGCGACTCCGATCGCAAGCCCGCCCAGGGCCGCTAGCATGATGTTCAGGGCGACTCTCGGGCTGATCGGGTCTTCGGGGATCGAAGGGGGGTCGATCACGGCAATCTCGGCAAATTCCGAGTGCTCCTTGATTGAGGCCTCGTTGAATCTTTCCTCGACCATCAGATAGAGCTTTTCGCTGCTCAGACGGGCGCGCTGGAGTTGTGCCAGGGCGATGGTCTTCCTGGGAAGCTGGTCGAACTGCTCGCTCGTCTGCAACAGGACCCGCTCGAGCGCCTCTTTCCTGGCCAGCAACCCACTCAATTCGATGCGCTGCTCAACGAGCTTCTGCTTGACCTCCCCCAGATATCCCGTGCTGCCGTCCTGGGCGCCGGGATGCGTCGAGCCCGGGACCATGGAGCTCAGATACTCCTTTGTGCGTTCTTCGAGCTTCTTCCTCAGCGTGGCCATCTGGGCGTCAAAGGCCTTGATCTGTTCAGGATACAACGTCATGCCCTCCCCGCCCGCGTTCTGCGTAACGGCCACATCGCGCTGCACTTCGAGCTTTGCGAGCTGGTCCTGCAACAGCTTGATGTAGGTGTCGCCATATTCACCCATCGACTTTGCGACATTGGGTTCAAGCTTCCTCAGCTCTTCCACATAGGCGTTCAGCGTGTTCCTTTTGACGGAGATTTCGACGTCGAGCCCCCCCTGCGCGGCCTCGAGCTGGGCGATCTGTTCCACCAGCCTCTTGGTCTCCTCGTCAAGCGAGACGACGTTGGATTTGCGCATGTAATCCTGAAGGGAGCTGTCGCGCTCGTTCAAGGCCTCCCGTTTGGATTTCACCTGGTCCTGAAGAAATTCGCGCACAGCCTTCGATTTTTCCAGGGTCATCTCGCGGTTCCGTTCCCCGAACACGTCGATATACGTCGAGAGGATAAGCTGGGCTTCCTGCCTCCCGGGACTCCTTGCCAGGAGCCTGATGATGTCGGATTCCTTGACCGCGGTAATCTCCACGTGTTTTTGCAGCCTCTTGACGACCTCGCCGATGGACCCGGGCGAGTCCTTCTTCACGCCCGCCGCAATGTTGAGCCCCTGCCCCCGCGCGCTGTCGATGCTCCCTCTCTGGAGCAGGCGCCTGGCAACCGCCTCGGCAACGGCGAGAGATTTCAGGGTCTCAAGCTCATTCACGAGCTTCGGCGATGTCCCCGTCAGATCCAGGAACGGCAGCGCGGCTTCACCCCCCTTGTTCCCCACGAGGATCAGGCTGACCGATTCATAGGTGGGTTCGGTCAGCATGGTGACCAGTGCGGCAATCAAGGTGACCAGAAGCACGCATGCCAGGACGATCCACTTTCCCCGCATGAGAACGATCAGGATCTCCCGTAACGTGCTCTCTCGCAGTCTACGCGAATTTCCTGATTCGTGGGGTTTGACATTGTCGTTGCTCACAGCGGGTCTCCTTGCTTCCATGGATGCGGACCCCTGCCGACGGCAGTGGATTACTTCCTGTGTCTGGCCACAAGACGCCGAACAGCCGATATGACATCGGATACATCCGCCTCGCTCATGGCCGGGTAGAGCGGGAGCGAGACGGAATTGCGATACAGTGCATCGGCATTCGGGAACTGCCCGGGCACATATCCGAAGGTTTCCCGGTAGAACGGGTGCCAGTGCAGCGGGATGAAATGGACGCTGGTGCCGATATTCAGCTCCCTCAGCTCTTCAATAAACACATTTCTGCTGATTTTCAAACGGTCCGGATTGAGCCGCAGGGGGTACAAATGGAACGTATGGCGCCCCACCGGGTGAACCGCGGGCACCTCGACTTCCTGGAGGAACCGGAAAGCCTCATTGAATTTCGTGGCATACTGCTGGCGGGTGGCAATGAATCCCTCCAGCTTCTTGAGCTGGTGGATGCCGATCGCCGCCTGGATGTCGGTCATGTTGCATTTGTAGCCGTCGGTGAGCACCTCATAGTACCAGGATCCCGAAGAGCTGTAACGCTTCCAGGCGTCGCGGCTCATGCCATGCAGGGTCAGCAGCCTCATCCGTTCCGCCAGTCCGGCGTCGCCCGTGGCGACTGCCCCTCCCTCGCCGGTGGTCATGTTCTTGGTGGCATAGAACGAATAGGCCACAGCCCTGCGAAGGCCGGGGGGGACAACAGCATCCGAACCCACAGTCATGCTCCTGTAGCAGGTTCCGATGGCATGGGCGGCATCCTCAACCACAGCAAGGTTATGCCGGACCGCGATGGCGTAAATGGCATCCAGATCGCACGACTGACCCCCGTAATGCACTGGCATCACCGCTTTCGTGCGCGGAGTGATGGCGGCTTCAATCGTCTCCGGAAGGATGTTATAGTCGTTGCCGACATCGACCAGCACCGGATGGGCCCCGAGCTGCACCACCACGTTGCCCGTTGCGCAGAATGTCAGGGTCGGTACTATGACCTCATCCCCTGGCCCGATCCCGAGCGCCCTGAGCGCGATGTGGAGCCCCGCCGTACAGGAGTTCACGGCGACGACATTGCTCGCATGTAGGTACCCCCTGAGCTCGTTCTCGAACCGGTGCGTCTTGGGACCCGTGGTTACCCATCCTGAGCGCAGGCTGTCCACGACTTCCGCAATCTCCTCATCACCGATCATCGGCAGGGCATACGGCAGGAAATCTCTTCTGGTCTCCTCATCGACGAATTCAACAATCTTGTCTTGTTGGTTGCTGGACATCGCTGAGAGCATACACCATCTCCCTCTGATACGATATGGTGCACCACGCCGCCGTGCACCTGTGGTTCATTCTATGATCTGCTGTTACGTGAAAACGGGGAACGGGTGGACGACAGATGTCCACTCATCCAGGAAAAGCACGCTCCAAAGGTAAAGGAGCTATTCCGGAGCGAACCCTCGGACCGCCGGTTGCTGCCAGGGCGGACAAGGGAGAAACAGATATTCGTGCCGCGGACTCCTGGATGAAGTTCTCCGGGGGTAAGGAGATCGGGGGGGGGTGATGCAACAGATCTCTGGAGAACTTTTGCTGTAGGCAAGATACACTCAACACCCAATAATGTCAACGGTTCAAGGGCCGGATGTCTGTTCTAAGGTCACAAAACTGCTCCCGAGTGATCTACAGCACAGAAAACGGGGTCTGGGATGATAAGAGATCAGTGACAGAGTCCGGCTTCAATGTCTGACCGAGCGGTCTGACTTCAAAGTCTGACTTCAAGGTCTGATACTTCGGTCTGACTCCAAGTCTGGCTGCGGGTTGAGAAAACGCGGACGGTCTGCGTGGCTTGCGACCTGCATGATCGCAGAGACTTCCGAAGCTTGGGCTCTTAAGGTTAGAAGACGAGGTTCGTCGGCGTCCCGCGGAGGAAGGCTCTGACGTTCTCCACGGCAGCGTCGAGGAGCCGGCGGCGGGCGGCAACAGTAGCCCAACCGATGTGAGGAGTGATCGAACAGTTCGGGGAGGTCAGCAGGGGATTCGCAGGCGAGGGAGGTTCCTTTGAGAGCACATCGAGACCCGCCCCGGCAATCCGCCCTTCATGAAGCGCGTCGGCCAGAGCACGTTCGTCGACGAGCTGACCCCGGCTCGTGTTGATGAGATACGCCCCACGTTTCATCATCGACAGCCGCCGGGAGTCGGCGAGCCGCGTCGTTTCCTCGGTGAGCGGACAGTGCAGCGTCACCACGTCGCTGGATCGGAACACCTCGTCCATGGAAACAGAGCGCATGTCTGTGTCTTCCGGCACCGCGCCGCCCGGCCTGCCGCAGGCAACGACCTCCATTCCGAACGACCGGGCAATCCGCCCGACCGCCTTCCCGATCCTCCCGTATCCCACGATCCCCATCGTGAGCCCGGCCAGCTCCACCAGCGGCATCTCCCGGTAGGAGAAATCAGGCGATGACGACCATTTCCCGGCACGCACGGTGCACGCATGGCGCTCCACTCCCAGCAGGAGATTCAGGAGATGGGCGAAGACCAGCTGAGCCACGGAGTCGGTGGAGTACGCCGGCACGTTCGTGACGAGAATCCCTCTCCCCCGGGCGGCAGCCACGTCGACGATGTTGTATCCCGTGGCGAGGACTCCGATGTACCTCAGATCGCGCAGGGCGGCAATCACGCTGCCTGGCATCGCCGTTTTGTTCGTTAGGACGATCTCGGCAACGGCGGCGCGTTCCAGAGTATCCTGCGGCGCGGTCCGGTCGTGGATAGTGCACATGCCGAGCGCCTCCAGAGAGTTCCAGCTGAGGTCGCCGGGGTTGAGCGTGTAACCGTCGAGGACAACAATCGTTGGCATGGTCTT
>Ga0182021_10003185_pt1 | contig 19301 bp, 18 predicted proteins | sample 612E3MmetaG_FD_120493 | JGI IMG/M metagenome (GOLD analysis project Ga0182021, IMG submission 120493) | Permafrost microbial communities from Stordalen Mire, Sweden - 612E3M metaG (Illumina Assembly) | ecosystem: Environmental > Terrestrial > Soil > Wetlands > Permafrost | place: Sweden... | reverse complement strand
TTTAATTTTAACCTTCTTTTTATTTTCAATTAATTTATAGGATTTGTACAAGAGTTGTCTTATAGGATCGTTCAATTTAGATTCTATTTTTATTGGTTTAAAGCCGCCTCCACCGTTATTATTTTGTATAATCTCATTCACCAACATATAATTCCAGCTTGCCATCAATCTTTTTTCTAAATAAGGGCTGTTTAATGAAATAAATTCATAGCCGTCTCTTGCCGAAAAATAATTTTTTAATTTCACATCACATTTTAACGAGAAATCATATGCAATATCTATAAAATCAACATTATTTTGATATTGTTGAATTTTATTTATGAGATATGTTTTAAGTCCATTGAATAATGAATTTCTTAATGTTTGATTTCCCGTAGTATCAATGTATAAACAGCACTCATAGATATCATATAAAATTTTGCATAAATATTTGCTATCGGAATAATTATCTATAACATTTTTGAAATTTACTACTGCAGATTCATAATTTTTCAGTAATTTATATTTTACTCCGTCACCAAATAATTTTTCATCTTGAGTTGCTTGTTGATTCTCATTCGTTTGGACTACTGCGATTGTATCATAAACTCCCAACCCTCTATCCGAAATAATATTTGATATTACTTGTTCATTTGTATTGCATTGATTTGCTTCTTCTTCCCATAGATACGGAATAATACCGGATGAATTTTCAAAATCAATACTTGGTGTGCATATGGAATTATCGTTACAATACCAGCAATTACCATTTGTATAGAAAGTAATAACTGTATCCTGTAGAAAACCCCATAAATGATCAACTGATTGGCTCGATTTATGAAATTCATTAGCTCCCCAATCGGTATAAACATAGCTGTTACCAAATACTGATATATTCGCATCAGCTGTTGTGTGAAATTTATTTTTTCCACCTGATATTAATTTCTCATTTGAAGATGTCAACAAAGGCGACATATTTACAAAAGAATAATTATCAATTTTAATATTTTCATTAGCACAGTTATTTTCTTCTAAATACAAGTTAGCGTTAGATGAATTAAATATGACTGATTGATATAAATTATTGGAGTTACTATTATTATATATGTTATAATTTAAATCACAAGATGTAGAAACATTATCAATATTTATATCCGCAGAACCAAATGTATTGTGATTCAGATAAGTTGAAAGTAGGTTCCCTAAAAGCCCGACAAGAATAATATGACCATGACCTCCGCTAAAATTATTATTTTGTAAAATAATAGAATTATTATATCCAATATCATTGGATACAGCTTTTTGTATCCATATTCCACTTGTTCCATTAGGGTGTGTGACCGATGGTAAAGTGAAACTATTGTTATCAATAAATATATTCCTGCCATTAATTATTTTAATGGCGGTTGCCGAATATAATTCGGAATATGGAACATCAAATGAGCAATTATTAATTATTTTTATTAATGATGTATTACTGTTATATGAATAAATAGATTGAATTGCATTTTTAAATGTACAATTCGAAAAATATATATTACCGGGACTTTCTAAATTAAAACCATTCCATGTGGTAGCTGTTCCATAAGTATTAAATGTGCTTGAAGTCGAATTAATTGTTGCACCATCTTTGATATTCAATTGGAAATCCTGCGGACATAAAATTTGAGAATTCGGATTTGTTTCAAGCTTCCCGTTTGAACCGGTAATGTTTAGTTCTGTAGTTGGGTTTACTGTAAAGGTAATGCCATTATTTATTTTTAAATTACAATCATTATAATTTAATACAGCATTTTCTTTTACGTTATCACCCTGGTATTTTAATTGCAGATTCATATAAAAATCATTTGGTCGTTTATGGTCGGGAGCCCCAAACTGAGTCGCATCTATAGGGAAACTTTGAAAATCAACTTTCGATGTGTCATTAAAGTTTCCTTTATTAGGCAGATGCGAAGGATTTGGCGTTCCGAATTGTTCCCATACTTTTATATCTCTGCCAACTTCTGAAATTGAATGCTCTGAGGCATCCTGACCTATAAAACTAAATCTGATATCATCAGTATAATAATCTATTCTTAATTTTTGATAGCCATTAAAAGAAGATTTTCCATAATCAGCATCACTGAAATCTACATAACAGGAATCTCCGAAAATGTAAGAATTCTGCGGATTTGGACCATAATAAAAATCAATTTTATATATTCCATACCCTAACGAATAATCACAACCATCTCTTAGTTCTGTTGCATCAAAATTTACTGTTGTGTACCATTTCTCGCTCATATCATATTTTAATTCTTGCTGGAATCCGCAATTATATTTATTTTGTTGACTGATTCGATTTGTAGCTTCAACTGTATATTGTCCGGCTCCGCTAAAAATAGCACCAACCGGATAGACAACGACTTTTATAAATATACCACCATTTTCACCGGTGTGATTAACTATCATTAATTCACCATCTCCTATATCCTGGGAAAATAAATTAATATTTGAAAATAATATTATTAATATTATTACTAATAATATCTTTTTGATTGATTTTTTCATAATATTTTAAAATTTTTGTTTTTGAAAAAAGTTATTTCAAGTAAACCGCTTTGATTATTTTTGATTTATTTTCAAAAATAATCCTGAAAAAATACACACCGGAACATAAGCTTAAGTTATTAAAATCAATACTTTCTTCATTCAGTCCCATGTAATACTTTTTTTCTATTGAAAATACTTTTTTCCCGAGTATATTGTAGATACTGATATTCACATTTCCATTATTGGGTAATGAAAATCTAATTCTTGTTGATGAGTTAAACGGATTTGGATAATTTTGTAATAATTGAAACTTTTCAGGAATTTGTATTGAAATATTATTTATACCAACGACGGGTGGGGCATTAAATGCAGAATCAGCTTTAATTATAAGCAGATATCCATAATCAAGATAAGGTGTAGTGATAGCGGCTACCCCTGTTATTATATAACCAGAATCTGAGGTGTAATTTGCACAATGTCCTCCGATTAAATTATATCCTGAATATAATAAATTTCTCTGCTTTAAAAAATTACCACTTGTATCGAATTTCATCATAGTTATTGTTGAAGATAAATAATCATTTCCACCAGTTAAAATTATATTATTATTGAAATCTTTACTTGTATAATAAAACCGTGAATAACCAGGATATTCTTTATACCAGATAATATTGCCTGAGGTATCTAGTTTAGAGAGAACAGGAAAATAATAATCTGTTCTATAGCTTCCAACAATTAAATTTCCTGAGTTTAATCTAATAATATCATTACCCCCACCAATATTTACACCAAATATTTTAGTCCAGATAATATTTCCGTTACTATCGAGTTTTTTTATTACAGACCAATATACAACCGGATGTATTTTTTGAGTACCACCATAGACATAATAATATCCATTGTTCTCCTGGATTATTGAGCCGTAATAATTAAATAAGGAATCCATATATTGCTTTTCCCATTGAACTATTCCAAGAGAATCTGTCTTTATTACAATTCCTTTTTCCGAAGGATTAACCAAATCTGTATAACTTCCGCAAATAATATATCCTCCATCTAATGTCTGTGCAACACAATTTGAACCTGTATTTGGATTCAGATTTTGATAATTTTTTTCCCATTGCAAGTTTCCATTTTTATCAGTTTTAGCAAGAAATGCACCAAAAGAATGACCTGTTATTACGAATCCGCTGTCTTTTGTTTGTCGAAAATCGGAAGGCATTCTTCCTGTTGAATCTCCTATTAATTTGACCCAGAGAAAATTCCCGAGAAAGTCATATTTAATTAAAAAAGTTTCACTAATTCCACTTTTTCCGGTTTCTCCAGTTTCTCTATATCCTAATGCTACAAATCCGCCGTCAAAGGTCTGTAATACTCTTCTCCCTTCACCGGTAATATCTGGATAACCATAAACTCTATACCATGTACTTGGTTGTGAATACCCAATAATGGAGTTTATAAAAATTAATATTGTTACTATATTACTCTTAAGAAAAAGTTTTCTCATAAGAAATATTTTTTAATTCAATCCCGATATATCTGGATTGATAATTCTTATAATCTTTGGGGTTAGGTATAAATTTTAATTTTTTACTGAAAGTTTGTACTTTCATTGTCTGCGTGGGACAAAAAATATTAAATTTTCCTAATCCCTTTTTTTATTTCTGTCACTGAACATGGGCTCAGTAACAAGTGGTAAAATGATTTCTCTAAAATCATTTATAAAAGGGTTATATGTAAAATAAATTTTATGGTGCTTCCGGCATAGCTTTACTCCTTTCTTGCATTATTAAGTTTTTAAAATATTTTTTAAAAATTATATAAAAGAAATTAGTTACTATTTATGCGATTAATAATAACATGTTATTATTAAATGTCGACTGGTAATCCCCCAAAATCAATTGACATTTAATTTTCAAAAATTAAATATAAATTATTTTGTAGAACTAACGAATTTATAGCAAGTATAATTTTAATTCGTTTTATGTAAACTATTATTTCTTATTTTGATTGTCAAGTTAAAAACGAACGTAAGTTTTGAATTTTTTCAATTAATTTTACAATTAATTTAATAATTGATTAATATTTATTTATATTGTATAAATTATTTATTTCCTGATATTGCAGTATTGATTGATTTAAATTAAAAAATCGACAGAGCAATATCATGATTAATTGGTTTTTCACTTACATATTTTTTGCCTAATTATTTTCAAACTAAAATAATATTTTAAGTAAAAATATATTAATAAAAAATAATTTTTTCAGATTATGCGATTAAAAATTTTTTTTCATTTCCTTATTTTCATAATTATTGGCGGTGTTATTCCTGCCTGCGCACAAAACGATAAACCTGACAATAATGCAGTATTAAAAGTTATTCAGGAAAGGAAAAGTGTAAGGCATTTTACGGGAGAAACCGTAAGTAAAGATGATTTAAATCAAATATTAAAAGCAGGGATGAGCGCACCGACTGCAGTTAATAAACAGCCGTGGTCGTTCGTTGTTGTGACTGACAGGACTACTCTCGATACACTTTCAGCAAGACTTCCATCTGCTAAAATGTTATTTCAGGCGGGAGCGGCGATTATAATTTGTGCTATCCCCGAAAAAGCAAACGGAAAAAGCACTGAATTCGCAGTAATAGATTGTACACTGGCAGGAGAAAATATTTTATTGGCAGTCGAATCTCTCGGACTTGGAGCATTATGGACAGCATCGTACCCTGATAAAGATAGAATGGATATTGTAAGAAGTGTTCTCAATATTCCAGCAGATATTATTCCTTTAAATGTAATTCCTATCGGTCATCCGACAGGTGAGGATAAACCAAAAGATAAATTTAATCCTGAAAATGTTCACTGGGAAAAATGGTGAAAGATATAAAAAAGAGGTCAGAAAATTTTTTGTGAAGAAATAGTTTGAGTCAAGTAAATATTTAACTCAAACTATTTTTAACATTATTAGATATGATTTTATTATTTTAGAGTCTAAAAGTTAATTATCTTTTATGATATGATTTATTTCATTTCAATAAAATCGTAATATGGTTGCCTTCCTTTTTAATCCCGGATTTAATATTTGATAATGTAAATTCGTCTGTATCCAATACATCTCCCGAATATGACTCCTGATTTGGAACAGGCGAAGCAACTACAAACGATATTTCTTTTTTGTTTTTATCAATATAAACCGGAATATTTTTTTTAAGTTTAAGTATTGTATTTTTATCAAATTGCACAACAATAGGAACCATATCATAAATAGCTGTTCCCTCGCCGACCTGCGTGACGCCAAAAGGTGTATAAGACATTCCTATTTTATCTGGATAATCAGAATATGAAATAGTTATCAAAGTATCTTTTGTATTTAATATAGCATTAAGTTTTTCTTGTATTTTACTTTTCCCTTCTTCTTCAAATTTTATTTTGCTCTGATAAATCTGATCGTAATTGTAATCATCCTTTGCCTTTCCCAGGTATTTATTCATTTCCTGTTCATTTAATTTCAAGGAGGTTTTCAATAAATCACACAAATAAACGTTATCTTCAAAAATCTTTGACTTCCATTCAGGCATAAGCTCATCAAGAAGTAATGACTGGCAAGCCCCTAAATCATATAATCTGTATCGCATTGGTCCTGTGCCAAATTTATTTCCAAAACGATTGTCGTTTACAGAAACAATTGTTACCATATCATTAATTTCTTTTCTAAATTGTTCGGACAAAATCTTTTTGTAGCCATTGAAACCGTTTTGAAAATACATCTCTTTTACCGGTTGCACTTTTTCTCCTATTTTCATGAACTTATACTCTATGTATTTTGCTGTTCCTTCTACATATTCATTCAGATTTTCATATTCCACAATTTCCTTTTTCAGCAACGACTGCCGGTATGTTCGAACTGCAATAAATTCTTTCGTTTTTTCTTCCTTTGTTTTTAGTGATTCTGTTAATAGCGCATCACGCAGAATATTACCTTCCAGCGCATAGAGTGTATTATTTACAGGGTCAAGCAGAGGGTAAATTGAAACTACATTTTCATCAGCATATTTATTTGGCGCCATTTTGTTCTGATAGACATGAAATCCTTCATGCAATATCATCTTGATTTCGTCATATGAAGATGGAATGAAATTCCATTTATCAAGCCAATCATAAATAAAATCATAATCCCGATTTCTTGTAATATCACTTAGCTGATTCCTCATTCTGGAAAAATAATCGGCTACGACAAGAACAGGTATTCCTTCTATATCTATACTTGTATTCTGATCATCAATTTTAAAAATCGTAGTGTCGTTTCTGACATAAATAATTTCATCTGTAAAAGGGCTAAAACTTTTATATATAGAAAATCCTCCAGGCTTGTGAGGATAATTAATTAGTAGCTCCTGAACATTTGGTCTATAAAAAAGTACCGGTATATTTGCAAAATTCCATTCCGGGTAAAATTCATTTCCAAAAGTTTTTGTAATGTTTCTCGCTTCTTTGAGCGATACGAATTGTAGTGGATTAATTTTTAGCTCAACCACATCTTGCGTAAAAACTACATTCGCTAAAAATAACAAACTAATTATAGAAACGCTTATAGAAAAAAGATTTTTTTCATTGGAAATTTTCTCAACGTATTTTTAAAATTGATAGATTTGGTATAACTAAAAATAAGACGGATATGTATTAAATAAATAATAAATATTATGTTTATTATCTTATATTCGAAATTACAGGAAATAGAAATCAATAATTTAAATCAAACTTATCAGAAAATAATTACTTATGAACTTTATTGTTTCAGTGATTTTGAATTAATATTAGTCTTTCTTCTTTACATCAACATTTACGTTTACATTTCCTTTGTCTCTTGTAATTATTATTTCGTCATCTTTTATATTCGGATTATCAAGATCTTTTCTGACCTGAGCCCTGATTTCTTCATCTGTTTTATTCAGCAAATTCCCGGCATCTTCTTCTTTTTCGGATTTCTTCATTCTCAGCATTTTATCTCCGTCTTTAACTTTTATATCATAGTCGCCGCCTTCGTGCGAATCTTTGGAAAGCTGCATTGTAATCGCTCTTCTCCCCTTTTCATCCCTCATGACCTTTAAATCTATATTTTGAACCCCGGCAGACTTAAATTGTTCAAGAAGATTTTTTTCGACTTCCAGGTCACTCATATTCGAAACATCAATTTCAACCTGGAATATTTTATTCAGTGCGGACGATAAAAGCGAACGTTTTACTTTTTCTGTCAGAGGTGTAATCTGAACATTCGTTACTCCGGAAATTTTTTCAAGGTCACTTTTGTAACTCTTAGCTACATCTTCTTTTGTATTTTGCAGTACTATGGAATAATTAAGTAATTCGTCTTTGGAAATATTATCTTTATTTGTTGCTATTATTTCATCTGATAGAACCGAAACCTGGTTTTTATTTATCCAGCTTAGTTTATTGATTTTATCTATAGCTTCGGTATTTGATTTTTTAGCACTCCATTTTACTATATATCCGAGTGTGTCATCCTGCACAACGGGCATGCTGCAGGCTATTCCTATGACAGCAAGTAATATTACTACTAAAGCGAGTTTTAATTTGCGTGAAAGAATAAATTTTTCCATAAATGTATTCCTCTTTTCTTTTGTTTTTGTGTTTAAAATTTTGTTCTGCAGATAGTTTGCTACCGCAGGATATGATTCACAGTAATCATCACTTTTTATCAGATTCAAATACTCGTTTACTTTTTCATTTTCTTGATTCGAATTCTGATATGAGATTGAATATTTCATTTTCCAAATCTCCGGTTAAAATTTTTGAAGATTTATTTTTTTCAAATTTGTTTCTTTCAAGTTTCTCTATTTTATTTCTTAATTTTTTTCTTGCCCTGCTCAGCCTTGACTTCACTGCAGAATCACTTTTTTCATTTTGTATTCCGGAAATTTCTTCGATAGAAAATCCTGCTATTTCAAAAAGAAGCAGTGCTGATTTTTCTTTTTCGTTCAGAACTGTAAGAGCTTCGTACAGCAGATTCCTTTTTTCGGTATCAACCGAATTTGAATATACTTCCGGAATGTCAACAGGATTGTCATCGAGCGGAAGAAATCTTTTCCAGAAATTTCTTTTAACAGAATTGTAAAATACGTTCGTAATAATTTTAAATAACCATGATTTGAACTTTAACGGGTCATCCAGAGAACTAAAGTTTTCTATAGCCTGCAATAACGATTGTTGTAGAACGTCATTTGCTTCATCGCGCGACAATCTGGCAGTTAACGTTCTGCAATAGCGTATTGCATCATTATAGCAACTATTAAATACTTCAAAAAACCCGCTGGATTCCAATTTAAATTTATTACTTTTTACAAACCTGTTTAATTATAAGACACATCAGTGCAAACAAAAGTCGCAATTAATATTTAAAGTTAAGATTAATTTAAATTCTTTTATATATTATTAATTGTATCTTTTATAATAATATTCTTATTGCTAATTTAATACCACAATAACATAATATTTAACAAATGAAAATATTGTTCATACAAACAGGCGGGACAATAGATAAAGATTATCCCAAAAGTACGAAAGGTTATGCTTTTGAAATAGAAGAACCGGCTGTCATACGTATATTAGATAAAATAAATCCGACATTTGATTATGAAATATTACCTCTGATTCAAAAAGACAGTCTTGATTTAGATGATGAAGACAGGGAAAAATTATTTGTTGCCTGTCAAAAATCGGAAATAAAAAATATTATCATTACTCACGGCACGGATACTATGATAGCAACAGCAAAGTTTCTTTCAGGAATTAAAGATAAAACTATAATAATTACGGGAGCTACCAAGCCAGAAAAATTTTCCGATTCCGATGCCGAATTTAATTTAGGCGGCGCAATAGGTGCGATGAATGATATTAAACCCGGAATATACATTTTTATGAAAGGAATTTTATATAAATATGATGAAGTTAAAAGAGATAAAATTACAGGAAAATTTTATAAATAAAAATTTACATTATGAAAGCAGTACATAAAGAACATCATTTTACATCGAGTGAGATTGTAAGAGATATTATTATCGGAATGTCTGATGGTTTGACAGTTCCGTTTGCTTTAGCGGCAGGTTTAACAGGTGCAATAGACAACAACTCTATAATAGTGATAGCCGGAATAGCTGAAATTTCCGCAGGATCCATAGCTATGGGACTCGGTGGATATCTTGCGGCAAAAAGCGATACAGAGCATTACGAAAGTGAGAAATTAAGAGAGGAAAATGAAGTAAAAGAAATACCGGAAGCAGAAGAAACCGAGATATATAATATTCTAAAGGATTATGACCTCGATAAAAAGGAAAGTAAACCGTTTGTAGAAGCATTAAAAAGAAATCCGAAAAAATGGGTGGATTTTATGATGAAGTACGAACTCGGACTTGAGAAACCGGAACCAAAAAGAGCAAGGAATAGCGCACTAACAATAGCATTATCTTATATTGCCGGCGGAATAATTCCGCTGTCACCATATATATTCTTAAAAAGTACTCAAATGGCTTTAATTTTTTCTGCTGTAGTTACACTTTTAGCTCTTGGAATTTTTGGATATGTGAAAGGTAAGTTCGTAGGTTTAAAGCCATTTAGTAAAGCGCTGCAAACATTAGTCACCGGAGGTCTCGCTGCGGCGGCAGCGTTTATTATTGCGAAGTTAATTTCTTAAGAGCAGAAGTTAAATCCCGATTAAGAGTCCTGATATACAGAACATCGGGATGCAAAGAAAGCACATCGGGACGCAAAGAACGCGGAAGTTAAGAACCAGTATTCGGTAGTTAGTAGAATTTTGGTTACAACGCCGGAGCGTTGTAACCAGAGTAAAATTACTAATCATCAATAAATAATCACTACTTTCTTGTGTACTTTGTTTCCATTGATTTAAATTCCTTTCCGTCTTTTCCCATCATGAACATTTCTAAGATGCAATTATTATCGTCAACGTATTTTATTGTTTGTCTGAATTCCTCATCTTTCCCGCTCATAGGGTCAACAGATTTTCCTTTGTATGTAACAATTTTCGTTACTTCATCATAAGTACCTTCTGCATACATCATGCCTGTTCCCATGTTATCAATCCAGGTATCAAGAAATACTTTTTTTGCATTGTCATACCCGATAATATTTATCCCATTAAAAATCATACCCATCATTTCTGAACTCTGCTTTGACAACTGGTATCTTCCGCCCAAAATCATTTCAAAAGTAGCAGTACCTTTTGCTGTTACCGGCGGAGCCGCAGGGTCCATCCAGAGTTGTAAATCATAATTCCAATCTCCCGTTTGCTTTGCTAACATCTGATGTTCTTTTCCCGGAGTCATATAATCCATAAACGCCTTCATCGACGCATCTTTATTATCATCCTGTGAAAAAGAAGACGTGTTATTAAAAGCTAAAATTATCAGAATTGCCGCGAAAAACATTTCTATTCTCCTCATTTTGCTGACCTTTATATTTAATTTGTAAAATTAATTGTTGAAAAAAGATAGTTCAAAAAAATCAATATTAATATAATTAATATTTTAATTTATTTCAATTTCCAATAAAAACTTATATGCCGTATTTACTAAGAAAAACAATCAGATTATAATTTTATTTAGAAACTTTTATAATAAAATATTGCTTATAACACTATACAGTTAAACAAATAATTAAAGAAAGAGAGGAGAAAATGATAATTGTTCTCAATGTTTTCAGTATAAAATTCGGGAAAGTAAAAGAAATAAAAGCATTATTTAAAGAAGCTCAAAAGATAAATATTGAACATGGAATTAATGGTATGAGAATGATGACAGACGTTACAGGACCATCATATACTTTTGTAGTTGAAACCTCGCACAAATCGCTTTCCGAATTTGAAAAAAACCTTCAAAAGATGTTTGCTTCAAAAGAATGGGAAGAAGTGTATCAGAAAATGATTCCGCTGATGAAATCCGGATACAGAGAAATTTTCACGATAGTCGAGTAATATGAATTAACTTTCGTTTTTATATTTGAAGCACGGTATATTGAATTTCAGCAAAAGCTTTTATTATTAATTATTAATTTTAGTAATAAAAGCTTTTTTATTCTTAAGAAAAAATTCACTCTTGATTACGCTTTAAAATATTATTATCATATTTTAAATAAACGGATTTATAATTTTGAATAAATCTCATATCAAAGTTCACGACGCATCGGTAAATAATGCTGACAAATTTATCAGGTTTTGCAGTGAAGCATATTTATTTGCTGAAGTTTACGGATGCTTCAGAGATCTTAATACGAACGATATAATCATTCTGAAACGAGAGAATAAAATCTGCAGATACAAAATACACTGCATAAAATATTTCACACCTCATTCTGAAGAATCTTTCGGAAAACTGCTCTGGGTTGGGTTTAGTAATTAATCTTTTAATTAGAAATGAATTCAGAAAAAAATCTGTTGACAATTGTGTGACAATAAAGTATATTTAAATAAAAAAATGAAATTTGTAACTGTAAGAGATTTTCGCACATATCCTAAAAAAATCTGGGATGAACTTCGGGAAATGAAGGAAATGGTGGTAACTAATAATGGTAATCCTATTGCACTTCTCACTCCGCTTTCCGGAACAAACCTTGAAGACACACTTAAAGCTGTTCGGCTCGCAAAAGCTAAAATAAGCGTCGATAAAATGAGAGAAATTTCTCTTAAGAAAAAAAATAATAAATTAACAGGAAAAGATATTAACCGGATTATAAACGAAACAAGAAAGATTAAATGATGAATGTCGTTATTGATACTAATGTTATCGTATCGGCATTGCTGAATCCTTATGGTAATCCCGCTAAAATTCTAAATTTAGTTATTAATTCAGAACTAACTTTTTTATATGATGTTAGAATACTTGATGAATATAATCGTATCTTAAGAAGGGACAAATTCGGATTTGCCCGGGAATTAATTTATCCTTTAATATATTTTCTAAAAAGCGAAGGAATCAGTGTGACTCCCAATCCTTCTTCTGTTAAATTCAAAGATGAAGATGATAAAAAATTTTACGAAACTGCCCTATCGGGTAATGCTGAATATTTGATCACAGGCAACAAAACTCACTTTCCGGAAGAAAAATTTATAGTTTCGCCAACAGAGTTTTTAGATTTTATTAAAAAATAATCTAATTATATAGCTTTTATAGGATTAAAAGAAAAGTCTGCTTGTTAATAGATATATTTTACATCAATCAATTCTATTATAAAAAACGCGACTGTAAGCCGCGTTTTTTAACAGTATTAATTTACATACATCAGTAAAAATTCAAACTTTTATCAAAACCCAATACCATCTGTGGGTCTGTCCTGAGCATCATTTTGCTGTCTTCTTCTTGGAGGAGATTTTTGCTTGTTGTCTGTTCCGAATTTCCATGTTAAAGTAAGGAATACATTCCTTGAATCAAAACCTCTCGTAAACACTTCGGTGTAACTCGGATCATTTACATTAACTTTGAATTCCTGTGATTTAAAAACATCAGCAAATCTTAATCCTACGTCGAGTTTATTATCGAAGAAACTTTTTCGCAACGAAATATCAAATGCCTGGAATGGTGCCATCTCACCCTGTGCCACAGCTTGTTTACCCGAGTAATAATATGATAATTGGAGAGATGCAATGTTGGGAAGAGTCATACTTGATGAAATTCTTCCGCTCCAGGTAAAATCAGAATTGGTTAAACCGACCTGAATATTTTCGGCGTTCACTTCTGTTTTATAATAGCTTACGCTTCCGTTCAGATTCCAGAATTTAAAAAATGTCGCATTCCCAACAAGCTCAACCCCATAAGATTTTGAACTTGAAAAATTATCGTATGAAGTAAGCGTTGTGTTGCTGTCAATAAGAAATCTTGTCCTGTCAATTTTATCGTGTGTATACCTGTAAAATATTGAAGGAGTAATCGATGCAGTTGTAAAAAATTTGTTAAAACTCAGTTCATAAGAATCTATCAGTTCGGGTTTCAGGTTCGGATTTCCCGCAAAAATATTTGAAGGATCCAAAGATAACCTGAATGGATTCAGTGCCCACATTTGAGGACGGTTAATTCTCCTTGAATATGTAACCTGAATTTGTTCGGTTGTACCGAGTTTTTGCGAAATACTTGCAGACGGAAATAAATTTGAATAATTTTTATCAAACTTAACACCGGTTGTAGCAAGTTCTGCATTTCCTACAGATTGCTCTCCTCTTAAACCGAGTGAATAACTAAAACCTTTATATTGGCTGGAAAACGTACCGTATAAAGCATAGACCTGTTCCTTAAAATCAAAAGTATTTGACTGTGATGCATCGTATTCATATAAGTTGGTTGCAAAATTAAAATTTTCGTATTTAATATCTCTGTTATTATCTTTATATATGCCTTTTGCACCGGTTTCTAATTTAGCGTTTTCACCGAAAGGCTGGACATAATCTACCTGCCCTGTAAATGAATTTTGAGTATTATTCAATAATTGGTCTTGCTGAATTGGACTTGATGTTGGAAATATCCAGTTCTGAAAAACATTTATATCGAAATCAAAATTATTTTTATTAAAATAAAAATCACTCGTCAAAGTTTGTTTTGGATTTTTAAACTTTAATGTATAATTCAGAGACGAATTAAACCCATATCCATTTCCAAGATTATTCGTTTTAGAAATATATTGTAATAACGGATTATTAAGATTATCAAACGAATTATAATTTGAAGATTCAGAACCTCTCATATCCCAGTTATAATAGTAACCAGATAAACTCAAACTCTGGTTATCCGAAATATCATAATCAACCCCGCCTCTGCCGTAATGGTTTGCATTCCTTGAAGTTCCCGAACTATTTTGATTGAGATAAGTATTCAATAAAAAATTTGTTCTGTCACTGCTTCCCGTACTAAGACTGTTGTAAATTCTGTAATCATAATTTCCGTAAATGTTTACTTTGTTTTTTTTAACATTAAATCCTAAAGATGTATAATATTTATCATGCGTACCACCATTAAGCGTCAGATTTCCGTTATATCCAAGGTCGTCATTTTTTTTCAGTACAATATTGATAATACCTGTTTCTCTTTCAGCTTCATATTTTGCACCCGGATTTGTTATCATTTCAATGTTTGCGATTTGATTCGCGGGAATTTGTTCAAGTATTGTAGTTCTGTTCGGACCATCGAGACCTGCGGGTTTTCCATTCAATAAAATTTTTACATTCTGACTGCCGCGCAAACTGACGTTTCCGTCTGCATCAACCGAGACAGAAGGAAGTTTCTTTAAAACATCTATAGCGTTTCCGCCCTGTGTTGGAAGGGCTTTTTCCACATCGAATACTTTTTTGTCAGCTGTAAGTTCAATAGCACTTTTTTCGGACTCTACTTTGATTTCCTCGGTGGTATAAGAATCAGCATTTAGTTTTATTGTACCAAGGTCAATGGAAGGATTTTTCGATTCAAGCAATACATTCTTAACAATATTTTCCTTATAACCGATGTATTCTACAACAAGATTAAACATTCCGAATGGAACATTATCTATTAAGAATTTTCCGTCGGCATCTGTTGCAGTACCTTTAACCACAGATGAATCCTTCATCAATCTTACAGTAACGGATTCAACGGGTTTATTTGTATGATTATCAATTACAACTCCCTGAACTTTTCCTTTATCAGAAATTTGTGCGAATGAAAAATTTAAAGATGCAAAAAATATCAATGTAACTATAATAAGATAGAATTTTGTTTTCCTCATAATATTTATTTTTAATATTTAATGTGCAAATGGCGATAGAAAAAAATACGCCTCCTGAATATTATTACGAAATAAAAATAATTTGGTTTCAAAAATTAAAATTGAATTTTATCGAAGTGAAAATATTTATTACAAATAAGAATACTTCCGAAATAATATTGCCGGAAAATTCTTATTTGTGAATTTAAGTTCTCTTTCCTTACCCGGGATTCGAAATCGAGTAAAAATATAAAAGTATAGGTTTCGAGTTGTAATAGAATATAACGAATAAAATACTTAATTTTAACAGATTGATGATTATGCCTTTTTTTAGCGGTTTAGTTGATTCTAATAATCACAAATGTTGTATTGAATATATTGATTAAATTGGAAATAAAAAAAATAATTATACTTCCTAACACAGAATAATACTGCGTCGAGAGCAGATTTTAAAGAAAGATTTTTTAATGCGAATAACAAATTACGGCAAAGACGTTGTTATAAAGGTTTTATCAGTAACTCTTATTATAGACGCAATAGCTTTTCTAATAAACATTGCTCTGGTAAAGATAATATTATTTTTATTATCGTTGATAATATTTTTATTAACACTTTATTTTTTCCGTGACCCCGATAGAAATCCGCCTGAAAACATTTCCGATGACACAGTATTATCTCCTGCTGATGGTAAAATTGTAATAATCGAAGAAATTGAAAATATTTACAAAGAATTATTTCCAACGGAAAATGTACTAAAAAAAATCAGTATTTTTCTTTCACCCTTAAATGTACACGTCAACAGGATTCCGTTATCAGGTAAAATTAATTATTTCAGATATTTGAAAGGTGCTTTTCTTGTTGCTTTTGAACCTAAAGCTTCCGATAAAAACGAAAGAACTGAAATCGGGATAGAAAATAAAAACGGGAAAAAAATTATATTTAAACAAATCGCAGGTTATGTTGCAAGAAGAATTGTTTGTAAATTAAAGGAGGGTGATGAAGTTGTTCGCGGAGACAGATTCGGAATGATAAAATTCGGCTCGAGGATGGATATTATATTTAAAACAGATTCTAAAATATTCGTTAGTATCGGACAGAAAGTAATTAGCGGAAAAACAATTTTAACAGAGATTTCATAAATGATAATATCAAGAAAATTTGTACCGAGCTTATTTACGATATTAAATGCCTTCTGCGGGTTGATGTCTATCATAAATGCTTCGAATGGTTTGTTCGACCAGGCTTGTTATTTTATTGTATATGCAACGCTTTTCGATGCAATCGACGGATTAGCGGCAAGGATAACAAAGTCATCAAGTGAATTCGGGGTTGAGCTTGATTCTTTATCGGATGTAGTTTCATTCGGTGTCGCTCCGTCATTTTTATTATATGCAATGTTCTTCAAGGATTACAACGGAGTAGGCATGTTTGTTTCTGCGTTTATTATGGCTTTCTCTGCAATAAGACTTGCAAGGTTTAATATTTCTTTAGTCGGTTTCGATAAGGATAAATTTACAGGTTTGCCTACACCTGCAACGGCACTTACAATTATTTCTTATCTGCTTTATTATCATAACAAATTATTTTCGAAAGATTTTAGTATTATTGCTATATTCGTTCTTACTATCGGTCTTTCTCTTTTGATGGTAAGCAAATTTAAATATCCCACATTGCCAAGATTTTCAGGTCGTTCGGTTAAAGAACATCCCTTTGAATATATTGTTTTAATATCAGCAGTTATAGTCAGCATTTATTCTAAAGGGCAGGCAGTGTTTTTCATTTTCCTCCTTTATATAACTGCCGGTGTAGTAATGACAACTTATAATGCTATTTTCAATCGCAAATCTACTGAGAGAACACTGACCAAACAACAAAAGCAAAGAAAAAAATAATTCTTTAGTTACTTCTTCTTAACGATTTCATTCAATGTATCTAATAAATAATCTATCTCTTTAGTAGTATTTTCCCTTCCGAACGAAATTCTAATTGAAACCATCGCTGTTTTTTCATCTCTTCCAAGTTCGAGTAATATTCTCGAAGGCTTTAATGAACCCGAACTGCAAGCCGAACCGCCGGAAGTTTCTATTCCTTTCATATCAAGCTGAATAAGAAACATATCTTCTACAACTGATACCTTATTTATGTCAAACGAAAAATTCACAATATTAGGCAGTGCCCTTTCTGTCCGGGAATTGTAAATTATCGAATCTCCGAAATCAAATAACAATTTTTTTCGTAAATAATCATTTAGTCTTGAATAATGTTCGATATCATTTTGCATATTAGCTTGTAAAAGCTCGATTGCTTTTTTCAAACCGACTATCCCGGCAACGTTTTCAGTACCGCCCCTCATATTACGTTCCTGCCCGCCTCCGTGAAAATATTTTTCTATTTTCACTCCATCTTTTATATATAAAATTCCTACTCCTTTTGGTCCGTAGATTTTATGAGCAGATAAAGTTGCAAAATCAATTTTTAAGTCAACAGGATAAAAAAATGTTTTTCCTATGCTTTGAACCGAATCCGTATGCAATTTTATTTCATCATGATTTATGCTTTCGCCGATTTCCCTTATTTCATTTATCACACCAGTTTCGTTGTTGGAGTGCATTATTGATATTAAAAATGTTTCCGGTCGTATATTACTCAATACGTTTGTTTTCGTAATTCTTCCCTGTGAATCAGGTTTTAAAATTGTCACATCAAATCCGAATTTATCTTTCAGATAATTAATGGATTCGAGTACAGCAGGATGTTCTATGGATGAAGATATTATATGATTTTTCCTTGTCCCCATATTTTTAAAAGCCAGACCTTTTATTGAAAAATTATTACTTTCAGTTCCGCCGCTTGTAAAAAATATTTCCTTGGGTTTCACCTTCAGGAAACCGGCAATTACATCCCTGCTTTCTTCTATTATTACTTTCAGAGGTTTTCCCGAACCATGGACTGAAGAAGGATTTCCATAAAAATCATATAAATAAGGCATCATTTCGTCAAATACCTCTTTTGCGATTTTAGTCGAGGCTGCGTTATCGAAATAAATTTTTCTCATAAATACATAAAAACAAATTTATTAAAAAAGTTCAAATCAAATATACGTTTTTTTTGTTTAATTTATTATACAGTTTTTTTATGAATTTATTTATATATTATTTAAACTCAAGTTTAAATATATTTTTAAGTTACTATTAATGTTAAAAGAGATATTACTGATACCTAACATTCTATCTTTTTTAAGAGTAATATTACTCTTTCCATTTAGTTATTTATTAATAAATAAAAGCAACGAAAACATAGTTTTGCTTGTTATATTATTTATGTGTATGTTTGTTACTGATTTACTGGATGGATTCCTCGCAAGGAAGTTTAATCAGGTATCAGAACTTGGTAAAATTATAGACCCGTTAGCGGATAAAATCTGCGTAATTACGATTTCGGTCATATTCGTAATTCAGGGTCGTTTGCCTTTATGGTTTGTATCTATCTTGATAATAAGGGAATTACTGATATTAATTTTCGGATTATATCTGAAAAAGAAGAAAAAATTAGTATTAATGTCAAATTATCCGGGTAAGATTGCTGTTTTTACAATTGGAATTATACTGTTAATTTCTTTAATAAACAATAATAACACTGAACTTTTAAATAATATCAGTCGTTTACTTTATAGTATTTCTTTATTATTAATACTTTATTCATCAATAATTTATTTTGTACGATTTAAAAAAAACATAGGAGAACCAAAAAATGCCGGTAGCTGAAACAGAAATTAAAAGAAGACCCAAAAGGATAAAAACTCTGACAAGAAAAGATGTTGAGAAAAAGATGGAAGATAAACTTCTTGGGAAAAGAGTAACAAGAAAATTAATTGTAGATTCTCTTTTCGATTCGATGAGAGAATTAATTATGACCGCAGACCCTATTATAAGAATAGAAATCAGGGATTTCGGAGTATTCGAAGTCAAGAAAACCAAGCCTAAGCCGAAGGCGAGAAATCTGAAGACAGGGGAATTTGTTTACGTTCCGGGGAGA
>Ga0182021_10003184_pt1 | contig 19308 bp, 15 predicted proteins | sample 612E3MmetaG_FD_120493 | JGI IMG/M metagenome (GOLD analysis project Ga0182021, IMG submission 120493) | Permafrost microbial communities from Stordalen Mire, Sweden - 612E3M metaG (Illumina Assembly) | ecosystem: Environmental > Terrestrial > Soil > Wetlands > Permafrost | place: Sweden... | reverse complement strand
TTGCCGTGCTGCATGAAGACGATGAACGCGCTGGCCAGGGAGCCGGCATCGCAGGCGCCGCCGGAGCCGCTGAAGCGCACGGTCGGCGCGTTGTAGTCGCCGATGCAGGTCGAGTTGAGGTTCCCATAGCGGTCTACCTGCGCCGCGCCGAGGAAGGCGATGGTGTGCAGCTTGCGATGAGCGATGATCGAGAACGACTCGATCAGCCCGCTGTTCATGCTGGCCTCGTCCATGACGCGCGGGTCGGCGACCGCCAGTGGCAGCTCGGTGAGCGCCGGGTCGATGCCGCCGGTCTCGAAGAAGACGACCGCTTTCGGCGCGTGGATCCGCTTGGCCACCGATGCGGCCAGCATGGCCACGCCTGTGCCGGCGAACAGGATGTCGCCGTTGCTGATGAAACGCCCGGCGGCGATGGCCATCATCTCCCGGGCGGTGAACGGAGCGACGGTCGCTGTTGACGTCTCCGAAGTCATGTCCCCTCCTCCCCTCACCTGCGGTCCAGGCCCGGCGTAAAGCCCAGCACACGGTCGGCGCGGATGCGCATCAGCGTACTGCCGCCGACCTTGTCCAGATACTGCTCGTGGTCGGCCACTCCATAGACCCACTCGTCCAGGTAGCGCCGCCACTCCGCGTCGTCTTTGGCCATGGTCTTGTACATGTTCAGGTGCGCAGGGTCGTAGTCGTAGAAGTAATGACAGGCGGTCGGATGAGCTCCGTACGGCGCCAGGACGTAGGCATCGACCAGGAAGGACGGCAGGCAGTTCTGGTCTGGGTCCTCACGGATCCACCAGCGGGGCACGATCTGTTCGCAGCTGACGACCACCGAGCCCGCCGCCTTTGCCTCTTCCAGATCGGCGAAGGTGAGGCCCTTGATGCGGACCGTGCCGTCGTCGCCGACGAACTGGGCGTGCAACAGGGTCACGTCCGGCTGGAGGGCGGGCAGCAGCACCACGTCCTCGTCCTCGCTATTGAACGGGTTGGTCGTGACGATGAGCTTCTTGCACGGCAGCCCCTCGGCCGCCCGCATCTCCTCCGAGAACCCCTGGTGGGTGACCAGGTCGGTCTGCAGGCCGGACTTGGTGGGCACGAACGGCACGCTGAGAGCACCGGCCAGAAAGCGCAGACTCATCTGGTAGTTGGAGTAGTCCTCGACCAGCAGCTCGCCGCGCTCTACGGCCTTGCGGAAGCGGACGCAGGTGGGGGCGAAGCGTCCGTTGCCCGCGTACGCGACCTCGACCTTACTGACGCAGCCGCCGCCGACGAGCACGTCCAGGCCCTGCCCGTTGGAATGCGCCACCAGATGCAGGTCGGTGATGCGCTGGCGCACGATCTCGTAGACGAGCGTCATGGGATTGCGATTGATGGTGAAGCCGCCGATGGCTATGGTGCTGCCCGGCTTCACGAAGCGTCGCACAGCCTCGGCGGGAGTCAGAAGCTTTTCGCGGATGTTCGCGGCGCGGTCGCTTTCTGTTGCCGACCCGCCCGCGGAGCGATCGGTCCCCGTGGCGAACCCGCCCGGCCCAGTCTGGTCAGTCATGCGGCGCATCCTTCCGTCGTCGACGAGCAGAACGCGGTGGCGCCGCCAGTGAGATCACGGGCGGCGCCACGCCGCTGGAGCCCTCATGAGACGCGAAAGCCCCCAGCACGCGTGGTGCGCTGGGGGCTCACAGCCGTGTGGGGCGGGCCGGGAGAAGCGCCGGCCCCAAGCTGTGTGGCAGCGGGTCACATGATACACGTGGTCCGCCGCGGCGCAAGGCGGCAGCGGCAGTTGTCCAGAATGACGCGCCCCCGAAGTTGACCGCGCCCGGACCGGGGCGGATAGTTGCCGCACGCGGCGCGCCGGGTCGAGGTCAGATCCCCGGTGGCGCAAACCGAGCGCATGTCGGAGACGAGTGGTTCACGCGATAGTGATACTCATCCTAAGCGGACTGTTCGGCTGTGGCATGCGCGTATTCGCAGGGAGGACACAGCATGTTGATAGGGTCGGCGGTGAACACGGGCGATACCGCGTTCGTCCTCATGAGCGCAGCGCTGGTGGCGCTCATGACCCCGGGGTTAGCCTTCTTCTACGGAGGCCTGGTCCGGCGCAAGAACTTCTTGTCCATCATGATGCAGAGCTTCATCTCGATGGGCGTGGTCACCGCGATCTGGGTGATCTTCGGCTACTCGCTGGCATTCGGTCACGACCACGGCGGCATCATCGGGGGGCTCAGCTACCTCGGCCTGCATAACGTCGGCGAGATGCCGGGGCCATGGGCGCCCCACATCCCGGCCGCCGCACACTTCGTCTTCCAGGAAATGTTCGCCATCATCACGCCGGCGCTGATCACCGGCGCTTTCGCCGACCGTGTCAAGTTCAAGAGCTACCTCTGGTTCCTCGTCGTCTGGAGCGTCCTGGTCTATATTCCCTTCGTCCACTGGATCTGGGGCGGCGGTTTCCTCGCCAAATGGGGCGTGCTGGACTTCGCCGGCGGCATGGTCGTGCACGTCAGCGCCGGTTTTGCTGCCCTGGCCTCCGTCTTCGTGGTCGGCAAGCGGCACTTCATGCCGGGTGAGCGCAAGCTGCCGCACAACGTGGCCTTTGTGGCACTCGGCACCGGCCTGCTGTGGTTCGGCTGGTTCGGCTTCAACGCCGGCTCGGCCCTGTCCGCCAACGGCGTGGCTGCTCAGGCGTTCCTGAACACGGACATCGCCGGTTCCATCGCCATGTGCACCTGGATGTTCATCACCTGGGGGCGCAGCGGCAAGCCGAGCCTCACCGGTGCGCTCACGGGCGCCGTGGCAGGCCTGGCCTGCGTCACGCCCTGTGCCGGCTACGTACCCGCGTGGGCGGCGTTCATCATCGGCATACTCGCCGGCTCCGTCTGCTACTTCGCCATCGTGCTGCGCGAGAAGCTCGATTGGGACGACGCCCTGGACGTGTGGGGAGCCCACGGCGTGGGCGGCCTGCTAGGCACCATGCTCCTGGGCGTGTTCGCCTACAAATCGGTCAACGCGGCCGGCGCCAATGGTCTGGTCGCCGGCGACGCCGCCTTCTTCGGCAAGCAGGTGGCGGCTGCCCTTATCACCGCCGTGTACTCGTTCGGGATGACCTTCCTGATCCTCAAGTTCATCGGCATCTTCGGCTCCATCCGGGTGCCGGATGCGGTGGAGATGAAGGGTCTCGACTCGGAGCTCCACGGCGAAGAGGCCTACGTCCTAGACTGATCGACGCAGTGCTATTGAGCGATGCTGCGATGGCGAAGGTGGCAGCAGCGTCGGACTGATCGACGACGGCGCGGCCGGTCCGACTGGACCGGCCCGGCGGTGGGGACCGCCTCTGACCTGCGCCGAGCGACAGACGAGGGGCGGGATCCGCTACACGGATCCCGCCCCTCTTGTTCGTGACCCCTTTCGTCTTATCGTCAGGGTAAGCCCCCCAACTCTGGCCACTCTGCCGGTTGACCGAACCCACGATGGCGGGCACAGTTATGTTGCCATTAGTGGGCGCCGGCAGCGAAAGCTCCCGCCGGCACCTCGTTTACCGCCCACCGTCCATACGGGCGTGGGCTCTCAGCTGGGGAGGCTGCGAGGAATGGGTCACATCAACGTTGGCGATACGGCGTTCATGCTCATCTGCGCGGCCCTGGTCGCGATCATGACGCCGGGTCTCGGCTTCTTCTACGGCGGCCTGGTGCGCCACAAGAACGTGATCACGATCATGATGCAGAGCTTTATCTCGTTCGGCATCGTGACCGCCATATGGGTCATCTGCGGTTTCTCCCTCGCCTTCGGCAACGACCACGCCGGCCTCATCGGCAGCTTCCAGTACGTGTTTCTGCACAACGTGGGCCAGCTCCCCAACCCACACTACGGCGCCACCATCCCGTTCCTGGCCTTTTTCGTCTTCCAGCTCACGGTGGCGGCCCTTACGCCGGCGCTGATCACCGGCGCCTTCGCCGACCGCCTCAGTTTCTCCGGCTACGTGAAGTTCCTGAGCCTGTGGAGCATCCTCGTCTACGTGCCGCTGGCCCACTGGATCTGGGGCGGCGGCTTTCTGGCCAAATGGGGCGTCGTCGACTTCGGCGGCGGCATGGTGGTCCACGCCAGCGCCGGTTTCGCCGCCCTCGCCTCGGTGTTCGCGATCAAGAAGCGCGTTTTCGCCGACGGCGAAACGGACGCGCCCAGCAACATCCCGCTCATCGCCATCGGCCTCGCCCTGCTGTGGTTCGGCTGGCTCGGCGACAACCCGGCCGGGGCGCTGAGCGCCAACGGCGTGGCCACCCAGGCGTTCGTCAATACGTTCATGGCCGGCGGTCTGGCCATGGGCATGTGGCTCATCATCGACTGTGTCCGTACCGGCAAGGCGAGCATGATCGGCGCCCTCACAGGCGTGCTCGCCGGCCTGGTCGCCGTGACCCCCTGCGCCGGGTACGTGCCCACGTGGGCCGCCTGCATGATCTCCATCATCGCCGGCGCCGTCTGCTACGTGGCCGTCCAGTTCCGCGCCCGGCGCGGCTGGGACGACTCCCTGGACGTCTGGGGCGTGCACGGCGTCGGCGGCGTGCTCGGCTCGCTGCTGGTGGGCGTGTTCGCGTTCCGTTCCGTAAACCACGTGAACGGTCTGCTGGCCGGCAACGTGAAGCAGTTCGGCCTGCAGTGTGCCGGCGTGGCCATCGTGATGGTCTACACGTTCACCGTCACCTTCGGCATCTTCAAGGTGCTGGATATCCGGCAGAAGCTGCGCGTGCCCGGAGCCGTCCAGATCAAGGGACTCGACGAAGAGCTCCACGGCGAGCAGGCCTACGACCTGAGCTGACGTTCCAACGCGCGAGGGGCGGGACCCAGATGCTGGGTCCCGCCCCTCGCGCGTTTCTTTGCCCCCTGGCCGAGACGGAGCTCCGAGCACCGCCCTTGACCGAGACTGGAGACCCCGGTGCCCCTCGGGCAAAACGGGAGCCTCGGACACCGCCCTTAACCGTCGGCCGTCTGGACGGGGCAAAGGGTCGGCGGCGACTGGGGGATCTGAGGCCACGAAACCTCAGCGGCGATCTGTGGCCTCAAATCCGACAGCTTCCCGTGACCCCCACCGGCGCCAGACGTTTCTGGCAGCCGTTCGGCTGCTCACCGCGTCAGTGCACGCCTCAGACGATGCCGACCGCCGGGGTGGGCATGGTGAAGACGCGAGTACCCAGCTCCTGGTCGAGCTGATAGAGGCCGCCGGGCGCGCCCTGCATCAACTTCAGCTTGCCGACCACGGCACTGGCCGCCGACTCCTCTTCCACCTGCTCGGTCACAAACCACTGCAGGAACTGCGTGGTGGCGTGGTCCTTGAGCTCGATCGCCGTATCGACCAGAGCGTTGATGCGCGCCGTTACCTGCTGCTCGTGCTCCAGGGCGTGCTGGAAGACGGCCAGCGCGGAGGCCCACTCGGTCTCGGGTCCATCGATCGGTGCCAGCTTGATGCGACTGCCGCGTTCGATCACGTGACTGAACATGATCATCGCGTGGCAAAGCTCCTCTTTGGTCTGCGCTCGCATCCAGGCCGCCATGCCGACCATGTTCTCGGCCTCGAAGTAGGCCTCCATGGACTTGTACAGGTAGGCGGAATAGAGCTCCCACTTGATCTGTTCGTTGATGGCCGCTTCCATCCGCTCGTGCAACATCCCTCGACCTCGCTTCTCGTTGTGCCGGTCCTGCCGGCCCTGTCGGGTGAAGAGCTCGACCCAAGGAAGAGCCCGGATCGTGTTCTCCGCGAGCTGTGAGCTTGGGACGGCGCCGGAACGACTCGGCGTGGGCTACGGTACCCATTGCTCTGCGTTTCCTAGCACAGCCCGGCCGGCCGGCGCCGCGGCCAAAGAAAGGGGCGGCGGCCCGTACGGGCCGCCGCCCCATGAAGACTGGCTCCTCGGGTAGGACTCGAACCTACAACCCTCCGGTTAACAGCCGGATGCTCTGCCAATTGAGCTACCGAGGACCGCTGCCGGCAAAGTGCCGACAGGCCACGCCGCGGCCGTCTCGACGGCCGGCGCTCAGATCGACAGATTATAGGCTACGCCCGGCGCGGCGGAAAGCGGCACTGCCGCGGGCGCCGCCGCACCGGCGCGGAACCGGCGTCGCATCGGCCGCTCGGAGGCTCCCGCCGCTCGGCGGCTGTAAGCTGTGTTCATGGAACACAACGCCACCATCATCGCCGACCTGGAGTCCGGCTCGAAGCCGGACACGCCTATCGACCGCTCCCGGCTGCTTCTCTATCAATACGAGCGCTGCTGCGACGACTGGCGCCACCACGACGCCATCATCTGGGAGATGCCGATAGCCACCCTGAGCGCCAACGCGGTCATCGTCTGGGCGGCAACCGCGGGCCAGAAGACGTGGGAGCTGACGATGGCCTGGGTCATCGCGGCCATCGTCAGCATGATCATGTCGCTCGGGCTGCGCAAACAGGTGAGCTACGCGCGGCAGATCGGCCAGCGCATCCGCGAGCTGGAGGACGAGTTCGGGATGCCGCGCGTGACGGTGCAGGTGGGGCCGCGCGGCCTCATCAGCTCGCTGATGATCTGGACGCTGCGCCTGGTCGCCCTGGCAGACCTGGTGATCGCCGTGCTGACGGTGGTCACCCCCAGCCTGCTGACCTGACGGGTCAGTGCCAGCGGGGCTCGACCCAGTAGCCGTGCGGGACGCCGGTGGCCGAAGAACCCTCCCACTCGTGGCTGCGGAGTCCCTTGCGCGCCACCTCCGTGAGCTTGTCCACCAGCTCCTTGGCGATGCGGTCGAACTCCGGCCGCCAGTAGCTCTCGTCCCCGGCCTCCAGGTGGGCCAGCTCCTCGCTGGCCACCACAGCCTTCGCCGCCCGTTCGCACGAGATTCCTTCGCGCCACCACTCCGCGTGCAGGATGCGGGTGCCGAAGCGCCGCCGCGGCACCTCGATGTCGCTTTCCACGTCGCCGTACGGATAGTAGGCCCAGGAGGAGGCACGGGCGCGCAGCGAACTATTGGGCACCGAACCCACGAACTCCCGCAGTTGCTGAAGCGTCTCGACGGCGCTTTCCGGCGTCTCGCCGGGCTGGTTGAACACGAGCGCGATCTCGCCCGAGACGCCTTTGGCGTTCGCGTACCCCAGCAGGTCCATGGCGTGCTTGACGTGGCGTACCGGGTCGGCAACCTGACCCTGGCGCCGCAGCAGCGCCACCGACAGTGTCTCCACGTCGAAGCGGGCGTGCGCCCGAGCCTGGTAGATGAGGTCGATGTCGTCGCGCACCAGGGTCTCGGGGCGCACGGTGATGGTCACCGGGATCTGGCGCCGCTCTTCTTGTGTGGAGAAGCGGCGCAACACCTCTCGGCGCCACTGTGTCTCCAGGCCGAAGGCTGGGTCCAGCACGTCGATGCGCCGCGGCTTCAGCGCCGTGAGCTCGGCGACGATCGCATCCACCGTGTCCGGCTCAAAGGCGTGCCACCCGGGCGCGCCGGGGCGTAGCTGGCAGGCGGCGCGCGGATACGGGCAGCCGCGGCTGAGATACACGGGCAGTGAGGGCAGGCCGGGCACGGTGTACGGATAGAAGGTGTATTCCGGAGCGTGCTGACGGCTGTGCTCCAGCATGATGCCCTCGCACTGCTCTTGCCGGACCGGTCTCTTGCCCTCGCCCACCGTCTCGGCCGCGTCTATCACGGCAAGCTCGGGATCGCCGAGGATGACGAAGTCGAACGGCGATCCCTTGTAGGCAAAGTCGTCCGGCCGCACGGAGACGTGGAAACCGGTGACCGCCAGGGCGGCCTGAGGATGCAGTCGCCGCACCAGGTTGCCGACGGCCACCGAGGCGGTGTACTGCAGGCTGGAGGAGCAGGAGACGACCACTAAGTCGGCGACGGCGCCCGTAAGGCGCTGCTCGACGTTGTGCAGGAACGCGTCCCGGTCCACGGCGCTCGGATTGCCGACGGCATTCTCCAGGTCGAGCACGCTGACCTCCGCCCCTGCGCGGCGCAGCACTGTGAACATGCTGACCAGCTCGGGTTTGACACGCGGGCCGGCGGCCCAGCGCCCGCCGTTGAGTGAGGCTGGGAACACGATCAGCGTGGTCGCGATGCTCATGTGGAGGCAGCTCCTGCGTCGGTCCGATGGGTCACGGCGTCGCGTTCGGTGAACCCGCAGCAGGCGACGCTCGGCGCTACTCTACCCCTCGCGGGAGCCCGCCACTCCACTGGGAGCTCGGGTGGGAGTCCCGCGAACGGCCGCCAAAGGTGGGGCCGAAGCCCCGGGAGCGGCCGCCAAAGACCGGGCGGGAGCGGTGACTACCGCTGGATCACGACCGGGCTGCCGGTAGACACGTGCATGATCACCCAAGCCATGTCGGCGAGCTTCATGCGGATGCAGCCGTGGCTTGCCGCCTGGCCGATGACCGACGGATCCCTCCAGCCGTGGATGGCTACCTGGCCGTCCGGCGGAAACAGGCTTGCCAGGGCGGGGGCAAAGGCGCTGAGGCCGAGAGCGTACGGCCCGTAGATCGTGTTCGGATTGATCGCATTCACCTTCTGCGCCACGAAGAAGGTGCCGGTGGGCGTAGGCGTAGCGGATCTGCCGATGGCCACGGGGAACTGGTCGATGACCTTCTGGTCCTCGATCACGCTCAGCGTCCGCGCAGACAGATCGACCTTGATCATGGTGTAGACCACGTACATGCGGACCGACGAGCCCAGAACCCAGCCCTGACTGTAGATGGGCGGTATGGGAAGCAGTGCGTGGTACCAGGTCTGGCCGGCGATGACCTTGGGTTCTCCCTGGACGAGCATGACGGAAGGAACGTTGTATGCGTAACTCGCCGGAACCCTCGCGACTACCTTCGTGCTAGTGGAAGGGCCAAGGTAAACCTTGACGGGTCGGCCCTGAGCGCACACCACGATCCATTGCTGTCGCGGCGGGGTTGTAGGCGCACCCGACTGGCCGGGAAGTCCGGGCACCTTGGCGAGCGGCAAGGACGCGCCGCTGCCGTTGGCCCGCGCCATGACGACCAGATAGCCGGCCGTTGCCACGGCCGCGAGGATGAAGGCCGCCAGCAGAATAGTGAGCCAGCGCGCTACGCGCCGCCCGGCGCCTGCCTCTGCCGGGGCAGGCCGATCGGCGGCCTGCGACGGGGAGGCTTCCGACTGGTTCTCTGGAAGGTCGGCCTGCATGCGCTCAGCGTAGCTCAGGGCCGCAGGGGCTGTACAGCGTGCGGCCCGCACCCGTTTGCCGGACTCCCGAGAACCAGTCGAAGCTCACTGTGGCGTGACGCTGCGGATCTCGCCGTCGACCACACCGGGCCAGGACACATAGTACAGAGTGGAGTCTTGGATCATGAAGGCGAAGCTGTACTTGCCCTGCGCGTCTGTGACCGCTTGGTCTGCCTCTTGCCAGGCGCCGCCTGAGCTGCCCACCTGCGTCTGAAGCACCAGCTTGATGCCCGACATCGGCTGCCCGCTGTGCTCCACGCGGCCGGTGACGGTGAAGGTGGAGCCAAGCGCGGCCTTGCCGCCGGGCGCGTCCTCGCTGACTGTGTTGCCACCGGCAAAAGCCCACCATGCCGGCTTGAGGCTGAGATCCGGCCGCCTCAAGCCCGTGGACATCGCCGGGGAGAACACATTGGATGCCTCTCCTTTGACGTCCACCCGCAAATACCACATGAGGAGCTTGATCTGTGGGTAGCGAGCCGCCAGGCTGAAGGAGTCTCGCAGGAACGCGGCTTCATTGACCTCGCCCACGCCAGAACCGCCACCGAACAGCGAAGAGTATCGCGAGTTGTAGCCGAACTCGGTCAGATAGAAATCGGTCTTGGGGAAGATGCTCAACAGCTCCTGGATGTCGGCCAGAGTGACTATCTGGCGGGAGATCGGCATGGTCTCGGGTGGTTTCGCCACCGTCGCGCCGACCGCGTAGGGGTGATGCGAATATGCATCGCAGTACTTGAGCACATCGTTCTTCTTCAGCCATTCCGCCCACGTGAGCGGGCTGGTGCGCTGCACGGTATCGAAACCAGCTGACGCGGTGTTGCCGCCAAGCACAAGCGCCTGCGGGTCGTTGGCTTTGACCCCCGCGTAGTACTGCTTCAGCATCGCCAGGTAGGTGTCCACGCCGAAGTACCGGTCGCCGGGGACCTGCTGTGGATAGAGAAACCATGCAAGGTTGGGTTCGTTCCAGCACTCGTAGGCGAACACGTCGCCCTTGAAGTACTGGGCGATGTGCCGGGCGAAGACGCCGTACTGCGGGATCGCATCGGCGCGCGGTGCGTAGAAGTTGTAGGGAATGTTCGCCTTGAACTCGACGCCCGGCGGCTGCTTCCAGAAGCTCTTGTCCTGGGCCCATTCGGGGGTCGCGTATGTGGTCAGGATGACCTTGAGCCCGTGCGCCCGGGCCGCTTCTACGGCCTGCTTGATAGGCGCCAGGTAGGCGTCGTTGAAGACGCCCTTCTGGGGCTCAGTCTGATCCCAGAAGACCATAAGACGCACCACCTGGACGTGTAGCTGGTCGGCGATCTCGCTGAGGATGGCGTCCTGTTTGGCCTTGTCCACGCCCACGAACGTATCGTCCCAGAGCCCGCGCATGAAGCCCTTCTGAGCCACAGCTGAGGCGGACGGGCTGGACGCCGTCTTGCTGCCGCAGCCGGAGGCGGCTACGGCGAGCACGACAGCACACACGACGAGCAGGAAGGTGGCGAGAACTGCGATGAGACGCCGGGCGCGGCCGCCGGGCGAGAGGGGAGCTATGGTCTTCATGTACCTCGTCGACGGCGCCTACAGAATGCGGGCCGCGATCACGTGGCAGCCCGCAGGGTTCCAGTTCCCGATGATAACACAGGGAATCGTGCTCCCAGCCACCCCGCCAGCCGGGCCGCCTGCGAGCGTTGCGCCGCTCCGCGGACCCGGAGCGGCGCAACGCTCGTCCACGATCAGCGAACGTTCCTGAACGCCCACCAGGCGGGCCGCTTGGTGAGGTTGGCCCGGCGCAGGCCGGTGGACATGGGCGGCGAGAAGATACTGCTGCCGGCCTTGACGTCCACGCGCAGATACCAGATCAGGAGTTTGATCTGCGGGTATTTGCCGGCCAGCTTGAAGCCGCGTGTGAGGTAAGCCGCCTGCTGCTTCTCGCCAACGCCGCCACCGCCGAACAACCTGGACGGCGTCGCGTTGTAGCCCCACTCAGTGAGGTAGAAGTCGGTCTTCGGGAAGATGCGCAACAGAGCGCCGATATTGCCCAGCACGACGGTCCACTGCGGGTAGCGCGGCGCCAGTTCGGGCGCCCGGATCGGCCCACTGCCGCCGAGAGCGTACACGTGGTGTGAGTACGCGTCGGCGTACTTAAGCACCCCGTGGCTCTTCAGCCAGTGCGCCCAGTTCAGCGGGCTCGTAGAGCGGACATTGTTGACCCCCTGGGAGGCTGTGTTGCCGCCCAGAACGAGGGCGTCGGGGTCGCCCGCACGGATACCTTTAGAGAAGGCCTTCAGCATACCGAAGTACGTACGCACACCTGCATTCCCGTCCGTGACGGTGCGCTGCGGATAGAGGAACCAGAAGATGTTGGCCTCGTTCCACGCCTCGTAGGCGAAGACCTCCCCCTTGAACTCCGTGGCGATGTGCTGGGCGAAGTCGGTGAACTGCGACAAGGCAGCGGCCTTGGGCGCGTAAAAGTAGTAGTAGATGTTCTTCTTGAAGCCGAAGGGGCCGGGCGGAGGCGACTTCCACAACGATGTGTCCGAGGCCCACTTCGGAACCTCGTAGGTGGTCAGGATGACGCGCAGTCCGTGGACCTGGGCAGCGTCGATCGCGGTCTTGAGCTGGAACAGGTATGCCTCGTCGAAGACGCCCTCGGCGGGTTCGGCGCGGGCCCAGAACACCATGAGGCGCACCGTGCTCGCGTGGAGCTGCGAGGGCGAGGCGATCTCGTTGAGGATACTGTTCTGCTTGGCGGCGCTGGCCGCGACGAACGTGTCGTCCCAAAGGCCTTTGGCCACGGCGTGGGCTGAGGCTCGGGGAGTCTGCCAGGCCGCACCGACCGCTACCATGAGCCCCACGAGCAGAGCCGCGATGAATGCCGCCCTGCACGTCCTGCCGACTCGCCGGCCGGCGTCCCCCGCCGCTAGCTCGGCCCCAGCATCCGATTCGACCGCTCCATGCACCACGCCGCCGCTCCTTCTCTTGAGATGGACCCGAAATGGGCCGCCCGCATAGTCAACGTGCCGGGCGGCCCGCATCTTTCGTTCAAGGGTACCATCCGCCGCCGCACCGGTGCCTCCCGCAGCCGGGAAGCACCGTCTGCGACGCGGCGCGTCCTCAAGAGGGTGGGTTGCACTGCCGGCAAGGAAAACTGCGGCCAGAAGACGCGCCGCTCGGCGCAAGGTACCATTGGAGTCGTGCAATCTACGGTCACAACCTCGGTCGAGCGCCTGGAAAGGCGGCTCGGCACCCTCACCGAACACCGTGCGCTGGGCGGTCCCGTCCGGCTCTACTTCCGCTATAGGGAGCAGGTGCTCTATCTGGTCGTCGGCGGCTGGAACACGGTCTTCGGTTACGCAGTCTGGGCTCTGCTGTACTTCCTTCTGCGCCACCAGCTGCACTACCTCATCATCCTGGTGTTGTCGTGGCCGTTCGCCGTGGCCAACGCCTACATCTGCTACCGGACCATCGTCTTTCGCAGCACCGCCAACATATGGCGAGAGCTACCCCGATTCTCGCTGGTGTACGTGGTCACCCTCGTGTCCGCGCTCATCGCGCTGCCCATCCTGGTCAACACGCTGCCGTTCAACCTCTACGTGATACAGGCGCTCTACACTGGAGTCGCGGTCGTGCTGAGCTATCTGGGCCACAAGTACTTCAGCTTCAGAAAGACTCACCGCAGGTCTGCGACTCCCCAGGACGAAGAGTCCATCGCGTGAACCCTCAGCGAGCGAAACAAGGAATGGCGACGTGCCGTATTTGACCATCCTCACTCCCTGTTACAACGAGGAGGACAATGTCCGAGAGGTGCATCGGCAGGTCAAAGAGGTCATGGCCACCATGCCCGGCTACGACTACGAGCACTTGTTCATTGACAACGCCTCCAAGGACAAGACTGTCGACATCCTCAGGCAGCTCGCCGAGGAGGATCCGCGGGTCAAAGTGATCGTCAATGTGCGCAACTTCGGCCATGTGCGGTCCCCGTACTACGCGCTGCTGCAGGCGCGCGGAGATGCAGTCATCTCGTGCGTGGCGGATCTGCAAGAGCCTCCCGAGCTGATCCCGCAGTTCGTTGACCGCTGGGAGAACGGCTACAAGATCGTCGTCGGCATAAAGAAGGGGACCGAAGAGTCGAAGCACATGTCCCGAGTCCGGCGGCTCTACTATTGGATCATCGGCCGCTTATCCGACGTCGAGCTGATTCCCAACTTCGCCGGTTTTGGCCTTTACGACCGCGAAGTCATTGAACAAGCCCGATGCACCAACGAGCAGTATCCATACTTCCGCGGCCTGATCTGTGAGTTCGGCTATCAGCGAGCCGAGATCATGTATATGCAACCTAATCGACGGCGTGGCATCACCAAGAACAGGTTCTACAGCCTGTACGACCTCGCAATGCTTGGCATAACCAATCACTCAAAGGTGCCTTTGCGCATAGCGACCATGGTCGGCTTCACGCTCTCCATTCTCAGCCTGCTTATCGCTTTCGGCTACCTGGTCGCCAAGCTCGTCTTCTGGAATGCAATCCAGTTGGGCATGGCTCCGCTGCTCATCGGCATCTACTTCTTTGGCGCCGTGCAGCTCTTCTTCATCGGCATACTGGGGGAGTACATAGGGTCGATTCACACCCAAGTGCACACTCGACCACTCGTGGTTGAGAAGGAGCGCATCAACTTCGACTGATCGCGGTGCGGCTGGTCACCCCTGCAACGGTGACCACCAGCCGCCCCCGGCCAGGCCGATTCGCAGACCGAAGTTGGGGACGCCGCGGACGATTACGACCCGTCTGGGCCGAACATGTCCTGTTCGATCATGCCGACGATGACATGCCATAAAAACCCGTGGCACTCTTGAATGCGCGCGCAGTCGTCTGACGACGCCACGAGTATGTGGTCGCAAAGCGCTCCCATATGCGCAAGCCCGCTACGGCCCGTGAAGCCGATCGTCAGGACGCGCCTCCCGCGGGCGGCAACAAGTGCGGCGAGTACGCTGGGCGAGGCTCCACTTGTGCTCAGGGCCACGAGCACGTCCCCTGGTCTGCCGAGCGCCTCCACCTGCCGAGCGAACACCTGGTCATAAGAAGAGTCGTTGGCGACGCAGGTAAGGATCGATGAGTCGGTCGTGAGAGCTACGGCCGGAAGGGCCTGTCTGTCAACATGAAGACGATTCACAAACTCAGCCGCGATGTGCTGTGCGTCCGCCGCACTGCCTCCGTTACCGCACAACAGCAGTTTGCCACCACTGCGAAAACAGGAGCAGATGCACTCAGCGATTGCCTCGACGACCTCCGCCGTCTCTGCGACCGTCGACGTGAGTGCCGACACGTGAACCGCAAGTTCATCTTTGAGCCGCATGCACCCTGCCTCTCCGTGGCGAAGAGCCTTCCTGCGTGAGATGATAACTAAAGACAGTCGTCGACGTCACCGACCCACTCCCCAGCCATGTGATGTTTCGACGTCCAACTCGTCGCAACGACAAGGTGGGGCAAATGTCGACAACATGGCGTGGGGCACAGTGACTGATCACCGTGCCCGACCACTCTCAGGAGTGGGCTCACCTATCTCGTTGGAAAGCAGGGCGGATGTGACACTGTCGCGACCGTGTCCGGTCTGTCAGAACCGGCATGGCCAGCGCCTCTTCGCGCAGCGCTTCGCCCACTTTGAGGGCGCTCTTCTCGACGGCTACGATGTAGTCGTGTGCGAGACATGCGGCTTCTGCTTTGCGGACGGTATCCCCGAGCAAGATGCCCTCGACGTCTACTACCGCAGGCTTTCCAAGTACGAGCATCACCAGCGAGGCGGCAGACCTTCGGATCATGACCTGCTTCGCCAGCAGCGCACTGCGGAAGCCCTGAGTCCATGGATGCCGTCATCCGATGTCCGCATCCTCGAGGTGGGCTGCTCCACCGGCGCACTGCTCCACCTGCTTCGCGAGAGTGGCTTTCCGGAGGTGTTCGGCTGGGATCCTTCAGCAGCGTGCGCCGCTGCCGCCAAGGAGTTGTACGGGCTCGACGTGCGAGCGCAGACCCTGGCCGATCCCGAGCCATCCGCCGCGCCGTTCGGCCTTGTCATTCTAATCGGCGTACTAGAGCACGTCCGAGACCTCTCTGCCTCCCTCGAAAGGGTTCGTGCGCTCCTTTCCGCGGAGGGCCTCCTCTACGTGGACGTGCCTGATGCGACCCGCTTCGCCCAGTACGCAGACGCCCCGTTCCAGCAGTTCAGCGCCGAACACGTCAACTTCTTCTCCGAGGCGTCGATCAGCAACCTGCTCGCGTCTGCCGGTTTCGAACCTGTTTGGTGCCGTCAGGGCGTCGAGGCGCTCACGGCTCTGTCGCCCATGCCAAACGTGGCCGGGCTGTTCCGGCTCAAGACGGACACAGTCCGATCGCGCACCAAGGACCTGGCCACGAGGCTTTCCTTGGAAGACTACCTCGACAAGTCACGGTCGATTGAGCGCGACCTGCTCGCTGCGGTCGACGCTGTAGTAGACAGAGGCGAGCCACTCATCGTTTGGGGCGTGGGGACCCTCACGCGGCGGCTCATGGCAACCAGTCGACTGGCCGAGGCCGACATCCGTGCCTTTGTCGACTCAAACGAGCACTATCACGGCAAATCCCTGGCCGGGATCGAGGTCATCCCACCGTCAGCTGTCTGCGGCCGGACGGAGACGATCCTGGTGGCCTCTGTGTACCAGGTGGAAATCGAACGGCAAATACGAGGCGGCCTCGGTTGCATGAATAGAATCGTCCACCTCCTGGAGCAGCCGGCCACCGACGCCAAGGCCCCCAACGGGATGTCTGAGACGTTGTGAGCGGATTCCTTCACCGAGCCTGCCCTGTATGTCGGGGGATCAGTGGAGAGGTCCTCCACCAACAACGCCTCGTCGTTCCGGATCAGTTTCCACACCCTAGGGTCTTCGACGTGAGAGCTTGCTCAGACTGCGGCATGGTCTACGCAAACCCGGCTCCGGACCCGGTCGCGATGGACCACTACTACGCCACAGAGTTGGAGTTTCGCTCCGAGTCAGTCTCGGGATCAACAGAGAGTGTGCCGCTCCCGTGGGAGGTGGACCGTCTCACGGGTGTGGCAGACCTGATTGCTGAAGTGATTCCGCACCTCCATGCGCGCGTCCTGGACATCGGCTGCGGGAACGCGACACTCCTCACCCAGCTACGCACCCGCGGCTTCCGCGAGATGGTGGGAATCGACCCCTCGCAAGCCGCCGTCGAGGCCGGCCGACGCCTCCAACTCGACACACGACCGGGGACTCTCGCCAACCTACCGCCAGACCTCGGCATGTTCGACCTCGTCATCCTGTCTCATGTTCTCGAACATCTCTCCGACCCGGATGAGGCGTTGAGCCGTTGCCTCGCGCTGTTGCGCACCAACGGCGTCCTCTATGTTGAAGTCCCCGACGCATCTCGCTTCTCGGACTTCGTTCAACTGCCCTTCATCGAGTTCAACACGGAGCACGTCAACTACTTCTCCGGAACCTCCCTAAGCCGTCTAGCGGCCCGGCGCGGCCTCGAGTGCATCCGCCTCGACCAGAAGGTCTTTTCGCTGCAGCCTGGCATCGACTACCCAGGCGTCTCGGGATTCTTCCGGGCGGCAAGACCAAGGCCTGGCGGCGCGCGGGACGATGACCTGCCCGAGGCCATGCGTTCCTACGTTCGCACATCCACTGAGCTCGCCGCGCGGATCGACCACAACTTGGAGATCGCTCTCGTTGGCGCCCGCGAGGTTGCGGTGCGGGCGTTGGGAAACGTCGCCTGGACTCTCCTCGCGGTGACGCATCTTGCCGAACTCCAGATCGTGGCCTACCTGGACGGAAGTCCGTCCAAGAAGCGGCTCACGATCGCGGGGCGTGCCGTCCTCGATCCCGGCACGCCGGTGCGCGCGGACGTGCCGGTCGTCGTGTTATCGCTTCAGCATGAGGAGTCGATAGTACGCGAGATCGAGGGCTCCGACCCTGAGCGCCGCATCGTCCGACTATCCAGGCTCCTCGATCGATCCCCTCGTACACTCGGCTCCTAGACGACACCACTCCATCGGTGACGCCACGGCCCTTGCCCAGCCGTGTTCGAGATGTCCGCTTGCCCGACAACTGTCGGAGCCACCTGAGAACTCGTCGGCCCAGCGCCCCGCCTGCTATGCTTGGAGGCAGTAATGCGATTGGCAGACTATGTCATCAGCTTTCTTGCTGACTGCGCCGTCGATACGGCTTTTCTGGTCACCGGTGGCGCAGCCATGCATCTGAACGATGCCCTGGCGGGAGAAGCTCGCATGCGCAAGGTCTGCTGCCACCACGAGCAGGCAGCTGCCATTGCCGCAGAGGGGTACGCGCGAGTAACTGGTCGTCCCGCCCTCGTGCAGGTGACCGCAGGACCTGGGTCGATCAATGCCATGACCGGCGTCTTCGGCGCTTACGTCGATTCGCTGCCGATGATCGTCGTTTCTGGGCAAGCCAAGCGAGAGCTCCTGCGTTCCAGCTACGGCTTTCTTCCAGAGGTGCGTCAGCTGGGCGAGCAGGAAGTGGACACGGTCGGCATCGCATCCCCAATCACGAAGTACGTCCGGTGCATCGACGACCCCTCGCGGATTCGTTACGAGCTGGAGAAGGCGTTCCATTTGGCCACGACCGGCCGGCCTGGCCCTGCTTGGCTGGATATCCCTTCGGATGTGCAGGCGATGCAGATCGAGCCAGACGAGCTGCCTTCGTTCAGCCCTGGCACACATGCATCGCCTGATCTCTCGCCTCATGCCAAGGGCGTGCTCGAGCGGTGGAGCGCCGCGAGACGGCCGTTGCTCGTGGTGGGTCCCGGAGTACGAGAGGCGAATGCGGTCGACCAGCTCGACCGCCTGGTCGAGCGGTTGGGCTGTCCGGTCGTCGTCGCGGGCCCGCAGGATGCACTGCCGACGAGCCATCCGCACTATGCCGGCCGCTGGGGGGTCTTCGGTTCGCGTGCTGGCAACATCGCCATCCAGGACGCCGACCTGATCCTGTTCGTCGGCACCCGCTTCTATCTTCACCTGGTCAGCTACAACTGGTCCGCCGTTGGCCGCAATGCATACAAGATCGTCATAGAGGACGACCCAAGTGAGATCAGCAAGCCGACCGCCTTTGCTGAAGAGAACATCGTCGCAGGGCTGAGCCCATTCTTGGCCGCGTTGTCTAAAGCCGCTGATGGATTCGATCGGACGACCCATGCCCGCTGGCTGGCGTGGTGCCGCCAACGGGTCGACCGGCTCTCGCCGCTTTCGGAGGGCATGCGGACCGTGTCCGCCGACGGCCGAGTGAACCCCTACTGGTTCATGGAAGAGCTGTTTCGGCGTATGGAAGACAACGACATTGTCGTGACCGGCAACGCATCTGCAGCCCTCATCTCGATGCAGGCCGGAGAGACCCGCCGCGGCCAACGCGTCTTCAGCAACCAGGGTTGTGGGGCAATGGGCTACGGCCTGCCTGCCGCCCTCGGCGCCGCTGTGGCAGCAACCGCAGGCGAGCGAGTAATCTGCCTCGATGGTGACGGTTCGGTCATGATGAACGTGCAGGAATTGCAGACCATAGCCCATCACAGGCTGCCCATCGTGCTGGTCGTCGTCAACAACAACGGATACGTATCGATCCAGCAGACCCAGCGCAACTACTTCGGCAGGCTGCTGGGATCGGACGCCGCCCACGGGGTATCGTTTCCCGACTTCGTCCAGGTTGCCGAAGCGTTCGGCATTCCTGGCCATCGCGTGTCGGGGGCCGACTTCACATCTCAACTGGACCGGCTGATGAGCGAACGCGGTCCCATCGTCCTCGATGTGCTCATCGATAGTGCGCAGGGATACGAGCCCCGCATGACCTCGACGAAGCTCGCCGACGGGACGTTCGTCAGCGCGGAACCAGACAACATGTTTCCGTTCCTGGCGCCGGAGGATCTGGCGTCACAGCGGCTATCTGCCCACCCGAACAGCTAATGGAGTGCCCGGATCAGTGATCTCATGAATCTCAACGGACTTGCGACGATCAACATAGAGTTGACGAGTCGCTGCAATAAGGCTTGCTGGATGTGCGGTCGTCGGAAAGTGGACCGAGAGTTTCCGGAGCTCGCCCTGGAATACGGAGACATGGACTTCGAGGTGCTGCGGCAGATAGCGC